>Ga0256404_1004082_pt1 | contig 28216 bp, 26 predicted proteins | sample RumenRJG_01DNA_FD_185990 | JGI IMG/M metagenome (GOLD analysis project Ga0256404, IMG submission 185990) | Bovine rumen microbial communities from Lethbridge, Alberta, Canada - RJG_01 | ecosystem: Host-associated > Mammals > Digestive system > Stomach > Rumen | place: Canada: Alberta | collected...
CGGATCTTGGCTCTGCGTTCGTTTTCTTCCGGGGTACGATTCTTTCTTGACATAGTAAATCCTCCATAACGGTGCTTCTATTCTACACCATCATGGAGGTTTACACAAATTCTGGGATGGACTCGCGATTACATATGCAATCTCTTTTCTCAACTTTAACTCTAAATTATTTAATTCTTCGTTGGATTCTATGGGAACGTCGTGATTATACTGATAATCTTTTAGACAAAGCAGGTCATTTTCCAACATGCACTTGATTACAGTATTCTGCATGTGATCCCTCCCCTCTTATTCAATCTACAAGAGATAAGATGAAAAGACTGAATGCCCCAGTTCTGCCATATTTCCCTATTAGTTATCTCCGCTCTCATCCTCTCTGGCTGCTGAATTATATCAGAATTAGTCATTGATAATATCCGCTTTGATTTTTAAGCATTCTTCACACGAAAGTTCTTCAAAAGAGGTTCCAGAACCAATTCTGTTCCCATCTCCATCAGCTTGCTTAAGTTTGAAGTCAGTGGGTGCTGTATAGTGATTCAGGCTGGTGACTTGATCATATCCTGTGCAGTTTATCACACTGATTGCTCTAAATTTAGTCGTACGATTCAATAGACCATAATGGGTCATTTCCTGCTTGATAAGTTCCCCAGTTTTATTATCTGTAGCACAATTGCGGAATACACACTCAGATACAATTGCAACAGGTGTTTTTACAGGGTCCTGACCAGAAGAAACAGAAATAAGAAATGCTGGATTAAGAAATGCTGGATCGTTCCATGAATTATCAGATACGAGCTGAATTCCATTGAATATGCACCGAGAAATTTTGGTGTTCCCGTGCCTTTTGAGTTCGGATTTGGATAAAGAATTTAATTGAATAATTCCAGGCACATAATATGTGCTTTTTTCAAAACGCAAGTTAACGAACTCACAAGCCTCAATTGTAATAGAAGCACCATAGGTTGTCGTGATGTAGTTTCCTTGTGTACTTCCAAAGAATTGACAGTTTCTAATTTGACTACCCTGGTTTAAGTCTTGTGCCACATAGCAACAGTCGATGAATTGGTTATCCGAAATAGTGCAGCCATCAAAACCAATCTTATTGGAAATAACATTATGACAATGCTTAAAAATACAGTTATAAATAAATGCTGCCCCAGTTACACAGTTTTTGACATTTGTAAATGTGCAAAATCCAATCTGGGCATGAGAACCTTCGGGTGTATCCACTCGCATAAAATCAATAGAATCCATGTAGGTACATGGTGGTCCCTCTTCTTCTGGAATACAACCAACAGTACACTCACATACGAGTATTTTGCTTTCTCCAGTATGTAGACCGGAAATAGAAATACACGAGCTGGAAATACTTTCATGGTTTGATAGAGGTTTGAATGTTGGTTCAGCTGCGAAAATGAAATTGGTGGTATTAATCGTGGTAGTTCCTTGTTTCTCGGCACAGATATTTAAGAAACGCAGGCAGCAGTCACAGCATTCGTTGTCAGAAAAGAGAAATGAGTTAAAAGAACCGGTAACGAAGTCAACACAATCTACGAAGCAAGAATCTTTCATTTTGCAGGCATTTGCAGATTGGGAACTGATAAAAAAGTGGTTATCGAGTCCATTGCCATGACATATTACGGTAGAACCTAAAATAGCAAGTGATGCCCCATCCTTCAAGTAGATGTGGCTTTCAGCATTTTCGTTATAATGAATCGTACAGTTTCGAAATTCCAATTCACCAGTGCAATCAATAATCGCCGAAGAAAAATGAATGCTCTTGTTTTCATATACCTGCCTTTTTCCTATAGAAATGACACCCGAAAGTTCAAGAGGTTCCCGCGCAATACTGGTATCAATTTCGTCGTTGGAGCCATCTTCGATAGATTCACCAGCGGAAGAATCATCATTTATGTCATCAAATAGCTCTATTTCAAACGGAGTGGATTCTGTGATTTTAATAGAGTCTGTGATATAACGGTCGATACAGCCATCAACACCACGTAAATGGTAGACATCCTTTGCTTGCTGCTTCAGGGCTTTTATCGTTTTCTGTCCAAGATCAAATAAATCAATGAAATCATTCAAGGATTTCTGTTCCATTGATTCTGCGGTATGATCGTATAGATAGATATAGGTAATTATGCAACTTAGAATTTTGCGTTTGGCACCGACTTCCAAATCATTCAGTGCATCTTCTAAATTGCCCACCTGTGCATCAGCGTCAAGAGTGCCCAAAAGCGCATTTGCATATAAACGCTGCTCATTAGACGGCGCTGCGTACAGTTTAGATGCTTCGTTTAAGCACCCACACAGAATACTCCTTTGCTGGCCGTTGAGGTTCTTGAGGTTTTCATTTTCTCTGATGCCATAGCTCTTGTCTTCCAACAGATAAAGCCTTTCCTGAAGATAAGCGCTGTTCTGGGCAAGAGCTTTAATATCGTACTGGGACTGCACAACCATTTTAGAAATGTTTGCATCCTGATCGGACAGGCGGACAAGAATTTCAATCAGAATGCTTTGCGCCTGTGCCAAAGAGGTGATTTGGTCTGCCACATGTATCTTATTTTTGCTTGAAAAGGTCACCATATTGAAAACTCTGTGAAACCACTTTTCATTCTTTATTTCGCTGAATTGAACTTCTGCGTTAGTTGTAAGCTGTTGTACCGCGGACTGCAAATCTTGAAAATTGCAAGAGGTCCCGTAATAATTCGGCAGCAAGCTGCACTGCTCTTTCATCATAAAAATCACCTTTTCTTTCTGTTGAAATCATCCAAAAGAGCCTGTGTTTCTTCATGGAAACTTTTTGCTTGGACAATGGACTGGGTTGTGCAAGCAGAGTTAGATACAATATGGGTTGTTCCATATGCCAGTCTTTGTGCCATTTGTTGCACTTCGTAAGAAGACATGGTGAGTGCATTGTGAAAACCTTCATCGCAGAGCTTTTCCAATCCCTTAGTTGCAATGAACGAGCCAATATATGCGCCCAAAACAGGGACAGGAATAAGATACTGTCCGGCTGCTGCTCCGACTGCGCTTACCGCGGCATTCAGCGCTGCGATTTGGCAGCGTTCTGCAAATTCATCCTGCGAGATTGTCCCATTAACCCTGCAGTATGTCAGTTCTGACAAAGAGATAGCCAGTGCAACGCCTGCGGCTGCTGGAGCGGCCTCAATATTCGTAAAATTGGTGATACCGTAAATTGCAAAGCCACTGATTCCACCTTCCGCAGTGGCCTTTGCGGTATCTATGCCGATATCTTTCCAATCCTCGGTGGTAAACTCGTTGATTTTCTTTCCCTCTTTGCATTTTCCGTAAATACCGATTGCGAGCTGTGAAGTACCGGAAAATGCTGCAGTACCGGCTGCTGCCATGGCGGCTTTTTGCAGGGATGGGGCCGCAGCACGTTGGGCCTCCTTGCGCTTGGCATCGCTGCGATCATCAGCATGCTGTCTCTGCTTGTCGGCAGTATGGTTCAGTTGCGCATCTTTATTCTCCAGCGTTTCCGTTACTTTGCCGCGTTGCACAGCCGCGTAATCTACATGACCTGGCCGGACTACATCAAAGAAGGAACGACTGGTTTCCTGCTCAATCTGGCAAACTTTATCTAAGATTGCCCTGACGGATTTGCTGCTTAGACTGCCCGTATTGCCGGAAAGGATATTTTTGATCTGCTCGTACTGATCTTTAGGAATCACATAATAGCTGCCATCCCGCCCAAAGTTGATATCGGTATACTTTTCCATATGCTCCAGTACATGACGCAGAGAATTATTGGTACTGTTAATGTACTTGGACTGCACTGCAACACCGTTTACAAAATAATCTTCTGCCCCTGTGCGAGCTTCTGACTTTACAGCATCTGGCCTGCGGTTATGCATAATAAGGTTGGCGTTGTGAAACCAGATGTCAATCCGCTCTGCAATCTCTCCATGCTTTGTATTGTCAGACCCCAAAATCTGGCTGGGATCGTCCACAAATATACGAACCCGATTTACACAATCCAGCGCACTTTCCAGATTTTTATCGATCTGTGCTTTTGCCGCTGCATTTTTGGTCTCGATCTTATGTATCCGCCGCATCAGTTCCAGCGCATTCTGGCGATTCTGCTCGGATACAATCGCGCCTGCGCCCTGTATTCGGGTGTTCTGCTGCTGGCTACTATGAACGAAATGTTCATCCATTTGTTTCATCTCCTGTCTCTTTGTATTGCATTTTCATGCGCTCAATTTCTGTTTCTATCTCCTGCACCAGTGTCTCGGGCGCAGTTACTTTGACTTTACTTCCCTGACTGAGCAGCCACATTTTAATACCCGTGCCGAAGACTTCGGCTTCAATAGAACAGATGCCTGCGCTTTCGTCTACGACCTTTGCCGTGGGAAACTTGTCCAGCACAGCCTCCGCAGAAGGACCACAATAGGTAAAGCGAATTTTCTGCGGTTCACCACCAAACATATATTGTACCCTGTTTTTGTATTCGCCCTCTTTGAAGCGGTCTTTGTAAGGTACCGAGAATTTCTGGTCGGTTATTTTGATTGATCGTACCCTATCGAGACGATAAATAGTGGGATAAGGGTCGTCCTTTTTATGGAAAGTCTCTCTGATAGAGTTGTCTATGATGTTTCCCATGAGATAGAAATAATACTCTGAGAACAGTAGCCCCACTGGCTCAACTGTCCGCTTTACAGTTTGATGATCTTTCAGCTTCTGGTACTCAATCTCCAGCACCGATTGAGAATGAATGGCCTGCGCTACTTTCCACAAGTCATCCGGGGCAACCGCTGCATGTGCTGGGGTGTGATAGTAAAATAGTTCATTGCAGATGAACCCCTCGATATCCGCCTTTTCTTTGGGTGGAACGCAGAGATCCAAGATTGTTTGCAGTTGATGCTCAATCTGCTCTTTAGTAAAAGCTCGGCTTTCCAACATGATTTTGCACAGCGCCAGTACTTCGCCTTTGGAAAGATACGCTATCTCCTGAGTGACCAGATGGTAGCCGTTTTCTTTTTTATCGTACTCAATCTTGCGAACAACGCCCTCTTTAGCGCATTGCTCCGAGAGAAAATCCCGGATATTGTTAATATCCCGTTGGATGGAGCGGGCGTTTACGTGATACTGCTCTGCTGCTTCCTGCTTATTGATGAACTTACCGGAAAGGAACTCATGGTAAAGTTCCAGAACGCGGGTGGTTTTTATAGTATCTGCGGCCATTGAGCTGCCCCCTCTCTGCTTATCTTCATTATAACAACGAAGGTAGACAGAGAATGTCTATCTCATCGTCCTCAGAAAAATTTGCGCTGTTCCTGCTTTTTGGCTTTTATGTGCCATAACTCACAAATTCTGAACGAATAGTGCGATTTATCCCGTATATATTTTACGACTTATACAATTATCGGTCAAGGTCTGCAACAATAGAATCGTAAGCAGCTACTACGATTTGTACAAGGAGACCTGAACTATGGAACGTGAGAAGCCTGCATTTGATATCTTGGGGAGGATTGAACAGGAGAGGTTTGCCCGCGGCTGGTCTGAATATGCCCTTGCGGAGAACTCCGGCCTGACACAATCGACTATCTCCACATGGCGCAGGCGGCATCTTCAGCCCAATATTGCATCAATTGAAAAAATCTGCAATGGTCTCGGTATTACCCTGGCACAGTTTTTTAGCGACTCAGAATCCGTCCATTTGACTGTAGAGCAAAAAGACATTCTTGACTTGTGGGGGAAGTTATCCCCTAAGCAGCGATCTGCTGTCTTTGAGATGTTGAAATCATTTGTTGAATAATGATCCCCGCATGATTTTGCACCATGCGGGGATTTTCTTCTTAACTATATAGACCCAGATTACTTTATCTGATGCCGAATGTAAGCGACATCACTCCTGAATAGCGTTTCCCGCTCCAGCAGGGCTTTCTGAACATCCAGCAGGAAATCATGATTGTCTTGAAGCATGGTTTGTGCTGCCCGGTAGAGTTCCTCCAGCTTGGCTGCGGCAAGTTTTTCATTTTGGGCAAGAATCGTTTCGGAGGCTGCCCGTTGATCGTATAGGATGCCTGAAAAGCCGCTGCCGCCAAAGGATTCGATCCACTGCCGTACATAGCCGGCTGCAGCCTGAATGTCCTCGCTTGCCCCCATATCAAAGCGGCCGCAGACTATTTCAACGCCCGCTTTTCCGGCAAGGCTTTTGATTGCAAGATTCAAAAAATCTGCCTCTGTTGAAATTTCTTTGTCGCAGTAGTACTGTGTCATACCTTGCGTACAGCCGTTCTTCCGCAGTGTCACCAGAGATACGCTGCCGGGCTTCAGCACTTCGGCCGCGACCACATGAGCAGCCTCGTGGAGTGCAATCTGCTCGATATCGGGATTCTTCTCGCCATCGTCCTTCCTGAGGTGATAGACAGTCTGCAGAATGGCGTCAGCAAGATCCGCCTTACCGATTTTTTCCGCGCCCCGATAGCAGCAGCTTATGGAAGCAATATTCATGACCGTTTCCAGCGTTGCGCAGCTGGTGTTGTTCCCCATAGCCCTTACAATATCGGAGATCATCACATCATCGTCCAGGGGCTTGCCTTTCAGGTAATGTGCGGCAACGCGCTCGGCGGTTTCCCCTTTGGGTGGCTCCAGATGAATCAAGTAATCGAAGCGCCCGGGGCGAAGCAGAGATTGCGGAATACAGGAAGTCGTATTCGCGGTGGCGATCACAAACACATTGGCGTCTCTCACATCGTCAATGCTGCTCTGCAAGGCGGCCCATTGGGGGCCATAGGGAGTGGGAGAATCCGCATAGAGGTTGATGTCTTCCAGGAGCAGCACAGAGGGTGCTGTTTGCTTGGCAAGAAGAAAAGCTTCCCTGAGTGCGTCAAGGAAGCTTTCTCCATCCGAATTTTTATGGAATATGGTACAGTTTCTTCCGGATTCCTCCATAAAAGTAGCGGCCATCAGACTTTTCCCGAGGCCTGGTTCTGAAACCATCAATAACCCGTGGGGAATGGCGGCGCCTCTCGCTTCGTAGGTACTGCGATGGCTCAGAATATCCAGAATCTGACGTAGAATGTCTTTCGTGGCTTCGTAGCCAATGACTCTTTGGTCCAATAGGTCCATCATGACCATCCTTTCCGTTATTCCAGAGAGGCGCTGCAATACAGCCTCCTCATTTTCCCACTCATGTAGTTCTGATACCATTCATTGATGCCGCTGTACAGCAAGGCCATCTCGCCGAAGATGAAAAAATAACTGCCATCTTTCCAGCTGATGTTTGAGACGGCAATATGAATGTGCAGATTGTCCGTATCCGTATGGACGCCGAAGAACGAGAGATATCCGCGCTCAAAATAGAACGATGCCACCGCTTTTGCCAGGCAGAATGCCATCATGGGGTCTTGCGATTCTTCATTGCTGAAGGATATGACACGGTGCTGCATGAGGCTGCCTTGCTTCGGATACAGCTCCATCTGATGGAAAAACAGCCTGGCTGCGCGTTTCCATGCCCCCGGCTGATCCGCAGATATCATGTCAGGCATGGCTCCGACCAGATACTGACAGGAATGCGGAGGATACTCGGTTGCGCTTGGATCGGCAATATAGCGCAAAAGTCTTTTCACATCCTGCGGAAAGGCATAGGGACAGGAATCAGAATACTTCCGGTTGATATCTTCAATTATAGGCATGACTGATAGATTCTCCTTTCTAACGGGTCCAGGTTGATTGGATAACCATGCTGCTGAACAGCTTCTTTGACTTTCTGAAATGCCGCTGCGGCCATCATGCGTTCCGCGAAGTATTCCTGCTGCTTCTTGCTGCTGACAAAGTCAGTGTCTACCAGCGCTTTTTTCCGAATCAGCTCACTGACGGACACACCTTCTGCAGCGGCCAGTTTTTTGAGCGCGGCAGCCTCATCCGGCGGCAAGCGGAGTGACATGCTTACGCTCTTTTGCTTTGTGCGCGATTTCATATAGATTACTCCTTTTCGTGATGATTCGGAAATATAGATACAGTAATAGCCAATGGTTATTGTTTATCTTCTGAGTGAGATTTTCATGACTATTCGCTATTTTTCACTATATATTATTATTAACAGGATATATAGTGCTGTATTACATTTTCCGATTACCATAATGTTTGCAGGGCCTGTATAACTTTACAGCATGCGGCATAACTGTATGTTTGATCGTCATGCGTTATCCAACATTACCATAATGTTTGCAGACGATTTCCGCGTTTCTGTCCGGAGCATACCGTAAAATGCCAAAAAATAAAAACTGCACGGCGTCACACCGTGCAGTCCGGATCAATCATATTACCAACCAGCAGCCTTCATTTTGGATTCGGTAAGGATATACTCCTGAACAGCCCGCCTTGGAATTTTCCAGATGCGGCCGATCCGCATGGCCTTGAGTTTACCGGATTTCAGAATCTTATAAATCGTATTCATCCCGCATCCCAGCAGTTCCGCCGCTTCTTCCGGGGTGATCAGAGTGTCATAATAATCGAACATCATGCTGAGCCTCCTATTGGTACTTTACCGGGATGTTATCAGAGGAATCATAACTTGAGGTGTTTGATCGGGTGCTTCAGTGGAACGAAAAGAAGACAGCAGTGGTCATAGCGGCCATCTGCTGTCTTTTTCTTAATCCTCTGCGACAGTTTCGGAAAAAATTCTCCTATATTCCCCGCTTTCTCGGAGGAAAACATCGTTCTGAACGGAATTTTTTTAGCGCAGTGTCTTTTCTGTTTGCAGACAACGGCGTTTTTCCGGCGCTGCAGGTCCCGTATAGACTATTTCTGATTTCTGCGCACTTCTACAAGGATGTGATAGTTGCCGGTCTCCGTGCAGATTTCCGCCGGCCTGATTTGATAATTATCGTCAAAGTAGTGGTGGTCCTTAAAGGCAGACAGCACCGTAATCACTTTGCCCACCTCCCATGCAGATCTGTCTTTCGCGCCTTTCATGGATTTCGCAGAAAGCACCGAAGCGGAGCAGTTGGGATAGCGGAAGCTTGGATAGGACGATCTGCAGAAGAGAATGAGTTTCCGCGTCAGATCTGCCGCCGCATCAAGGTTCCTTCCGGCACAGATATAAATGTCTGCCACGATCGCCCGCTGGTATTCATGGAAACCCGTCAGATTCAGACTGCTATCCAGAATGGTCTCATCCGCCAAGAACGCAAAGGGCATGGCGCTGCGCTGAGCCAAGAGCTTGAGCGCATGCTGACAGTCCTCTGGATACCCCCAGGGGCCGGAATCTCTCTTTTCGATTTCGCACAGTGAAGCCTCCAATGCGCCAATCGCGCGGGGATGCGCAAGCAACTCCCATACGTAATGCAGCATCACCTGATCGGGAAAATCCATGTTCTTTTGGGTCCAGCGGGGCGGTGTAAGCAGATCTTGAATAAAGCAATTGTAGGTCTTTAGGAGACGGCTTTTGCTCTGAGAAATGGTATTGGCGCTTGCATCGGCGCTGGTATCGGCATTGGTATCGGCGCTTGCATCGGCGCTGGTATTTTCAGATTTGTGCGGGGAGGCAATGACTGCCCAGTGCAGCACCTGACGGAATAGGGCCCAGATGTGCTGTTCCAACATTGGCGGGAGACGATCTTTTATGGATTCGGTCCCGACTGCATCACGTTTTAATCTGGCGTGATCCGTAACAAGCTGCTCCACCATTTCCGTTGTGATGGGTGACAAAAAGTCGGGGATGTAATAGTAGTTTTCAGGTTTAATTTTAAATTCGACTTCTTTCGGAAGAAGAAAATACGGAAGAAGAAACTCAGAGGGAAAAATACCGAGAGACCGGCAGCAATTCTGCAGTTTTTTCGTTTCTCCCTCCGGAAAGTGGTCTGCTTCAATGGAGACAGCCTGTTTCAACTCTTTGGCAAGGGATGTGTATTGGGTGGGATACCTGCTTAATCCTTCTTTGATCCAGGCATCTGGATTGGCATAGAGCCGGGATGAATAATGCCGGGAGAGATTCAACCCGACTTTTGCATTATTCTCCGCCTTCTTCTGCTTTGTCTCCTTCTGTTTTGCCTTCTTCTGTGTTGTCTTCGCCCCCTTTGCCCTCTCCTGCTCTGCCCTCTCTTCCTTTGCCCTCTCCAGTTCTGCCTGCTCACGCTCCGCCTTTTCCTTCGCTGGCAGATAGGAAAAAGTGAGCAGGGCACAGGCCAAGGCGTTGGTGAAAAACATCTTGTACAGCATATCCACATTGGGGCACAGAGTCTTATAAATATAATCGCACTGGGCATCAAGAAAACGATTCTTCAGCTGATTTTTGAGATAGGTAACGGAATCGTTCGGAGGGGGAACGGTCCGGTAATAAGCTGCCCATCCTTCCAGCTCCGGAACGGTGCGGATCGGTATCAGCTTTTCCACCGTTTCAAAAACACCCATAGCAGCAGCCTCCTCTTTGCTTATAGTTAATTCACTATTATAACTGATTTTTGAAAAATAAGATACATGATGCCCTGTCATTTTTCCTTGCCTTTTCATGATATCCTGACACCCCAAAATAATGAAAACAGTGTTCCCGTTTGCTATGCTATGGGTGAAAAGAGAGAACACCGCAGCGCAGTAAAAGGAGCCGCAGGAAGCGGCCGGTACCCCCGGTGTTCTCCAAGCAATATAGAGTAAAGGAGCAGATACGGTATGGAAGAAAAGAATAATCAACTGATTTATCCGGCAGTTTATATGCCGGACACCAACGTCTTCACCAACGCCATCGATCAGCTGAACGCTGTAAATGAAGCGCTGTCCCAGCAAAATTGGATGCTGGCGAAAACGTTGGAGCAAGTCGAAAATAAAACCTATCAGCAAATAACGGCTGCGTATCAGAAAGCCTGGCTGCAGGAAGTGACCCGCTATGAGGAAATTTCCTTTTTTGTGGATCAGAGCAGCAAAAAGCCCATGGTATGTCTGCAGAATCGTGTCGGCCATTATACTGCAAAAAAGCTGTCAGACTGCTGCGATTTTTCTGTGGAGTATGGGTTTGATCCCGTATTGGAAGAGCGGACGATTTGCGTCACCTTCTGTACAGAAATGCAAAATAGCAGGAGCTTTGCCATTCCCGAACGCAGCTATCAGGCGGCAGCACTCTACGATCGATTTCTGGCTTGCGGCGGGAGTGTTTGCTATGGCAAGCAGAATAATATCTGTGCAGGGATGTTCTTCCGCTTTATCTCAAGTCTTTTGGCGCAAGCGCCGGCAGAGTTGGCGGTCCCCGGCTGGCAGCGGCTTCATGACCGCTGGACGTTTCAGCCGATAGACGGAACCGAGTGGTCCGAACCTCTGCTTTGCTGCAGCGCCCTGGAGCACAGCGGACAAGCGGTTTACACACTTGCCCGGGTTTATGGTGCTCTGAAGGGGCGGCTTCCCCTGGATATCTGTCTCTCCCGCCCCATTTGCCTGGTGGGGTCCGCCTGCCCGCAGACTGCCGTGTCTCTCGATGACCCGCCCAAAGAATTCACAAGAGGATTGAAGCAGAGGAAATACCAGCCATGGGTGTTCGTAGGGCCGGAGGCAGTATTCAACTACCACAGCCAGACAAACATGGCAAAACTGGTGACCCAGGCCTCCTCCGGAGCCTCAACTGTGTATTTTGTGTGTGCCCGAACATTGACGCCCCTGCAGCGGGATTGCTGTCTGGTGATAGAGATGGATGAGCGGCCTTCCGGAGCGCCTTTTCACCAGGCCAGGCTCTCTGATCTGATGAATCAGATTGAAAAGAACCCCGATGTCTTTGACAATATGGTGAGCAAGGCTTACCGATCCGCTTTGGATGCTGTGGACGAAGACAGCAGAGTGAGACAGGATCTCATCGCGCTCAGGGTGGCTGCCGCTGTGGTAGAGTGGTATTTTGCCAACACAATTGCAACAGAGCAGGAGACGAAGATCGTTGTGGGGACGCTTCAGTCCGCGCTTGACGAGGCGCTGACCCAGTGGGAGGGCATGAATATGCCGGATATCCTGAATCGCTTTCGCAGCGTTTTATATGAGGCCAAACGAGCAGGAGAATTTTGCGTTGAGCCGTTGAAAGGCGCTTCGGAGGATGCCTGTCGGACCTCCTGCGTGTTCTGCGATGACAGTTATTACTATATCCCCTTCCACCTGCTGAAGCGGATCGTCACAGAGTATTTGCCTGATTTTCAGCCGAGCTGCCTTTTCCTGGCCCTCAAAGAAGCGGGCGTGCTGGGCGAACCGGTAAAACGATACCTGACGACCGAGTCCGGATACCGTAAGGAAATGCGCTTGCGCACGTTGAGCAGAGCAAAGCTGAGAATCCCGGGCCAACGCGAATTGATGTCTGTGTGAGGTGGGACAGTATGGATCAGATTCGATTTTTCATTGGAGACTATACCGAGGGGGACGGCAGCTTACCGGTACAGGTGAGGATCAGCCCGGGAGTGGACAGCGGTTCTTTTCTGGTGACCGGAATGCCGGGCAGCGGAAAGAGCGTGTGCGGGCAGTGGCTCCTCCATCAGCTGGCGCAGCAGAGAGTACCGGTGATCGCACTTGATTTGCGCAGCACGCTGGCGCAGGGGCAAATTTTCCCTGCATTTCAGGGGGTGTTTGCGCGCAGGGCGAAACGCTATGATCTGTACACAGCGAATCTGCCGTGTCCGCTGCTTCAGCCCATGCAGTTTCCCGACGGAACTGCAGAAACGGCATATGACACCGCCGCGGCCATTGCGGGGACCCTGTCCGCCCATTTCCACTTCGGCCAGAAACAGCGCAGCATCCTGACGGATGCCTGCGAGCAAGTGATCCAAAGCGGAAGCTACGGTCAAATGGGGATCGCGGCGCTGGAGGGTGCGCTGCAAAATTCATCCTCCAAGGGTGCGCAGGAGGTTGCGTCCCGACTGCGAAGCCTGTTTCTTCATAACCCCTTTGTGGACGGGCCAGAGCCGGACGCTGAACCATACATCCATATCATTGACCTGACGAAATACGCCGGCGATCCGCAGACCCAGTCCTCCATCGCTGAGCTGCTGCTCTTCTATATCTGGAAGAAGATATCCTCGCCGGAAGTGAAGCGGCCGATTTTTATCTACTGTGATGAGTTTCAGAATGTGGGTCTGCGCAGGAACGGCACCCTGTGGAAAATGATTGCAGAGGGGCGGAAATTCGGACTCAACGTCATTCTGATCACGCAGAGCCTGTCTGCCCAGTTCAGCGCGGAAGAGCAGCAGCTTTTGCTTCAGATCCCGTATTCACTTACGTTCCGCACCGCTGGCCGCGATACAAACTGCTGGGCCAGACATCTCAGTTCGGTGGAAAACCAACGTGAGATGGTCCGGCTGTTAAACGGATTGAACCGCGGATCGTGTATTTTTTCAGGACCTGCGTACTTGGGTGAAGATACCCAAAGTATTTTGGAGCCCATTCTGGTCAACATCCAGACAGGGCGAAGGATCGTTGATATTCCGCGCAAAAGAATAAGGAGACCCACTCAAAACGCCTCGGAAATCTCGGATGGGTCGAGCAAGCCCTCATAAAGTCGGAAATTTCGAAGAGATAATATTATTATGAGGGGCTGTAGCCGTGTGTTGTCGTCCATCTTAAGATAGAAAGGAGAAATAATCATGCCCGAGTCGTTCTAAAGAAGCCGGACCGGCGCATATGGTGGAGTAAGACCAGAAAGGAGGACAAGCCAATGACTATTCAGATCCATCCTGCTGAGAAGACGAAGGAGTATACGGACCTGCTTTTGGCACTGCTGGCCCAGGCCTGTATCCCAGCGCTGACGGAGGAGCTCCTGCCGGAGAAGGATAAAACGTCAAAAGAGGCCCGCACGGCATAAGCTCAGCGGATCGTTGAGATAAAAGCATGAAAGAGAGGAGGTGACTTTGCCACGAGAATCGCAGCATACTGCCGGGTATCCACGGATAAGACGGACCAGCTGAACAGTCTTGCTGTTCAGAAGAACTTCTTTGTGGAATACGCGGAAAAGAATGGGCATGAATTGGTCCGACTCTATGCCGACGAGGGAATTTCCGGGACTAAGATCAAGCGGCGGAAAGAATTCCAGCAGATGATGGCCGATGCCGAACGGGGGCTGTTCCAGATGCTCGTGGTAAAGGACATCTCCCGTATGGCTCGCAATACCGTGGATCTGCTGCAGAGCGTCCGCCGGTTGAAAGCCCTGGGGATCGAAACGGTATTCCTGACAGCAAACATGACGTCCATGGGTGACAGTGAGTTTGTGCTTACCGTATTCGGCGCGTTGGCGCAGGAGGAATCCCGCAACACTTCGAAGCGGGTAAAATTCAGCAAGCATATCAATGCGGAAAAGGGAAAGGTGCCCAATCTGGTATACGGCTATGACAAGACCATCGGGGATTATTTCAACCTGAAGATCAACGAGGAAGAAGCGGCGATCATCCGTCAGATGTACCGTTGGTATGTGGAGGACGGCTACGGCGGCAGCAAGATCGCGGACATGCTGAACCGTCAGGGGCTGAAAACCAAGCGGAACTGCAGCTGGAGCCAGGTCACGGTATGCCGGATCCTGACCAATCCGATTTATACGGGAAAAGTGATCAACGGCAAAGAGGAAATTGTGGATTTCCTTACCAGTGAGCGGGTCCGCCGGGACCAGTCTGAATGGCAGATCGTAGAAAAGCCTGAACTGCGGATCATCAGTGATGAGCTGTTCCAGCGGGCGGGGGAATTGATGCAGTCCAGGCGGGACATGTTTCATCTGGAACATAAGCGCCAGAGCAACAAGTATTTGTTCTCCACCCTGATTGTTTGCAAAAAGTGTGGATGGTCTTTCCGGCGAGTCAGCCGGACATATAAGAATACATATGTCCGTTGGGTATGCAGTAAGCACAATGGACAGGGGATCCATAACTGTCCCAACGCGGTCACTGTGGATGAGGAGGAGTTGATTGTCCGTCTGGACGAATACTTCCTGTCATTGCTGAAAGACCGCACCCATGTGGAACAAATCCTGCGGCAGAAATTGCGGGACGCCTGCCGCCAGGAGACGGATCAGAATGAACGCCGGGCAGTTGTACAGGCGCGGCTGGCGAAGTTGGAAAAGCAGCGGCAAAAGTTTCTGGACCTCTATGCGGATGACGTCATCACCCGGCAGGAGCTGGATCAGAAGCTGAATGCCAGCAAGGCGGAACTGCTCCGATTGGAGGAGGAGCTCCGGCAGATGCAGCTCCATGATCTGAACGACGCGGATATCGACCGGGTCATCCGGCGGACCATGGATCACTTGAAGGACTTTGTGTCCGTGAGAAAACTGAATAACACCCAGCTGAAGCAGCTGGTTGAAAAGATCGAGGTAGACGAAGACGGAACAGTCGACGTCTACCTCCGTCTTTTCGCAGAAACGGAGCAGATAAAATGGGGGGAGCGTATTATGGAGCCTTGATAAGAAGTCTGGAAATAGAAGGATGTACAGCTGCGTTTTGGCTGATAGAATTTTGATTGACAACCTGGAGAGCAGATAGTATCATGAACAACAAGCATATCAATCATAGTGCGCTCAATTCCATTAAAGCAGAAACGATCCATATTCCTGATATGGGTTGGATAAGGAAAGAAACGGTCCCAGTTGCACCGACTGGGACCGTTCTGTTTTGTTGCATCCGTATGACTGGCCGTTTTATGATTTCAGAAGAAAAGGAGGAAACATTGGCAACACGAAAGACAAAAGGAGCCAAGGGCGGCGGCACGATCCGGCAGCGTCCTGATGGGCGCTGGGAGGCGCGCTATACCCTTGGCATTGATCCCGGAACGGGAAAACAAATTCAAAAATCCGTTTATGGCAAGACGCAGAAGGAGGTGCGGCAGAAGCTCACCGCGATCACCGCGGAGATCGACAGCGGAACGTATATCCCACAGGATAAAACAACGCTCGAACAATGGCTTAATATCTGGCTGGGCGAATACATGGGCGATAAGAAATACGGAACGATACGAAACTACAAAAATGCCTGCAGGTATCATATCATTCCGTATATCGGTCAATGCCGTTTATCCGATCTGAAGCCGCACATGATCCAAACCCTATATAACAGGCTTCAACGCGGAGAAGACGACAAGCCACCCCTGTCACCAAAAACCATCCGCAATGTGCATGGCGTTCTCAGCAAGGCACTCAATCAAGCGGTGTTGAATGAAATGATTCGCTTAAATCCAGCGCAGCTAACTACTCTCCCACGGAAGGTCCAGAAAGATATTCAGACCTTGACCGACGAGCAAATAAAGCAGTTTTCCATGTTAGTCGAGCAGGACAGCTATCGTGCCATTTTGAAATTCATTCTTTTCAGCGGCGTCAGAGAGTCAGAAGCAATTGGGTTGACGTGGGACTGTATTGATTTTGACCGAGGTACGATCCGTGTCTATCATCAGATGTTAAAGCGTACCAAGGAAGCAGGTGGTTATACGTTGGCGTCCCTTAAGAATGACAAAGAGCGTCTGCTGACTCCGCCGCCGATGCTGATGACTATGCTGAAAGAGCAGAAGAGGGAGCAGGTGGAGCGGCGTATGAAAGCTGGCCCAGCATGGCATGGATGGAATTCTGTAGAGGAGCAGAAAACGTGGTTTGTCTTTACGACAGAGTTTGGTGACCACTACTGCCCGCAGACGGTGTACGCACATTTCAAAAAGATCGCAAGGCAAATCGGTGCGGAGAAGGCGAATGTCCATAGCTTGCGCCATACCTATGCAGTGCTCTGCCTTCAGAACGGTGATGATGTGAAGACCGTGCAGTCAAATCTTGGCCATGCAACGGCAGCATTTACGCTGGATGTGTATGGCCATGTCTCTGAAAAAATGAAACAAGACAGTGCAAACCGCATGGAAGCATATATGCGGGGCACTGTCTATGGAAAGACCCAAAACGGTTAAAGGGTCAGATAAAGGGTCAAACAGAAAAAAAGAAGTCCAAAACCTTACGGTTTCAGACTTCTCAGTGGCAGCGGGAGAAGGATTCGAACCCTCACATACGGAGTCAGAGTCCGCTGTGCTACCATTACACAATCCCGCTATGTTCGCTTGACGAACATTTGTTATTATACCAGCGGTTTTGCATTTGTCAAGAACTAATTGCCAATTTTCCGGATTTTTTTCATTTTGGTGCCGCGGGCTGTTTTTGACCTGCGTTTCAGCGGCAAAGCCGCTCGGACGGCACGGGCGGGAAGAGGCTTGCGCGAGGAGCGGCGGGAGACCGAAGCGCGAATTGGCTGTTTCGGCGGAAGGAAAATCGGCAAATTTTACGGATTTGGTGAAAATGCCGATTCCCTTTTGCACTTTAAGCTGTTATACTGCATACATCAAGGCTTCCGAGAGGAGCACAGACTATGACCGTAATGAACCGCAGTGCTGAATACCGCTACTTTGGCTTTACCTATTTTATGGGTAAGGCTTATTCTGGTTTGGCTGAAAGCAAGCGCGTGTAAGAACGGATCCTTTGTCGGAATGACCGTAAATGCATGACGAACCGCAGCCGGACCGGCTGCGGTTTTTTTCATCGCTTAAGGAGGAATTTTACCATGATCGTCGTACTCAAGCACAATCCGAATCCCGAGCAGCTGCAGAGCCTGATCACATGGCTGCAGGAAAAGGGCATCATCATTCACACCAGCATCGGCGAGGGCAATATGCTCCTCGGCCTGGTGGGCGATACCTCAAAGATAGACGCCGATCTCATTTCCGCGCTGGACATCGTCGAGGACGTCAAGCGTGTGCAGGAGCCGTATAAGAACGCCAACCGCAAGTTCCATCCCGAGGATACCGTCGTCAAGGTCGGCAATACGCAGATCGGCGGCGGCAACCTCACGCTCATGGCCGGCCCTTGCTCGGTGGAATCCGAGGAGCAGGTGGTCGCCATCGCGAAGGCGGTCAAGGCCAGCGGCGCGACGATGCTGCGCGGCGGCGCGTTCAAGCCCCGCACCTCGCCCTATTCCTTCCAGGGCCTCGGCGAGGTCGGCCTGCGCTACCTCGAGATCGCCAAGGAGGAGACGGGGCTGCCCATCGTCACCGAGCTGATGGACCTCAGCCAGCTTCCGCTCTTCAAGAATGTGGACGTCATTCAGATCGGCGCGCGCAATATGCAGAACTTCGACCTTTTGAAGGCTGTGGGCCGTCAGGAAAAGCCCGTGATGATCAAGCGCGGTATGTCCGCGACCTACGAGGAATGGCTGATGAGCGCGGAGTACGTCATGGCCGGCGGCAACGAGAACGTCATTCTCTGCGAGCGCGGCGTGCGCACCTTTGAGACCTACACCCGCAATACGCTCGATCTTGCGGCGATCCCCGTGCTGCGCAAGCTGACGCACCTGCCCATCATCGTCGACCCCAGCCACGCCACCGGCAAGAGCTGGCTGGTCGACCCGCTGGCGATGGGTGCGGTGGCGACCGGCTGCGACGGCCTGCTCATCGAGGTCCACAACGACCCTGCGCACGCGCTGTGCGACGGCCCGCAGTCGCTGAAGCCCGAGCAGTTCGACGCGCTGGCAAAGAAGCTGCTTCGACTGAAGGAATTTGTCAAGACGATAGAGGAGTAAGACTATGACAGTCGGCATTGTCGGCCTCGGCCTCATCGGAGGCTCGATGGCCAAGAGCATCAAGGCGCGCACCGCGCACACCGTGTTCGGCTGCGACCTCGATCAGGAGACCATGATGATGGCGCGTATGTGCGGCGCCATCGACGCGCCGCTGACGGCGGAAAATTTGAAGGAGTGCGACCTTGTGCTGGTCGCCATCCGCCCCGCTGCGGCGGTAAAATGGGTGAAGGAGCACGCGGAGGAAATCCGCCGGGACGCGATCCTTGTGGACCTGTGCGGCGTGAAGCGCGCGGTGGTGCGCGAGCTCGCGCCCGTCGCCGAGCAGTACGGCTTCGCCTACATCGGCGGACATCCGATGGCGGGCCGTGAGCGCGGCGGCTTTACCGCCGCGACGGACAGCCTGTATGTGGGCGCGTCCATGATCCTTACGCCGGACAAGCGCACGGATATGCAGCTGCTTGAAACGCTCAAGGTGTTTTTCCTCGATATTGGCTTTGCGAGCCTGACCTTCTCCGATCCCGAGGAGCATGACCGCATCATCGCCTTTACCTCGCAGCTCGCGCACATCGTCTCGAGCGCCTACGTCAAGTCGCCCGAGGCGCAGAAGCGCCGCGGCTTCTCCGCCGGCAGCTTTCAGGATATGACGCGCGTGGCGCGGCTCGACGAGGATATGTGGACGGAGCTGTTTCTCGACGACGCGGACTATCTGACGGACGAGCTGGATATCCTCATCGGACATTTGCAGGAGTATGCCGACGCGCTGAAAAGCAAGGACGCCGAGCGCCTGCGCGCGCTGCTGCGCGATGGCCGCGAGAAGAAGGCCACCGCGGGCGGCAACTGAAAAATCAACGAAGATCGACCGGGGAGGGAAGACCTATGTCCTCTGTTCAGACCATTGAAGTCCATACCGCGCCGGCCTATGAGGTCACCATCGGCGCGGGACTGCTGCGGGAGTGCGGCGCACGGCTGAAGACCGTGCTGGGCGGCTGCCGCATCGCGGTCGTTGCCGACAGCAATGTGGCTCCGCTTTATCTTGAAACGGTTTGCGCGAGCCTGCGCGATGCGGGCTTTGCCGTCTGCTCTTATGTGTTCTCAGCGGGGGAGGCGCATAAGAATTTCACGACGCTCTCCGCCATTCTGGAGTTTCTGGCCGAGTCTCAGCTCACGCGCACGGACTGCGTGGCGGCGCTCGGCGGCGGCGTGACCGGCGACATGGCGGGCTTCGCCGCGGCCTCGTACCTGCGCGGCATTCGTTATGTGCAGCTGCCGACCACACTGCTCTCCGCCGTGGATTCCTCCGTCGGCGGCAAGACTGCTATTGACCTTGCGGCGGGGAAGAACCTTGCGGGCGCGTTTTTGCAGCCCACCGCCGTGCTGTGCGATACGAACTGCCTGAGGTCCCTGCCCGCCGCCGTCTTTGCCGACGGCGCGGCGGAGGCCATCAAGACCGGCGTGCTGAGCAGCGAGACGCTGTTTTCTCTCTTTGAGGACGGCACGCTCACCGACGCGCCCGCCGATGTCATCGCCCGCTGCATCCGCTACAAGGCGGGCGTGGTCGAGCGCGACGAAAAGGAGCAGGGCGAGCGGCGCAAGCTGAACCTCGGCCACACCGTCGGCCATGCCATCGAAAAGTGCAGCGGTTATGCCATTCCGCACGGTCACGCGGTCGCGGCGGGTCTTGCCGTCATGGCGCGCGCCTCCGAGCGGCTCGGCTGGGCCGAGCCGGGGGTGTCCGCGCGCATCGCGGCGTGTCTGGAGAAGAACGGCCTGTCGACCGGCACGGACTATCCCGCCGAGGCGCTGGCGAAAGCCGCGCTGGCGGACAAGAAGCGCAGCGGGGACAGCATCACCATCGTCGTGCCGAAGGCCATCGGCGATTGCGAGCTGAAAAGGATCCCGGTGACGGAGCTTCTTCCCATCATCGCCGCCGGACGGGGGGATTGAGGATGGATATTCGTATCCGACCGCACGCCCTCGCGGGCGCGGTCACGCCGCCGCCGAGCAAGTCGATGGCGCACCGCCTGCTGCTGGCCGCCGCGCTCGCGGACGGCGTGAGCACGGTCAAGAATGTCGCGCTCTCGCAGGACATCGAGGCGACGCTGCGCTGCATGGCGGCGCTCGGCGCAAGTTGGGAGCGGACAGATAAAAGTACCCTCCGCGTGACCGGCATCGGCGGCAAGAGAAAACCCTTTCCGGAGCTTCCGCGCTTTGACTGCGGCGAGTCTGGCTCGACGCTGCGCTTTCTCATTCCCATCGCGCTGGCGGTCGCGGGCGGGGGCGTGTTCACCGGCCGCGGGCGGCTGATGGAGCGCCCGCAGAAGCCGTATTTTGACCTCTTTGACGAAAAAGGCATTTCCTATGAACAGACCGCCGGTGCGCTCACCGTGCGCGGTGCGCTGACGCCGGGGGAGTACCGGCTGGCGGGCAACGTCTCGAGCCAGTTTTTCACGGGGCTGCTTTTCGCGCTGCCGCTGCTCGGCGGCGGCTCGACGCTGGTATCGACCACGCGGCTCGAGAGCCGCGACTATGTCGCCATGACGCGCGATGCGCTCGCGCGGGCCGGCGTGAGGGTAGACGGAGAAGCGGAACGCTTTGCCGTGCCACCGTCGGTCTACCGCTCCTTTGACGCGGCGGTGGAGGCCGACTGGTCGCAGGCTGGCTTTTGGTACGCCGCGCGCTTCCTCGGAAATGGCGTGGAGGTGTGTGGGCTGAACGAAAACTCCGCACAGGGCGACCGCGTTGTAAAAGACCTGCTTGAGCGGTTCAAGGCGGCGGGGGAGCAGAGCGTGGATGTGTCCGACTGCCCCGACCTGCTGCCGCCGCTGGCGGTGATGGCCGCGCGGCGGGAGGGGACGACGCACTTTGTCAACGCGGCCCGGCTCCGCATGAAGGAGAGCGACCGCTTGACCACGACCGCCGCGCTGCTGCGTGCGCTCGGCGTTCCGGCAGAGGAGACGGCGGACAGCCTGACCGTCCGCGGCATGCCGTCCTTTTCCGGCGGCACGGTGGACGGCGCGAACGACCATCGCATCGTGATGGCGGCGGCGGCCGCCGCGACCGCCGCGGCGGCTCCGGTCACCGTTGCAGGCGCGGAGGCGGTGCGGAAATCCTATCCCTCCTTCTGGGAGGAATACAAACGACTGGGAGGTAGCTTCGATGTCCTCTGAATTCGGAAGAACGCTGCGCGTCGGCGTGTTCGGACAGTCCCACGGAGCCGCGATCGGCGTGACCGTCGACGGCCTGCCTGCGGGCGAGCGCATTGATCTTGCGGAGCTGCAGGCCTTTCTGGATCGGCGCAAACCCGGAAAAAGCCCGCTTTCGACCGCGCGGAAGGAAGCCGACGCGCCGGAATTTCTCTCCGGTCTGCGTGACGGCGTGACCTGCGGCTCGCCGCTGTGCGCGGTCATTTACAACAGCGACCAGCACTCCTCAGACTACACGGAGCTTGCCGACAAGCCGCGCCCCTCGCACGCGGATTATACCGCGTGGGTCAAATGGGGCGGGCAGGCGGATATGCGCGGCGGCGGACATTTTTCCGGCCGCTTGACGGCGCCGCTGTGCATCGCCGGCGGCATCGCCAAACAGATCCTTGCGCGGCACGGCGTATTTGTCGGCGCGCACCTTGCCGCCGTGGGAGCGGAGGACGACGAAGCCTTCCCGCTCTACCCGACCAACGAGCTGTTCCGCGCCGTGGCGGCGAAGCCGTTCCCGACCATTTCCGACGCGGCGGGTGAGCGGATGCAGCGTCTTATTTTGTCGGCGCGTGAGGCGCAGGATTCCGTCGGCGGCATCGTGGAATGTGCCGCCATCGGGCTGCCTGCCGGTCTCGGCGACCCAATGTTCGACGGCATGGAAAACCGCCTTGCCTCGGCGCTGTTCGGCATCCCCGCCGTCAAGGGCGTGGAGTTCGGCGCAGGCTTCGGCGCTTCGCGCCTGCGCGGAAGCGAAAACAACGACGCCTTCCGCGTGGAGGACGGCCGCATCGTCACGGAGACGAACCGCGCCGGCGGCATCCTCGGCGGCATCACCACCGGTATGCCGCTCACGCTGCGCGTCGGCATCAAGCCGACGCCGTCCATCGGCAGACCGCAGAAAACGGTCTCGCTCGCGCGGATGGAAAACACTGAGCTGACCATCCGGGGCCGTCACGACCCCTGTATCGCGCACCGCGCCGTGCCCGTCGTTGAGGCGGTGACGGCCTGCGTGCTCTTAGACTTACTGTTGGAGGAACATCATGGAACTTTCTGAGATCCGCACCCGCATCGACGCCGTGGACGATCAGCTCTTGAAACTCTTTCTTGAGCGTATGGAGCTGGCCGAGGAGGTCGCGGCCTACAAGAACGAGCACCATCTGCCCATTCTGAACAAGCAGCGCGAGCGCGAAATTCTTGCCAAGGTAACAGCCAAGGCCGGTGACAAGGAGCGCTACGCCTATCACCTCTACTCCACGCTCTTTGAGCTGGCGCGCTCGCGGCAGGCGGAGCTGGTGGACCTGCCGACCAGAGTGGCTGAGCGGGTGGAAAAGTCCCTCGCCGCGGGCGGCCCGGTCTTCCCGCAGACGGGTCTTGTCGCCTGTCAGGGCGTGGAGGGCGCGAACTCGCAGGTCGCCTGCGACCGCCTGCTGCCGCGCGGCAGCATCCTGTATGTCAAGACCTTTGACGCGGTGGTGTCCGCGGTGGAGTCCGGCCTGTGCAAATTCGGCGTGCTGCCCATTGAAAACAGCTCCAATGGCTCGGTGCGCGCGGTCTACTCGCTGCTTCAGCAGCATCAGCTCTCCGTGGTGCGCTCCACGAGACTCTGCATCCGCCATGAGCTTTTGGCCATGCCCGGTGTAAAGTTAGAGGACATTACAGAAATATACTCCCATCAGCAGGCCATCGGTCAATGCAGCAGGTTCCTCAGCAGCCTTTCCGGCGTGCGGGTGATCCCCTGCGGCAACACGGCGGAGGCGGCGAAGCTGGTCGCCGAGAGCGGCAGCCGCCACGCGGCCGCCATCTCCTCACATCCCTGCGCCGCGCTTTACGGCCTTGAATGTGTGAGCGACAAAATTCAGGACAGTGAGAATAATTACACCCGCTTTTTCTGCGTGGCGAAGGACCCCGTCATCTACGCCGGCGCGAACCGCATCAGCCTTATCCTCTCGTTTGAGAATAAGCCCGGCGCGCTCTATGAGATCCTCTCCAAGCTCGCGGCGCTGGACATCAACATGACCAAGCTCGAATCCTGCCCCGTCGCGGGGAGCGATTTTGAGTTTGTGTTCTTCCTTGAGCTGGAGGCAAGCGTGCAGGACCCGAGCGTGCTTGCCATGCTCGAGGAAATGGAGCGCAGCTGCGCGGAGTTTGTATTCCTCGGAAACTACGCCGAGGTGTGAACGATGGGGGAGAAGGTTTACGGACTTCTGGGACGAAAGCTCGGTCACAGCTGGTCGGCGCCCATTCACGCCGCGCTCGGCTGTGCGGACTATCGCCTCATCGAGCTGGAGCCGGAGGAGCTGGGCGCGTTCCTCGCGCGGGAGGACATCGGCGGGCTGAACGTCACCATTCCCTACAAGCGCGACGTGATGGCGTACTGCGATGTGCTCGACCCGATGGCGGAGGCCATCGGCAGCGTCAACACGCTCGTGCGCCGCGCGGACGGAAAGCTCTATGGCTATAACACTGACGCCGTGGGCTTCTGCTTCATGGCGCAGCGCGCGGGCATCGGCTTTGCGGGCAGAAAGACGCTTGTGCTCGGCAGCGGCGGTGCTTCGCGCACGGCAGCCGCGTGCGCGAAAAAGCTCGGCGCGCGCGAGGTGGTCGTCATCTCCCGCTCGGGAGAGAACAACTATACGAACCTCGGCCGCCACGCCGACGCGGAGCGGATCGTCAACACCACACCGGTCGGGATGTATCCGAACAACGGTGCGGCGGCGGTCGATCTGACCGCCTTTCCCGCCTGCGCGGGCGTGCTCGATCTGATCTACAATCCTCGCCGCACGGCGCTGCTGCTGCAGGCGGAGACGCTGGGCATTCCGTGCTCGGACGGCCTTCCGATGCTGGTGGCGCAGGCCAAGGCGGCGGAGGAACACTTCTTTGACAGGACCATCGCCGACCGTGAGAACGAGCGCATCCTCGCGCAGCTGCGGCGGGAAATGACGAATCTCGTGCTCATCGGGATGCCGGGCAGCGGCAAGTCCGCGGTCGGCGCGGCGCTTGCCGCGCTGACGGGCCGCGAGGCCATCGACATCGACGCGCGCATCGCGGAGAAGGCAGGCTGCTCCATTCCCGAGATCTTCGCCAAGGGAGGAGAAGCCGCCTTCCGTGCGCTCGAGCGTGAGGTGACGGCGGCGTGCGGCGCGCTGAGCGGGAAGCTTTTGCTCACGGGCGGCGGCGTGGTGAAAACACCGGAGAATTACGCCGCGCTCCACCAGAACGGCCGCATCTATCAGCTCCTGCGTCCGCTGGAGCTGCTGCCGACCGACGGCCGTCCGCTCTCGCAGGGGGCGGACCTTGCGGCGATGTGGGCGGAGCGCGCGCCGCTCTACGAACGGTTCCGCGACGCCGCGATCGACAACAGCGGCACGGTCGAGCAGACCGCGCAGGCGATCTGGAGGGATTTTTGTGAAAATTCTGGTCATTAACGGCCCCAACATGAATATGCTCGGCATCCGTCAGCCGGAAATTTACGGCCATGCGACCTACGAGGACCTGAAGAGCATGATCGAGGGCGAGGCGGAACGGCTGGGCGCGGAGGTCTCGTTCTTCCAGTCCAACCACGAGGGCGCGCTGGTGGACGCCATCCAGCAGGCGTACTTCGACCGGGTGGACGGCATGATTATCAACCCCGCCGCCTATACGCACACGAGCGTCGCGCTGCTTGACGCGGTGAAGGCGGTCGGCATCCCGACGGTGGAGGTCCACGTTTCCGACCCGGACAGCCGCGAGGATTTCCGCCATGTGTCCTACATCCGCGCGGCCTGCATCGCGACCATCCGCGGGCACGGGCTGCCGGGCTATCTGGAGGCGCTGCATTTGCTGTGCGAGCGCGGGGAGGGCAGAGGATGACGCGGACGGAGTACGACGTCGTTGCGCTTGGCGAGCTGCTCATCGACTTTACGGCGCAGGGGGCGGGAGCGGACGGCTATCCGCTCATGGCGGCGCATCCCGGCGGTGCGCCCGCCAATTTCCTCGCGGCCATCGCGCGGCTCGGCGGCAGGACGGCGCTTTTGAGCAAGGTGGGCGCGGACGCCTTCGGCATGATGCTCACCGGGACGCTGCGCGAGGTCGGCGTGGATACGCGCGGCGTTGTCGTGGCGGAGGATGCTTTCACGACGCTGGCATTCGTGACGCTCGACGCACACGGCGAGCGCTCCTTTTCCTTTGCCCGCAAGCCGGGCGCGGACACGCAGCTCCGCTTCGAGGAATTGGACCTCTCGCTCATCGAAAAAACAAAAGCGTTCCATTTCGGAACGCTTTCTCTGACCGACGAGCCTGCGCGCGGCGCGACGCAGCGTGCCGTCGCCTTTGCAAAGGAACGCGGGAAGCTCATCGCCTTCGACCCCAATCTGCGCCCGCCGCTCTGGAGAAGCCTTGACGACGCGCGGGAGCAGATGCTTTGGGGACTCGGGCAGGCCGACGTCGTGAAGCTCAGCGACAACGAGGTGGGATTCCTCTTCGGCCTTTCACCGCGCGAGGGCGCGGCGTACATTCGGGAGCGGTTCGGCACGCAGCTCGTCTTTGTGACCTGCGGCGCGGACGGCTGCGAGTTTGCAAGCCTGAGGGCGCAGGGCCATGTGGACGGTCTCAAGGGCCTGACGGTCACGGACACCACGGGCGCGGGCGACATTTTCGGCGGCTGCGCGGTGTGGAGGCTGCTCCAAAGCGGCAAGGCTCCCGCAGCGCTGGATGAGGCGGAGCTGCGCGGCATCGCGGAATTTGCCTGCCGCGTCGCCGGACGCTCCACCGAAAAAAGCGGCGGCATCTCCGCGATCACGGAGATGCCGGACGAGGCCTTTATGGGGTGATGGGCGCGGCTCAGTCGCCGACGCCGGCGTGAATCACCTTGCCGATGTTCCATAGATGCGCGACCTGCCTGGCCGCCGCGAGGCGCTCCTCGGGCGTTTCGTAGGCGGCGTGGACGGTGTGCGAGCCGCAGTCAAGGCAGTCTACATAGACGCACCAGCCCTGTTCGTCCTGTATGGCGCCGACGCCGCCGCAATGGGGACAGACGTCCAGATCAATTTCATAAATTGGATCCATCGTGATCCCTCCTTTTCCTTGCTGATGGCAGTATAGCACATCGCGATGGGAAGAACAACAGGAAATCCATGAGTTTTTCGCCGAAAAAGCCGCCCGAGTGGGCGGCTTTTTTGCTTAATCCTGCGTTTTATCCTGTGCTTTTTCGAGATTCAGGATCTTCATGAACTCCTCGCCGGTGATGGTCTCCTTCTCGTAGAGGTACTTGGAGAGCTCATCGAGCTTGGAACGATGATCGTTGAGCAGCTTGACAGCCTTTTCATGCTCGCGCTTGACGAGCGCGACCACCAGCGCGTCGATCTTCGTCTGCGTTTCGGCAGAGCAGGCGAGCGAGGCGTCGCCGCCGAGGTACTGATTTGTGACCGTCTCGAGCGCGACCATGTCGAAATCCGTGCTCATGCCGTAGCGTGTGACCATCGCGCGGGCGAGCTTGGTCGCCTGCTCAATGTCGTTCGACGCACCGGTCGTGACGGAGCCGAAGCGGACCTCCTCGGCGGCGCGGCCGCCGGTGAGCGTCGCGATCTTGTTCTCCATTTCCTCGCGCGTCATGAGGTAATGGTTGCCCTCCTCGACCTGCATCGTGTAGCCCAGCGCGCCCGAGGTGCGGGGGATAATGGTGATCTTCTGCACAGGGGCAGAGTGGCTTTGCAGCGCCGCGACGAGCGCATGACCGGTCTCGTGGTAGGCGACGATCCATTTTTCGTGGTCGGTGAGGATGGCGTTCTTCTTCTGATAGCCTGCGATGACGACCTCAATGCTCTCCTCCAGATCGGACTCGGTGGCGAACCTGCGGCCTGCGCGCACGGCGCGCAGCGCGGCCTCGTTGACGATGTTCGCAAGCTCCGCGCCGGAAGCGCCGGAGGCCATGCGGGCGATCTTGTTGAAGTCGACGTCCTCCGCGACCTTGATCTTCTTCGCGTGGACCTTCAAAATTTCCTCGCGGCCCTTGAGGTCGGGAAGCTCAACCGGCACACGGCGGTCGAAGCGGCCCGGGCGCGTGAGCGCGGGATCGAGGGATTCGGGGCGGTTGGTGGCGGCGAGGATGATGACGCCGTTGTTGCTCTCAAAGCCGTCCATTTCGGTCAAAAGCTGGTTGAGCGTCTGCTCGCGCTCGTCGTTGCCGCCGTACTGGCCGCCGCTGCGCTTCTGGCCGATGGCGTCGATTTCGTCGATGAAGACGATGCAGGGGGCCTTTTCCTTGGCCTGCTTGAAGAGGTCGCGCACCTTGCTCGCGCCCATGCCGACGAACATCTCCACGAACTCCGAGCCGGAGATGGAGAAGAACGGAACGTTCGATTCGCCTGCGACCGCCTTGGCGAGCATGGTCTTGCCGGTTCCCGGAGGGCCGACGAGCAATATGCCCTTGGGCATGGACGCACCGATCTCCTGATACTTGCTGGGGTCGTGCAGATAGTTGACAACCTCCTGCAGGTTTTCCTTGGCCTCGTCCTCGCCCGCAACATCGGA
>Ga0256404_1004083_pt1 | contig 28216 bp, 23 predicted proteins | sample RumenRJG_01DNA_FD_185990 | JGI IMG/M metagenome (GOLD analysis project Ga0256404, IMG submission 185990) | Bovine rumen microbial communities from Lethbridge, Alberta, Canada - RJG_01 | ecosystem: Host-associated > Mammals > Digestive system > Stomach > Rumen | place: Canada: Alberta | collected...
TCATACTCTGAGCCGAGCGCTTCGTAATCATGCGTCGCCCAGAAGATGTTTTTGCCCGTAGTATGGTCACGCAGAAGTGTATCAAGCACCTCTGCCGACAATGCCAGCAGGTCATCCTCCCTGATGTTTATACAGGCAGGACTCTCGTCTTTATTGGACATTCTTTGCGCTTATAGCTTAATGGCAAAAGCACTTATCAGAACTCTTTGGGCCTTTATACAGCAAAGCCTCTATACACGATAAAAGCGTGTCCGCTCTTACCAGATATAGAGGCTCTCGCATTGCCCAATCAAGTGATAAGTGACGTCCACGCTATAAGCGCGAACAGTCACAATTATCAGCATCTTGATTTTATAATGAAATTTGCGAGATTTCTATATCTTCTAATAACTGCTCATGTCGTTTGTTTTTACCCACGAAAGTCGCACTGGCACCTCCACCGAGGTCTGCGCCAGTGTTCATGTGGCAAAGATACAAAATCTTTGGGAATAAAAACGCATTTGGGTGAAAAAACTGCGAAAAAGTTGCAAATATCAGAAAAAGTATTTATCTTTGCAGCACGAAAAAAAAGAATTTCCTCCCGCTGAAATGAAAGAGTAGCACCGTAATCGGGTTAGCAAATCAGTTCAGCGGGTTTTATTTTTGTAAGTTTTGTATTTCTGCACCAAAAGACAATAAGCTCACTTATAACGAGCCGTAATCTCGTGGGGCACGAGCCGTAACCTCACCAAGGACGAGATTACGTCTCGTCCGGAATGAATCGGTACAGGGCGCTATTCGTCGGGCTTAATATTGCAAAATTGCATTGCTTTTACTTTTCGAGGAAGTGGAGAAAAAGGTAGAAAGCATATAATTATAGTATAAGTTATTATATATTAGATAGTTATATTAATATTTATCTTTATTTTACCCATTTCCCACCTCCTTCAATTTCCGCTAAATTGCAATGCAATGCAATTTTGCAATAAGTGAGTGCAAAATGATGCTTGTATCAATTTTGCCGAGCGCCTGCAATATCGATAAAATCAATTTTGCAATACAGAATGATGGATAATCCAAGAAAAAGTTGTATATTTGCGGACAAATATACAAATCGCAGAAGTTATGGATAATAAAATTGTTAGTACCACTTACGTACCTCTGCAACCGCCGTACCAGATTATTAAGTACGGTAAAGATATAGGAATGCAGATAGGTACTCTAATTGCTACGAGTCAATTAAAAGGGGATAAAGACCAACCTTTTAAAGTAGAAACTCATAGTTATCCCGTTGTAACGTATGGCAGCAAAGAAAAAGCACCAAAAGACAAACATTTGTTTGGAAAAGTTTTCATGGAGGGTGTTGTCTGGAATCGTGTTGAATTACGTGACGTCAGTACCATTTGTCTATCCGACTCCCATCTTGAATGGCAAGAATTTGTAGATTCTCTATGGGAAGATATCGCCAGGACTTCTCAACGTGCAGACCCTCATATCGACTCTTTGAGAGATCTGCTTGAATTAGGCGTTGAAATATCACCTCTTCCTCAAACCAAGCATATACTTCACATTCAGTCTTATTGCGATGACAATCCAGGGTATATGTTACGCACCTCTCGCGATGATATCTTAGCCCTAAATACAGTTTACCTTCCATGTATTGAGGAAATGGCTGATATACTATTGGGGCAAGTGCGGAAATATGAAATTATAATGATACTCAGTGGAAATTATAAAAAGAGATGGGAACTTGAATATACCACAGACGAGGAAAATCTTCAGCCAATAGTTGATGAAATGAACAAGCGCTCAAAAAGAAAGTTTGGAGTTACTCCCGACGGAGCATTTGGGCTTATTTCTGAAAACGAGGACGAAAAATAGTGATGGCAAAGAAAAAGGGTGTAGAAAACGTTCAGGACTATTTCTCTGGGGATATAGTAGCTCTAGAGAAAGCTTTGGCTATAATTGATAAAAAGTTGGCCAACGGGTATTCTGAATCAGCATTCATTTCTTTATATGCTTTGGGGGAAATTGCTAAAGAACAGGATGACACAAAACTAAAACGAGAGGTTGAAAAAAGAATTAATAAAATAGCATTACCATACAAATACGCTCCGTATAGAACTGAAGGTGCTGCTGACCCAATCAACCGTAAGCCCAAAGAAAGACCCTTAGAAGTGCCAAAGGGTAAACATACAGCATTCAACTTTATTAGAAATAAAGGTCAGGACCCATATCGATTAGCACAAGTTATAGATTTATACCAAAAGATGAATACCCAAAAGAATAGGGGGGGTATGGGGCTGACAAATGCAGACCAAAAAGATTTTCTTAATATTTTTACCAAAGGAGAAACCAGTTCGACTGTAGTTTGGATGGGGACAATAAGAGAACTTCACTATATTGTTTACCAATGGAAATTAAAGGGTTATATATTATTTAAAGGTGCTGATGAATGGGTTATTACGTCTAAGCTATTCACTAATCCTAAGAAAAGGGTGAATAATGTACCGACATACTTTGATGCCGACGAATTGAGAAAAGCACACAATCCTGAGAATATCACACAAGACCTTGAGGATACAGTTGAAATTCTTAATCCCCAAAATCCAGGAAAGAACTATGAGAGCTTTAAGCTGGCAGCGGAAGATAGGATTTCTTATCATGAGGAAAAGGAGTTAAGGGGTCATGATATCTTCGAAAAGCTTCTATAATAACAAGGAGAACGACTAAAAGCGGCGGTAAATAACCCAAAAGCGAATTCGTTAAAATCTTTAACGCACAATTAAGCGACTTGTAAATTTGGCTTGTCGCAGGTCTTTTCCTGTTCGATCATTACCGTATTCATAATTTCTTTTCCTCAAAAAGCGGCATTGGATTTTCAACGCCGCTTTTTCTGCAGTAGATAGCGGGAAATAGTTCCCGCAAAACGAAAAATAAGAAATTATGAAAAAGTTAATTCAAGCCCAGAAAGGCAACAAGAAGGCAAGAAACCTTCAGTCCAACAACGAGCGTTTTCCAATTTGTAAGATGGCACAGGAGGCTATCAATGCGCTGAAACTGGGAGGTGACAAATCCTCTGCGTTTCACTTGACCAACTGCTTCCGTGGGTTCTCCCAAGAGATGCAGGAGGAAATGGCGTATTACTTAATCGCTGAAATGCATTATCGCATCACCGGTAAGGATAAGCCAGAGTTGACTGGTCTATTCCACGTAGACCGCTTGCTCATTGAGATTCTTTACATTTTGGATCACGACACAAAAAACTTAGACTACAATGAGTAAGCAACAATCCACAACAGCCCAGTCCCTGCCAAGCGGGGACTCGGCTTCCTATCAGACAAGACCTCGTCGTAAGCCAGATTCTTCGACGAAAGGCAAGTTGAACCGTTGGGAAGGTTCGGACTATCTTGAATTCGTGCCTGCCGGCTCAAAGCCCAGTAATCGCACCATGTTCAAGTCTGTTGGCCCCAGTTCTTTTTATAAGAGCGAAGGCCAGAAAGAGTCGAGCTATAGTATCCATATCAATGTGGACGGCTCGTCGGCAGACCCTGTGAACGAGGCTCGTGAGATTTTTAATGTGCTGACTGCTGAGCAGGCAAAGCATAAACCCGAATTACCAGAGGGCAGTGAGGGACGTATGCTGCTTGACAACGGCATGGGGCTCCAGATTTGGCTGGACCGTGAGCGTAACAAGCTGACCATTATGGCGCAGTTGGAATGTACGGCAGACATCGAGCGACAGCTGTTGCAGGCCGAGGCCCAGATGAACGTCGTGGTGGGCAGAAACCGTAAGGATTTAGTTAACAATAATAAATAATGTATTATGGAACCATACAGATTTACTACTCAGGAAAATCAGTTTACAGGCGAATGCCTGCCTTGCACAAAGGCCAAGTTTTATACTACCGTCAACAGTGCATCAGTGAATAACACCATTACGACTCGCCAGGCTATTGAGAAGGCCATTGACGAGGGACAACCGTTGGACAACTGGATTAACTGTGCCAACTTCCGTAACTTCTGCCAAAAGCAGGCTTCACGCCCTCGGGCTGGTGAGGCTTTTGCTGCACTGGCTGTTGAACAGAAGCTACAACAGTGGACTAACTCACAGAAGATGTGGCTGCCTTGTTTTATCATTGCAGTCAAAGAGTTTGCCGCCATCCCCAAGACCGACAAACAGGGTAATTCGGTGCTCGACGCTGAGGAAAAGGAGATTCTTTTTCGTCGTCGTTTACAGAGCAGTATCAGAGAGTTGAGTGGTTTGTTTATGTTCGATGCCGACCATCTGACATGTGACCCTCGAGAGATATACGAGCGTACGCTGCGTCCTAACTTTCCCTGGAAGGTGCGCCTGGCTCACGTAACATCGTCCGGTCACGGCCTGCGCCTCGTAAGTGAGGCCAACCCTGATGTTGGCAACATAGCCGACAACCAGATTGAACTGGGTCGTGAGCTCGGTCTTCTCGGTCAGCTGGGATCGACGGGGAAGCCTGTCTGCGACGACAGCTGCATCGATGCTTCTCGCATTAGTTATGCTCCACGTATGTGCGACATTTATTATATTGATGAAGATAATTTATTTAATCCTTAAAGTATATTTTATATGAAACAAGAAAACAAAAACAAGGAATTCAATGAGAAATTCCTCGGGTCGTATCAGCAGGAGCTGAGCGACCCCACCAACAAGAACCATCAGTTTGACAGCGAGAAGACTACGGATGATGGTCAGTTAACAACTCCCGCTACGGCTACACCAGCCGCTGCTCAGGAACTGGCTGCGAGTGTGACCAAGCCTGCAGGGAAACTTGATTTGACGGCTTTCGGTTATCCGATTGTCGATTTCACCAATGCGCTGTTGCCCAATGGTGCGCCCGTAGGCAGTCGCCACAAGTCGGCTATTAAGTTGGCCTACGACCTGTTGGTGGTATGCGACGGCGATGCCGAGAAAGTGCGTACGCTGTTGATGCAACTACAGTGGGTGAAGGACGTGGTGGCTGAGCGTGGCCAGAAGGAGATTGACGACATCATGGATGCTGCACAGAAACTGAAGCATAAGCGCGAGTCAGAGAACTACTATGAATTGCTGCCTTCTAAGGATATGCGCCGTGCTATCGAGTCGGTGACAGGACGCAAGTACACGGCGTTGGTAAAGGATGTTCAGAAGCAGGCCATGTGTGGTATGGGGGATGATGAACAGAATAACACCACGGCCATGCTGGAGCGCATCGGTTGTGAGATTGAGAAGTTGTTTCCTCGCTATCCGTTATTGAAGTTGCTTTGCCATCGTCTGGAGCGTAAGTACTATGTAGTTGCCCTGTTTGTTGGCGGTGCCTTTTGCATGACCTTGATGACCCGCTGCTGGTATCAGTCGGGGATGGAGCCCGGTCGCAAATGCCGTCTTAACAGTGTCTTGGAACTGATAGGACGTAGTGGTGGCGGCAAGTTTATAGCCGTTCGTCTGTATAAATTGTTGATGACTCCCGTCAAACTGTCTGACAAGGCACAGACGGCTGCGTTGAACCGTTGGAACGAAGAGCGTGATCAGAAGTCCGGCGGCGAAAAGAACAAGACACCACGCCCGAAAGGCATTTTCCGTTGTATGCCTTCGGAGACCTCTGCTGCCGCCATCCGTGAGGCTGAGTTTAACGCCAAGGAGATGATTGACGGTGAGGAATGGCCGCTGCATGTAAGCCATTTCAATTCAGAGCTCGATGACCTCATTGACCAGATGAAGAAGGGCTATATGAATATCGAAAAGCTTTTCCTCAAGGGATTCCATAATGAGCCAGATGGAGCTTACCTGAAAACATCAAGCTCGATGATTGGTGAGTATGACGTTCATTTCAATGCGGTCTATAGCGGCACTCCCGATGCCCTTCGTAAGCAGACTACAAAGGAGAACTTTGTGAAAGGCCGCTTGTTCCGCATCACGGCAGTGCCGCTGGCCGATTCCGAATTTAAGGTACGTAAGCGCCATAAGTACGATGATAAAGACCGCGAAAACGAGGCTGCATTATTGGAATGGGCTTATAAGTTCGATGCCTGCCAGGGAGAGATTCCCTGTGACGATATTGATCTCACTCTCTGTGAATGGACAGAACGTCGCATGGCCGATGCTGAAGAGAATGGTCGTAACCGTGCGCTGGAAGATATGGTAAAACGTCCATATTGGCATGGGATGAACTACTCATTACCTTTCATCATCAGTCGTCATTGGGATCAGATGATAGAGGAAGGAGGTCGCTACAAGTGTCCTGCCGACTTTAAAATCGATCGCTACGACCAACAACTGGCCCTACTCATTGTCAATGCCCACTTTGCTTTTCAGCAGCACTTCTTCCTAGCTATTGGCGAACAGTACTACGACAATCAGGAGGCAGAACAGGCATCAGGTCGTACACATCAGCAGAAGACTTGGATAGGTTATCGTCGCTTGCCGAATCCTTTCAACTCGGAAGATGTTGACATCTGCTTTGGTTACGAGGGTAAGACAGGTAGCATCTGCAGTAAGTTGAAACGCTTGGTGGACGATGGTCTGGCCCAGAAGATTACCAGTGGCAAGGATAAGGGCAAGTATCGTAAACTGATGTAAGCATCATTTTGCACTCACTTATTGCATTATTGCATTGCATTGAAAAAAAACGGCAGGTTCCCAAATCGGGAGCCTGCTGTTTATGGTATGCTGACGTGTCGGATTAACGAGTGAGGACTTTCTTGCCGTTTTCAATATACAGTCCCTTGTCGGGCTTGGCTTTCAGCATGCGGCCCTGCATGTCGAAGTAGCGGCTGGTGCCGTCGGCATCGATGGTGCGGAAGGTAAAAAAGTAAAAAGCCATGGAAAACCAGAAGGGCTTTAAAATCTCTCAGTACGTTTGTGCGGTGCTGCTCATCATGAGCAGTATCGCGCTCGTAGCCTACCAAGTGGTCAGCATCGAGGACGTCGCCGGCGGACTGCTCTATTACGTGGCGCAGTCGTTCCTGTTGGCGGGCAGCATCTTCGGACTCGACCAGTACATCAAAATCATTAAACGCAACGATCATGGAACACACAAAACTCAGTAAGCACTTTACATTGGAGGAACTCGCAGCACTTGCTCGGCCAAGCTGCCGACATCCGCCCCCGTGACCCTCAGCAGTTCCAACGATTGGTCGATTTCCTCAAGGCTCACCAACTCACCGACCAACTACTCACGGGCAATGGCTGGCTCCACATCTCCTGGAGTCCGTTCACCACGCCTCGCCACTACATCAGGATTGGGTATTACAAATAGAAACAAATAGCCGATTATTTTTCATCATTTTGTCACATTTTGTTGGATAATATAATAAAAGTGCATACCTTTGCAGCAAATGGACAAAGAGACATTCGAAAAACATAAGCCCTTTGCGGGCGAAACGAAACCATCGATGCTCAGAAGGAGAATAGGTCATGACTATCAGTCACGACGCATCTACCTTATCACCATGACCATAGCTGGACGAAGGCCGTTGCTTGGCAAACTGGTGGGCAATTGCAACGCTCCAGAAGGAACCGACGAGGCACCACACATCGAACTGACCGAGCTGGGACTGCGCGTGAGAAAATGCTGGATGGCAATAGAAAACCATTATCCCGCTATAAAAGTACTGGCCACCCAGATCATGCCCGACCATCTGCACGGCATTCTCTTTGTTCAAGAGCATATGGAGGTGCACATGAGCCAAGCCATCAAAGGATTCAAGACGGGGTGCAACAAGGTGTATCGCGAACTGTACCCCTCTGCAGCGACATTGTCGCCGCAAAGGAACCCAGACACCGCCCAAGGGCTTCTGTGGGACAAGGGCTTCAACGACCACATCCTTGATTATGGGGTCGAACTGGACCGTTGGTTCCAATATCTGCGCGACAACCCGCGACGCCTGGCTATACGCAGAACTTACGTCGATTACTTCAAGGTTCGATTCGATATGGTGGTTGCAGGGCAATCGTATTCGGCTATCGGCAACAGTTTTCTGCTCAACCACCCCCAACGACTACCTATCCGCCTGTCACGCAGGCTCACCAACGAGGAAATAGAAAAGAGCGCAGCTATTATCTGGCTTTAGCCCGACAGGGAGCCGTTCTCGTATCGCCGGCCATTTCTAAGGGCGAGAAAGCCGTCATGCGTGCTGCCCTGAATAACAAGTTTCCCTTAATATTCATCACCTCTTACGGATTCACCCAGTTTTCCCACCCTGGTCATCAGTTCTATGATGCCTGTGCAGAAGGGCGTCTGCTTCTCCTAGCTCCCTGGCCTCATCAGAACAGAAAAGAACCCCTGACTCGCACACAGTGCCTCCAGCTTAACTCTTTCGCCCAAGAAATCTGCCAACACGAGTGACAAATTCTTGAACGGCAAAGAAATGCCCGAAATATTTGCTTTTTGCGGAATTTTTTCGTCATCTTGTGATCACCATGTCGCCACTGTAGTTGATGGGTTCGCGCTCCCTGGAAACGACGTCAATATCGGCGTGACCGTTCGGGAATATGTCAAGGCTGTAGGTCAGCCGATCGTTCTCATGCTCTACCTGTATGGTCACCCGTGTGCGGCCGTTCTTGCCTTTTGCCGACTCATAGCCCTTGACGGGCGCAGCAAAGTGCAAGCCATTGCCACCGCCATAGGGTATGCTGTAGGCCCTTCCGAAATAAGGCAGATAGGAAAAGAGCGAGTCGCCTTTCATTTGTACCGAGTAATCGGGCGTCACACTCACCGCATTGCCGCGTCGCGGAAACATCATGCTGATACTGATGGTATACTGCCGCTCGGCAAGAGCCTTTTCCACCTGCATGGCCACTTCTCGCTCTCGTTGTGCCCGTTCTGCAGCTGTCAGCGTACTGCATGCAGCTATCAGCAATGCCAGTCCTGCATATAGCAGATAAAAAGCAGGCCGTAAGTTTCTCATTTCCTCTTGATTTGATTGCACATGATTTCGAATGCAAAGATAGTCATTATTTTGGTTAATACGTTAAAAAGACCTAAGAAGGTAGCAGAAATTTCGAATTATTCGCTACTTTTGTCGACGATTAAATCTTTAATAGCAATAAGACAATGAAGAAAATGATGCTTACCGCCATGATGATCATGGCTATGATGTGTGCTACGACGACTGTCAGCGCCCAGGAGAAACAATGTGATAAGAACAAAAAGGAGTGCTGCGAGAAAAAGAAGCAGGAATGCCAGAACAAGGCTAAGGAATGCCAGAACAAGGCTAAGGAGTGCTGCGAGAAAAAGAAGCAGGAATGCCAGGCTAAGGCTCAGGCTAAGGAGTGCTGCGACAAGAAAGAAAAGGCTTCTTGCGGAAAGAACTGCCAGAAATGCACCGAATGCAAGGAGACTTGCCACAAGACCAACTGCAAGGACTGCAAGCACAAGGGCCAGTGCGAGAAGAATTGTAAGAAGTGATTTCATTGAAGAGATATCTGAAAAGTCCTGTAGCCTTGTGTTGCAGGACTTTACTGCTAACCCTCCTTCTTACTACCTGTATCACCATGCTTCTCACCTCATGCGGCACGGTGGCACAGGAGTTATTAGTCCCCATGGCTGAATCTGACGCCCAAAATGCTCTGTCAAAAGCCACACCAGGACGTAACGTCAGTACCAAGCAGCAAGCCAAGGAGCGCGAACAGCTACAGCGCGAAGGAAAATGTCCGGACTGCAAAGGGATGGGAAAAACGCCCGACGGTCTGTACAATTGTCAAAAATGCAACGGCACAGGGAAATTCCAGCCTTAGAAAAAATCAGATTTATTTTGTATTTCTCTCGATTTGCACTACCTTTGCAGCCAAATGAAGAAAATCATGGTGTTTTTGCTCCTGCTGGGAGCGCTGGGCTGTTTTGCACAGCCAAAATACGAGATAAGGGCCGTGTGGCTGACAACGATCGGCGGCATCGACTGGCCTTCAACTTACGCACATGACGGCATGGGAATTGCTGCGCAACAACGGCAGTTGACGACCATGCTTGACCAGCTGAAGGCGTTGAACGTGAATACCGTACTGTTGCAAACACGCGTGCGAGCCACAACCATTTACCCGTCGGACATCGAGCCGTGGGATGGTTGCATGTCGGGCAAGCCAGGCAAAAGTCCAGGCTACGACCCGTTGCAGTTTGCCATCGACGAATGCCACCGCAGGGGCATGGAGTTGCACGCTTGGGTGGTAACCATCCCCGTTGGCAAATGGAACACCTATGGATGCAAGCAGTTGAGGGCACGCTATGGCAGGCTGATACGTCGCATCGGCGAAGAGGGTTATATGGATCCGGAGTCGCCTACGACGGCTTATTACATTGCCGACATCTGCGAGGAAATAACCAAAAAGTATGACATTGACGGCATTCACCTAGACTACATCCGATACCCTGAAACGTGGAAGGGTAGCAAGCGTACACAATACATCACCAACATCGTTCAAGCGATTCACGACAAGGTAAAGCTTTACAAGCCGTGGGTAAAGTTAAGTTGCTCGCCAATAGGTAAATATGACGACTTGAGCCGTTATCGCTCGAACGGATGGAACGCTCGTAGTCGTGTGGGACAGGATGCCCAGGAATGGTTGCACAACGGACTGATGGACCAGCTCTACCCGATGATGTATTTTGCCGGAAATAATTTTTACCCCTTTGCCATCGACTGGAAGGAATATGACTATGGACGGCAGGTGGTGTCGGGTCTGGGCGTCTACATGCTGCACCCACGCGAACGCAACTGGTCGCTGGACGAGATCAAACGACAGCTGAACGTCACCCGACAAATCGGCATGGGCCACTGTTACTTCCGTGCCAAATTCCTGTTGGACAACGTCAAGGGCGTCTACGACTATGCCGCCTTGCACGACCGCTACCCTGCCCTCGTACCGCCGATGACATGGGCCAGCACGAATGTCCCCGAGGCTCCGCAACAACTGCAAGTGGAGCGGGCAGCACAAGGAGACAAGCTGAACTGGAGTGGAGCTTACGACCGCAGCAATGGTCCTTACCTATTATATAATATATACGCGTCGGAACAGTATCCCGTTGACATCACGAAGGCTGAGAACCTGCTGGCTACGCGTTTCCTATGGACACATACCAGTATCCAGCGCACAAACGACCAGACGCGCCTGTACTATGCCATTACCGCCGTTGACCGCTACGGCAACGAGAGCAGCGCCAAGCAGGAAGAATCAGCATCGGGTAATATGACGAGTGTCAATAGCTTCTTAGCCAACGACGGACGCACACTAAAGACCGGACTGGAAACCAACGGGTCACAACTCTTGATATGTACGCTACAAGGACAGGTAGTGCGCACAACGGACTGCCAGCAACAGATAAACATTGCTGCCCTACCCGACGGCATGTATGAACTTAAAAACATAATTCGTAAAAAGACTACCCGTCGCGTAGGCTTCTTCATGGTAAAAAGATAAGGAAATAATAAGTTCTATCCGTTAAGGAAGGTTAAATACAGGGGTAAAGGTGTAAAAATTACACTTTGCCCCTATTTTCTTTGCCAAAACATTTGGTCGTTTCGATTATAAATTGTAATTTTACACCCAAAATCTAACGTTTATAACTTAAAACAATTTAACGATGAAACATTTAAAGCATGTTTTTGCTGGTGCAACGGTTGCTGTAGCCCTGTTTTCAGCATGTGCCTCTGGTGAGCAGCAGGCACTTACGGTATCGGGATTGAACCCAGCCAAGTTCGACACGCTGATCAACGAGAAGCCTGTAAAGTTGTACACCCTGAAGAATGCCAACGGCATGGAGGTGTGTATCACCAATTATGGCGGACGCGTGGTCAGTCTGGTGGTTCCCGACAAAGATGGCAAACCCACCGATGTGGTACTGGGCTTCGACAATATCGCCCAGTATGCCGACACGCTGAACTCGCCCACCGACTACGGTTCCAGCGTAGGCCGCTATGCTAACCGCATCAAGGAGGCCAAGTTCACGCTGAACGACTCCACTTACCAACTGAGGCCCAATGACGGACCCAACTGCTTGCACGGTGGTGGCACCACAGGCTGGATGAACCAGGTATACGATGCCGAGCAGATTGGCGACTCTATCCTGAAACTGACCATCGTGGCTGAGGACGGCGAGAACGGATTCCCCGGCAAGGTGACAGCCATCACCACCTATACCGTGAAGGCTGACAACACGCTGGACATCACGTGGGAGGCCGAGACCGACAAGCCAACCATCATCAACCAGACAAACCACAACTATTACAACCTGAACGGCGACTTCACCAAGCCAGGTTACGATATGGTGCTGTATGTAAACGCTGACAACTTCACCCCCTCTGACAAATTGTACATTCCGACTGGCGAGGTGAAACCGGTAGAAGGTACCCCGATGGATTTCCGTAAGCCACACGCCATCGGCGACAGCATCAAGTCGCAGTTTGACCAGATACAGAATGCCGGCGGCTACGACCATAACTGGTGTCTGAACACCTTTAAAGACGGCAAGGGCGACGACACGCAGGTATGCGCCAGCCTCTACTCGCCAAAAACGGGTATCTTCATGGAAATGTATACCAATGAGCCCGGCGTTCAAGTATATAGCGGCAACTTCCAGGGTGTTGGCAACGAACCTAACATCAAGCACAAGGGTGGTGTCTATCCGCAGCACGTCAGCGTCTGCCTGGAAAGCCAGAAGTATCCCGACAGTCCCAACAAGAAGGACTGGGTACAGGCTATCCTGAACCCCGGCGAGAAATACTTTAGCCACGCTGCCTACAAGTTCTCTGTGAAATAAACCTCAATAAAAAAATATAAATCTAAAAATATAAATTATCATGGCATTATTAGACTGGATTGTCATTGGCGTGTTCTGTGCAGCGCTGATAGGCATTGTGGTATGGGTTGTCTCACAGAAGAACAACAACTCTGCTGACTATTTCCTGGGCGGTAAGGATGCAACATGGATAGCCATTGGTGCAAGTATTTTCGCCTCAAACATTGGTTCTGAACACTTGATTGGACTGGCTGGTGCCGGTGCCTCGTCAGGTATGGCAATGGCTCACTGGGAGATTCAGGGTTGGATGATCCTGATTCTGGGTTGGGTTTTCGTACCGTTCTACACGCGTTCGATGGTATACACGATGCCCGAGTTCCTGGAGCGTCGCTTCAACAAGGAGAGCCGCACTATTCTGTCGGTTATCTCGCTCATTTCCTATGTCCTTACAAAGGTTGCCGTAACGGTATATGCCGGCGGACTGGTATTCCAGCAGGTATTCGGCATTAAGGAGATGTGGGGCATCGACTTCTTCTGGATTGCAGCCATCGGTCTGGTGGTCATCACTGCCCTCTATACGGTGTTCGGTGGTATGAAGAGTGTGCTCTATACCTCAGTACTGCAGACTCCTATCCTGTTGCTCGGTTCGCTGATTATCCTCGTTCTGGGACTCAGAGCCTTGGGCGGATGGGATGAGATGATGGCCATCTGTTCGATACAGACCGTTAACGAGTATGGTGACCACATGACTAACCTGATGCGCGACCTGCGCGACCCGCAGTACCCCTGGCTGGGAGCGCTGGTAGGTTCAGCAGTCATCGGTTTCTGGTATTGGTGTACCGACCAGTTCATCGTACAACGCGTACTGTCAGGTAAAGACGAGAAGGAGAGCCGTCGCGGTACGATCTTCGGTGCTTATCTGAAACTCTGTCCCGTATTCCTGTTCCTCATCCCCGGCATGATTGCCTACGCCATGTCGACCAAGGGCATCACATTGCCTAACGGTGAGGTATTCGTGCTGACAACACCTGATGCTGCCTTCCCAACGCTGGTTGCCAAGATTCTTCCTGCCGGTATGAAAGGCCTGGTTGTCTGTGGTATTCTGGCTGCCCTGATGTCTTCGCTGGCATCGCTGTTCAATTCATCAGCCATGCTGTTCACCATTGACTTCTGGAAACGCCTGCGCCCCGAAACTCCTGAGAAGCAGCTGGTTCGCATCGGTCAGATTGCCACCGTCGTCATTGTGGTTCTCGGTATCCTGTGGATTCCCATCATGCGCTCTGTAGGTGACGTTCTCTATAACTACTTGCAGGACGTACAGTCGGTACTGGCTCCTGGTATTGCCTCAGCATTCCTGCTGGGTATCTGTTGGAAGCGCGCCTCTGCCAAGGGTGGTATGTGGGGTCTGCTGTCAGGTATCATCATCGGTATGACCCGTCTGGGTGCCAAGGTATATTACAGCAATGTTCCCGATGCTGCCGACAACTGGTTCAAGGCTATTTTCTTCGACTTCAACTGGCTGTACTTCTGCGGTGTCATGCTCGTGGTTTGCTGTCTGATTGTAATTGTTGTATCACTATTCACAGAAGCTCCCGACGAGCAGAAGATACAAGGTCTGGTCTTCGGAACGTCTACGCCCGAACAGCGTGAGGCAACCCGTAAGAGCTGGAACAAGTGGGATGTCATTCATTCTGTTATTATTCTCGGTATTACAGTAGCCTTCTACTATTATTTCTGGTAAACCAATGACATCATTCTATAAAGAACATCAAAAGATATTCTTGTCTGTCGACTGCATCATCTTCGGCTTCGAAGAAAACAAGTTGAAGGTGCTCATCGGCAAACGAAAGATGGACCCAGGTCGCGGCGAATGGAGTCTCTACGGAGGCTTCGTTCGCAACGACGAAAGTCTCGACGAGGCAGCTGATCGCACACTCTATGAACTGACTGGCCTGCGTAATGTGTATATGCGCCAAGTGGGTGCGTTCGGTAGCATCAACCGTGACCCAGGCGAGCGCGTGGTATCAGTAGCCTACTACGCCCTGATAAACGTGACCGACTACAACGACAAGTTGCAGGCTGAGCATCAGGTGGAATGGGTGGACGTCAACGATATTCCAACCATGTTCTCTGACCACAACGACATGATTCGCAGGGCGCGCAAACTGATGCAGCAGAAAATCAAGACGGAGCCTATCAGTTTCCAACTGCTGCCCAGTCTGTTTACGCTCACCCAGTTGCAACGTCTCTACGAAGCTGTCAACGGTGAGGAAGTGGACAAGCGCAACTTCCGCAAGCGTATCAAGGAAATGGAGTTCATCGAAAGGACAGACCTGATAGACAAACAACTGTCCAAACGCGGCGCTTCTCTCTACCGCTTCAACAAGAAGATGTTTGAGAAAGATGCCACATTCAAACTATAATATAATAAGGTATAATAATCATTATGTTAGAAGAACTGAAAGAAAAAGTATTCCGTGCCAACCTTGACCTGGTGAAACACAATCTGGTTATATTCACATGGGGCAACGTGTCAGCCATCGACCGCGAGAAGGGGCTGGTAGTTATCAAACCCTCTGGTGTAGAATACAACGTGATGAAAGCAAGCGATATGGTAGTCGTTGACCTGGAAACAGGCAAAGTGGTTGAAGGCGACCTGAACCCGTCGTCGGACACCCCTACCCATCTGGTGCTCTACAAGGCTTTCCCCGAACTGGGGGGCATCGTACACACCCACTCCACCTATGCCACCGCATGGGCACAGGCCGGTAAGGACATCCCCAACATCGGCACCACTCACGCCGACTACTTCCACGACTGCATCCCCTGCACGGATGCCATGACTGAAGATCAAATGGCTGAATACGAGCATAACACGGGCGTGGTTATCGTCGACCGCTTCAAGCAGGGCAACATCAACCCCGTTCACACACCCGCCGTACTGGTGAAGAACCACGGTCCGTTCGCATGGGGCAAAGATGCCGACCAGGCTGTTTATCATGCTGTAGTCACCGAACAGGTTGCCAAGATGGCCTTTGTGTCATTCATGGTAAATCCCGAGACCACAATGAATCCGCTACTGGTTGAGAAACACTTCTCGCGCAAGCACGGACCGAACGCATATTATGGACAGAAAAAACGTTAAACAAAAAAAACAATATGAAAGCATTTGATAATTTAGAGATATGGTGGGTGACTGGAGCACAGTTGCTGTACGGAGGCGATGCCGTTGTTTCCGTTGACGGTCACTCAAAGGAAATGGTGGAAGGCTTAAACAATTCTGGCATCATCCCCATCAAGGTGGTTTACAAAGGCACAGCCAACAGCTCGGCAGAGGTAGAGGCCGTGATGAAAGCTGCCAATAATGACGAGAAATGCGTGGGTATCATCACATGGATGCACACTTTCTCACCTGCCAAGATGTGGATTAAGGGTCTGCAAGCCCTCCAGAAACCCTTGCTGCACTTCCACACCCAGTACAATGCCGAGATTCCCTGGGACACGATGGACATGGACTTCATGAACCTGAACCAGTCGGCTCACGGTGATATTGAGTTCGGACATATCTGCACTCGCATGCGCGTTCCCCGCAAGGTGGTTTGTGGCTACTGGAAGAGTGCCGAGGCTCAGCAGAAAATTGCCGTATGGGCCCGTGTTGCTGCCGGTGTTGCTGACGCTCATAACGTGCGCTGTCTGATGTTCGGTATGAACATGAATAATGTAGCCGTAACCGATGGTGACCGCGTAGAGTTTGAACAGCGTCTGGGCTATCACGTCGACTACTATCCTGTATCGTCGATGATGGAATACTGGAAGAAGGTGACCGATGCCGAGGTCGATGCATTGGTAGAGGAATACAAAAAGGAATATACCATCAAGATTGACGAGTCTGGCGAGGAAGTTTATTGGCAGAAGGTGCGCAATGCTGCACGTGCCGAAATTGCCCTCCGCCGTGTACTGAAGGATGAGGGAGCTACCGCTTTCACAACGAACTTCGACGACCTGGGCGATGCTGACATCAACCAGTCCGATTTTGTTGGATTCGACCAGATTCCCGGTCTGGCATCTCAGCGCCTGATGGCTGAGGGTATCGGTTTCGGTGCCGAAGGTGACTGGAAGACAGCTTGTCTCTATCGCACCCTGTGGGTTATCCAACAGGGTATGCCTACCGGTTGCTCTTTCCTCGAGGACTACACCCTGAACTTTGCCGGCGACCGTTCTTCTTGTCTGCAGAGCCACATGCTGGAGGTTTGTCCGCTCATCGCAGTCGACAAGCCCAAGTTGGAAGTTCACTTCCTCGGCATTGGTATACGCAAGCAGCAGACCGCCCGTCTGGTGTTCACATCGAAGGTGGGACGTGGTATCAAGGCTACCGTTGTCGACCTTGGAAACCGCTTCCGTCTCATCTCTCAGGAAGTAGAATGCATTGAGCCAAAGCCCATGCCTAACCTGCCCGTGGCTTCTGCCCTGTGGGTTCCACAGCCTACGTTCGAGGTGGGTGCCGGTGCTTGGATACTGGCTGGTGGTACACACCATAGCGCCTTCTCCTACGACATTACCGAGGAGTACTGGGAAGACTTTGCCGAGATGCTCGGAATCGAGTACGTTCGTATCAATAAGAACACGAACACCTTCGACTTCAAGCAGACGCTCCGCAATAATGAAGTATACTATATGTTGAACAAAGCGCTGAAATAAGACATGAACGCTAAACAAACTATTGAGGCTGGTAAAGCCATCCTCGGAATCGAATTCGGTTCAACACGTATCAAGGCCGTCCTCATCGACGAGCAGAACAAGCCCATCGCACAGGGTTCTTTCGAATGGGAGAATCAGCTGGTAGATGGACTGTGGACCTATAGCATCGACATCATCTGGAAAGGATTGCAAGATTGTTATGCCGACCTGCGTCAGGATGTTAAGAAGCAATATGACTGCGAGATAGAACAACTGGCAGCCATCGGTTTCTCAGCCATGATGCACGGCTATATGGCTTTCAATGCCGACCAGCAGATACTGGTGCCTTTCCGCACTTGGCGTAACACCAACACGGGCAAGGCAGCTGCAGAACTGTCTGAGCTTTTCAACTACAACATCCCTCTTCGTTGGAGCATCTCGCACCTGTATGAGTGCATCCTCGAAGGCAACGAGCACGTCAAGGACATCAAGTTCCTGACCACTCTGGCTGGCTACGTTCATTGGCAGCTGACCGGTCAGTTCGTTTTGGGCGTAGGCGATGCCTCCGGTATGATTCCCGTTGACCCTGCCACCAAGAACTACGACGCAGAAATGGTTGATAAGTTCAACAAGATACTGGCTTCGAAGGGACTTCCTTACACGCTGGAAAACATCTTGCCAAAAGTATTGGTTGCTGGCGAGAATGCCGGACAACTGACTGCCGAGGGCGCTAAATGTCTGGATCCCTCAGGTCACCTGAAGGCCGGTGTTCCAGTATGTCCTCCTGAGGGAGACGCAGGTACCGGTATGGTAGCCACCAATGCCGTCAAGCAGCGTACGGGTAACGTATCAGCAGGCACCTCCTCATTCTCGATGATTGTATTGGAGAAGCCTCTCAGCAAACCCTATGAGATGATTGACATAGTGACCACTCCTGATGGTAGTCTGGTAGCGATGGTACATTGCAACAACTGTACCTCAGACATCAATGCCTGGGTAGGATTGTTCAAGGAGTATCAGCAACTGCTGGGCATCAAGGTCGACATGAACGAGCTGTACGGCAAACTGTTCAACAAGGCGCTGGAGGGTGATACCGACTGTGGCGGACTGATTTCCTACAACTACGTCAGCGGCGAACCCGTAACCGGTCTAGCCGAGGGGCGTCCGATGTTCGTCCGTTCTGCCAGCGACAAGTTCAACCTGGCTAACTTCATGCGCGCCCACCTGTATGGTGCTATCGGTGTGCTGAAGATTGGCAATGACATTTTGTTGAAGGAAGAGAAGATCAAGGTAGATCGCATCACCGGACACGGCGGCTACTTCAAGACACCAGGTGTTGGTCAACGCATGTTGGCTGCTGCCCTCAATTCACCCATCTCTGTGATGGAGACTGCAGGTGAAGGTGGTGCATGGGGTATCGCTCTGTTGGCTGGCTATCTCATCAACAAAAACGGCAAAAGCCTCGCCGACTATCTCGAGGACGTAGTCTTCGCTGGTAATACGGGCGTTTCTGTTGCTCCAACTGCTGAGGATGTCGCCGGATTTGAGAAATACATCGAGAACTACAAGCAATGCCTACCCATCGAACAGGCAGCTGTTGACAACAAGCAGTAAAAACTGACACGTCAAAATAAAATCCCGCATTTCCTTCGTGATTTGCGGGATTTTTTTTTGTTATCGCACACATATTTCTTGCATAATCCTGTCATATTCTCTTGATTTATATCAATTAAATAGCAAAACGTAAGCGATTACGTGATTTTTCTTTCAAAATGTTTGGTTTTTATTCGGATTTGCTTTAATTTTGCACACAGAAAATCAAACATCTATCGTATAATAACTTTTAAAACAGAAAAAGATTATGAATGCAGCACAAGTTGTAGAGAATCTGAAGCAGAGATTTCCCAACGAGCCGGAGTACATCCAGGCCGTAAGTCAGGTACTTCCCACTATCGAGGAAGAGTACAACAAGCACCCTGAGTTTGAGAAGGCCAATCTGATTGAGCGCCTTTGCATCCCCGATCGTGTCATCGAGTTCCGTGTAACTTGGGTTGACGACCAGGGTAAGGTACAGACCAACATGGGTTATCGTATTCAGCACAACAACGCTATCGGCCCGTACAAAGGCGGTATCCGTTACCACAAGAGCGTAAACCTGGGTATCCTGAAGTTCTTGGCTTTCGAGCAGACTTTCAAGAACTCGCTGACAACACTCCCCATGGGTGGTGGTAAGGGTGGTTCCGACTTCTCTCCCCGTGGAAAGAGCGATGCCGAGGTAATGCGTTTCTGTCAGGCATTTATGAACGAGCTCTATCGTCACATCGGTCCCGACGAAGACGTTCCCGCTGGTGACATCGGTGTTGGTGGTCGTGAGGTAGGCTATCTGTTCGGACAGTACAAGAAGCTAACTCATCAGTTCCAGGGCGTGCTGACCGGTAAGGGCATCCCCTTCGGTGGTTCACTCATCCGTCCTGAGGCAACTGGTTACGGTTGCGTTTACTTCCTGAATTCTATGTTGCAGACTCGCAACATCGACATAAAAGGTAAGAAAGTCCTCATTTCAGGTTCAGGTAACGTAGCCCAGTATGCTACCGAGAAGTGCATCCAGCTGGGTGCCATCCCCATGACACTCTCTGACTCAGACGGTTACATCTACGATCCTGATGGTATTACACAGGAGAAGCTGGAGTATGTGAAGGAGCTGAAGAATGTTGAGCGCGGACGTATCAAGGAGTATGCTGAGGAATATCCCAACGCCAAGTATGTAGCTGGTGAGCGTCCCTGGCACGAGAAGGCTGACATCGCCCTGCCTTGTGCTACTCAGAACGAGATCAATGGCGAGCAGGCTCAGGCCCTGATTGACAATGGTGTTATCGCCGTAGCCGAGGGTGCTAACATGCCTTCACTCCCCGAGGCTATCAAGATCTTCCAGGATGCTAAGATTTTGTATGCTCCTGGTAAGGCCAGCAATGCCGGTGGTGTGTCAGTATCCGGCCTTGAGATGTCACAGAACTCTGAGCGTCTGTCATGGACAGCCAAGGAGGTTGATGACTATCTGAAGCGCATCATGAACGACATTCACGAGAACTGCGTGAAGTATGGTACACAGGCTGATGGTTACATCAACTACGTGAAGGGTGCCAACGTTGCCGGCTTCATGAAGGTTGCAAGTGCCATGATGGCCCAGGGAATTGTATAAAAACAACACAAACTAAACAGAAGGTGCGATTTTCTTATGAGAATTGCACCTTTTTCTATTTATTTTTTGTAATTTTGCAAGCAAAAATCAAAAACAAGGTAGATATGCTTACACTTAAACTCATTACAGAGGAAACCGACCGCGTGATTCGCGGTTTGGAGAAAAAACACTTCAAGGGGGCCAAGGAAGCTATCGACGAAGTGCTTGCAGTTGACAAGAAGCGTCGCGAGGCCCAGCAACAATTAGACAAAAACCTGTCCGAAGCCAAGAAGATGGCCGCTCAGATAGGTGGTCTGATGAAAGAAGGAAAGAAAGACGAAGCCGAGACCATCAAGGCACAAGTCTCACAGATGAAAGAAACCAACAAGCAACTGGAAGAGACCATGAACCAGTCGCAAGAGGAGATGACTCGTCTGCTCTGTCAGATTCCTAACATCCCCTACGATGAGGTTCCCGAGGGTGCTGCCGCCGAGGACAACCACGTGGTTAAGTCGAACTTGAAGGAGTGCGACGGCAACGATACCGTTGGCAACTGGAGCGTCAACCCACAGCTGGGACTGGCCAACCCCCTGCCCCACTGGGAACTCGCCAAGAAATACAACCTCATCGACTTCGACCTGGGTGTCAAGATTACAGGTGCCGGATTCCCCGTATACATCGGCAAAGGCGCCCGTCTGCAACGTGCACTCATCAACTTCTTCCTCGACGAGGCACGCAAAAGCGGATATACCGAAATCATGCCTCCCACAGTAGTAAATGCTGCCTCTGGCTACGGTACCGGTCAGTTGCCCGACAAGGAAGGTCAGATGTATCATTGCGAGGTTGACGACTTCTACCTCATCCCTACCGCTGAGGTTCCCGTGACCAATATCTACCGCGACGTCATTCTGGATGAGGCCCAGTTGCCTATCAAGAACTGTGCATATACCGAGTGCTTCCGTCGCGAGGCTGGTTCCTACGGTAAGGATGTCCGCGGACTGAATCGTCTGCATGAGTTCTCGAAGATTGAAATTGTTCGTATCGATACTCCCGAACACTCAAAAGAGAGTCACAAAGAGATGCTGGAGCATGTTGAGGGACTGCTGAAGAAACTCGAACTGCCCTACCGTATCTTATTGCTCTGCGGTGGCGACCAGTCGTTCACTTCATCTATCTGCTACGACTTCGAGGTATACTCCGAGGCTCAGGGCCGCTGGCTTGAGGTTTCGTCAGTATCTAACTTCGACACCTATCAGGCTAACCGCTTGAAGTGCCGCTACCGCAACGCAGCAACCAAGAAGACCGAGCTCTGCCACACGCTGAACGGCTCTGCTCTGGCCTTGCCCCGTATCGTTGCCGCTATTCTGGAGAACAACCAGACGGAAAACGGCATCAAGATACCTCGTGCTTTGGTTCCGTATACCGGTTTCGAAATGATAGACTAAGGTATAGCAAGCAGAACCTGACCCACGAACAGGCTGAGAAGGTGATCAAGAAGGTGGACGACCAGCGTGAGGCATACGTCAAGAAATATGCCGGAACTTCTCGTTACGACACGCGTAACTACGACTTGGTCTTCAACATGGAAGGCAAGTCCGAGGATGAAGTGGTAGATTTGATTCTCCAGTTTATCGGATAGTCCATCTCCCTTTACAAACAAAACAATATCAAAAAGCAAAAGATACGTACAATTCTTTTGCTTTTTGACTTTTTATTCGTAACTTTGCAGGCAAAATGTAATCTAAACAAAGAAATTATGAATAAAATCGTAAGGAAAGAGCAATTTTCTGAGAAGGTTTTCTTATTTGAGATTGAAGCTCCACTGATTGCCAAAAGCCGTAAGGCAGGCAATTTCGTTATTGTACGCGTAGACCAAAAAGGTGAGCGTATGCCGCTGACCATTGCAGGTGCCGACATCAACAAGGGCACCATCACCCTCGTGGTTCAGATGGTCGGACTGTCATCCAAGAAACTATGCGCACTCAACGTAGGCGAATGTGTTGCCGACGTAGTGGGCCCGTTGGGAAATCCTACCCACATCGAGAAGTACGGTACCGTGGTTTGTGCCGGTGGCGGACTGGGTGTCGCACCTATGTTGCCTATCATCCAGGCCCTGAAAGCAGCAGGCAACCGCGTGCTCTCCGTTATGGCTGGTCGCAGCAAGGACCTCATCATCCTTGAGGACAAGGTTCGCGAATCATCCGACGAGGTCATCATCATGACCGATGACGGCTCGTATGGCGAGAAAGGTGTGGTAACTGTCGGTATCGAGAAGTTCATCGAACAGGAACCTCACGTTGATAAAGTCTTCGCTATTGGTCCTCCCATCATGATGAAGTTCTCTAACCTGACCGCCCAAAAGCACGGCATTCCCTGTGAGGTGTCACTGAACACCATCATGGTCGACGGAACGGGCATGTGTGGTGCTTGCCGACTGACCATCGGTGGCAAGACAAAGTTCGTCTGCATCGACGGTCCTGAGTTTGACGGTGCCCTGGTCGACTGGGATGAGATGTTCAAGCGCATGGGAACCTTCAAGCGTGCCGAACAGGAAGAGCTCGAACACTACGAAGAGCACCTCATGGGAAGTGATGAGGGCAAGGCGAATGGTGAAAAATCGGCTACCGCCACTGACGTGGTGATGGATGCTGACCCCACAAACGACACCATCGAAGTGCTCACCGACCGCAATGCCGCTTGGCGTGAAGAACTCCGCAAGAGCATGAAACCCAAGGAGCGCACGGCTATTGAGCGTGTCGTCATGCCAGAACTGGATCCCGTCTATCGTGCAACCACACGAACTGAGGAGGTGAACATCGGACTGACCAAGGAGATGGCTATGACCGAGGCTAAGCGTTGTCTCGACTGTGCCAAGCCGACCTGCGTAGAGGGATGTCCTGTCAATATCAATATCCCGTCGTTCGTCAAGAACATCGAGCGAGGCCAGTTCCTGGCTGCTGCCAAGGTCTTGAAGAACACCTCTGCCCTGCCTGCCGTCTGCGGACGTGTTTGTCCTCAGGAAAAGCAGTGCGAGAGCCGTTGTATCCACCTCAAGATGAACGAGCCTGCCGTGGCCATCGGTTATCTGGAGCGCTTTGCTGCCGACTACGAACGCGAGTCGGGCAACATCTCGCTACCTGAGATAGCACCTGCCAATGGCATCAAGATTGCCGTCGTCGGTTCAGGTCCTGCCGGACTTTCCTTTGCTGGCGATATGGTCAAGAAAGGCTACGACGTCTATGTCTTCGAGGCACTTCATGAGATTGGCGGTGTACTGAAATATGGTATTCCTGAGTTCCGTCTGCCTAACAAGATTGTCGACGTGGAAATTCAGAACCTCGCCAAGATGGGTGTTCACTTCCAGGCTGACGTGATTGTGGGCAAGACCATCAGCGTAGAACAGTTGGAAGCCCAGGGCTTCAAGGGTATCTTCGTCGGTTCGGGTGCCGGCCTGCCTAACTTCATGGGCATCCCCGGCGAGAACGCCATCAACATCATGTCGTCGAACGAATATCTCACGCGCGTCAACCTAATGGATGCCGCCAACCCCACCACCGATACACCTATCAACCTGGGTAAGAACGTGCTCGTCGTAGGCGGTGGCAATACTGCTATGGACTCGTGCCGTACAGCAAAGCGCCTGGGTGGAAACGTCACACTGGTCTATCGCCGTTCCGAGCAGGAGATGCCTGCCCGTCTGGAGGAGGTGAAGCATGCCAAGGAGGAAGGCATCAACTTCCTGACCTTGCACAACCCCATCGAATATCTCGCCGACGAGAATGGTGCCGTGAAGGCTGCCGTCCTGCAAGTCATGGAACTCGGCGAACCTGATGCATCAGGTCGTCGCAGTCCTGTTCCCGTCGAGGGCAAGACCGTGACACTCGATGTCGATCAGGTTATCGTAGCCGTCGGCGTGTCACCCAACCCGTTGGTTCCCAAGTCTATCGAAGGACTCGAACTGGGTCGCAAGAATACCATTGTCGTCAACGAGGGTATGCAGTCGGCTCGCTCTGAGATCTTCGCCGGTGGTGACATCGTTCGTGGTGGTGCTACCGTTATCCTCGCCATGGGTGACGGTCGTCGCGCTGCTCAAAACATGGATGAATATCTCCAGAAGAAATGAACGGACTCTATACCATCATATTGCTCATACTAAGCAACGTGTTCATGACACTTGCCTGGTATGGGCAATTGAAATTACAGGAGACAGGGACATCCAGCAACTGGCCACTCATCGGCGTCATCGTCTTCTCATGGATGATAGCCTTCTTTGAGTATTGTTGTCAGGTACCAGCCAACCGACTGGGCTTTGTGGAGAACGGAGGACCCTTTAGCCTCATTCAGCTCAAGGTCATCCAGGAGTGCATCTCGCTGGGCGTCTTCTGCGTGATTGCCAACATCATGTTCCAAGGCACCCACCTGCACTGGAACCATATCCTGGCATTCGTCCTCATCATCTGTGCCGTATATCTGGTGTTTATGGAGAAATAATGACACTCGACGAACGACTTTGGAAGACATTCAATAAAGCACTGGGACAATTCCAGCTCATCGACGAGGACGACCGCATCCTCGTCGGTTTGTCTGGTGGCAAGGACTCACTCTGCCTCCTCGAGTTCCTCGCCCGTCGCTCCCTGATCCGTGTCCCCCACTTCACCGTCGAAGCTGCCCATATCCGCATGGAGAATGTGCACTACGAGACCGACACCACTTACCTGCAGTCTTTCTGCGACCGTCTCGCCGTTCCCCTTCATATCATCACCACCCGTTTCGACGACAGCAAGGAAGGCAGCACCAAGCCAGCCTGCTTTCTCTGCTCCTGGCAACGACGCAAGCAGCTGTTCAATCTCGCCCAGGAACTGGGTTGCACCAAGATAGCCCTCGGTCACCATCAGGACGACATCATCCATACTGCCCTGATGAACCTCACCTTCCAGGGACATTTCTCCACCATGCCCGTCAAGTTACGCATGCGCAAGATGCCTCTCACCATCATCCGTCCGCTATGCCTCTGCCGTGAAGACGACATCCGGACCTATGCCGAACAGCAGCACTATGAAAAACAACTGGCACTGTGCCCCCACGAGCGTGTAACCAACCGAACCACTGCACAGCAGCTGTTTACACACATGCAACAGCTAAACCCCGAAGCCCGTTACAACATCTGGGGCGCACTGGAGGCAGAAGGCAAGCTCATAGAGTATTAAATATCATTAATTGTCGCTTGCTACCGAAGCAACATCCGTGATTTTTTTCTACCTTTGCGTTATCAATGATATTAATAAACAGACGATACTATGGCTAAGAAACATTTCCCCGAATCCGAACTGATTATCAATAGCGACGGCTCGTGCTTCCACCTTCATCTGAAACCCGAACAGCTGGCTGACAAGATCATCCTCGTGGGCGACCCTGCCCGTGTTGATACCGTGGCAGCTCATTTCGACACCAAGGAATGCGAGGTCGCCAGTCGCGAGTTCCATACCATCACCGGCACGTATAAAGGAAAACGTATCACCTGCCAGAGCCATGGTATCGGTTGCGACAATATCGACATCGTCGTCAACGAACTCGACACCCTTGCCAATATCGACTATCAGACGCGCGAGGAACATGACGAGCATCGCACGCTCACCATGGTGCGCATCGGCACCTGTGGCGGACTCCAGCCCTTCACACCCACCGGATGCTTCGTAGCCTCCGTCAAAAGCATCGGCTTCGACGGACTCCTGAACTACTATGCCGGACGCAATGTGGTATGCGACATCCCCATGGAACGTGCCTTCACGCAACACATGCAGTGGGATCCCATCAAGGGAGCTCCCTATGTTGCCGTTGCCGACGAGGAACTCATCGACCAGATTGCCCAGGACGACATGGTACGTGGCTATACCGTAGCCTGCGGAGGCTTCTATGGTCCGCAGGGACGTAAGCTCCGTGCCGACATTGCCGACCCCGACCAGAACAAGAAGATAGAGTCGTTCGAATACGAAGGCATGAAAATCTGTAACTTCGAAATGGAGTCCTCAGCCCTCGCCGGTCTCGCCTCCCTTCTCGGTCATCGCGCCATGACCTGCTGCATGGTCATCGCCAACCGCTATACACAGAAGATGAATACCGAGTACAAGAACTCTATCGATACCCTCATCCAAAAAGTGCTCGAGCGCATCTGACATGAAGGATACTATCTGTGCACTTGCTACTGCCCCTGGTGGCGCCCTCGGCGTCATCAGAGTCTCTGGTCCTGAGGCTATTGAGACGGTCAACAAAATAGCCGACAAAGACGTTAACAATTTTTCACCAAATTCTGCGCACTTCGTCCACCTCGTCTCCGAAAATGGAAATTTTGTGGACGAGTGCATGACAACCGTTTTCAAGGCACCACACAGCTATACCGGCGAGGACAGTGTCGAGATCTCCTGCCATGGCTCACGCTATATATTAAATAAGGTGTTAGAACTGCTCATTGCTAACGGATGTCGTATGGCCAACCCGGGTGAATACACCATGCGAGCCTACCTCAATGGCAAACTCGACCTCTCGCAGGCTGAAGCCGTAGCCGACCTCATCGCCTCCACCAACAAAGCCACCCACCAGATGGCTATGTCCCAGTTGCGTGGTGGCATCTCGTCTGAACTCTCATTGCTTCGCGAGCAACTCCTGAAGCTTACCTCGCTCCTCGAGCTCGAACTCGACTTCTCCGACCATGAGGATTTGGAGTTTGCCGACCGTACCGAACTGCTCGAGTTAGCCAAAACGATTGATAAAAATATTACAAAACTTGCTCACTCTTTTGAGATAGGACAAGCCATCAAACAAGGCATTCCCGTTGCCATTATCGGCAAGACCAACGTAGGAAAATCCACTCTGCTCAACCGGTTGCTTCATGAGGATCGTGCCATCGTCTCCGACGTACACGGCACCACTCGCGACACCATCGAAGACACCATCGACCTGCAAGGTGTCACCTTCCGTTTCATCGACACTGCAGGCATCCGTCAGACCACCGATCAAGTCGAAAAGATAGGCATCGAGCGCACCTACTCAGCCATCGAGAAGGCACGCATCATCCTCTGGATAGTAGACCAAGAACCATCCACAAAAGAGTTTCACGATATTACAGAACGAACTGAAAACAAGAAACTTATCATTGTTAAAAATAAAATCGACAAGAACGATTTCTCCTTTTTAGCAACTGTTAATTTTCCTTTAATCGCCATTTCTGCCAAACAAGGCACCAACATCCCTCAGCTCGAGCAAGCCATCTATCAGGCAGCAGACATCCCCACCCTCTCCGACACCGATGTTATTGTCAGCAATGCCCGCCATTACGACGCCCTCGTCCGCGCCCACTCCTCCGTCCTGCGTGTCCTCGACGGGCTCGAGAAGCAACTCAGTGGCGACCTTCTAAGCGAAGACCTCCGTCAAACCCTCGACATCCTATCCGAGATTACCGGAGGCCAGATCACGCCAAACGAAGTATTAGGAAATATCTTTAAACATTTCTGCGTGGGAAAGTGAACCCACTGCAAAGAAAATTATAAAATCTGCAAATATACCGCTATAAATCGCTTATTTTCAAGTGTTAAAGATTGTTCGGTTATTTGCAGATTTTTGACTTGAACATTGTCTA
>Ga0256404_1004084_pt1 | contig 28205 bp, 35 predicted proteins | sample RumenRJG_01DNA_FD_185990 | JGI IMG/M metagenome (GOLD analysis project Ga0256404, IMG submission 185990) | Bovine rumen microbial communities from Lethbridge, Alberta, Canada - RJG_01 | ecosystem: Host-associated > Mammals > Digestive system > Stomach > Rumen | place: Canada: Alberta | collected...
TTAATGATATTTGGACAAAGAAAAGAAAATTCCAAAAATTTCTTAACCGATTGATATTCAGTTACTTATTTGGCCTTTTCTTTCTTATTGTTTCCGTCTGAAAAACCCGTATTTGTCTCTGCAAGACGAACTTCGATATGGAGAAGATCAAGCAGGAGGAATCCTATTATGTTGACCTGCCGAAGATATATGCCTTTTCCTCTGAGCGTGAGAAGGAGGTGATGCTGAACCGTAACTTCAAGCGCGTCAATGACGAGGTGAAGGCCATGATCAATGAACTGTTAGGAAAGGCACCAGAGGAATAGTCTGGACTGTTCCTCTGGTATCATTGATGTGTTTGTCAGAAAACAGGTTCCCAGGACATCATCCTTTCGATGTCATCACAGAACTGGATGATATCTCCGTCAGGTATAATAAGCTTGTTCTCTATGCCAGATTGTATATAGTCTTCTGATTCCTTCTCGGTACCAAGCTTTTTGCTTAATGCAGCAAGTAATTCTTCTTTGGTGCATGTATTTCTTCCTACAATTTCACGTGCCCCAAGGATTATTTTGATGTCACTATAGACGGTATTGTCAGGCTTTCTGTAATGGGAATTGAAAATCTTAGAAACCTCCATGAGTCCATCATAACATGCCTGCTGGCTTTCATCCTCCATCTGTGCCTGGAATTGGTCGATTCCTATTTCTGCCAGTTCACGTAGTTTTCTTGCCACCTCACTGATGACATCTGCCTTTTTCTCGCCAAGATTGGCAAATAGAGCAATCTGGTCATGTATTTCCAGACAGGGGACACTTTCATCCAGATGCTTAGTGTATCGATCGATGATTCTCCCTTTCTGGATTCTGAGTTTGCTGGTGTCAATTTCAAGAGTTAATCCGGCAGCCTTAATTAACTTGACGGAATAATTGAGAATAAAGTCATCGTTCGCTTCATATTGTTCTAACCATGACACCTGACTAAGTGCTTCCATGCCTACTGTATCACCTACCCGACCAAGCAGGTATGTGTCATTTGTTGTAATCTCGTCGGTGTGACCTTCAATAAAGCAATGCTCAAAAGCCAGCATTCTGTCACTTGGGCAACGATACACAGCATTAGTGGTGTATTTGACATTCCCCTTTTCATCCATCGTTCCCGTAACCATTGTTCCTATAAGCTGTGCAACAGTTGTGTTTTCGCCTCCCCAAACGAAAGCGTAAACGGTATATGGCTTTTCTGCGGGAACAAATTGACTCTGAAATGAATTGTTCTGATTGGACATCGCTATTTGCTTCTCTATTTGTTGTGATAGATATTTCCCATACCTGTAGAAACGGAGCCGGTGATGGTATCGCAGTGTACGTTACCTGTTCCTGTTGATACCTTGACGGCATTGTCGCAGTGGACATCGCCCGTACCTGTCTTGACCACATTCACGTCACCGTTGACCGTTACATTGCCGGTGGTAGTTGTCAATTCCTGAACGTCACCGTTGATGGTGATGCTGACCACGTCCTGCTCTTCATACTCGCCTCCAAGCTCGCTCCAGTCAACAGGCTGGCCGTCACGATACCATTGGCCGTCGATCTTTTCCAGCCTGCCGCCGCGCAGCTCATAGGTTTTGCCGCCACGGTTAACCGTCACTGAGCCGTTATTGCTGATGACGATATGCCTCTTGCTGGTCTTGACGGCTGTAGTTCCCTTACCGTAGGTTATATGCTCTCCTGAGAAGTCGTTCTTGATGTTAAAGGAGCCGAAATGGACGTTACGACGCTTAGGCTCTTCGTCCTTGTTCTTATCTTTGTCTTTTTCCTTAGGGGTATCGGAGAGGGTGATCTTCTGTTTGCCAGAGGTAAACGAAACGGATTCTCCTGGGCCGACACGATCGATAATCTGTCCGATGCCGTCCCATTCGGGATGCTGTTTCTTGTACTCTATTGCTTCCTGAAGGGATGTGAAGTGCTTGCCTCCAATATATATGTTACCAAAATCTGCCATAATTGGTTGTCTTTTATTGTTTATAATCAGTTTGCATTGTCTTCCATAGTCTTGATGGCCTTTTCCTTGATGGTTGTCAGCATCTTGACTAACTCTTTACGCTTCCTGCTGGGCATGTCTTTATTGAAATGCTTGTCGATAATCTCGTCAATGGAGAGCTCGGAGTTGAGAAGGTCTGCCATGACGGCACGGCGAAAGTTTTCCTCTTCTTCGTCGTTCTTCTCTTTGCTGTCCATTTCCTGTTTGACAACTGCTCTGGCTGCAGGCAGGAGGACTTCTGTGTATACCTCATAAAGGCTGTGTTCATTCTTGGCATTGACTCCTCCGCGTTCGAGCCTTTCAAAGGTCTTGCAAGTGAAATGTGCCAATCCGAAGGTCAGAGATTCCAACATGGTGTCCTTATCCTTGGGGTATTGCTTGATGGCATCATGGACGGCATGTTCCAGCTTGTCGTTCAGCAATTCTATCCAGTCAGCTGCATATTCCATGCCTGTGTACACTTCCTTGTTCTCATCAATCAGTTTCTTGATATCTTCCTTGACTTTCTTTAAATCGTCTTTTTCCATTGTTTATGTTGTCTATCTGTAATATACTCCTATTATTAAATCTCAACCTGAGTGCCGTCACAATACCACACTCCGTTCTTGCGCTCGATGAGTCTGCCGATGAGGATAGCCTTTTTGCCGTCCCGATTGAGGATTAGACTGCCATCACGCAGTTTGAAGTCACCAAAGATCCCGTTTATGGAACTGTCATGGTAGCAGTTGTGGCAATGGCCGGATTCTGACCAGCCTGTCACATGCTCCAGATGGTCAACGCCTTTCTGGTTCTTCAGGGACTCCATATAGTCATCGAAGTCCATTCCATTGATTGTCATGTCTGCTCGTCTTTTGTTTAGTTATAACCTTCCTTGGCTTTCTTATCACGGTCAGCAGCCTCTTTCTGCTCGATATCGTTCTTGGCAATCTCCAGACAGAGTGGTAACATGGCTTGATAGAATTCGATGATGGATGGCTGGCCTTCTTTCTTGATTCCTTGCTTGTCAAGGGCTATCAGAAGGTATGAGGTCGCCTTGGAGAGTCCCATGACAAGGCCGTTTCCCCAGTCACCGCCTTTGTTGCCAGTATGTTTCACCCAGTCCATGCAGAGACCTACGATCTGCCCTGCAAGCACATCGATGTCCTTCATGGCTCCCATTGCCTCCTGCATCTCCTCTTCCGTAGAAGAGAAGAGTTTTTTCAGATAGGCATCCTTGGCATCATCCATAGTGAACTGCTTGTTCTGACGTTCATCTTCTGCTTCATTAAACTGCATCCGCTGTTGACGTTTCATCTCCCTGTTCTCTGCTTCAAGTCTTACCCGCTCCTCATAGATTCTGTGGATATGGTCAAGTTCTTCTTTTGAGAAGGTGATGGATTTAGACGCCTTGGTATGTTCGTTTGAGAGCGTGTCGATGACGGCACGTAATAGTTCGATGCCCAAGTCCCAATTTATGATCTTCTCCAAATTGCCCTGAAAACGTTCAATAGCGCTTTTCCGGATGAACCAGCAGAGTCTGCTCCCTGTCCTAAGTGGAAGCAGGTCATTGTTAGTCAGATTTCCTGTCTTCCTAAGATTGTGTATTTGTGCGAGGCGTGGTGTGCCATAGCTCAAATCAACAAGGGGCACCCACAGCTCTCCGTTGATCTCGCATATCCTGAACTTAGCAGTGCGATTGTCTTTGTAATAAGGGCGGGTTGTGACAGTGTCGCATTCAATGGCTGGAATCTTATTCAGAAGATCGTATGCCTTTTGCTCTATTTCGTTTCTGACTTTTGCCATATATCTTTTTACCTTAAAATTGGAGTGCAAAGTTACTCAAAATAAACAAGAATTCTGCAAACAGAACAACGTCTTTAATGATATTTATACAACTGGCCAGTACAAGTGGGCGTAAAAGACACATTTTTGCGCATTATTCTTCTTTCTTGTTCTTTTCTAATGTTTTTTTTCTTATCTTTGCACCCGTGAAATGATATACTATAAACCAAAATGTTATGAGCGAGAAGTTTCCATACGGCTATGATTTGAATGCCTATATCGACAAGGCGTTCGAGCAGATGAAGGCTGACTTTCCCTGGGCAACGAGGGACATGATACCGGAACAAACCTATTACGGTATCGAGAAAGTGGGGGATGACTACCAGTATGTCAGGTATTACTCGAATTACGGTCCAGACATTCTCAATGTGGACTGTGAAGAGTTTATCCGTAGGCTGGCCAGTGACCATGACTGGGAACTGGAAAAAGCCAATCCCGTGAAGGAACGCATCGATGTGCAAGCCTCTAACAGATGCAGCGGCGACTGGTTTCTGGAGTGCTATCGGATTCAGAAGCATGAGAAGGGCGGCTATTCGGTTCATGTAACGGCTGGCAACCGCTCGGCAGGCGGGTCAAAGACGGTCTTTATTCCTGCCTCCTATTTCAAGCTGAGTTGGGAAGAGTTTCTTGACAAGTATCTCGATTTGGATACCCCCGGCTCTTTCTACGTTGGTAGGGCAGACCTCGAACGCGACCCTCGCATTAAAGAGTTCCTGGGCTTCTGAGGAGAATAATTGTAACTTGATAGGAGATATGAAAAAGATGACAATCGTAATAGTAGTTATACTTGTTATAGTTGTATTTATGGGGTGTAAGTACCTCAGAGGCCAGATTCTCGATGGGCCTGGAATGGAGCGCGATTCCTCGGATTACTCTGTGGAAGAGCCTGTGGACGGTCTGAACAAGGAGGCTATCCTTGATGGTCCCGATGGTACGTCAACGCATGCTTTCACAGGAAGCAAGGATAGCGTTGAGGTCGATTTGCTTGACATCAGTGAAATGCCGAAGACCGCGGTGCGTCAGCAAGATGCCCATTTACAGTATGCTGTGTACATCAATGTGGATAAGCCTGCAAGCGGTGAGGGCGAGATGGATGACGTGAGATCCGTATGGCTTGCCGACGAACGTTCTGGTACGGTCATCAAGGTCTGCGTCACTAATCCTAAGACGGAAGCTCAGTGGAATAAGATGAGTGGCAAGGATGCCGATGGTGTTAGTGTCGCCCTCACTCAGATTGCTGCTGCCGATAAGGCCATGATTGCCCCAGGCGATGTGAGCAAGGTGATTGCTGAAGGCTGTCCCGACGGACGCAATATCTGGACTTACATCATCGATCCTTATTATGGTACGGCCATTCAGTTGCCATCTACGGAGGGCGTGGTGAGTCTTGACTGGGAGAAGAAAGAGATCATCGCTGCCTCGTATGGCTACGACGACGACGGCCGATATTCCGTTAACAAGGCCTATTCCCTCGATGGAAAGTTTCTTCGCAGGGTAGGAGAAAAGAAAAGAGAATAATAAACTATAAGCCAAAATGTTATGAGAAAAAGTATTTTGATGATTGCCGCAGTGGTGATGCTTATGGGCTGCGGAGGCAAGAAGGCACAGACGGATAGTACCGACGCTGTCATCGCGGACTCGACGGTCACGGATTCAGCTGCCGTTGTAGTAGAGAAACCCTATGACTTTGAAGCCATTGCCAAAGCTATTGAAGGTTGTGAATATTTGGAGAATTTCAGTCATGGTGTGGCAAGGGTTAAGAAGGATGGTCAGAACTTTTATATTGACCTGCATGGTAACATAGTGGAGAAACCAAAGGTGGAGGAGGATCCTGACAGGCTGACCTGTGAATATGAAGATGGAAAATATGGCTATAAAGATAGCAAGGGTAATGTTGTCATTCCCTTTAAGTTCCATTTTGCCCATAATTTCAGCGATGGCATGGCCATTGTCGTGAACGAGAGTGGAGAGGTGGGGTATATCAACACCAAAGGCGAGCTGGCTATTCCTTATCAGTATGATACGATGGCCGAGAGTGACGGCAACGATTTCCACGAGGGACTTTGTGCTGTTGTCGTCGATGGTTCGCATGAGTGGGTCAGCTATGTCGACAAGACCGGCAAGCTGGCTTTTGAGGGCGTTTTCAGTTATGGTGGCGATTTCAGCGAGGGCCTGGCTGCTGTCGGGACTACAGGTGAAGGTGCTCGAAGCGGCTATATCGACCGTTCAGGAAAGATGGTTATCGAACTGCCCGCCGGCTGGTGGGGACGCAAGTTCACGGATGGCGTGGCCCAGACTCAGAAGCGTGACTCCTGCTATATTATCGACAAGACTGGCCAGCGCCTTTTCAAGGTGAATAATGAAATCACCTACACGGGTGATGCCATCAGATACTCTGAAGGTTTGGCAATGGTCTATGGCAAAGGAAAATACGAGAAGAAGCGCGGCTTTATGGACAAGACTGGCCGCATCACCTTCTGTCAGGAATAACACTAACATTGATGAATATATGAAGAAACTATTATTTGTGTTGATGACGCTCTGTGCCGTGATGAACGTTCAGGCGCAGACCATCCAGGTAGGCCAGAAATTCTGGGATGGCTATGAACTTTATATCGTTCAGGAGATCAGGTTAGGTACCATCGTCTATATGACCACCAAGCATGGCGCTGAACTGACCTTGGAGAAGATAGCAGGCAAGCAGGGTGAGTATAAACTCATCCCCAGCCGTCAGGCAGATGAATGCCCATTCGGCGCAGAGTACGGATGGAAGGTAAAGCATATCATGCAGGAAGGTGAGAACTTCCTTGCTATCCGTAAGCCTAATGGTGACGTGGTGTGGACGATGAAGCTGACTAAGCTCAACGAGCAGGAATGTGAGGAGATGCAGCAGATGATGGAGCAGGAGGAGCCTTGGAACGCCGTGAACAGCATATTGCTCAACCGAGCCTACCTGCGTGGTATGGTCTCATCAAAGCAGGAGCTGCGCCTGTTGCGCAATAAGATTCTGGCCTATCACGGCTACCGTTTCCAGTCGAAGGATCTGCAGGAATATTTCGGTAAGGTAAGCTGGTACAAGCCGGGAAATGATAATAATGCCATCAAGCTGGACATCATCGAACAGACCAACATCCAGCTCATTAAGAGCGAGGAGGCAGATAGGACAGAGGAGGCTTTATAGGCATCAGCAACTGGCTTGAAAAGAGTCATGATACCTCGGGAAGTATATTGGTTCGGATGGAAAAATATATAGGTCAATAAATAACGTTATGAGAAGAAGTGTTTTGATGATTTCCTCCCTGATAATGCTTATGGCATGCGGAGGCAAGAAGGCGCAGACAGAAAGCTCAGAAGCTGCTAATAATGACTCGACGGCCATATTGGCACAGGAAGAAATGACAGGTCTTATCAAGGAATTGTATGCCGCAGAGGCTAAGAACGAAGAAGGCATTGACCAGCTTTACGCCTGTCATACATGGCGGAAGATGGTGGCTGCTGTTGAAGAGAAGGACTCGCATGTGGCGGAGATCGGTTTCTTCAACGAGAATTATTGGACGCAGATGCAGGACAGCGACCCCTCAGATTTGGAGGCTCGCGACATCAAGTTTGAGCAGCTGGACGTAGAGAAGGGTAGGGCAACGGTCAGCTTCCTCCTTCATAGTTCTGTTCAGGACGTCCGCCAGAAGTTTGAGTTCTGCCACGAGGATGGCAACTGGCGCGTACACAACATCATCAGGTACTTCCAGGATGCTGACGGTAAAGAGGAGGAATCCAACTTGATGGAAGGTATGCGAAGCTATCTTGACGAGCCGCTGGAGGAAGAAACGAAGGTGCTGACCTTCGCCAATATGGCCGGAATCTACGATGACGAGAAGCAGGAAAGCCGCTTCTGTCTTAACGAAGACGGCACGGCTACATGGGGCATGATAGGTAGCCTGAACTACACTGAGTACACCTACACCATCAACGGCAATACTATCTGCCTGAAACCAAAGGGTGTGGAATCAGAGGATGACTGCTATGATTATGACGAGAACACCCGCACATTGAAGAATGAGCAGGGTGCTGTCTATTATCGTCAGGTTGTTGATTAGTAAAAAGTTAGTAAGATATGAAAAGAACCATTCTTGTAGCCATCACGCTGTTGCTGGCCATTACATTACAAGCGCAAAAGCGCGTGAATAACCGAATGTATAATCCCGATCCGGCTCCTGTAGTATCGGGTGACCGTCTCTATGTGTTTACAGGTCATGACCTGGACACGGCGACTTACTTCCGCATGCCCGACTGGCAGGTGTTTTCCACTACCGACATGGAGCACTGGACGGATCACGGTATTGTGTTGAGTACCGCCAACTTCAAGTGGGCCAAACAGGGCGACAATGCCTGGGCTTCGCAGGCCATAGAACGTAACGGCAAGTGGTACTGGTATGTAGCTGCAGAGGACACCACCAAGCACCTGCATGGAATCGGCGTGGCTGTAGCTGACCGTCCGGAAGGCCCTTGGACAGATGCTCTCGGCAAACCGCTCATCCCCGGCGACTGGGGCTTCATAGATCCCACTGTATTTGTCGATGATGACGGACAGGCCTGGCTCTTCTGGGGCAACAACGGCTGCTGGTATGCCAAGTTGAACGAAGATATGATCAGCATAGACAAGAGTTTTGCCAACAACGGCATCTGCGATATGCGCCCTATGCTTGATGACGAGGCACAGTTCGGACCCAATTGTTTGAAGATGGACTACCAGCTGCACAAGAAAGTGATGAAGACTGGCTTTGAGGAAGCGCCGTGGATCTATAAGATTGGCGATACCTATTTCCTGGAATATGCTGCTGGCGGTGTACCCGAACATTGGGCTTACTCGACATCGAAGAGCATTCACGGCCCTTGGCACTACGAGGGGCGCATCACCGACGAGTCGCCCGGTTCTTTTACGATTCATGGCGGCACCATCGATTTCAAAGGAAAGTCGTATTTTTTCTATCACGATGGAATCCCATCAGGCGGCAACGGCTTCCGTCGCACCACGGCATATCGCGAGTTCCAGCGCATGAAGGACGGACGCATACCCAAGATTGACATCAAATGAGAATTAAGAAACAGCAATGAACATGAAGAGACTACCATTAGCACTCTTTTTTGTCTGTTGTACGCTGGTCATAGCGGCACAGGAGGTTACTGAAAATCGCGGATTTAAGGCTCTCCTGAATGGGAAGATTGCCGTAGAGGTGTTTTTCCAGACGGCATATAACAATGGTGAGTGGCAGACGGCGGGCTATATCTATTACCCCAAAGCCAAGTCGCCAGCCCCTATCCTGATCGTAAGGAACTGGGGCAAGGAAAAGCCGATAATCTCTGATGAGGAATATGTGTTCGACAGCCGCTTCGAGGAGTACCAGCCCGACGGTGAGACAACAGGCATCATCTATCTGACGTATACCGAGGTTGAGGGCGACTTCCAGATGCAGAAAGGCTCCTGGAAGAATCCTACCACGGGCAGAGTGATGAAGTTCTCGAAATTCCAGGAGATGCGCGAGCTGCCCGGCTGGTGGCCAGGATCTCCGTCGGTCTTGGGCGCACCCGAGCGCGATGCGTGGAAATTCCGGTATAAGCTGGAAAACAAGTACGACGAAAACAGAGACAGCGAGTGGATGGACAACATCCACGTGACCTTCGAGGTGAACGGCAAGGAGCATCCCCTGAGTTTCGACGAGCCCCTGAACGGAGCCGTCAGCAGAAAAATGGAAGAGACGCTGAAATGGATTTTCGAGAAGGACATCAACTTCGACGGCATCCCCGACCTGATGGTCTATCTCGGCTTAACCCACCATGCACAGTCGGTCTATAAGGCATTCGTCTGGAATCCTGTCACCCGCCAGTTCTATGATGTCGAGGCGTTTCAGGAGATTCAGGAGCCGGTTATCGACAGTGAGGACAAGACCATTACCAGCCATGTCCGCGATGTCGGAATGCTCTACACCGACACCTATAAATGGAAAAACGGCAAACTGACAAAGATAGCCAGCAAAAAGGATTCATTATATTAAATTAATATGCATATGAAAAGACTATCATTAGCAATCATTTTTGCCTGCTTCACGCTGGTCGTAGCTGCACAGGAAGGTTTCCGAGTGGACTACCAAGGGACACGCCCCACCATCAAAGACTTTGTGAAAGCCTATCTCACTTCTATCCTTTCTGAAGAAGTGGAAGAGTGCGAAGAAGAAGGAATGGCCATTTACAGGAATCTGCAAAGTGCCATAACCAATAAGGAAAAGGGACTCCCGCTTGATGAGAACAAGACACTTACGATTGACATGAAAAACGGTTTCCTGGTTTATGAGCAAAAATGGGAAGATCATTTATTAAGATTAGAGATGTGTTACTGGAATGAGTCCGACGGCAAACATAAGCTCTTTGCAGATAACAATTGGAGCTACCGGAATGGCAAGCCCATCTTGGGCCAGTTTGGCGGGCTCAATTTCCTCCGTTATAACAATTCAACGAAGAGAATGAGTTACATTGATGCCCCAGGCTTCGACGTGGAGGTATACGATAAAGCCTATGCCTTGCCTCGTACAGGGAAGGACATCATCGTCACGACGTGGCATGAAGATGGCAAGAAGACACAGAAGACACTGAAGTGGAACGGTCACGGATTCAGCTACTGAACGCTTGCAATAAACAGCTCACCTTCGGGTGGGCTTTTTTCTTCATTTGATGTGATCAATATGTGTTGTAGAGGTAAAATCCTGTCATAATTATATAAATTCTTATATATTTTCTTGGTTTTCAAGAAATAATTGTTACTTTTGCATCAAAATTGATAATTTATGGATGAACTTATCAAGAATGTAGATGTTAAGGAGATAGGACGGCGCTTCAAACTGGTTCGCCAGCGTCTCGGCCTGACACAGACGGAGGTGGCCAACGAGCTGGACACAACGCAGCTGATGATCCACAGGATCGAGAAGGGTGACAATATACTTTCTCCATTGTTCTTAGCCACGATATTGTTCTATTCCCGCTCAGTCTCTCTGGAGGGGCTTCTGGGTAAGAACTTCGATATCGAGGATGAGTCGCTTTTCAGCAAGGACTATGCTGTTGCTACCATTGTCAAGGCAAAGCTGAATGCCATCAGTGAGGAATACCTCGGAAAGCTGAAGGAGGTTGAGAACGGTTTCAAGGAGCAAATGGATGCTGCCATAGATCTGTTGTAATTCTCATTTTCAATGGAAGAAAATGTTTTTTTGATTAAATGGTACGGCCCATTCAAAAGTATTGAGGAAGTAAAAGGCTGGGAAGAAAAACAGTCTTTCTGTTGTTCTTTATATTTATTGCATGGTAAATTGAAATATGCGAAAACAAAAGATAGCTATTATTGTGGTGAATCTACTCGTAATATTTCTAAGAGATTTAAGGACAAGGGGCACCATATTGAGGAAATAGAAGAACGTCTAAATTCAATATATGTTGGTTGTTTGTCAAATGTCAAACGTCCAACAAGAAGTCAGATTATGCTTGCGGAGAAGATAGTAACAGCATATTTATCTGAAGCTGTAGGTGATAGGCTCTTAAATGAAACAAACAAATATTATCCTTCACAGAATGTCTATGTGATAAATGAATGGTGGAAACCTGATGGTGTCGATATGTGGAAGAGACAACCCCATAATTCACCTTCTAATATCGTACCAGATGTGTTGTCTTACCATTATAAAGGAAATGATGATAATTTGTTATTTGGCTGTAGGAAACTAAAACAATTATAAGCTGAATCCGAAATAAAGTATAATGGTACGGCCAGTTCTTCCGATAGTCAGTGAATCCATGGCTGAGTCCTTGAAAAGAATGGGATTCTCTGATGCTACGCATTTCTGTTATAAGGATGGTATGCTGACAGAGTATCTGGAGGATTCTGTTCCTGCTCCCTCGCTTCAGGAGGTGCAGGCATGGATAGGCAGGCGCAAAAGGCTGGACGTGCTCGTTTATCGTGAGGTATTCTTCAATCAGGTCGGAAAGTTCTATGCCGTCATCATCAACCGTAAGGACGGGATGATGCGTGAGACGGCCAAGTGTCCGACATACAATCAGGCGCTTGAAACTGGCCTGAGAGTCGCTATTAACTATTTGGGAAAGAAAAAGAGAAGACGCAGGAAGGGATGACGGATTGCCTTGGACTGGGTAGCCTGAGCGGAAGCAGCCTGAAGGTGATTGCCATCGTTTCCATGACCATTGACCATCTGGGCTTGTATATGCTGGGCGGTGAGGATGCCGCCAGCAGTTCCGTGACATATCATCTGATGAGGATGGTCGGGCGTCTGGCTTTTCCCATCTTCGCCTTCCTCCTGGTTGAGGGGTATGTCCATACCCGTGACATCCGCAAGTACATGATGAATCTCTTCGTGGCCGCCGTCATATCTGATATTCCGTGGATGCTGCTCGGAGACTTTGACAGCCATAACGTGATGTTCACGTTGCTGATGGGTCTGATGGTAGTGTCTTTCATTGACAGGTTCTGGCAGAAGAAGTTTCTGACTCTGTCCGTCATTGCTATGATTGGTGCCTTGGCGGAATGGCTCCAGACGGACTATTCCTGGCGGGGCATCTTCCTGATATGCATCCTGTTCATGTTCAGGGAGAAGCCACTATTAGCCTTCATGTTCGGCCTGCCGCTGATGATGGTCTATGGTCTGACCGGGTGTGCCGCTGGGCTGTTGATGCCTATGCTCTATTCAGGACAGCGGGGCTTTGCCTCTGGATGGGTGGCGAAGTATTTCTTCTACGCCTTCTATCCGCTGCACCTGATGGTTATCTGGCTCTTGCTATAGTGTCTTTGCTATCTGATGTACCTTGACGATATAGTCGGGATCCTCCGCATAGCCGATCCTCTTCAGGAACATCAGGTAGTCGCCTCCCTTATACTTGTACTGTACATAGTCCTTGTAGGCTTTCACACTCTCTTCCCATCGGTCGAACTCATAGTAGCTGCCGTCGGATGGCCGTCTAAGCCCGAAGAGGTTGTTGCACTCCAGGCAGACGCGTGAGGTGAAATAGCCGGTCTCGAGCAGTGCCTGGGCAACGACATACCTCTGGTTGGTGATGCCGCACCTGTCCATCTCGTCTACAAGGTTACGGATGTTCAGCTCCTGCTGGGGCTTGATGCCGTCCCTGACATAGGCTATCCTGTCCTGCAGTCTCTTGATATAGTCATTGAGGAAGCTGATGAACGGCTTCGGATCAACGCTCTTGCCGTTCCTGCGCAGTCTGATATGCAGATGGGTGCCTGTGGACTTGCCCGTGTTTCCTGATATGGCCACCACACTTCCTGCAGGGATGATCTCGCCTTTCTCTACGATGATGGCACTCAGATGGCCATAGAGGCATTCCATGATGCCGTGGTCGAGGATGACATAGTTCCCGTAGCCCTTATTTCCCCGGTGCACCTCCTTCACGGTGGCTGGAAGCATGGAATAGACATAGTCATACCGGCATCTGAGGTCGATGCCGTCATGGAACTTCCTGCATTTCATGACGGGATCCTGCCTGTAGCCGTACTGGGAGTTGACCTTCAGGAAGTCCAGCGGCAGGCAGACATTGAGCCTGTCGTGCAGCAGGCCTGCCATGATGCTGTCCTTGACGGTGACGAAGACGGGCACGTCCTTCTCGATACTTACCTTCAGTCCATTGGTAGGGGAGAAAAGTCCGTCGTCTGCCGCTTCCGTGTCTTCCTCAACCTTGACAGGTATTTCTTCCTGTGTCGATGAGTGCGAAAGATGCGCAGTATCGGCTGAAATGGTGTAAAACTGTGCCTTGACGGGCAATAATGTCATTTTTAGTGTTAAAAATGCAAGAAAAAACGTTCTTTTATACATACTTTGATATTTATTTAGTAATTTTGCCGCAAAATTACAAAAAATATATAAGTATTGTAATATTATGATAGGAAAATCTAAGTTTTTAGAGGAAGAAATTCCCTATGAGAAGCTGGAGAAGATCGGAATAACCCGGAAGGGTGTCCTGTCCATGCCGAAGGAAATCATCGGGCCTCTGGTCAACGGTCAGGTGACGCCGCTCATCATGACACGCTACAAGGCCGACAACGGCAAGGTCATCGAGATGCCCATGAAGCTCCAGCTTGAAAGAGGGGAGAAGGGTGACGTGCGCCTGATGACCTATCAGGTTCGCAAGGACATCGAGCGTGAGAATCCCAGACTCTCTGACAAGGAGCTGGAGCAGGTGAAGGATGGCAAGGCCGTCAGGAAAGAGGTCAACGAGGATGGCGTGCGCAAGCAGAAGTACATCCAGCTTGACCAGGAGACCAAGTCGCTGATCCTGAAGGATGCCGCCGCCGTCAGGATTACTGAGAAGCTCCGTGAGATGGAGAAGATCAAGGACATCGGCCTTGGCGAGAACCAGAAGCAGGCAGCCATCGAAGGCAAACCGATAGAACTGTCAGTCGGCGACCAGAAGGTGACGGTGGGTGTTGACCTCCGTGAGCCGCAGGGCTTCAAGGTGGTGAACGGTGACATGCAGGAATGGGAACGCCAGATGAAGATCCGCTATGACAACGAGCATGAGGGCTTCATGGGCTATGTCCAGACCGACGAGAACCGCTGGGAGTACCAGAAGGTGGTTGACCGCCTGTCATCCAAGGAAGAGACTTCCGTCTCTCAGAAGAAGGAAGAGAAGAAGAGCTCCGGCCTGAAGCTTTAAGACAACAGGCAAGCCCATTTCAATATAATCTGGAAAATTATATCAATCGAATCAAGTGCCGAAAATGGGTGTCTTTAATTTGAACCGTGCCGCAGCATTCGTAGGCTGACAAGTCACGGAACCTTTAATTTGTTTCCCCTTTTGCCTTTCTGGCGATTGGTCATGGCGCATACAGATGAGTGTCATGGCAATTGACGGTACGTCATTAATTCATTAAAATTATGGCTAACAAAAAGAAACAGGAAGAGGTGAAGCAGGAATCAGCCCCTCAGAAGCAGCAGGAAGCTGTTTCTGACAAAAAGACTGCTACGAAGAAAAAGAGTGAGTCCGTCAAGGAAGAGAAGACCGAAACCAAGAAGTCGGAGAAGTCTGCCGACAAGAAGGAACAGCAGGCTGAGAAGACTCCCCGCGAGCCGCAGCTGGTGACGGTCAACGGCGAGAAGGTGACGCATGCCCATGCCTTCCAGTCTAACAAGAGTGAGGACACCTGGTACTTCACGGCAAAGCTGGACGGGAAGCAGCTCCGTCCGATGAAGATGCATGCCGAGGATGTGGCTGCCTACCAGAAGAAGGAGTCTTCCGTCGAGCAGCTGATGAAGACCTACTATCCGACGAAGATGGAGCCGAAGGTGGGTAAGGAGCAGTACTTGGCAGACAACAAACTGTCGGACGGTCGTGTCATTGACAAGATGAACGTCTACAAGGAGAAGGACGAGACGAAGCAGGATTCCGGCAAGTACAAGCTGTATGCCGTCGTGGGTGACCAGAAGATGTCAACGACGCTGTCGTTCAAGGATCTGAATGCCTTCTTCGACCGTGTGACGACTCCCGCCCAGCTGGTGGAGAAGAACTTCGGGGAGAAGCTGCATCTGGCTTCTGCCTATGCCAAGTACCAGCTCCCGGAGGGTGCCAAGCTTGAAAATATCCGCATCGCCAAGGACAAGCAGACGGACAAGTGGACGATCTCCGCAGACCTCGGACCGAAGGGCAAGACGGAGAAGAAGCCGCTGTCCTATGATGACGGCTATTCGTTCTTCACGGCCAAGACGGCTACCCGAGAGCAGCTGGCAGGCAAGTACCTGGCTAATGACATCAAGTCACTGATGGCTCCCAAACAGGAGAAGGCCGTGAGCATGAAGGTTTAATTCACTGCTGGCTGCCGGACATGGCTCTGGCAGCCGGCTATATCATTATCAACATATCAGAAATTATTATGGCAAAGAAAACTTATGAGGAGCTGGTGCAGCTCAGACAGGATGGTAGGATTGGCTGGAAGCAGTTCGTGCTGGAAGGTGATGATGCAGAGGACTACAAGCAGTGGTGTGAGGATCATGGCATGGAGCCGACTGATGACAATGCAGAGCTGTATGTGGAGATGACCGATGAACGGATGTTCGAGAACCAGGAAGAGCTGTAGTCATGTATAAGAAGAAAAATAACGGCTCTGGCGGTGGTGGGCAGTCGATGGCTGACAAGGCTATCGAGAAGTTCACGGAGATGATGATCGACCGCATGGAGCGCATGAAGGCCGGGGACTGGAAGAAGGGCTGGATTGACGGCTCGGCTGTCTATGGCATGCCGCAGAACATCACAGGGCGTAACTATTCCGGCTCCAACTCCTTCTTCCTGCAGATGGACTCGGCCATGCACGGCTACAGGACTCCCGTGTATATGACGTTCCTGCAGATACAGAAGGAGAATGCCCGCATCAACAAGGGTGCCGAGGCGATGCCTGTCATCTACTGGGACGTGTCCATCAAGGATGCTAACGGCAGGCGTGTCGACCGTGATGACTATCGCCATATGTCCAGGGAGGAGCAGGACAGGTGTACCGTCACTCCCTTCATGAAGGCCTACCATGTCTTCAACATGGATCAGACGAACTTGGAAGAGGTCAACAAAGCCAAGTATGACAAAATGGTGGACAAGTTCAAGGCTCCAGAGATGCGTGATGCCAACGGCATGTATGTCAACAGGGCACTTGACCGTCTGTTCGAGAAACAGGAGTGGGTATGTCCCATCCAGTATGACAAGGTGTCGTCTGGTGCCTACTACAGTCCGTCGCGTGACATCATCGTCGTGCCGAAGAAGGAACAGTTCAACATCGGCAAGGACAAGGACGAGATCTACAAGGACGGTATGGAATACTATTCCTCTGCCCTGCATGAGATGGCGCACTCGACGGGAACGGAGAAACGCCTGAACCGTGTCAAGGGTGACAAGTTCGGCGATCCGAAGTATGCCAAGGAGGAACTGGTGGCTGAGCTGACCGCTGCCAACACCGGCTACTCGCTGGGCTTCGACAAGCGCATCCTCGATAATAACGCTGCCTATCTGGACGGCTGGATTTCGGTGCTGAAGGAGAATCCCAAGTTCATCGTGTCCGTCATGGCAGATGTCAACAAGGCTTCCAACATGGTGCTGGAGGCTGTTGACAAGCAACGCATCGCCCTTGGTGAGAAACCCATCCTCCAGAAAGGTGACTCCAAGGATGCCCTCGATGACATAGCCTTTGACAACGGGGCTATCATCAAGACCAAGAACGGTGACTATGCCGTCCGTGCTTCCTATCATGGGACTGAGCTGGGCATGAAACCCATCGACCGTGAGACAGGTGCCAGGTACTTCACGCTGCCGGACGGCAAGGAGAAGCAGAACCTGCTGGCTCAGACGCTCTCCAGCCGTTTCACAGAGGATGTCAAGAACCTCGGTCAGCGTCAGCATCAGAGTGTGAGGATGGCAATGTGAGGATATGGCTATGGTGGATTTCAAGACTCTGAAGGATAAGGTGGGCATCGACGACGTGGCCTATTCACTGGGCTACCGTGTCAACCGCAAGGCAGGTGTCGGGAAGTATCTGGAGATGGTTCTCCTGGATGACAGGAGGCTGCATGTCGATACGATCGTCATCAGGCATCCGAAGGATAAACCCAACCAGTCATATTTCCGTCATAACGGTCGTGGTGGCGGTGATGTCATCAGTTTCATCATCGAGAACCTCGGTTCCTTCAATGATCCGGGACAGAACCAGTGGGAAAAGGCCGGACATGTGATGTCACGGTTTGCCAACGAACCCGTGGAAGAGACTGCCGACGGCAAGTATCTGGAGAAAATGGGGTACAGGCAGGAACCCTTTGATCCGTCCCGCTATGACGTTCAGCCGCTGACCGAACACCTGAAGAACGGCATGAACTACATGCTTCCAAGGGGATTCTCAGAGGAAACCGTCAGGACGTTCGCCCCGTTCATCGTCAGGCTGAAGGATAACCAGTCCGAGAACTTCAAGGACTATAACCTGGCATTCCCTTACAGGGTGGCTGGCAACGATGAGGTGGTTGGCTATGAGATCCGGGGGTATAACAAGTTCAAGAGCAAGGCTACCGGCAGTAACTCCACGACGGCTGCATGGATTGTCGATATGGCTACTCATGAGAACCCGATGGCCGTCCAGAACGTCTATTTCGCCGAGAGCGCCTATGACATCATGGCTTTCTGGCAGGCTAACAGGATGAAGCTGGACAAGGAAACTTCGGCTTTCGTGTCCATCGGCGGTACGTTCTCCGACCTTCAGATATGCACTATCATGAAGCATTACGAACGGGCCAATGCCGTGGACTGCTTCGACAATGACCTGCCTGGCCGCGTCTACAGCCTCAGGATGGCAAGTGTCCTTGGTGACAGGCATCTGAACATCGTCAAGACGGATGACTTTGTCATGGTGACTGCCGACGGAAAGGAACTGAGGATGTCACATGATGATACGTCGCTGGCAGAGCTGTCCCGACACTTCAAGGTGCCGAAACGCCTGAGCCAGTGGAAACCTCCGAAGACCTTCAAGGACTGGAACGACGTGATCATGAACAAGCCGTATGTCCAGAAGGAGGAGGTGAACAAGTTCCAGCGGAACAAGGCTCTGGAGCAGCGCAGGACGAAAAGCTTGAAGATATAAGTCATGGAGATAAAGCCTGATTACAGACAATTCGTAGCAGAGGACAGGGAACTGCTGGCCATGTTGGCATTCCTGTCTGGGGCTGTACCCGTGGTATACGGCAGGTGTGAGCAGCTGATTGCCTATACGGCTCTGGGACTGCTGGCATTCGTGTTCTTGGTCTGTTTGACTCGCTATGTCATGCTCGTGTCGCATCAGTGGATCATCGGGGATGAGACGCTTTGCACCGTCAAAGGGGTGCTGGCTCGGCATACTGACTATATAGAGCTTTACAGGATCGTGGACTACAAGGAGAGCCAGACGCTGCTTCAACGCCTCATGGGCATCAAGACCGTCACGGTGTTCTCTACCGACAGGTCTGACTGTATGGTGGACATAAGGGGCGTTTCGGTGGATGAGGATGTCATTGGGCATCTAAGGGATAAAGTTGAGAAATGTAAAACAGATAAGAGAATTTATGAGATTACGAACAATTAGTATTGCTTTACTGCTGGCCGTCACTGGAAGGGTGTGCGCCCAGCAGGTTGACCCGGCCCTGACTGCTGCCGTCGTCGCTCAGACCGCTGTTCTGAACGATATCTACAACACGAGGGACAATACACAGAAGAAGATCATCGCTGCCGAGGCTGCCGTCACGGTGGCCATGGAACGTATGCATCAGGTGGAGAACAAGATACTGGACTATCTCTCCAATGCGCAGGGTGCCATGCAGAATATCTATCAGATCAAGCGTGCTGCAGAGCTGGTGACGGTGGAGATTCCGCAGAACATGACTCTGGTGAAGAACTCGCTGCCCGGACACCTGAAGGGTACGGCCATCGCACTCCTCGTATCGGACGAGGTGACGGATGCCGCCACGCAGATGGCCAGCCTCTATCCGTTCATGCAGCAGCTGGTGACCAGCGGCTCATACAATGTGACCGGCTCGAATGGTGAGCCGGAGAAGCATAAGGTGAACCTTCTGGACTCTGCTGAACGCTACTATGTGGCCAATGAGGTGGTGACGAAGCTGGAGAACATCAATACCGACCTGTGGCTGCTGGCATGGCAGATACGGACGATGTCATGGCATGACCTGTGGTTCGGCCTTGACCCTGAAGGATGGGCTACCGTGATGTCCGGCAAGGCTGTGGCCGAGAGCCTGATCTATCAGTGGGAGAATCTATAGTATTAACGAAGAATTTATAATGGAAAATAGTACTGAATCAAGAGTTGTGGGCAGATGCCCTGTTTGCGGAGAAGGAAACATCATCAGGACGGAACACGGCTACTGCTGTGATGCCAGGAAGCCTGCTGGCGGTAAGAAGTGCGGGTTCATCATCCATAACAGACATCATGGCATCGACTTTGACGATGAACTGGCAAGGAAGCTTATTACAGACGGCTCGACGGAGGAGATGACCATGTGGAACGTCAACGGCCAGCCTTTTCAGGCCCGATTCATCATCGTGAACGGCAAGGTGGATGTGGAGATCAAATCCCACTACCTTCAGGGCAGGTGTCCTGTGTGCGGTGGCCGTATCGTGAAGACCGGCAAGGGCTATGCCTGTGAGAACAGCATCACGCAGGATCCGCTATGCGGTTTCCATGTGCCGGGCATCCTGGCCAACCGTAAGATTACGGACTCCGAGATGGAGGACTTCCTTGCAGGCAGCGCACAGGTGCTGGACGGCTTCTCCAACAATGAAGGTAAGATCTTCTCGTCTGTCCTGACACTGGCAGAGGACGGGAAGGTTGTGCTTGACTCTAGGATTGCCGTCTGTCCCGTATGCGGCGGCGATATCCTTGTCAGCCCGCAGGCTTTCAACTGCTCCAACTACAGTAACCCGCAAGTGAAATGCAGGTTCATGGCATGGCGGAACATCGCCGGTCATGTGATTACGAGGCAGGAAATGGTGGAGATATGCGAGGAGGGGCAGACGCGTGAACCGCTGGAACTGTACAAGAACAACGGGGCTATCTTCTACAAGCGTCTTGGCCTCAGTACGGACAAGAAGAGTATCATTAAAATTTAGTGTATATGAACAAATCGGATTTGATACAGGCGGCTGCAGCAAAGACGGGTCTTTCGCAGCAGCAGGCAAGGGAATGCCTCGATGCTTTCCTGGGTGCCATTGGTAAGGAAATGAAGGACGGCGGAGAGGTGGTCATCACTGACTTCGGCAGGTTCTTCACGAAGAAGATGCCACAACGGACGGTGACGCTTCCTGATGGCAGGTCTTCAGTTGTTTTGGAACGTGAGAACGTAAAGTTCAAGGCCTTCCAGAATATTAAGCTGTATAATGTCAAGTACTAGCCCTATGAGAAATGTTTGCTTGGCTGTCCTGACTGTCATACTGATGGCCTCTTGTGACAGCAGGGACAGGGTGCTCAGTCTGGCTGAGTCGGATGTCAGGAACCATACCGAGTGTCAGGGGGAACCTGAGATTCTGGGAGTCTCTGAGCCTGACTCAGCCTTTGGGACTGGCTTCCTTTCCCAGAAAGAGAAAGAGAGTATGATGGCCGTCATGCAGAAGGTGACGGCGACCATCATGAAGCGGACGAACAACATGACGGAGTTCAATCCGGATGACAAGTATGTCATTGACCTGGCAGAGCGCCAGATGAAGGCCATGTCTGAGATACGCTCTACAATCTACGACTCTGACAAGAAAGGGAAGTGGTCTGGATGGAAGGTTCGTGTGGACTATCAGGCCAGGAACCGCAGTGGCATGGAATACAAGTCGGAGCGATGGCTCTTCATTGACAAGGAAGGCAAGGAGGTCGTGAGGGCTTTTGATATACCGTTACCATAAATGAAATGAAAATGGAAATGACAGATTTCAGGAAAATATATCTTTTCATAAGACGGCTGAAAGGATGGAGTGATGTCTATTACGATAAGTCCAACACATTGGATGAATTCCTTCGGTATTTGCTTCATATGCTGTTTTATGAAGGTACGACGGATCTGGCTTCATGGGCTGAACTTGTCGAGAGTAAGGCTTATGATTATAGTGGTCAGTTGAAAAACGATCTTGATGTCAGAGAACTGGCATCCGATATCAGAAGTCTTAATCTGAGGGAACAAAGAATTGCGCATAGGGCAATGGCTATATTGGATAGAAATGGATATTCTTTACCGCCAAGTGACTGGATATCCCACTTGAATGACCTTACGGATGATCTCTTTCAAAATTCCTCTAATAAGGTTCTTCTATTTAAGGGTATGCTGAAAAACTATATGGCTGTGGGACGGTCTGCTGACTTGATAAATAAAAAACTGGGATGGCAGACTGCCACCGTGGAATTTCAAGGTGGATCCTGTGTCTTTATGGTCTTATGCGATTATAGCTTGGAGGTGATAGGAAAGGAATTGGATTATGAGGTGCATGATAAAATGTGCAATTTCCATGGCCTTGATCTTGTAGGTGATGACTCAGTGAACTTCTCCCTGCAGCAACAGATGATAGATTATTTCATGGTGATGGTCGGGGAAATAGAAAACTTGTCCACTAAGGGACTTTCTTATCGGAAAGTTGATGAGAAAGGCAACATTTGTGAGACATCATATCCTTACATGATGGTTTCGAGCGAGTGGTTACATTTATTCTCTTCACAGGCCGAGACGTTGGAGATTGTCAGTAATCATCAATGGAAGATATCTCTAGATGAACTGGATCTCCTTTGCCTTCTGGCTGACTTTGCAAGCGAGAAGCTGAAAATAAAAGGTGGCCCACAAATGATTGGAATGGATGAAATGTTCAACTCCATGAATTGTATTGATCAATACGTCTTTATTAAGACTATAATGGAAGATCATCATGATAAAGTACTGATAATGGATTATGGAGGTACTTATGAGTCATATGGTGATGATGCCATATTCCTGGCAGACAAATATAAAGTTACGCTTTGGTCACGTTCTTCAATGGGTGATCTCGTTTTACCTGCGGTTGTCATAGCAGATGATTTGATAGCGAGAATACGGACAGAAGTTCCCAATGTCGTTGTCTGGAAAGAAAAAATCAGTGACCCATCGGATGTAATGAGCATGTTCCCGAATCCAATGGATCTTGGCTTGAAGGACAAGAACAAATACAATAAAGTCAAATTGTCCAAACGAAAAGACGGTAAATATGTTATCCGCGCTTTCCTTGGGAATTCCCGTCTGCCTGTCCGACAGGTTCCAGAAGACTTGGCACAACATTTTCAAAGCCTACCAGATGGTGTGGTAAGAGAGACTGTACTAAAAACCATCTTGTATAGTGTCTATTCACAAACAAATAGTGAACAGAAATAGAAGTTAGTGTATTTGATGTGTCATAAGTGGATTAGTTTTTTTGGTTGGTTCCCGGCTGCTACAGTCGGGAATTTTTTAGTTTATAGGTAACCCCCGAAAGCCGTATTCCCCTCAGGCCGTCATCATGGATGAGTGGCGTAAGGGTAACACCGCTTTCGCCTTCTGGCAGGGACTCCAGAAGGAAGGGAGAGCGGTTGTGACATTGCCTTCAGGCTACGCACGGGTCGCCATGCTGCCTTTCCGCACAGACGGCATACCTCTGCATGCCGCCACTGCTCTTTTGGCTGGATGGCCTGACCTGTGCGAAGCCTGGAGTCAGAGTCACCGTTTCTTATAGTGTCTTTTCCCGTATGCTCTTGTGCCTCGCTGGCTACCCGGCTTGGCATAATCCCCTTTGACAGAGATGATAGTGGAAGTAAGAATGTCATTTATAACGGTGTCAATGATGCCTTTAAGCTGTTGCTTAAGCTCCTCCATGAAGAGGGCGGGATTATAGTGACCATCCTCAATCTCTCTGAGCTTCTTCTCCCAGAGTCCTGTCAGCTCCGGGCTCTTCAGCAGGTCTGTCCTGATAGTGTCTATCAGTGACACACCCATGTCCGTCGGAATAAGCTCCTTCTTGTTCCGGCGTACATAACCGCGCTTGATGATAGTCTCTATGATCCCAGCCCTTGACGATGGCCTGCCGATGCCGTTCTGCTTCAGGGCTGCTCGCAGCTCTTCATCTTCCACGAACTTCCCTGCCGTTTCCATGGCTCTAAGGAGCGTGGCTTCCGTATAGGGCTTGGGTGCCGTCGTCCATTTCTCCTGTAGAGAGGGATGATGCTGTCCTCGCTCTCCACGGGTGAAATGGGGAAGGACGGTGTCCTTGTCGTCCTTCTCCGCTTCATCGGCTGCCATTCCACGATAGACTGCCTGCCATCCTGCATCCGTGATTTCCTTGCCCGTAACCTTGAAGACGACGCTCCCGCTATGCCCGGTAATGACGGTTGACAGGAAGGCGCAGTCCTCGCAGAAGGCGCTGATGAAGCGACGGGCGATGAGGTCGAAGACACGGCCTTCCTTGTCAGTCAGGCCGTGAGGCTCCCTGCCTGTGGGGATGATGGCATGGTGGTCTGTGACCTTCGAGGTGTCGAAGACCCTGGAACTTTTCCTCAGCGGCTTGTGAATGAGGCTGACGAACGTTCCGTATTGCCCCGATAAACTTTTCAGTATGTCGGGGCATCTGGGATAGATGTCGTCACTGAGGTAGCGGGTATCGACGCGGGGGTAGGTGGTGACCTTTTTCTCATAGAGGCTCTGCACGATGGAGAGCGTCGTTTCCGCTGAATAGCCGAAACGACGGTTACACTCCACCTGCAGAGTAGTCAGGTCGTACTGCTGGGGAATGGATTCCTTACCGGCTTTCGTTTCCGTGGAGTCGATAAAGAATTCCTTTCCCATGATGTCATTCAGGGCTTGCTGGCCTTTGGCCTTGTCGGTATAGTTTCCCTCTGTGCTTGTGAACGTGACTCCTTTGTACTCCGTGGTGAGCTGCCAGTAGGGTTCTGCCTTGAAGGTTTCGATCTCTTTCTTCCTGCTGACAAGCAGGGCAAGCGTAGGGGTCTGCACTCTCCCGATGGACAGGATGCTGCCTTTACCGCCGTAGCGGAGGGTGTATAGTCTTGTGGCGTTCATGCCAAGGAGCCAGTCGCCCGACGCCCTGGCGATGCCTGCATAGTAGAGGTTGTCGTACTGCTTCTGGTCTCTGAGGTGCCTGAAACCGTCACGGATGGACTCTTCCGTCAGAGAGGAGATCCAGAGCCGCTTGACGGGACAGCGGACTTCAGCCAGCTGCATGACCCATCGCTGGATGAGCTCTCCTTCCTGTCCTGCATCACCGCAGTTGACGATGGTGTCGGCCTTGGAGAAGAGCTTCTTAATGATTCCGAACTGTTTTTTTATACTTGCCTCTGGGATGAGCTTGATGCCGAAGCGATTGGGAATCATCGGCAGCTGTTGTAGCGTCCACTTCTTCCAGTCGGCATTGTATTCTTCGGGGGCTTTCAGGCAGCATAGGTGGCCGTATGTCCATGTCACCTGATAGCCGTTACCCTCGTAGTAGCCTTCCTTGCGGCTGCTGGCTCCCAGTACCTTGGCAATGTCTCCTGCCACGCTGGGTTTCTCTGCGATACATACTGTCATTTAGATTTGTTCATTGATCCTGTTTTACTTAGATGTCTGGTGCCTGACGGACTCAGGGTAAAGGACAAATTGAAGGCTTCCGTCATGGCCGTGCAAAGGTAAGGGTTTATCTCGATGACTACATGTTTGTACGGGATAAGCCATGTAATAAGGGGTGAAGATCTGCCTTTTGAGTTGTTGCTGTCCAGTTTTGATAGGTTCCTGTCCGTATGGTGAGAGGTGTTTTCCTTGGTGAATGGCTAAGGGTGGTGTCTTTGACTCAGTTGGTCTCAACGGGCAGCTTTCATATAGGCTTCCTGCCGTGGGGTAATGGCCAACATTTTACGTCGCAAAGTTAAGGCGAACGGTCAATGCGCCAAGTACCGGCTGAAGCCTATTTCAGGATATTAAACTGGCAGCCTTCCACAGTTTTCGGTCGAAAACAGGGTATTCCAGATGAATATGCCGAAATTCCTTGTCTTCATTCCCCTATAGGTTCACCTTCTGTTTCGCGATGTAAAAGTTTATACCCTACGGCATACAGCCAATAAAAAAAACTGCCCATGAGGGTTTCAAAACGTAAAAGTTTACCCCTTGGCTCCAGTCAATAAAACTTCAAAACATCGCAGATATGATTCGATACGCATTATACGACTACCTTCCGCAACGATACCTCAAGCGGGCTTCGTTCGAGCAGATTGACCTCGACAGACGTATTCTTGACTTCAAGAACGGCAGAGGTTATGCCACCCGATGGGCTGCAAGGGAAATGGCAAGGTGCCTTTCTCTGATGGACTTGCACAACACCGTTATCGTGTGCATCCCGGCCAGCTGCAAGCGTACTAACGACATCCGCTACAAGCGCTTCACGGAGGAACTTTCTCAGCGCCTCGGAGCCGTGAACGGGTTCGGTCATATCATCGTTAACGGACATCGGCAGAAAGTTCATATCAGTCATGTGCATGAACTCGCAGACGGAGCAAACGAGTGCTACCACATCGACGAGGATTTCTTCCGTGGCAAGAATGTCTTAGTCGTTGATGACATCACAACCACAGGCAAGACCGCCAACGCATTTATAGAGCGCATGGAGTCGGCAGGTGCACATGTCCGCATGGCCATGTTTCTCGCAAAGACACGCAATTTCAAACATTAAAATATATCAGATTATGAACGCAACAACAGTTAAGCTTAGTGTTAGACAGTGGGCATCGGAAGACCGCCCAAGTAACAAACTCCAGACCCTCGGCGCAGAGGCTCTGACTGACTCGGAACTGCTGGCCATCCTCGTGGGTAGCGGCACTCAGCAGCGTAATGCCGTTGAGATTGGTCAGGATATTATGAGCCGTTTCGACCATAGCCTGAGCCGTCTTGCAAAGGCTGACTTCCGTGCCATCAAGGACATCGAGGGTGTCGGAACCTATACCGCATGCAAGATAATCGCAGCCATAGAACTGGGTAAGCGCAGACAGATGGAAAAGGCTTTAATGGCTCCCGACCTTTGCACTGCCACCGCCATTTATAATTATATGGCTCCTCGTATGCAAGACCTCCAAGTGGAAGAGGCACACGTCATTCTGATGAATCAGAACTTCAAGCTGATTAAGAGCCTTTGCATCAGCAGAGGTGGCATCACTGAAACTGCCGTTGACATCCGCATCATCATGAAGGAGGCTGTCTTGAATAATGCAACAATCCTGGCTTTCTGCCACAATCATCCCAGTGGAAACGTCCACCCGAGCAGGTATGATGATGAACTGACAAGGTCGATCAAGAAGGCTTGCGAGCTGATGAGAATTCATTTCAGCGACCATGTCATAGTCGGGGATTGTCAGTATTTTTCGTATCATGAGCAGGGAAAGTTGTGAGGTGGAACCGCCTCACAACATCGCGCTCTTACGGAGAAAATCATTCCCCGTAAGAGCGTTTTCCTTCTATGTTACATTTGACAAAGTGCCTAACTTCATCCTAACACCTCCTAATACATCCTAACAATTCGTAGCACCATTGCACCACCACTTTTCCACCATTAGCACCATCCGTTTTTCGGGCTTCAGCGTCTTGGCCATATTAGATCAGCACCTCTTGCACCATCTGGATTGCACCATTTTGGACCTTTTTGCACCATTTTGTACCATGTAACATGCGCCTAACTTCATCCTAACTTCATCCTAATATTATCCAAATAGAATCCTAATACGATTCATAACAAATCATAACCTAATTCATAACTAGATTCATACCAATTCATACCCTCATTTCTTGTCGGATTTCATTACCTCCATCCCATACTCATGCCACCAACGGGCAGAGTCGCTCAGGGCGTAGACGATGCTCTTGATGTTGTCGGGGAATCGGCTTGGAACCTCTTCTTGGTTGTAGCCTGCCAGGGCACTGAGGAAACTCAGGTCGCCACGGACGTACTCGTGCAGCTTCTGCTGGCCGATGAACCAGCCCAGCTTGCGGTCAAACTCGGCTTCGTCAGCGGCAAACTGGATGTTCACAACCACATGGGGCTTGGCCTGCTGATGGAGGAGCCAGTAGTCACCATGCCCCTCTACATGCCGCAGCTCAGCCCTGAAGGCCTCGCGCTCCACATGCCTCGGTTCAACACCTTGCTCCTGCAGACGCGGGAACAGTACCAGATCACTCTTTTCAATCTTCTTGATTTCCATAATCGTTAATCTTTAGTGAATTAAACATTCTCACTCGCATCTTTTTACCACCGCTGCCAACGATCTCCTTCAGGCCGGTTGGTGGGCTAATGTAGCCGCTCTTGATGCAAAATCTGGTGCAAAGATAAGGATTATTTCGGAATTAGAAAAATATTGAGGCCAATTAATTCAATAAAATGCCTTTAAATGAATTGATTGAATTAGCTGATGCCCGATTTTCGGCAACCTTTGATGACAAGGCCAATCAATTCAATTAATTCAATAAATTGAAATTTCCTAATAATTGAACTGCATAGAGATAACAAAAACAGGCAGCACCCCGTCGTGGATGCTGCCTGCTGCTGTTTTAACAAGACGAATCCTCATTACGAGACCTCAATGGCCTTGGTGACTTTCTCCTTCGGCTCGGTCTTTGGCATGGTGATGGTCAGTATGCCATCCTCGACCTTGGCAGAAATCTGGTCTTTCACCACATCGTCTGGCAGCACGTAGTTCTGCTCGTAGTTAGAATAGCTGAACTCACGGCGCAGATAGTGATGGTCCTTGTCCTCATGCTTGTGTTCCTGTTTGTTCTCAA
>Ga0256404_1004086_pt1 | contig 28188 bp, 21 predicted proteins | sample RumenRJG_01DNA_FD_185990 | JGI IMG/M metagenome (GOLD analysis project Ga0256404, IMG submission 185990) | Bovine rumen microbial communities from Lethbridge, Alberta, Canada - RJG_01 | ecosystem: Host-associated > Mammals > Digestive system > Stomach > Rumen | place: Canada: Alberta | collected...
ACGGCCGCGAATATCAGAATTCCCAGAATAAGCGCTGCCATTACTTTACAATCCCCGAAAAGCCCATGAACGCCATTGACATGATCCCGGCCGCGATCATGCCTGACGCGGCTCCCCTGAAGGGCGCGGGAATGTCGTTCTGCTCAAGCCTCTCGCGCATCGCGGAGAACATCAGGATCACAAGGGTGAAGCCGAGGCCTCCCCCGAGCCCGTAGATGACGCTCTCCGCGAAATTGTGCTGCAGCGAGGTGTTGAGGAGCGTGAGTCCCAGCACTATGCAGTTCGTGGTGATGAGCGGGAGGTAGATGCCGAGGACCCCGTAGAGCTCCGGGTTGGTTTTCTTCAAAACAATCTCGAGGGTCTGCACCACGAGCGCTATGACGAAGATGTAGGCGATGGTCCTTAAATAGGTAAGCTCCAGCGGCGCGAGTATATAGGTCTCCGTAAGGTAGGTGAGCGCTGATGTAACCATGAGCACGAGGGTGGTCGCGAGCCCCATGCCGAATGACGCGCCGTATTTCCTCGAGACTCCCATGAACGGGCAGAGTCCGAGGAATTTCACCAGCACGAAGTTGTTCACGAACACCGTGCTGATAAGGATTAAGGCATACTCACGCATAACGCGGCTCCTTGCGCAGAGAAGAATACGCGCATTTTACTTCAATTTTTACTATTCCGCTGGGAATTATCAAGATTTATTTTTACAGGGAATACCTTCCGTCAAGCCTCGCGGTGATGAGCTTCACCTCATCGCCGTCAGCCCTGACGTACTTGAACTCCTTGTCCCAGGCACCCACGACATAGCGCCTTGCGGGGAGGTAGAGGGAGTTCGCCTGGAAAATCTCGGTATTGTAGTCCCTGATGAGGGGCCTGTGGGTGTGCCCGTGGATCATCACCGAGCACTGCCTCGCGGTCATAATCCGGAGGACCTCGCTGTCAGAGACCTCCATCAGGTCCTGCGGCTTCACCGCGTTCGCGCTCTGGGATTTTTTCCGCATGCCGGCCGCAATCCGCTTCCTTATCGAAAGCGGGAGCGCAAGGAAGCACTTCTGCAGGAAGTGGTTCGAGACAGTTTTCCGGTACTTCTGGTACTTTTTGTCTGCAGTGCAGAGGAGGTCCCCGTGGAGGATTACCGCGGAGGATCTCCCGAGCCTCACCTCGCTGATGTCGGGAAGCAATGTGAGTCCCGCGAGAGCGCAGAACTCCTTTCCTATAAGGAAGTCACGGTTCCCGCGGATGAAGAACTTCCCCGGGCGTCTGAGGCGCTGCAGCTCCCAGGCGACGCGCTCGGAGAGGTCTGCGCGCTCGTCATCCCCGATCCAGGCCTCGAAGAGGTCGCCGAGGATATAGAGCTCGTCGCACCTCAGGCACTCCTCGCGGATGAACCTGATGAACCCCTCGGTGATGTCGGGGCGGCTGTCCTGAAGATGGAGATCCCCGATGAATATGCGCCTCATCCCTCTTGTGCCCTGCTTCCTTTATCCGAAAAACTGCTTTGCCTGTCCGAAGGAACCGGCATCATGCCTGCGCCTCGTGGATATTTCTCAGTCAGCTACCCTGGCGCTGATGATCTCGACGGTCTCGGCTGGCACGTCGCGCATGTAGTAGCTGACGCTTCCGGTCTTCACCTTCTCGATCTTCTCGACGGTGTCGGTTCCCTCGGTTACTTTCCCGAAGACGCAGTAGCCCCAGCCGTCCCTTGTCTCGCTCCTGAAGTCAAGGTAGGCGTTGTCAACGGTGTTGATGAAGAACTGTGCGGTCGCGGAGTGCGGATCGGGCGTCCTTGCCATCGCGATGGTGAACTTCTCGTTCTTAAGCCCGTTCGAGGCCTCGTTCTTTATGGGATCGTGGGTCTCCTTCTCGGTGAAGTCCTTCGTGAGGCCGCCTCCCTGGATCATGAAGCCCTTTATGACGCGGTGGAAGACGGTGCCATCATAGAAGCCTTCCTTTACATAGGTGAGAAAGTTTTCGCAGGTAATGGGCGCCTTCTCCTCGTTGAGCTCGACGGTGAATGAGCCGAGGCTGGTCTCGAACTTAACTTTTTTCATGATCGTTCCTTTATAAGCTGTTGGAAAGGGATGATGATTATAAGCGATTGCCCGGGGAATCTCAGCGGAAACGCAGTGAATTGGAGCTGCGCACCGCGCAGAGCGCAGTACTCAGCTTCCTGCCGCGGTCTGGCTGCACAGGGAGAAGATCCGGAGCGGTCCTGCCCCTTCCGGATCTCCTCTCCTTCAGCCTGTCTCCGGGCTTCCGTCCTCAGCCTGGCGCTGCGGGCAGCCCCGCCTCCGCGGAGTCCTTCGGGGCTCAGAAGAACTTTATGCGGCGCTCGCGCTTTATTTTCTTGAGTGCCTGATACTTCTCTTTGTAGTGCTCTCTCCGGTGCCCGAAGGTGATTTTTGAGAGAAGCTTGTACCTGAGATAGGTTCCGTAACGGAATGTCCTGTCCACGGTAATTTCATGGCCTTTGTCACCGACTGCTTTAAGCTGGTTCCAGTGCCCGGTCCAGGAGTTCCTTCCCCAGATCCTGTTCAGCTCGGCGTTGTAGTCGCGGAGCCTGTAGGAGAGGTTGTTGATATAGAGCTCGGCGAAGCCCTCGGGCATGGCCCATTTTGAGAAATACCCCCTGTTCTGGGCGCAGTAGCAGAACACCCTCTCGAGCGCGTGGGAGATGGTATGGTCCACAGGCATCGGCTCCTCCGGGAAGTCGTCGTAGTCCCACTTGTAGGCAAACAGATCCGAGAGCGCGTCGGTCCTCGCCCAGAACATGGTTCCGAAAGGAGCCACGGTTTTCTCATCAAAGGTGACCTTGAGCTTGAGCCTCTCGAAGAGCGTCTTGAGCCAGTCTGTCGTCCCCTCGAATACCTCAGCGCCAAGCGTAATGTAGAGCGAGAAATAGGGGACAGGAGGCATCATTACGCCGGTGCGCGATGACTCATCGAAGAGCTCCTCAACCAGATCCTTCACGTATTGCCTGCTCTCAAGGCAGCACTCGAGGCAGCGCCTCATGAAGTCCTGTGAGAGAGTGTAGGGGATCTGCTTTGACTTTTTGTCGTGGACAAAGCAGAACGCCTCATAGTTCTTTACATAAGGCGCGAAGGTGACAAGGAGCGAGGAGACGTCGCGCCCGCGGTTGGGCTTCAGGAGGAAGTTTATTTTCCCGAACACCTCCTGCGCTTTCTTTTCCGCGAGTACTTTCTTATATGCGTCAAGCACCTCCTCTTTTGAGGAGATGAGGTACAGATCCGATCCTTCCGGCATATTGAGAAGGTAGGAGCACATGCTCTCCGCAAGATCCTCATAATAGGCGTAGCAGACGAGAGCAAGCTTTCGATCTGTGTAGTGATCAGCCCGGTGGTGGACCCAGTTTAGCGCGAGCCCGTCCTTGATTGATGAGAGCTTCTGGCAGCGCAGGAGATCCGAGTAGATGTATTCCACAGGATAGGAGGTCTTCTTAAGAGCCTCCATGGTAAGGATCGGCACGAAGCCCTCTCCGGTCTCGGTCCAGACATTCGCCTCGTTGACAAAAAGCTTCCTTTTGATGAAAGGATCCCGGTCTGCCGTAAGAAGCTCATCGGCGCAGGCAAAGGTCGTGTTATATGGGCAGTTGCGCCTGAAGTACTTGTCGCAGTCTACGTAGGTGTCGTAGGTGAAGCCGCAGTCATGGAGGTACTGCGTGAACCTGTTCTCATGGAGGCCTACCTCTATCGAGTAGTTTGAGGTCGGCTCCAGCTCAGTCCACCATTTTTGGAAGCCATTTGACTCGACGACTCTCCTGCTGAAGACTATGAAATATGACTGGATGTGCTCCACAATGGCAGTTTCAGGGTTGCCTGCTATGATCTCCGAACCTGTCGCAGGGTGCCTGGTGATGCCCCAGAAGTCGCACTTCCTCTGCTCCATCTTGGAAAATACCTCAGAGAGCGGGTAGGCCGGACCGTAGCTGCTGCAGTTGCAGAGAACGAGCTCATCATACTTCCCGATTTCCGGGAAGCCTATGCTCAGAATTGTTTCCTTCCACGCGCCGAAGTCGAGCCCCTTGTTCTCCCGGTTGAAGATCTCAGGGCCGAGGTCCTCGATCTCCCTGCGTCCCTCAGGCAGGATCTTCCCGTTCACGATGAAGACGATCCTGTCAGTGACCTCCTTCAGGGCCTTGACGTAATACTTGACATAGTCGCTGACAAATCCTTCCTTGTCGTAGAAGATATATAGGGCAAGCCGTTTCACTTTGTTCATAGCTTCAATGTTTCTCTTGCATGGATTGGGTTGCATCCTGAGGCTCAATCAGGGCGTTCCCCGCCGAGGTGCCGGGATGCCGTATTGAAGCGAAGGAATGTGATGCTGATTATAAAACATAACTTATGCCTGTTCGAGAGGCCATGAGTTTCATGGCGGATGCTCAGGCAGCGCGGAGCCCCGCCGCAGGGACTCCTCACAAAAATAAGGCGTCATGGCGCGTTTTTGACTATAATCCGGAACAGCGATGAAAATCCGGAGTCCATTTTTTTAGCGGAACCTAATCATGCTCAGAATCTACAATACCCTCACCAGGAAAAAGGAAGAATTCAAACCAATCGAGCCCGGGAAAGTCGGCATGTACGTCTGCGGAGTCACCATCTATGACTACTGCCACATCGGGCACGGCAGGACTTTTGTCTGCTTCGACGTGATTGTCCGCTACCTCAGGTACCTCGGCTACAAGGTCACCTATGTGAGGAACGTCACCGACGTCGATGACAAGATCATAAAGCGCGCCGCCGAGAACCACGAGCCGATAAGCTCCCTCACGTCCCGCATGGAAAAGGAGATGCACAGCGACTTTGACGCGCTCGGGATGCTCCGTCCCGACATCGAGCCGCACGCGACCGCGAACATTGACGGCATCATCGACATCGTGAAGAGGCTCCTTGAGAACGGCAATGCCTATGTCGCTGGAAACGGCGACGTGATGTTCTCGATTGACAGCTTCCCGGAGTACGGGAGGCTCTCCGGACAGAAGCTCGACGATCTCCGCGCGGGCGCCCGCGTCGGAGTCGAGGAGAGCAAGCACACCCCCTATGACTTCGTCCTCTGGAAGATGTCGAAGCCCGGCGAGCCCGAGTGGGACTCCCCGTGGGGCAAGGGACGTCCGGGCTGGCATATCGAGTGCTCGGCGATGAACCACCGCTACCTTGGCGACAAATTCGACATCCACGGCGGCGGGTCTGACCTTATCTTCCCGCACCATGAGAACGAGATCGCGCAGAGCTGCTGCGCCTTCCACACGACCTATGTCAACACCTGGATCCACTCCGGCATGGTGATGATCAACAAGGAGAAGATGTCAAAGTCGCTTGGCAACTTCTTCACCATCCGCGATGTCCTGAAGGAGCACGCGCCGGAGGCCGTAAGGTTCTTCCTCCTCTCCGGGCAGTACCGCACCGCGCTCAACTACTCGAAGGAGAACCTCGAGCAGGCGAGGTCGGCGCTCGCGCGCCTCTACACCGCGCTCCGCGGCCTGGAGCTTCCCGCATCAGCCGAAACTGGTGACGCTTACGCTGAATACGAGAAGCGCTTCCGCGAGGCGATGGACGATGACTTCAACACCCCTCTCGCGCTCTCCGTCCTGTTCGAGCTCGCGAGGGAGGTCAACAGCCTTAAGGAGAAGAATGACGCTGCCGCAGTTAAGGCCGGACTCATGCTCAAAAAGCTCGGCGGAGTGCTCGGCATCCTCCAGAACGATCCCGAGAGCTTCCTCAAGGGCGGCAGCTCAACAGGCGATGAGGGAGGCGACGCGGAGATTGAGGTGCTCGTCAAGGAGCGCAATGACGCGAGGAGCCGCAAGGACTGGAAGGCCGCCGATGCTGCAAGGAACAAGCTGCAGGAGCTCGGCATTGTCCTAGAGGATGGGCCGAACGGCACCGTCTGGAGACGTAAATCCTAAAACTCGTTTTATAGTCACACGACATGGCGCTTCTGCATACCGCTGCTGTTGCTATTTTAATCGGCAGGAGCGGTGTACTCTTCCAGCAGTTTCAGAAAGAGTTTATCCCGTTCCGTATATCTAGTCGTCCAGATAGAGCGAGACCATTTATGACATAAATTGAGTTATTATATAATTTGATTTTTATCAAAAATTATAAAAATAGTGCTATTTGACTAAATTCTGGCATTTTTTGAACTGTTCGAATAGTCTATGCTGAGGTGCTGGATACAGATAATGGGAGTCTTCTCGCAGTTAGGGCTGAAAATGGCAGTGTCATCGTAATGGATAAAAATTCAGTCATCGCAAGCAGGCTAACCGACGGGAACTGGACAAACGGTGTCAGCAATACCGATCACAGAATCCTTTTGTTCGAGAATCCCCTGTACAACCTTAAAAAGTTGACCAACGCAAGCTCAATGACTGTCGGCAAAGAAACTTTCTATATAAAGTCGATGGATCATGATGATAACTGGATACATATAATGTTGGACAGAAATGTTGAAATCGCAACATATCCAAATAACCTGATTGTCAAGTAGAGCGCCACAGTTCAGAAATGTTAATCTGAGAAACATTTACCGCGATTCAGAATTATACATTCATGGTTTTGCTGTAATAAATATGTTATTTGCGAATGAATAAATGTTGTGAGAATGGTTTTACTTATGAAAATTAACAATTTATTTGTGTTTACAATAGGTATTGTATCAATAATATTTTCGATAATTGGTACAATGCGTGTATATCCTTTTATAGGACTTGCTGATGGCTTTTCCAGGTGGCAGCTGGCACTTCAGCTGGTAAATAACGGGGAGATCAGCTCACAGACATTGCTCTCGCCCGCGATTTCTGTTATCCAGGCCGCAACCTATTACATTTCGCAGTCCTTCGGTCTTTATACTGTTCTCCAGAGCTTCTTCTTCTATTCTGCTGCGCTGCTGATGTTTCGGTATCTTATCGGTGCTCTCAAAATCGGATCAGTTCCAGTTTGGATTGTTGTCGGATGCGCAGTGCTGTTACTGCCGACTTTCAGAATATTTCCGCTGATGTTGACAGATTCTGCACCAGTATTTGTAGTACTTTCTTTTTTGTTGTGTCTAAATACTTATCAAACAGGGAAATATAGTGCGGGGGGGGGTATGCGCAATAATAGTTTTGATATCTATATGCATAGCAATTCGAATTAATTCTGCACTTCTCTTCATATTTGCCGCACTTTATCTTTTTGTCAGATTCAGAAACAAATTCCTGTTCCTCACTGTCATTTTCAGCATCATCCTCGGCTGCTGGATCCCCAAGCTGATGGTTCCCAACGATTCTAATGCGGCAAGTCTCGGAATGGTGTGGGAGCTTGTTTCCTTGGAAAAGAGCACATCAGATCGGAAGCTCTTCTCCAAGCTGTCAGAATTCGGAGATGTGCCTGAGGCTGTAAGGAGATGGAGGCCTGACTACCTCAACAACATTGTTTGGGACGACAACCCGCCTTTCAGCGTATGGAACATCAGCAAGCCTCTCACTGCGAAAAAGATCAGTGGGGTTTATATAGAAAGCATGCTGGACATGCCCTGGGCTTTCCTGAAAAATAAATCAGAATTTGTTTCACGGACGCTGGGCATAAGCAGTCCGCTTATAACTTCTGCCCGAGGAGTGCACGGAGTCGATGAGCATACCTTGCCTTACGGCGCGATGGCAACACCTGTTCAGGTCTCGGACAGAGCCGTGTTTGTAAAGTTTACAGACTCGATCGGCATGCTGACTCTGAGGCCATGGGCAATGATCGTGCTGTTCGGCATTCTGCTTATCTGCGGACGTGCTGTCAAACTTGACGTCAGACCTTTTATAGCAGTGTATCTTGTGGGAATCTTCTATTACCTGTCTTTCTGCCTTAATACCCAGGCAATGGAATTCCGCTATTATGCACCTTCTTTCTTCTTGTTCTTTATTGGATCACTGAGCCTTTTATGTACCATAATCGCGCGTGTTATAATCGGACTTGAAATCTGTTTTTATAAAAAATTGGGCGTCAGCAGAGTATTAAAAACGGTATTACCCGTCTAAGATTAATGTATGGCACTTGTTTGTTTACTTGGCACTGAATTGAATTGACTAAGAGAATCGCAATCGTCGGAGGCGGAGTATTCGGCCTCTACATTTCCTGGTTCCTGGCAGGACGCGGGCATTATGTCACTCTCTTCGAACGTGAGAAGGAGCCGATGACCCATGCCTCCTACCATAACCAGGCAAGGGTGCACAACGGCTATCACTATCCGAGGAGCGTCCTCACGGCCCTCCGCTCAAGGATTTCCATGCCGCGCTTTGTCGCGGATTTCGGCGAGTGCGTCTTCAAGGATTTCAAGAAGGTCTACTGCGTTGGGCGGCCTCTCGGAAAGGTGACAGGGCAGCAGTTCTACACCTTCTGCAAACGCATCGGGGCAGAGATTGAGCCTGCTGACCGCGCCACCGCCTCTCTCATGAACCCTGAGCATGTCGAGGCCTGCTTCATAGCGAGGGAGTACGCCTTTGACGCCCTGAAGCTAAGGGATATCCTCCTCGGCCGCATCGCGGATGAGAAGAGAGTGAAAATTCTCCTCCAAGCAGAGGTCACGAAGGTCTCTGGGGCCGAGGGCGGCCGGCTCTCAGTGGAGTTCACCAAGGACAGTGACTCATTCTCGGAGTCTTTTGACGAGGTTTTCAACTGCACTTATTCAAGGATAAATTTCCTCACCACAAGGAGCAGCCTCCACGTTATCCCCCTCAAGCACGAGATGACCGAGATGTGCCTGGTGGAGGTCCCTGATGTTATTAAGCACATGGGCATAACCATCATGTGCGGCCCGTTCTTCTCCGTCATGCCTTTCCCCGGGGCAAGAATCAACGGCGTGATGCCGCACAGCTTCAGCCATGTCCGCTACACGCCGCACTACGAGTGGCATGACACGGATGAGAAAAGCTATAAGGATGCCTACCGTAAGCTCGCAGAGGATGAGCGGCACAGTGCGTGGAGGCTGATGGTCCAGGATGCCTCGCGCTTCATTCCGGTCCTTAAGGAGTGCCGCTATGAGGATTCCCTCTGGGAGGTGAAGACCGTGCTCCCGAGGAGCGAGACCGATGACTCAAGGCCTATACTCTGCCGCTTCAACTACGGGCTTAAGGGATTCCACGTGATTATGGGCGGCAAAGTCGATAACGTTTACGATGCAGTAGCGGCGATTTCAAAGGAGCTGGATGTATGATGGCTGAGGCGAACAAAGTGAGTGAAGCGAAAGAAGAGAAAGTAATTAAAAGCGAGTCCTTTGTCTCGGTCGTTGCCGTACTGGGCGCTGACACTAAGGAGACCGTGGAGAAGGTTCCTGAGATTGTGTCATACCTCAGGGAACGCTACAGCGACTTTGAGGTGGTGCTCGTGGCGAAGAAGTCCGCTGAGGGCGAGGCGGAGGGGCTGGTGCAGCCGCTCCTTAAGACCGTTCCCTGCATCAGGTACCTGCAGCTCACCGATGACGGCCCCAACGATGTCGCGCGCGAGGCCGGGCTTGAGAACGCCATCGGCGACTTTGTCGTGCTGATGGAGCCGAAGTACGATCCGGTGGATCTCATCGGAAAGGCCGTCACCATGTGCCGTGAGGGCACTGACGTGATTGTCGGGGTGAGCCACCTTAAGCATAGCCTTGCCTACAATATGCTGCGTCCTGTCTCGCAGCTCCTCCTCCGCCTCGCGGACTACCGCCTGCCGCGTAATGCCTCGCATTTCCGCTGTCTCTCGCGCCGTGCGGCGAATGCCGTCACGCAGTCAGGGAAGGCGCACCAGCTCTTCTACATGCGCATCCAGAACACCGGCTATGGCTTTAAGACTCTAGAGTACGAGTCGCTCTGCAGCGACGGCCGCTCATTCTGGCATGCGCTCAGGAAGCTTTTAAAGCTTATGGTGTTCAATTCCCAAACGCCGCTTCATCTTCTGTCGGGCCTCAGCTTCGCCGCGTCGCTCGTCGCGTTTCTCTTCGCGGTGTACGCAGTCCTGATCAAGCTCTTCCTCTACGGCGTGGTTGACGGCTGGACCTCGACCTTCCTCGCAATATCGCTTTTTGCCATGCTGCAGTTCCTGATTCTGGGCTTCATAGGCGAGTACCTCGCCCGCATGCTTGACGAGCAGAGCAGGCAGAGTTCCTACTCGACGGTGTTTGAGAAGAACTCGCTCACCATGGTTGACGCTGACAGAATCAACGTCATGGAGTCAAGCACCGAAACTGAGCCCAATAAGGTCCAGACCGCAAGGAACAACTGAGGAGAGAAAGATGACAGATGCACTGATAGGATATACCGGATTCGTGGGCTCGAACCTTATGGCAGCTCATGAGTTCGGGGCAAAGTTCAACTCGAAGAACATTGCGGACATAGAGGGGCAGAGCTTCAGTCTCCTTGTCTGCGCCGGTGCTCCAGCGAAGAAGTGGTACGCGAACCTCCACCCTGACGAGGACCGGGAGACTCTGGACGGCCTGATGGCTCACCTCGCGAAGGTGAAGGCAGAGCGCGTGGTCCTCATCAGCACCGTTGACGTGTTCAAAAATCCTTATCTTGCTGACGAGAGCACAGAGGTTGATATGGAAGGCCTCAATGCCTACGGGCTCAACCGGAGGCGCCTTGAGCTCTTTGTCCAGGAGCATTTTGCTAACGTCCTCATTGTGAGGCTCCCGGGGCTCGTGGGGAGGGGACTCAAGAAGAACATCCTCTTTGACTTCCACAACAATAATGAGGTTCAGAAAATCGAGAGCCGCGGGGTGTTCCAGTTCTACCCGGTACAGAGGCTTTGGGATGACATTAAAAAGGCGGAGGAGAACGGGCTCAGCCTCATACACCTCACAAGCGCCCCTGTCTCCGTTGAGGAGGTTGCCCGTGAGGTGTGGGGCAGGGAGTTCCGGAACGAGGTTCTCCTGCAGCCCGCGAAGTATGACTTCAGGTCGGCGCACGCCGGGCTCTGGGGCCGGGAGAATTATCAGGTCTCCCGCGATGAGGAAATCGCCGCTATCAGGGAATGGAACAGGACCGAGCCGATGAGGAGTCAGGGGTAATCATGCAGCTCTCGATATCGAACATCGCCTGGGAAAGGGACGATGAACCTCAAATCGCGGAGCTTCTCAGGCGCCTAGGCGTTACCGCTGTTGACATCGCACCCGGGAAGTATTTCCCAGACATCGCCGCCGCGTCAGACGCGGACATCAGGAAGGTAAGAAATTTTTGGGAGGAGAGGGGCATTTTTATTTACGGCATGCAGTCGCTCCTCTTCGGAACAAAGGGGCTCAATGTCTTCGGAGACACTTGGTCGCAGGAGCGCCTCCTTCAGCATCTTGGCCATGTCTGCCGCATAGCGGAGGGGCTCGGCGCAAGGCGCCTGGTGTTCGGCTCCCCGAAGAACCGCGACCGCACCGGGCTCACTGACAGTGATGCTCATGACATCGCGCTCCGCTTCTTCAGCCGGCTCGGTGGCATCGCCAAATACTGGGGAGTCGTCATCACGCTTGAGCCGAACCCGGTCTGTTACGGCACCAACTGGATTACCACGACGAGAGATGCCTACATCTTCGTGAAAGAGCTCAGTAATCCTAGCATCGCTATGCAGCTCGATACAGGGACAATTCTCACCAACGATGAGAACATTTCTGCAATCCAAAGCTTCAGCGATGTGGTAGGCCACGTCCATCTGAGCGAACCAGGGCTTCTTCCTCTCAGCCTTGCACCGGGCGTGCACGGTCCTGTGTTCCGGGTAGCAGCGGATTACGCTCCTGGGACGGTTACTATTGAAATGCTGACTAGGGGGCATGGCAATGCCGTGGAACTCGTTGAGTCATCGGTGAGGAGAGTTCAGGAACTTTTGCAGGAAGAGCAGTAATTATGTTTGAAACAAAGAGCTATGACTGGCAGGTGCCTGAGTACCGTGTCATTTTTGATGGGGAAAGGAAGCGTGAGAGTTGCCTTGTCATCCCTGTCATCAACGAGGGGGAGAGGATACTGAGCCTTCTTTCCCGCATCCAGAAGACTGACGCCGCCTGGAAGATAGACGTCATCATCGTGGACGGAGGCTCGACCGACGGCTCGCTGGAGCCGGAGCGTCTTAAATCTCTCGGCGTGAATACGCTTCTCCTCAAGACCGGCCCCGGGAAGCTCTCCGCGCAGCTCCTCTGCGGCTACGCCCTGGCGCTTGAGAAGGGGTATCAGGGAATACTCACGATTGACGGCAATGACAAGGATGACCCGGAGCCGATTTCACTGATGCTCTCGAAGCTCTCCGAGGGCTTTGACTTCGTGCAGGCCTCCCGCTTCATAAAGGGCGGCGTCGGCGAGAATACCCCGGCCTCAAGGTCGCTTGCCATACGCCTTATCCACGCGCCGCTCCTGAGCCTCGCGTCGGGCTTTCACTGGACTGACACCACCCAGGGGTTCCGTGCCTACTCGGCAAAGCTCCTCTCCGACAGCAGGGTTTCCATATTCAGGGACTGCTTTAAGGAGTACGAGCTCCTTGCCTACCTCTCGTACATCGCTCCGAAGCTCGGGTTCAGGTGCGTGGAGGTCCCGGGCATGCGCCGCTACCCTAAGGGGCAGGTGCCGACCAAGATAAGCTCGTTCAGGGGGAACCTGAACCTTATGAAGGTCCTCCTGAAGACCTGCCTGGGCTGCTATAACAGGAGAGAGAAATGAAGTGGCTGCTCATCATCTTCGGCATCCTCTCGAATGTCTTCGCGAGCGTCCTCATCAAGGTCGCCATGATGCCGCCGCGGAAGATGCCGTCCCTTAAGGACCCGTGGCCGCTCATCACCAACATCCCGCTCTGGTCGGGGCTCTTCCTCTACGGGATGGCCTTCATCCTCTACGCCGCGGCGCTCAGATTTTTTCCGCTCCATGTAGCGCATCCGATACTGACCTCGGGAGCGATTGCGGGCGTCGCGCTCCTCTCGGTCGTGATGTTCAGGGAGACGCTGACGCTCATGACGATATCAGGCATCCTCCTCATCATCGCGGGAGTCGTGCTGATCTCGGTGAGCCATCAGTAATTTGGAAAATTAAACCTATAAGGACAGAGCTGGCATAAATGGAATTTGTTTTTAAGAAAGAAAGTCTTGGGATTGTTCCTTTTGCCTTATTTATATTGCTTGTAGCTGTGAAAATAGCTCTGTCATACTATACATTCGGCGTGAGCGCTGAGCTTACGAGATGGCTGTTCGTGACTTCTGCTGCTGTTTCGGCTCTGTGCATATATTTTGCCAGCAAGTCTTACGGCTGTTTTAAGCTTTATAGCGCCATCATACTGTCATTGTTCCTGGCCAACTGCTGCATCGACCTTGTTTTTTCTCCGGTGGATGAGTGTGCTCATTTTGAATTTATAGAGCATATTCTTGGTACTGGTACTTTGCCGGTTATCGGCGATCCATGGAGCGCATCTGCAATTAATTCGGTAAATTATGGAGAAGTGTGCCCTGGTTTTAATCACGAGGCTGCACAGGCTCCAGTCTATTATTTGTTTCTTGCGGCGTTTGGAAGTTTTATCGGAAATAATGCTCTAAGCCTTATCATTTATAGAATAATCGGTCTGGCGCTCACTCTATTGACGGTGGTGATCTGCAGCAGGCTTGCAAGGGTATTATTCGGACATTCTTTATCTGACAGTCCTATGTTCAGGCTGCTGATCCTGCTGACTATCTTCAGTCCTGGATATCTGTATCGTGCCGCAAGACTGAATAATGAGATCATGGTCTGTTTCCTTTTTGTCGTTTTACTGTACGAATTCTTCCTTACATTCATCGATAACAGGACATACAGATACTGGCTGGTTTCTCTGATGGCTGTACTGCTGTTTTTGACCAAGAGTACAGCAATTTATTCTATGGTACTGCCTATTCTGTTATTTGTTTTACATCTGCGTGATTCGAGAAAAAAAACAGTGCTTGTTTCTTTGGCTGTGTTCAGCTTATTGACCTTACCGTGGTTTGGTTTTAATTTAACCAATTATCACGCGCTGACTGGCCTTAAGAAACATTTGGACTATGTATTGCCAATTGTAAATCCGCAGCATCTTGGAATTGATTTTATTCAGGCGTTCTTCGACATGCTTCCGCTGGTATTCTACAGTGCTGAGGAATTTGTCTTCCATTCAGTCACCGTTCATTTCATCTCATGCGGCTATATTCTGATTTTGATTATTTTCTTTGCTTTATCGTGTAAGTCTGTTTTGGCGATTTTAAATATAAGACAAACTCTTCACCAAAGTCCGAATGCAGCCAGACCAGTGTGGGAGCAGTTTGCTGTTGGGCTGACCTGTTTAGCAGTCGCTATGCTGTTGTTCCATTGTTTTAAATATATTGTTTCCGATATTTACCCTACGACAGACAAAACATTCGTAGTGATAACTGTCTGCCTGGCACTTGTTTCCGTCTTCAGCATCTGCGTGTACAGAGTATCCTTGGTTGTATTCCTTGGTTGCAAATTTTCATTCGGATGTCTTGAGCCATTTGACAGGAAAAATCTCCGCATAATAGTCAATATTTCGTGCATAGCCGTTATTTTAGCCGCAGTAGCAGTGCTGGTTTGCGGTTCAATAACTTCAGCAGTATGTGCTGTGAGAGGAAGGTATTTATACCCTGTTGCCCCTGCGCTTTGTTTATTGCTCATTAACAACAGAAACCTTTTTTCAATCAATATAAAGAGGCCGCTGAAGTTAATTGCAGTTCTTATGCTGGCGCTAGTTGTAGCTGACACAATCCCAGTTCTGATTACTAAATCTATGTCGTACAGGGGATTCCTGGCTGCAGGAGTCTATGAGGTACATTCATCTGATTTGACGGACGGCAACTGGATTAAAGGTACCAGCAGAGACGGGAAGATGATTCTGCTGGATTATTCTCCTTATGCTGATTATTCCCTGATGAGAGGAAGAGTGTTTTTGAACCGCGGAGAGTATGCTTATGTAGATCGAGAGGAAAACGCAGGAAAGTATGAGCGCCTGTATTTAAAGAACCGCGTAAATCCGCAGAAAGTTTCTGATTCAGCGTGGATAAATGTTGATAAATATTCTCTGAAAATGTACAACATTTGGGGAGGTCAGACTGTTGTCGGCAAAGTTAACGGTACGCGCCTTTCCCAGTCATTTAAGATAAAGGCGGATTCGCTGATTGGATTTTCCGTTATGATCGCCACATACAATCAGCCCAGCTTATCATTGGACGCTAGTTATAAATTGATAGACTGTGCTACAGGAAAGACTGTTACAGAGGGGCTGCGTCATTTCGATGGAGTCAGGGATAGTCAGTGGGCAGAAATACTTTTCAGCAGCCCTGTCACTGTCCTGAAGAATGGCAGATACCGGTTAGAGCTTATATTGGACAATCCTGAAGGCAAGGCCCTTAATGTATATGCAACACAAGATGACTCTTATGCCGATGGCGAACTTGATGCAGAAATTCCAGGTGCTGACAGCGGGCTTGATTTGAAATTTGGACTGATTCAGAATTAGTCCGGCTCCCATACTAAGGAAACGCTGATTTAATCAACCGCCCTTGATCATCATATGATAAAATATGATCACTGACGAATTGAGGAACTAGACCATGCAGCAGAACTTCACCGACATCGAGTACTCTTGCCGAAAGAAAGAAACCCGCAGGGATAAGTTCCTCAATAAAATGGACAAGATGGTTCCTTGGTCCGATTGGATTGCCATGATCGAGCCTTTCTATCCGTCAGGCAGGCGCGGCCGTCCTACCAGAGGGATTGAAATCATGCTCAGGATGTATATGCTGCAGAACTGGTTCAATCTGGCCGACGAGGCTTTGGAAGATGCCGTCTACGACAGCTATTCCTTCCGCTCATTCCTTCACTTGGATTTCTTCGACGAGCAGGTCCCTGACGCAACCACGCTTCTGAAGTTCCGCCGCCTTCTGGAAAAGCACAAAATCGGAGAGAAAATCTTCGCCGACGTGAAAGAGCGCCTAGAGAAAGCCGGCCTCATGATGCACGGCGGCACAATCGTTGACGCGACCATCATCAGCGCTCCATGCTCCATCAAGAACAGAACCGGCAAGCGCGATCCGGAAATGCATCAGACGAAGAAAGGCAACCAGTGGTACTTCGGAATGAAAATCCATTCCGGAGTAGACGCCGGCAGCGGATATATCCACACCATTACGTCAACCGGTGCCAACGTCCATGATGTCAATGAGGCCCACAAGCTGATTCGCAAAGACGATGATGTGATGTATGGCGATTCCGGGTACAGCGGCATGCGTAAGAGGAAAGAGGTAAAAAAGGATCCTCATCTCTCGAAGGTTGAATACCGGACCAACATCCGCCCGAGCAGTCTCAAAACAAAAGACAGCTATCAGGGCATCAACTGGGACAAGAACATAGAGAACCGCAAGTCATCAACCAGATGCAAGGTGGAGCATCCGTTCCTTATTGTGAAGCGTCTGTTCGGATATTCCAAGGTGCGCTATCGCGGCCTGGCGAAAAACTTCAACCGCTTCAACGTCCTGTTTGCCTGCGCAAACCTCGTGATGTGTGAAAGGGCCGGTCGGATTTCTGAATTTCAGGGGGTTAGTGTGTCCATTTAACAGAAAAATGGTCATAAAACGAACATTATGACCGGATAAATGCCCTTGTATGGGCATTTTTATGGAATTTACAAAGGTTGTTGATGAAAAAATCATCAGCAATTTTTGAGTAGAGAATTTTTAATAGGTTTCGCAGAACAAGGCCCTAATTGTTCAGCGTTTCCCTAATCATTTACTGAAATTATTGGCTGCGTTAATAGGTGAATTTAAATCAGTGCCAGTCTGCATTGGCTTTGATTATACGAATTTACCCATCCTTAAGAATAGGAATCATTCTGGTATATGACTGAACATCATAAAATTTTCCTTGTAAATAATTTCCTGTTTTTTATATTGCTTGTCGGATCATTGATTCATGGATTCGATAGATGGGTTGTCAACAGCTATTTTTGCCTTGCCATAATTTTCGTTCTTATTTACCTGGTTTTTAAGAACGGAACACTATATAAGTCTTTAGTCACAGGAAGTGAGAGCGTTGCTTTTAGTTTAAAAACAACAGCAAGAGCTATAGCCTGGTCCGGATTTATTTCTACTGTAATAATCATCGGGCTGGGCCCGCTTTGCAGTGATTCAAGCTATTCCGTAGATAAATTTTCCCGAGTCATAGGAATAGGTCTTCTGAATGATCGCTCCGTATCTAAGATAAGCAGCCATTTTTATATCACGTTCGTCCTGTTTTTCCTCTTAGCTCTGAATGTATATCAGAATATTAGATATGCCTTAGTTAATAACCATAACCAAGAAATCAAAAAACTGGTTTCATTCTCAGATACGTTGATGTTCGTCGGAATTGCTTGTCTATTAGTTTGCATTTACAGGCTTTTTTTAAATCATAATGATTCTGATTTAATTATGTATCTTGTAAAGGGGGCGTGTCTGTTCCTGCTGCCTGTTTTTTATTTATATGAAACATCCAGGCTGCAGGTCAAGGATATAAGGACTCTGGTTTATATTGCGCTTCTTACAATAATAGTCTCTGTCAACATTATTGTTTATTTTGGCATTACAAAACCTAAGTATGTGTTCCTGATTGCTTTATCAGCCGGAATATTGCTGTTTACCCTTAACAGACAATGGCTAAAAGCTGATGACAGACTGCTAAATTCAAGACTTGTCGTATTTTCATTATTCGGGGCTCTGTCACTGATTGTTTTCTCAATATTTTGTGAAATGATTAATGTCCTTGCTTTGCGGACTGACAGGTTCATAGATATCAAGAAAATAAGCTATGTGATTCTTTTTACGTTTGCTTCTTTGTCAGTAATTGCAGTATTTTTTTCAAAAAGAAAGATAGTCCTGATTCGCAGCAGACATTTACTCGACATTTCTGTATTTTTGTTTGTTTTCGGAATTGCTCTTATCTCATATCAGCCGGCACTTGTTTTTGGAGGGGATTTTAATATCTATGAAAGTGCTAACATATCGGTGCCGGTCAGTGATTTTTTTAATTTTGGAAAGATTCCGCTGTTTGAAAATTTCCCTGGGCACGGACTTGGAGGACTAATCAGTTCTATAGCATACGGAGCTGTAAGCGGTGATTATCTCGGAGCGTTGTTCGCTCCTTGGAGTGGCTGGCTTTACAATGCATTCTTTGTACTGGTGCTATTTGCCTTTATTAGGAAGATATCGAACAGCTTTGTTGCATTTTGCACTTCTGTGCCTTTGCCTTATGTACTTGGCAGTTTTTTCAGCTGGGGATTTGGTTTAGCTGTTCTTATACCGTACATTCAGTATTTCAAAACCAACCAAAACAGACATTTGATTCTGACAGTCGTTTTGTCTGTGTTTTTTATAGCTTACAGACTGGATGTTGGCTTCAGTTATCTGGTAGGCTTACTTCTTTCTTCGCTCTGTGTCAGCTTGCAATGCAGGAATAGAACTTTTTTCAAAGTGCTGGCATATTATTCAGTTGCCGGCTGCGTTGTTTTGGTTCTGTTTCTGTTTGTCTGCCTGATTAAGAATATAAACCCGATATTAAGGGTACAGGAATATCTCTCAATTGCTTCTTCAAATATACACTGGGGTGGTACAAGGCTGGGAGATCCATCGAAACATGCATATCTTTTTTTCTATTTCGTAATGCCGGTTCTTTCTGTCTTTTGTCTGTTTTTAGCAATAGTAAAAAGATCAAGTCTGAGCAGAGCAGAGTTTGCAACCATACTTGCCCTCATTTTTGCCTATCACGCAAACATTCCGCGAATCATTGTAAGACACACTATTGACGAGCTGTTTTCCATATATTGGATTGGTTTCGGAATGTGGACAGTCCCTATTGCTTTGTATCTGCTGATTTCAAAACTGATACACAGCAACTCGTCAGTAATTTTAAGCCTCATCATATTTATTCTGTCTGTCGACGTGCTCTGTTTCCCGAATACGATTAATTATGATAATTCTGTTCTGCAAAGCGCGCTCAGCCGTGCCGCAACATTCCATAATGAAATGAGATCGGATGTCAGAAAAAAGAACGCCTCTTCAGTATACAGAAAAGGAACAAGGGTTGTGTATAACTTACCGGCTTCAATAGGTCTGACTTATTCAGATGAAATAAAGGCAATAGCTGATTTTCTACTGAATCCAGATGAGACATATCTGGATTTTACTAACCAGAGCGTGGCTTATGCCTGGAGCGGGAGAATGAACCCTGCTTATGCTGTTCAGTCTCCGTCAATGCTTTCCGGTGAGACCAGCCAAAGGGTATTTATAAGTGAAATTGAAGATTTAAATAATGTGCCGTTTGTAATTATGCCTGCTGACAAAGGCTGGTACTTCACTTTGCAGCTTGATGGGATCAACAACAATATACGGCATTATCTTGTTGCTGAGTGGATTTACAACAATTACCGGCCGCTCATCAAATATAACGATTATTCATCAGTATGGGCATTGAACTCTCGCTATGAACAGTTCCATAGCAGGCTTAAAAAGGCTGAAGACAGTGCCGGAGCCATTCATTTATCTGCTAATGCTGCTTATTCCCAGATCCATTTTATCGATTGGGGATATGATAATTTCGTTTCACTGCCTCATGGTATAGCCCCAGAAACTAAATACATCTCTATGGCTCATGACTACAATGTAGAATTCCTGCCGTTCATCTGGGGGCAGTTTGACTCCAGAAATGCTGCATCGAATGCAGATTTGACCAGTGTTTCAAGGAATGGCAGCTATTATACTTGGGATTATTCCGGGAAAGAAAAGAGGGCGGCATACCTTCGTGTTGATTTGTCCGTAAGCAATGATTTCCTTAAGAAAACGAATGCATCAACACTTACATTGGGGAATATGGAAAGAGGAAAGTTCACTCCTCTGAACGTATTCAGGTTCAAACTTAAGAAAGGGGAGCAGGTGTATCTGTTCAGGATCAGTTCTGACTATTATTGGTCTCGCGGATTACTGAATGCACTCGTGCTGGATCCGAATCTTGGCGGTGTCGCCGGCTCTGTAAGGATTCTGGAAGGTGACTGACAGTCCGTCAGATATCTCTATAGGAGCATACTCGCCCGGTATGGTCGAGACAGGATGTTAAGCAGGACGAGTATATAAACACGCAAAACGTTTTTTTTTGTCCGAGGGGCTGACAGATTAATGAGGCATGGTTGTACGTTTTTCCATACATGTTAAATGCCCTAGATATTTTGTGACTTTTGGAGACTGGCCATTGATTTTAAATGTGGATAGGTTTGAATAGTGCAATGAGATAGACAGAGAGACAGAGCATTCCCAATTTTTAAAATGTCCTTGACACGGGGTACACCTCAGAGATACGTAGCTGTCTGGATATTTAAGGGCTTGTTGATCTTCGATGAGTAGCAGAACGGTTCTCAATTTAGGCATTTGTCTTTCTGAGACAGGTGCGGCAGGTAAATGCGAATCGGTAAAGTTTCTCTGAGAGAAATCTATCTTACTCTAAGATATTACTGGGCAGTTGAGCCTTCAGTTCAATTGTAGATTTATAGTTGGATTTTTTGCTGGTTAACTTGCTTTATATGTCCGAGCCTTTTCTAACGTTCAGACTTGACTGCTACAGCTGTTTTTAAATTCTCGGCCAAATCTGACCATTGTGGTTGCATATTTGCCAGCGTGAGGAGTCGGGCTGTATATTTTGAATGGATAAACGTGACATGAAATTTATTAATCTATTCCGTAGAAAGAGTACTGACCATCCCTTTGATTTCGTCAGCAGGAAGGTTAATCATGCCATGTGGGAAAGCTTCTCCTGCGTCCGTGTGACAGCAGATGACAGAAGGCCCGTATGCATCAATATAGTCATGCAGGATATCTCAAGGCATATGAGCGCCGGTCCTCTCAGCATCCTTTATTTCGGGAGGTTCCTGCTGAAGAGCGGCTTTCACGTGAGGCTCCTCATAATTTCAGATAAGTCTCAGACAGAACTTGAGGACACGCTCAGATACCAGAATGACGATATTACGGAAATAAGCAGCCAGTTTGAGGTTGAGCCGATAAAGCTCAGTGAGGGCTGCGAGATAAGGATTAATCCTGGCGACATGAGCGTTGCCACGCTTTTCAACACCGCCTGTGCCGCATCTGCCATACAGAAAAAGTGCAGGAACAGGAAGTTCATATATTTCATCCAGGATGACGAGCGGGAGTTCTTTTCGGCATCGTCCCTCAGGTGCGCGGCCGAGCAGTCATATGCCTTTGACTGCTTTCCGCTCTTCTCCACCAAAATACTGGCGCAGCATTTTCTCGCTGAGGATGTAGGGGGGCTCAGGAGCAGGAGGGCAAAAGTCATGTGGCACGGCTGCCCCGCGAATTACTTCCTCCCTCCGTTCGAGGAATTTTCCCGGCGTACAGAAAAGAAGTTTGTCTTTTATGCGAGGCCTAAGAATCCCAGGAACTGCTATGACTTCGCCATGTACCTTATCATCAGGGCTGTCGAGGAAGGATTGTTTGACGGCGGCTGGGAGTTCTACGGCATCGGCTACCCGGAGCCCTGCAGCCTCGGGCTTCCTGGCGGCAGGACTCTCCACATGCTCCCGAACATGCCGCTTGATGAGTACCGCGAGAGCCTCAGCACCTATGATGCAGCGCTGTCACTCATGGCAACGCCGCACCCCAGCATGCCTCCGGTAGACCTTTCGCTCTCCGGCTGCGTGGTCGTGACAAACACCTATAAGAACAAGACTGCCGGGGTATTGGAGGAAATCTCTCGCAACATCATAAGCGCGCCGCTCCTCGTTGAGCCTCTCCTTGACGCACTGAGGAAGGCGGTGGAGCTCAGCGGCAACCTTGAGTTCCGCTACAGAAATGCCGTGAACTCATCCTGGCCGAGATCGTGGGACACTGCCTTCGGCGCCGGGCACCTTGCCTGGATCAGGGACATTATGGGAGCAGGGCAATGAAAAGGCTTTCCCTTTACGTCTTTTATGAGAAGAACGGCTGCCTGAGGGATTCTGACAGATATTATCTGAAAGGCCTCGGGGCGGTATCAGATCCGGCGGTCATCGCGAACGGCCTCCTGTCAGAGGAGTCACGGGAATTCCTCCAGAGTGAAGGCTGTGATGTCCTGTGCCGTGACAACTCTGGCTTTGACTTTGCCGCCTGGAAGAAATATCTTGAGAAGAACCCGGACGTTCTCCGGAGGTACGATGAGATCATCCTCTGCAACTGTTCTTGCTACGGGCCGGTGTTCCCCATCGAGGGCGTCTTCAGGAAAATGGACGGAGTCAGCTGCGATTTCTGGGGTCTCTGCCGCCATCCTGGGATTGAGGGAAAATTTCCGCCGCACCTGCAGTCATACTTCCTCGTAATCCGGAGCAGGCTCCTCAGGGACAGCTCCTTTTCTGAATATTTCCGCAGCCTCAGGGCCGCGGAAGGCTGGGAAGAGGCCGTTGGGCAGGAGACTCATTTCACGGAATATTTCGAGAATAAAGGGTTCCTCTCAGCGAGCTTTATCGAAGAGGGCCTAATGGAAATCTATCCGGATCCCTCGATTATCCTCCCGGAAAAGCTCCTTGAACGCGGCTTCCCTTTTGTGAAGAGAAAGGTTTTCTCGGCAGACTATGGTTTGATCCAGTCATATACCGATGGCACGAACATCAGGACACTCCTCGATTTCCTGAAAGAACGGACGGACTATCCCACCGATTTTATAAGGAAAGATGCTGTCCGCTCGATGCCGAACTCTGTGCTCAGAAACATTTTCCACCTGACCTTTGTCGTGGATTCAGGCAACAGCGCGTCTGGCTCCGCTGGGATTTCATCAGCACCCTCTGTTGCCGCCATCGTATACAGCTACTATGAGGACCTGATCGATCATAACCTCAGGTATCTCGCCTCGCTTCCTCAGGGCTCCGGCATCTTCATCGTTGTCGTATCCGAACGCATGAAGGTAGCTTGGGATGAAAGGCTCAGGCAGTCAGGCCGGAAGTATGAGGTTCGCATCCAGGCGAACCGCGGGAGAAACGAGGCAGCCTACTGGCTTACCTGCCGCGATGTGATTGAAAACCATGATTACATCTGCCTGCTGCATGACAAGAAGACGCCATCGGCCAAGCCTCCAGTCAAGGGGCTGTACTTCAATGAGCACTGCTGGAAAAATGTCCTCTTCTCACCCCAGTATGTGCAGAACATCATCTATCTCTTTGAGAGCCGCCCTGAGATCGGCATTCTCATGCCCACCGTGCCCATGTTTGCCGAATGGCCTGATTTGATTCTTAACCGCGAGTGGGCGGGTGACCGTGATGCCGCCCTCAGGGTTTTTGAGTTGCTTAAGCTCAATGTCCCGTTTGATGAGCATCCTGCTGCTCCCTGGGGCGCAATGTTCTGGGTACGCGGCAGGGCGATGGCGGCTTTCTACCGGCATGAGTGGACGGTAGACGACTTTCCGGAAGAGCCTCTTAAGGACGCTGACGGCACGGTTCTCCATGCGCTCGAGAGAATGTACCCGATGATCGCGCAGGAGTCAGGCTACCTCTCGGGCTGGTCAATACCGTCAGATCTCGCCGGCACGTACTATGACAACCTCTATGCCAAAGCGCTTGAATACAAGCGGGAGACAGTGAAGAGCTTTTTTGAGCATCCGGATTTTGAAAAGATCCACTTTTCTTCAGTCAGAAAAGTGCTTGGCTGGTACATAAGGAAAAAACTGAGTCACCTACTTAGGTGAGCAATATTTGAACTGCATTTGTCAGATACCGCATTCCGCAAGTGCCATGGCCAAGCATCATATTTTTCGGTTCTCGGACTGGTAAGTGCCCAGCCAAATGGCCATGGCATTTTTAAGACGTACTTGTTACTTTTTAGAGACAGCAACATCTGCTGCTGCAGGCTCAACATGGTAGAGCTCAAGGCTTGCCAAATCATATATAGGACCGTCTGTTGCCTTCACTGTGCACTTGAATGATAGCTGCTCCTTGTCAGCAGTGGCGTCAAGGGTTCCTACAACTGTTATCTCGCCTTTCTTGTCAGGCCCCTTCTCATCGGTGTAGCGCACCCTGCCGCTTCCCGCGCGGGCAGTAAGGTACGTGCCGCAGTCTGACTTGGCCTTTTCCCGCTTTGCCTCGATGAGCTTCCTAGCCTCAGCTGCGTGGTTCTCGACGGCCTTGCTTACCGGCTCATTTTTCTCCCCAGGAGCGGCGGAGTTCTCCTTTGAACAGCCAGTAACTGTTAGCATAAGAAACGGAAGCAGAACAGCTCCCAGAATCCGCACTTTATTTCTCATTTTTGTTGTCTCTTCAAAGTTTTGCATACCAAAGCATAATAATATATCAGACCACGGGATTTTGCCGTCCTGAATTTCATGTTTCTGTACATAGTGCGGCAGGAGTCAATAATAATATGAATAGCTGTTTCCATCTTACCAGGGCTGCGGCGGCCGTTGCCGTGATTATCTCATCATCCTTTCTGCTCGGCGGATGCGGCGACAGGCCCGAGGCACCTGAAAAGGCAGTGATTTCATACAGCACGGTGGGGAGCTTCGCCTCATTCAGCACCAATGCCTGCATCAATGAAAAAGGGTGCGTTTTCGCCTGGAAGATTGACGGCGAGAGCTCCGGCTCGGAGCGGACCATAAATCAGGTCATCAGGAAAGCAGGCAGCCATACCGTAAGCGTTCAGGTCTCCAAAGACAATAAGACTTTTGCAGATCTCTCGGAGAACTTCGTCATCGAGGCAGTTCCAGAGAAGGATGACAAGGCCCTGTGGAACTCTCCCGCAGGACACATAGCGAAGAGCGGCGCGTCAGGCGCAAATTCTGAGACAGCATCTGCCGCAGAGAGCAAATCAGATGCTCCTGCCGCTCCGGAGAACGCAGCAGAGGAAAAGAGCGCCGCTGAGGCACCGGCCGAGGCTCCTGCCCAGGAGACCAAGGCCGAGGAGAAGGCTGCCGCTCCTGAGCCCGCTGCTCCTGCCGCAGAGGAGAAGGCTGCCGCTCCTGCTGGAACGCCTGCTCCTGAGCAGAAACAGGAGAAGCAGGAGAGCGCCTCAGGCTCATCCTCAAGTGACGGCAGCTCGTTTACCGTAGACTTCGGTGACATGTTCGGATCAGACACGGTAACAGCAGGGGAGTCCGTCAAGGAGAGCGGCTCTGCTGACACCAAGACCGAGGAAAACAAGGCAGAGGAAGCAAAGACCGCTGAGCCAAAGGCCGAGGAGTCCCCTAAGGCAGATGAGCAGAAAGAGGCTCCCGCTGAGGAACCCAAGTCCGCTGAGCCGAAGGCAGACGCTGCGGCATCCGAGTCCGGGGCCGCTGAGAGCGCTCCGGCAGAAACACCCGTCGCTGATGAGGGTGCCCAGAAGACCATTAGCGTTTCAGCTGACTCAGACTCAAAGTCTGAGCCTGCCAATGATGCGGCTGACACAAAGGCTGCAGAGCCTGCCGCTCCTGCAGCAGAAGCCAGTGCTCAGGACAATGCAGCAGGAGCAGCCTCTGAGAACACTGATGGCAAGGCTGCTGACGCAGCTCCCGCGGAGAATGCCCAGACCGCCGGCGATGCAGAGAAGAAAGAGGGCAGTGCAGAGGATGCATCCGCAGTTGCAAAGGATCAGTCAAAGGAAGAGTCCAAGGATGCTGCCGCAGAGCCTGCAAAGAAGGATGACGCTACCAAGGCTGAGGAGAAGCCTGCAGACACTGCCGTTCAGACTGATGACTGGCTGAAGTGGTAATCTGAGGAAGATTTTCAGAGCAGCTGCCAAGTATCCCGCCCGGCAGCTGTTTTTTTATTCTCGGGCACTATGGCGCGTATTAAAGATCGCCATTTTTCCTGAGATCATACTCATGGAGCATTTATGGACAGGATTGCGGTTCTCATCCCCTGCTATAACGAGGAGCAGACGGTATTCAAGGTAGTGTCCGATTTCAGGAAGTCGCTCCCTGATGCCGCGATCTATGTCTACAACAATAACTCCACTGATAAAACCGCCGAGGAGGCGAAGAGGGCCGGCGCCATCGTCAGGAACGAGTTCCAGCAGGGAAAGGGCGAGGTCATAAGGCGCATGTTCCGCGAGATTGAGGCGGAGTGCTATCTGATGGTTGACGGCGACGACACCTATGAGGCATCGGACGCGCCGAAGCTCTGCGATGAGGTCCTTAAGAACCAGGCAGACATGGCTGTCGGGGACCGGCTCTCCTCAACCTACTTTACTGAGAACAAGCGGCAATTCCATAATTTCGGGAACTCCCTGGTGCGTTTCTCCATTAACCATATATTCCACTCCGACATCAAGGACATCATGACGGGCTACCGGGCCTTCAGCTACGATTTCGTGAAGACCTTCCCGATCCTCTCGAGAGGCTTCGAGATTGAGACTGAGATGACCATCCACGCAATAGACAAGCGCATGAACGTCCGGAATGTCGTCATCGGCTACCGCGACCGTCCGGAGGGCTCCGAGTCAAAGCTCAACACCATTTCGGACGGCATCAGCGTGCTCCTCACGATCGGGCGCATGTTCCTCTACAACAGGCCTCTGGAGTTCTTCAGCATCATAGCGGGGATCCTCACGCTCATCGCCGTCGGCTTCTTCATTCCGGTGTTCCTCGACTATCTCGACACCGGGCTTGTGAAGAAATTCCCGACCCTCATCGTCTGCTCGCTCACCATGATGTCGGCGCTCCTCTCGTTCTTCGCGGGAGTGATTCTCTCCGTCATACGAAACCAGGCGCTGCAGAACTTCGAGCTCAACCGCAGCTCGGTGCACGCGAGATTCGTGGAGCTGCAGAAAAAACAGGGCAAATCCGCAAAGAAACAGTAATCCCGTTGCCGGCCTGCCGTCTCATTCACGGCCGGCCCTCGTGAAAACTCATCATCTCTTCATTCTTATGCAAGCCCGCAATCAGAAATTTTATTTTTCTGTAATCATACTAATCATATATGAATTATTCTTAAAAATGATGCTATAATGCGCCAAAATTCACAGAATGGAGCAATATCATGGCAGAACTGTCTGATGATGATCTGAAAAAGAAGGCCAGGACACGCACGGCGATACTCTACGGCGCCGGCCTTGTGCTCGGCGCGGCCCTCGGCTTTATCGAGAACCCGACCTTTGTCGAGACGATGGACTTCATAGCGCTTGTCTTCACGAGGCTCTTCAAGTTCATCGCGATACCAGTAATAGCGCTTGCGCTCATAACGACGCTCGCGAAGCTCGGGAAGGGCTCGAACTCCGGCGCGATATTCGGCCACGCGGTGTTCTACACCCTCCTCACCACGATACTCGCGGCCTCAATCGGCCTCACCATGTTCCTCATCCTCTCGCCCGCCAACGTTCCGCCTGAGGTATCAGGAGCCGCGGAGCTTCCGAACGGGACTGTCCCCAACGAGTCCTACATGCAGCACTTCATCAGCGTGATCCCGGACAATTTCGTGGCGCCTTTCGCCTCGGGCAATGTCCTTAGTATACTCATTGTCGCGGCTCTCTTCGGCCTCGCGCTCACTGTAATGCCTGAGGGCGATCACAAGAGCACTGTCCTTAATTTCCTCAAGGGCATCCAGGACATCTTCTTCATCCTGATCCACTGGCTGATTCTCGCGCTCCCCATCGGTATCCTCGCCTTCACCGCTCAGCTGGTCCACGGGATCCTCACTCAGCAGGCTTTGGGGAGCCTTGTAACCTACTTCACGGTGGTTGTCGGCTCGAACCTCATCCAGATGTTCATCGTCCTGCCGCTCCTCCTTGTGATCCGCGGACTCAATCCGCTTAAGGTAGCGAGAGGCATGTTCCCCGCGCTCATGGTAGCCCTGTTCTCCAAGTCATCCGCCGGAACGCTCCCTGTAACGATGGCCTCCGCCGAGGACAACCTCGGGGTTGACAAGCGCGTCTCCAGGTTCGTGCTCCCGGTCTGCACCACCATCAACATGAACGGCTGCGCCGCGTTCATCCTGGTAACATCCCTGTATCTCATGCAGAATGCCGGGATGGATCTCTCCGTTCCCACCATGCTGGTGTGGATCCTCATAGCGACACTTGCCGCTGTCGGCAACGCCGGTGTCCCGATGGGCTGCTTCTTCCTCACGCTCTCGCTCATGGCCTCTCTGGACGTGCCGGTCCGCCTGATGGGCATCATTCTCCCCGTGTACGCGGTAATCGACATGATTGAGACCTGCCTCAACGTCTGGTCAGACTCCAGCGTCTGCGCCATCGTGAACAATGACCTCAAAGGGA
>Ga0256404_1004088_pt1 | contig 28179 bp, 24 predicted proteins | sample RumenRJG_01DNA_FD_185990 | JGI IMG/M metagenome (GOLD analysis project Ga0256404, IMG submission 185990) | Bovine rumen microbial communities from Lethbridge, Alberta, Canada - RJG_01 | ecosystem: Host-associated > Mammals > Digestive system > Stomach > Rumen | place: Canada: Alberta | collected...
GGTCTTTATGTTTTTGCATATAGTCTTTACTAAGATCCTGAACATCAATCATAGTCAGTTCCCTGCACTTTCATACTTTCTGAGTCCCATACTGAAGTATGCGCCCGCAACAGCCATCACCAGGATTCCCACCCCCAGCGTGATCAGAGGAACCACCATAGCGTTGTAGGCGCTGTCGATCCCCAGGAGCGCCGACACCGGGTAGAACGAGATCCATCCGACCGGGATCAGATACGTCAGAATGAACTGCATGCTCTCGGGGTACATGGACAGCGGATACATCGTTGTCTTGTCCATGATCTCCTGTGTGTACTGCCCGAAGTCCACGGCGCTGCGAGTGTGGAACGACGTGCTCCCCAGCAAAATATAGATACCCCCGCGAATAAGCGTCGCCCCGACAAGTATGACGACCACCTGCAGGATAAAGAGCAGGTTTACTGTCACCTCACACTTGACGCATCCGTAAATGAATACGAGTATGCCCGGGATCAGGTCCGTCACTCCGAAGATATTGATATTGGTGAAAAAGAACTGATACAGCACTCCGAGCGGCCTGGTCAGGTACCTGTCAAAATCTCCCTCGATCACGTAATATCCCATAAACCAGCCCTGCACGAAAAAGATCATGGAGAGCGCATGGGAGATCACGGAGAGCCCGTACAGAAAGGCCAGCTGCCCGTAGTTCCACCCGTTTATCTCACCGAAAGACTCCACGACAAACTTGATGATCGCGAATCCCATAATAAACTGGAGCGGATTCGAGATCATCCATCCGGCGATGTTGGACGGATATTCTATGATCGTCATGACTGCCATTTTGATGACCTGAGCCGTCACATCCATGTAATGGATCAGTTCCCTGAATACTTTTCCCATCTTCAGCCTCCCTGCACCATGACTTTCCTTGTGACTCTGTTTTGGACAAAATAGAACACGCCCGCGAGTATCACAAGCCATAACAGCTGGATCCGCATCTGGGCAAGATGCTGCGCGCGGTCTCCTCTCCCGATGTAAATGCTCAGAGGCAGCTGGTAAATATACACGAAGGGGAGCGATTCCAGCACACGTGATACCCCCGTCGGGAAAAACCAGATCGGAATGATGCTCCCCGAGAGAAGTCTGAGCAGATGCTTCTTGACCTGGATCAGGGCGTCAATATTGACCGCCGTAAAAGCGATCATGCCGAACAGCGCGGCGATCAGCCAGTTGATCAGAAATGATTCTAATACCGACAGAATAAAGAGCGGCAGGTCCCGAATGTCCGCCATCCGCGGGATCCCTGTCATCAGCGATCCGATGATCAGGATCGGGACCATATTTTGAAAGACCAGCGCAGTGATATTTCCGATATCCTCGGCAAAATAGGAGCCGAATATATTGATCGGCTTCATCATGTCCGTGGCTACCGTGCCCTTTATCACGCTCATCTGGATCCTTCTCTCAACGTTCGTGATCAGAAGCACTGACAGGGCAGACGAAATTACGACATACGTCAGCATGCTGTCCGCGTCAACGCCGCCGACCATTCCCCGCCCCTTATACAGCGCCCGCCAGAAATAAGCCGAGGTGATCATGATGATCGTCTGCATGATGATGTTCCCGTAGACGTTGAACTCGTAGGTCATGCTCTTTATGATCTGTGTTTTCAGAATATACAAATACTTTTTCATTCCGGTAACCCGCTCTGATTCCTGATTCCTTTACCTTGAAGACAATCTTATTATACAGGATTGGTCGACCTCTGGGGTAGTTTGTCCACACATGGGGACAAACTACCCCAGAGGTCGATTTACCGTTTTGCCTATTTATGATTCCCGAAAATGGTTGTATCCTATTCACTATAAAGAATAGCGGCCTCAGCTTCATCATGGGAAAGAGTTTGGAAAATGGATACAACACAAGCCAGCATGCAAACTGAATTAATAAAACACCGGCACACGCTCGCGGTCGTGGGAATGGGCGCCATAGCGTTCGGGATCTGGAGTTTGCTCAAGTCGATCCTGTATTTTGTGCTGGTAGAGCCGATCTTCGATACTATTTCTTCAAATTATGATGATTTATCCAACTCTAAGTACGAGGCCTGGGTCTTGGTTGCCATCACTTTCGCGATCGTCGTCATGTTTGTTCTGATCGATATGCTGCTCCGATGGAAAGTGGGCAGGAAAGCAATGGCAGTCTCAAGGGGTGACAAAGAACCGGGGGTCGGTTTCTTCATTCTCTCCTCGATCCTCCTGCTGATGGACATGGCAGAGCTTATAATGGGCGCCTTATCGATTGCAGGGATCATTCCTTCCGATGAGGATATCACTGACCAGATCTCGACGCTTCTCGTTGACTTCACTTCTGTTGTGATGCTGATCGAAATGCTTTTCGCGGCCATTATGATCAGAAAGCTCGTGAGAAAAATCTCTGAGGGGCAAAATACAGAGGGACAAAACACAGCAGAGCACATTTCCGGCGCAGCCTGAACAACGCTGCTGCGACAAACTCAGGGAAAGAAACACGAAATGCAGATTGATTTTCATTATTATGCGACATATTGCGCGGCCTTTCTGGCAGGGTATTCCCACGAGGAATGTCTTGCAATCTGTTACAGCGCCCAGTTTACGGACTGCTGCACGAGAACGCTGCTCTCCACGATCGGCGGGCCGTCCGAAGCGGCAACCACACAGCTGCAGCTGGAGATGATGGACGCCCGCACGGACATACTCGGACTTCAGGACATTACAAGAATCTGGTCTTCCTTCCATTTCCTCCCCAGGGACCTCAAGGCGGACCCCGGGAACGGATCGCGCATCTATAAAGCCAAATACCAGTTGATCTGCGGTCCCAACGGCGACCTTCTTGTGAAAACAGTAAACCTTGCCCAAGAAAGCCTCCAGGCTGTCGGCATCGCCATGCACGTTCTGGCTGACACGTGGGCGCATCAGTATTTTGCCGGAACGCCATCCCAGGTCATCAACAACACGGACTATTGGTTTTTCGAACTTCTCCCGGCGGAGGCCTCCGGCGACAGCGCTAACAGAGGGGACAGCCGGGAAAGCGGATCCGCTAAAAGAGCCTTCACAGAGCGAAGGATCACTTTCCGCCACAATCCGACAGGAAAGGACGATCTTGACAAAGGCATTTATACGAGCACGGTCTACCAGCTTGAGGAGAACTCCGTGATGAGCCTGGGCCACGGCCGCGCGGGCCACTTGCCGGATTACAGTTTCATGCGCTACAAATACCTGCCCGCATGGGGTAAATACGAGGAGGTCATCAAGGACAATCCGTCTGATTACTATAAAGCATTCTGCCAGATGGTATACGCGATGAGATATCTGCGCGGGGATTACGCGGCCTTTGAGACGGACCGCTATGACACGGAGAAAGTATCCCCTTATGAGACTGAGATCAAAGAGATCCTCGAGAAGAGGCAGCTCGACGCCTGCGCCGACTGGAAAGCCTTCGGAGAGAAACTCTCCGGCTGCGTGATCCCGGATTTTGATGCGGACCGATACTGTGCCGAGTATAAACAGGCGTCTGTAAACGATAAAGACAGTACTTTTCTGGGCAGTTATATCGACGCGGCCCTTGCTCAGAAGACCATGGTCACGAACCAGATCTTCCAATCGGACAATCTTTTGGCCGGCTACTCGGTAGAGTACAACGAGAGCCGTTTCCTGGGAATCCGCGACTTTATACACTACGTTGAAAATAAAAGGAAAAAGGGGAAGGCATGAGTAAGTTCCAGCGCGTTCAAAATATAGTGATCGGACTGAGCATGCTGATCAGCGCGGCGGTCCTCATTTTGTTTCCGGAAGGCGGCAGCGTCTATATCATGCTCTTTTTGGCAGCTTCTCTGATCCTTCGGGGAATTTCGGAACTGATCTATTACTTCACCATGGCAAGATACATGGTGGGTGGGAAACTGATCTTGTTCATCGGCGCAGTATTCTTTGACTTCGGCTTCTTTACATTGTCGCTTTCCGACGAGTCGACACTTTTCGTGCTGGCCTATCTTCTCGGCTTCCACGCTTTTGCGGGCCTGGTCAATGTTTTGCGCGCGCTCGAGGCAAAGCGGTACAAATCGGCTTCCTGGAGGATCAACATGGCCCAGGGCGTTGCGAGCATACTGACCGTCCTGATATGCATGATCTTCTCCCACAACGAGACCCTGCTCGTCTATTGCTACTGCGCAGGTATGATCTACTCCGCGGCGCTGCGGATCTACTCCGTGTTCAAAAGGACGGCTGTCGTGTACATCCAATAAAAAAACAAAAACGACCTCTGGGGTAGTTTGTCCACACCTGTCCACAAACTACCCCAGAGGTCATTTTTTGTTCAGTTATACGTTTTCCGATCAGTGCTTCTCGTAGAGGAACTTCTCAGGCAGATTTACGCCGAAGTCAACAGCCAGATGTCTGAACTCGTCGGGCTGGATGGTCTGTCTCTTCTCATATGTCATGGAGCGGACCTTGACCAGGATCTCCGCAGACTTCTCAACAGTGTGCATGAGACCGAATGTGAGGTCGAAATCCTCGCCGGAGCAGAACATGCCGTGATGTGCCCAGATTGCCACGTCATATTTCTTCATGAGCTCTGAGGTCGCGACAGCGATGTCGCGTCCGCCGGGAACCATCCACGGCACAACGCCGATGCCGGAAGGGAATACTACAGGGCACTCGGTAGCCATCTCCCACAACTCGCGCGTGAAAGTTTCGTCAGTCAGAGGAAGGACGAAAGTCAGAGCAATGGTGTTAGCAGGATGTGCGTGATAAATGACGCGGTGCGCGCCGTTTGTCGCAATGACCTTCACTTCATGGTTCATGAGGTGGGAAGGAAGCTCTGAGGTGGGGCGTCCGCCGTTTACAAGGCCCCAGCAGATGCGGTAGTTCTCACCCTTCTCATCCAGTTCGATGATGCAGAAGGAATCCTCGGGCTTGATCGTAACATTGCGGAAATACTTGCCGGAACCGGTCACAAGGAAATACTCCTTAGCGAGCTTCGGAACAACAGTTCCGATCGGGCGCCACTCGCCGGGAGTGAGCTCTTCTTTGACAGACTCAATCTCTTCTGCCTTGATGCGGTAGGAAAGGTTGCCGCCGTTTCTCTCGTGCCAGCCCTGCTGCCAGCCGTCGTCAGCCATTCTCATAAAACCTTTTACAAATTCTGCGTCTAATACTTTCATGGTCTTTTATCCCCTTTCCTTTATCTTGTGATCACGTCGACCGGTACGTCGAAGATCTTTGCAACTTTCAAAATAGTGTCAATATGTCTGCCGTTGGCCGCCGCCATGTGGTGGGTCGGACCCGCTTCGCTCCAGCGGTTGCAAAATTCTCTTGCGCCGCAGCTGAAGCGTGTGCGCATGTTGGTGTCGCCGAATGTGAAGATCGGTCCCTCTTCGTTGACGCCCTCAGCGACAACAAACTTGAAGTGTCCGTCTCTGTCCTGGGTAATGCCGAGGTAAGTAATATCACCTGCCGGAGGATAGAACTGGGTGAGGTATCCGCCGCCTGTCTTGCCGTGGAAGACATCCACGATCTTCATTGTGGGCTTCTTTGCTGTGGAGATAGCAGCGTCGCCGGATCCGCTGTGTCCGATAATGCAGATGTCCTCGTTGAAATCAATGGAGTACATCTCGGAGAGCTGGCCTGTTCCGGAGATGGTCTTGAGGATGGACATCGCCATAGCGACCTTGATGTCACCCTCTACTGCGCATGCGGTGCCCTGCTTGATCAGCATGGAGAAAGCCGGGATCAGCATACTGTCGAGTTTGCCTGCTACGCCCTGGGCAAATCCGTCGTAGTGAGAGGCGATCAGGCCCAGCTGCTCGTCTTTGACCCACTGCTCAAAAGCGACTACGTATCTGGCCATGTCCCATACCTTTTCGATGGTTCCGCCGCCTTCGATCTCGAAGGTGTCCAGGATGTCCTGCGCTTTGGCGCGGATAGCTTCCTCATCGGTGATATTGTCGGCGATGGCCCACATCTTCTCCCAGTCGAACTGCTTGGTGTAAACCCACATCCTGTGGTAGAGGTTGGTCTCGTCGATGTACAGATCCATCATGCCGGGATAGGGTCTTCCGATCTGGGCGAGGTTGGTGTCGCGGAATCTCCTGCGGACCTGCGCGGCTCTGCACCATTCATCGATCTCCTTGGCCACATAGGGATCGCCGCCCTCAACAACGCCGGTGATGACTGCGTGGCGCTTGCCTGCGCGCTCGAGGTCAGCTACCATCTCGCCGACAGCGCCGCATGCGTAGAGCTCGCCGAGCCATGTAGCTGTGTCTGTATTAGCATAATCCGGCGCTTTGAGCTTCTGAACGTTCACCAGAACGACCGGAACATTGACATCGCGGACAGCGGGAAGCATGTTGTAAGAAGTCGCGTATGTGAGAAGCTGGCAGATCACCAGGTCGACGTCCGCCGCGCGGAACTTGTCGCCGGCTGCCTGAGACAGTTCTTTGGTCGTGCACATTCCGCCGTCGATGATCTCAACTGTGTCCGGCAGAGTCTTCTTGAACGCATCGTACTGCGCCTCGAACTCAGGCACGAGTGACGGGAACTGCGGCAGATACGCGCCCAGCGCGATGGAGAAAACGCCGATTCTTGCTTTCGTATTTACTAACATTTGGTTACCCTCCTATATTTTTATAATTCAGCACCCCGGAAAAAAGATTAAAATAAGGTCCGGGGAGCTCGCTCACCGGAATGTTTTTGATCTTTTTTCCGGGGCGGACAAGGCGCGGAGCGCCTCTGGACGTCCACAGTCCCGAATGCGAAGCATTTGGGACGTGGGGTGCTGAATAGTTATCGAATCTCTTTAATATCAAAACTCCTGCGGATGGCGTCTCTCGCCGCCTGCAGGTCGCTGAACTCGCCCGCCGCGATAAACTGTACGATCAGGTTTCCGATCGCCGTTCCCTCAACCGGGCCCGCATAGACGGGAAGTCCGCATGCGCGGGAAGTCATGGTGTTGAGGTACATGTCCTGGCAGCCGCCGCCGACGATGTTCATGCTGGTGTAAGTCTTGCCGGTCAGCCTGCAAAGGTTTACGATCGCCTCTTTGTAGCAGCGGGAAAGGCTCAGGTACACACACTGCATGATCTCACCCACGGTCTCGGGGACCGGCTGGCCGCTGCGCCTGCAGTAGTCCTTGATCGCGTCGATCATGCTAAGGGGAGCAAGGAAGCAGTCGTCATTGGCGTCGACTACGGATTGGAAATCCGCGGCTCCCTTTGCAGCCTCGATGAGGTCGGGGAAGCTCCACTGCCTGCCGTCCGCATATTTGCTCGTGCGGCCCGCCACATAAGCGACGCCGTTGAGCTCGCGGCGGATGGACTGGATCATCCAAAGACCCATGATGTTCTTAAGATAGCGGAATCGGTACCACGCGCCGCCCTCGTTCGTGAAGTTTTCTTTCCAGGAATCCTCGTTGCAGATGGGCTCTTCATTCTCAACACCCAGAAGCGACCAGGTTCCGCTGGAGAGATAGACTGCATTGTCGTCTTTTGCAGGAACTGCCAGGAAAGCAGAGCCTGTGTCGTGAGTCGCCGGAAGGATCACTGTCGCGTCAAATCCCACTTCCTTCTGTATCTCTTCCGTAAGGTTTCCGACGACCGTGCCCGGCATGGACAGCTCGCCGAAGAGCCTTGCGGGCAGCCCCAGCTTTTCGATGAGTTCGTAGTCCCAGGTTTTTTCAGCCGCATAGACCAGGTTCGTGCTGGTCGCGTTCGTGTATTCCTGCTTCATCACGCCGGTGAGTTTGTAGTCAAAATAGTCCGGGATCATCAGCATTGTCTGCGCCTTCTCAAGCTGCTCGGGATGTTCCTCCTTGAGAGCCATGAGCTGGTAGATCGTGTTGAAGAGCTGCTTCTGGATTCCGGTGCGCGCGTAGAACTCTACGGCGGGAAGCACTTTGTCCACAAGCTTGTCGGCGTCTTTGGTGCGGCCGTCCCTGTAGGCGACTGCATCCCCGACGGTGTTTCCGTCCTTATCGATCAGGACGAAATCCACGGCCCAGGTGTCAATACCGATGGTCTGCGGTATTTTGCCGGCTTCTTTGCAGGCCCTAAGGCCGCCCAGAATTCCGATCCAAAGGTTGTCCATATCCCAGCAGTCATGTCCGTTTACATGAACCTGCTTGTTGTCAAATCGGTACATCTCTTCCAGAACGATCCTGCCTTCCTCGACGTGGCCGAGAATGTGACGGCCGCTGGATGCGCCTATGTCTATAGCGAGATAATAGTTTGGCATTTCGTGTTACCCCCGAATTACTGATCCAATTAATAATCCCGGTTTCTTAACCCGGATTTCATGTCCTGATTTCTTTATCTGAGCATAATCTTACATATACGGTTGCAGATTTTTAAGGTCGTAATACAATTAATACAGGGACCTTATTTGCAGGTCTGAAGAATGCGCGCTGCGCATATCCTATTGAAAAGAGGTATGCTATGAGACAGGATCTGATCGACAGGCTCAGGGAGATTACCCCTGAGGAACAGGAACTGCTGAAAGGAAGAGGAGAAATCCGCAGGGAGCGGTACACGAACAGGCGTGACTTTGTCGTAGACAGCCGATTGCTGCTTGAAAAAGGGCGTCTCATAGAGATCCGCCCTCATACCAGATTTGCATATTTTCCCAAGCACCGCCACAACTATGTGGAGATGGTCTATATGTGTGCCGGCACCACAACACATATCATTAACGGCACGAAAGAGCTGACCCTCGAGGAGGGAGATCTTCTCTTTCTTAATCAGAATGTCTACCACGAGATCCTTCCCTCCGGGGAAGAAGACATCGCAGTAAATTTCATTATTTTGCCCGAGTTCTTCGACCGGCCCATCTCCATGGTCGAGCGGGAGAACATCCTGCGGGATTTCCTCATCTCCACCCTCGCCGGCGATTCGGCCATCAACGATCATCTCTACATCCGGACCAAGGGGATCATTCCTGTCGAGAACCTTCTGGAGAATATGATCTGGACCCTCATCGAGCGCCACCCCATGATGGATACGATCAACCAGACCTCCATGGGGCTCCTCTTCATGAACCTGTCCAGATTTGCAGACCAGATCGGCCGGGGCGACCCGCAGCAGGAAGAGCAGAACCTGCTCTTCTCCGTCCTTGACTACATCGAGCACCACTACCAGAGCGGAACACTTGCAGAAATTTCGGAACTCTCCCATCTTCCCACTTACCAGGTGAGCAGACTCCTCAAGAAAAGGACCGGGAAGAATTTCAAGGAACTTCTGCAGCTGCGCAAAATGCAGCAGGCAGCCTACCTGCTGCAGAACTCTACATTATCTATTGACCGGATCATCGAGCACATCGGGTACGAGAACAGCAGTTACTTCTACCGCATGTTCCGCGAGAAGTACGGTTGCTCGCCCTCCGAATACAGGGAGACAGGGGGACAGTCCGTGTAACTCAGAAGCGACCTCTGTCATAATCGACCTCTGGGGTAGTTTGTCCACACTTGTGGACAAACTACCCCAGAGGTCGATTTTACCAGCACAATATATTAACAGAAAAGGCAAAATGCAGATATTCTATTTGCCGACTTTTCTATATAGTGCAGTTAAGCTAGTTCCAATAGTTAGCAAATGGAGGGTTTTATGAAAACAAAGTACCATTTTTCAGTACCTGATCAAAAAAGAGTACGCATGATCGTCCATACAGACTGCAAGAATGAGGCGGACGACCAGTATGCGCTGGTGCATCATCTTCTGACTCCCAAATTCATCGTCAAGGGAATTGTCGCAGGACATTTCGACCTCGGCGGCAAAATGTACAAGAGCGGACGTTCCGCATCAGCAAGCCTCGATGAAGTCAATAAAATCCTGGATTTGATGGATGCCCATGAGTATCCCTCATACCTTGGCGCACAGGTGCCGCTACAGGACGAAAGTACACCGATCGACTCCGAAGGCGCTCGCTTTATCATAGAAGAAGCCATGCGCGATGACCCCCATCCCCTGTTCATAGCCTGCCAGGGTGCAGTGACTGACCTGGCTTCCGCTCTCCTTTTGGAGCCCTCGATTGCTGACCGGCTGACCGCCGTATGGATCGGCGGCGGAGCCTATCCGAATGGAGGGTTTGAATTCAATGTGCAGCAGGATATCGCAGCTGCCAATATTTTGATGAAGTCGGAAATGCCCATCTGGCAGATTCCTGCAGATGTGTATAAGCAGATGTCCGTTTCCCTGAGTGAACTTCAGCTGAATGTGGAGCCTTGCGGCGCCATCGGCAAATACCTCTTTGACCAGATGCTCGAAGTGAATGAAGATGCTGCCGACATACCTTTTTGGCCCAATGGGGAGACCTGGGGGCTTGGAGACAGCCCGACCATCGGCGTCTTCTTAAATGACCCCAACAATGCGGACTTTTTCGACGAGATTGAGGCGCCCAGTATTGATTATGGAGACATGACCTATCATTTCGACGCGCCTCGCCGCAAGATCCGGGTCTATAAGACGATCAACCCCCGGCTGATCCTTGACGACATGTTCGCCAAGTTCAAAATCAACTTCGGCAATTAAGCCTTATGGCGGACTGATATCTTACTTCCATCTGTCAAAAGAAAGGAACCCGAATCTATGAAGCCTGAACCCATCATGATCTTTAAAGTGTACGCAGATAACAGCGAAGTTTCCAATCTCGAGTGCCCCTACGGCGCCGTAACAATGATCCCTTTTCACGCCACCGTTGAGTCGGAGCTCTTCACAGGAGAGACCCTGCCCGGCGCAGTCGATGTGCAGATCGAGAATCCCGGTATGAGCCGCAACATGTGCGCCAAGTACATGTTCAAAGGAAAAGACAGGGACGGCAATCCCTGCCAACTCTTTGTAAAAAATGACAGCTACCTCGCGCCGATCATGCGAAATGAGCCGTATTTTGACGGCTGCCCTATGTTTCTCACGGACAGTCCTGTTCTCGGCGAATACCTATGCGCGCAGCATTTCCGCTCGGAAGTGCAGGGAAGAGAATGGGGCGTTGAGATCCGGATCTATGATGTGCTTCTTTAAACACAATTGAACTAAAAACTCCCGTCAGGTCTTACAAAAGTCTGCCGGAAGTTTTTTGTCTGCATTAACAATGCCGCGTGATGTCCCCAGTACACTGCATTCGTGATGGTAGATACGCGGGACGCATCGCCGATGACGCGCACATAAGGAGCCGTATTCATCAGCGCTTCCACTACGTCCGTGCGGGATCTCTGACCCAGCGCGCAGATGACAGAAGTGCCGGGAACCAGTACTCTCTCGCCTTCCGCGTTCTCGCACCAGATGCCCTCAGAGGTGACTTCCAGTCCCTTGTAGCCGGTGTGAACGGTGACGTACTTGTCGATCTCCTTAAGGAGCAGCGGGCGATGGCGGACGTTTGCGTCCGGAGCCAGCTGGTCGCGCATCTCCACGAGGTGCACGCGCTTACCGTCCATTCCGAGATGGATCGCGCACTCGCAGCCTGCGAGGCCGCCGCCGAAGACTACTACGTCATCCGTGACCTTCTCCTTCTCCTTGTAGTAATTATTGACTACCACAACGTTGTCGCCGCGAAGTCCGGGAATCGGAGGTACCAGAGGTGTGGAACCGGCTGCGATGATCAGCGCATACGGATTCTCTTTCTCCACATACTCAGGTGTGACTTCCGTATTCAGGCGGATCTCCACGCCTGCCTTTTCTGCCAGCAGCTTGTAGGTGCCGGACAGCTCATACATCTCATGCTTGAAGGGCAGAGCCTGCTCGCTTTTCAGAATACCGCCGACTTCACTCTCTTTCTCACACAAGATGACTTCGTGTCCGCGGCGGGCAGCGGTGTAAGCGGCATAGAGTCCGCCCGGACCTGCGCCGGCGACGAGTACCTTCTTGCGGTCGCTCTCCTTCACCGGAACGACCTCGATGCCGTCCATCTCGCGGCCGATCAGAGGGTTCACGGTGCAGCGTCTCGTGGAAGTGGCCGCTCTCTCCGCCATGCAGGTGAAGCATCTCAGACAGCGGACGATCTCCTCATCTCTGTTCTCCACGACCTTTCTGGGAAGCTCGGGATCCGCCAGGAGGGCGCGCGCCATGTAGACGATATCCGCTTTGCCGGAGGCGATGATCTCTTCCATCTGCGCGGGATCATTAAGGCCGCCGATGGTGGAGACGGGCTTGCTCACATGCTTTTTGATCTCGGCGGCGAGATGAACGTTGCAGCCGTGCTCTGTGAACATGGAGGGATGTGTATTGCCAAAAGTCCTCTGGTATGTGCCGGCTGAAACATGAATGATATCTACATAGGGCTCGATCTGCTTAGCGATCGCGATGCCGTCTTCAATGTCATATCCTTCCGGTACAAGCTCGGAGCCGCTCATACGGAACTCAAGAGGGAAGAAGGGGCCGACTGCCTGTCTCACAGCCTTCAGGACCTCCACTGCGAAACGGCAGCGGTTCTCGATGGATCCGCCGTACTCATCCGTGCGGTGATTGAACATAGGGGAGAGGAATTGGTTGATAAGCCAGCCATGTCCGCCGTGGATCATTAACATTTCAAATCCCGCTCTTTTGGCAAGTCCCGCTACATGGGCGTAAGAAGCCACGATCTCGTCGATCATGTCCTTGGTCAATTCGCGCACTTCGACGCCATCTGCTCTGACAGTTGCGGAGGGGCCCCACTGGTGCATGGTCTTCTGCTTGGTCTTGTCTGTCATGTAGGTTCCCGCGAACATGCCGGAATGGGACAGCTCGAGCGAAGGGATCGCGCCGTGGCGGCGGATCGCGTCCGCTGTATAGGTGGCAGCTGCCAGAGAGTTGAGGATGCTCTCGTCAAGATGATATGCGTGAGAACCGTCCGTTGCCGGGTGAACCATCAGCTCAGATACAGTGACGGCCGCCGCGCCGCCCTTTGCGCGCAACTCATAAAACGCCGCGGACTTGGGTCCGATACATCCGTCGTTCGTGATATCTGTTCCACCCATAGGCGCTGAAAACATGCGGTTGCGGAACATGGTCCTTCCGATCGTGATCGGGCTGCTCAGATGGGGATACTTTCTTTCCATAATTAGAGGCTCCTTCCTGAATGAGGTGTTTTCTTTTTGTCCTTTACCTCATTATAGAAGGAATCCCGTTGTCAAAATATTGTTATTTTGCTATATTTATCTCTATTTTGCCCCAAATAAAAAGGGGAGCATTCCTGTCCCCCTTAACTCACTCCTGACTCACTTTCAGGTCGATCTTATCCCCAATCTTGTGCCAGGACACCCTGACATCGCCGACCGGCGTATGCACTGTCCCTGACGCCGAAGTGAGATACCCCGGGCACGGCTTCACCTCGAATTTGCTATAGCCCGGCGCTGTGGGCCTCACGCCCAGGATCACGCTCGGAATCTCATACAATGCCAGCGCGCCCCACGCATGGCACTCGCTGCGCGCGTAGAACTCCGCCTCCACACAGGTCGTGCAGTTGTTCTGCACCATCTTCCGCCAGATATCCCAGCAACGGTCCGTGTACGAATACAGCCCCGTCTGCTCGAGCGCCCGGAACAGGTAGAAGTTCATCGCCACCGAGCAGCGCGCGAATCCCGCGTCGTTCATGCTCTTCTCCAGATTCCTTCTGCCCTCTTCCTCATCCAGCGTCCCTGTCAAAATACCGAACACCTGGCAGTGCTGGCTGCGCATCCTGCAGGCCGCCTGCGCTTCGGGGATACGTCCGGCAGTGTCAGCAGAAAGCTTCTCTTCCGCATTCACCGGCCCATCCGTAATAAATCCGTCCGCATCCATGCAGAGCTTTCTGACCGCTTTCTGTACAAGCGCAGCTTCTTCGCGATCCCGGGCAGCAAGCGTCGCGTCGCCTGCATATTCTTCCAGTTCCGCCGCTTTCTGCAGTCCCAGGACATACAGTAGGCTCTCCATTGTGATCGGTCCGTACAGGCCTGCCGGCGGCATTCCCGTCGTCTCCATCCATTCATGCGCCCAGTCGATGAAGGACCAGAGCTCACCCTTTTCGTTCTCTCCGCCGGTCTTGCCGACAAGTCCAGACCAGACGCCGTCCCTAATAACATTTCTTTCATAGAATCCCAATATATTACGGATCACCGGAAGCACCGACTTCACCAGTTCCGGGTCACCAAAATACATCATATGGTCATGCACCATCAAAATGTAATAGGCTGCAAAGCCCGGGATCACGTTGATATTCTTGTTGGGATAGCTGCAGTTGAGGAGTCCGTCCGGCCTCTGAGCACGAGCGAATTCTCCGATTGCTTTGCGGGCAAGTCTGTCATCTGCTGAGACCGCATAGGTGTACAGGATTTCCGAGCGGGTATCCATTATGTACTGCAGCTGCTCATAATAGGGGCAGTCCACATATGTCTCGTGCATGCAGCGGCGCAGAGTCCGCTGACTGATGTCCCAGATCGATGCCAGCGACTCATCAGAGGTCTGCACCTGCGTGCTGACTTCCACAGGATAGCCGGTCTCCAAATATTCAAAGCCATCGAGGAGCAACGGCTCGCTTCCAGTCTTCACCGTCACTTTGATGAATCGGAAAGTGCGGAACCAGAAGGGCTCGAATACGCGGTGCACTAACGTCTCCGATTCGCTGTTCTCTTCCACTCCGACGTTTTCCCCAATCCGATATACATCCGTGTATCCGTACAGCCTGCCGTTCACCGAGTCCGTGCGGTCTCCTTTTCCGGATTCCAGGTCGTAGCATTCGCTGTAAAGGAGCTGAATCTCCGCCCCGCTGCCGCCTCGCATGAGCAGCTTTACAAAAGCGCACATCTCTTCCCCAGCATTAAGGACAAACTCCGCCTCGGAATTCGCTTCCACGTGGGAAACAGGAAGCGCAAATGCATGGCGTTTCAGGAACATAGCCGGAATCGGGCGCGCCTTCAGATTCTCCCTGCGCAGATATTCGGGCATCTCATCCTCGCTGCGCAGGAGCACAGGCTCCCAATCCTCCTCGCCTGCTCCGCCGATCACCTTCTCATGGATCTGCAGCGGCGCGAACCGCTTCTCTTCCCTGCCATAAAAGACAGTTCTGTCCACCCGGCTCTTCCAGCCCTCGAGGCTGATCCCTTCCAGATAGAGTCCCGGCGTATCCGAGCTGAAAAAGCTGTGATTGCCCACTCCCGGGTCTTCCGGATCGTGAAGGACCGCAATATCGATCCTGTTGCCGCCTGCGTGCAGATATCTTCCGATGTCAACAGTATCAAAATAGTGAACCTTGTGGTCGCCCTTGGCAGGTCCGTACTGCACAAATTCCCCGTTCACATATAATTTGTAGCGGCAGTCTGCGGTAATCGATATCTCGTACTTATCTGCATGCTCATGCAGCTCCAATTCCTTTGTGAAATAAACCCGCTTGGCTGTCTTCTTATCTTCCTCGTTCCAATCCTTCGTCCAGATCCAGCCGGAAGTCTGATTTTTGGCTATCATCTATTTGTCCTCTTAGAAAGTGCTTCTATAACAATTTCATCATATCACTTTATTAAGAACTAAATATTCCTATTTTGCTCTTCTTGCCGTAATCTTGCTCAAATTGTGTGCCGTCGGATCTTTCGCATGATATGATAGGTATGGAGAACAAGAGGTTCCGCAAAGGAGACAGGGGACAGTTCTCTGTCTCTGCCAGGAGGTCCCACCGCATGAAAAAGAACCAGATCCACACCCTGTGCCGTGTCCTGAAAACCGACCTGCTTTATGAGGCTGCAGACGGTACACTCACCCCATTCTTCGACATTCTCTCCCTGAGCCCCCTCATGCAGTCCGACACGCTGCGGCGGATCCTCAGAGAAGGCGCACAGATGCAGAAAGCGCCGTTTCTGTATACAGATGAGCAGGAGTGCTATTTTGCCGGAATCCGGGCAGAAGAAGGATTCCTGTATATGGGTCCCATGTGCCACAAAAAGCTCAAGGGCGCAGCGCTGGCACGCATGTACAACAGCTACGGCATCAGCGGCGGTGATTACCAGACACTGCCGGTTTTCACACTGCCGCAGATCCGGGACATGCTGCTGCTCACCAACATGATCGTCGATGACTCTTCTCTCGGCGACGAGGAAGTCCTCACGATCAATCACATCCTTGAACGCGATGAGAACGGGATCCAAAAAGAGAAGACCCTGCAGACTCTTAAAGAAGAAGAGGAAGATGACAGCGCCGCTTACCGGCACAGTTACCAGGAGGAGCAGCTTCTGATGCAGGCCGTCCGCGAAGGGCAGCCGGAGGCCGCTGTGCGCTACGCCGAGAACATGGACCGCGACAGCGGGCAGCTCTCCAAGGATTATCTTCGCCATCGCAGGAACCTCGCCATCATCGGCATCGCACTGTGTTCGCGCGCAGCGATCGAAGGCGGGCTCTCGCCGGAAGCCGCCTACAGGATCAGCGGTTATTATATCGGAAAAGTCGATGCCTCTGAGAATGCGGCCGGAATGCTCCTCTACCGCAATCAGGCAATCACGGATATGGCCGGCCATGTCGGGGAGAAGCGGTCCAGACCGGCCTCCTCCAACTATGTAGAGCGCTGTAAAGACTATGTCAGAAAACACTACCGTGAGAAGATCTATCTTGATGAGATCGCGGAGAGCCTGGGGCTGAGTCCCACTTATCTCTCCCGCCTTTTCAGCCGCGAGACCGGTGAATGTCTGCAGGACTATATCAACAGCGTGCGGGTCTATCACTCCACAAACCTCCTGCTTTATTCCGACCGATCGCTCCCGGAGATCGCGCAGTATGTCGGATTCCCCAATCAGAGCTATTTTGGCAAAATATTCAAGAAGCTCAAGAATATGTCGCCGAAGGCCTATCGGGACAGATATCGCAGCGCGGAATACTGACAAAGTACAAAGGGGGCGTGCGCATTTGTGTGCCGTTCAAGGCAAATACGTAGCCCCCTTGTATCTTTTTAAAGCAGCATAGGTCAGAGGTTCTTCATCAGTCTCCCCGCACTCAGATAAACGACCGGAAGTGTCACGATCCAGGCGAGGACAGTTGGCAGATAATAGGCAATTTCTCCGAACAGCATCGGGAGAAAGAGCACGGCGGCAATCCTCGCCTGAAGCTGCAAAAATGCCGTATACAGGGGAATCTCGGCGTGTCCCAGCGCCTGTACGGTTATACGGTACAGGTACATAGGCGTCATAATGAACAATCCGATTATGAGTATGTGCAGATGAAGCGCCGCCACTGCGTGAGTTTCCAAATAGAGCGCGGGATCCGTCTCAGAGAGAAAGACTCCCGAAATCGCGCCAGCCAAAGGCTGTAAGACAATGTTGGTCGCGATACATAGTCCAAGGCAGGCAAGCACCGTCCTGCGCACGCCCATCCAAATCCTCCGCGTCTTTCCCGCGCCGAGATTCTGACCGACGAACACGCTCATCCCCGTCTGGACGGCAATCACGACAGACTCCAGAATGGTAAATACGCGCGTCCCTGCGGCCATTCCGGCCGTCATATGCGTTCCGATCCCGTTAATGGTGCGGGAAACGATGCTGCCTCCAACGGAGATCACCAGACTGTTGGCAAACATGGGAAAGAACAGCTTGAGGATTTCCTTAAGTGCCTCGGGATCGGGAATGAAACGCAGCTTTTCTTCTGATGATAAGATCCCGCTTTTATACAGCGCCGTCGCTGTGATTCCCAGTGATACAAGCTGCGCGGCAACTGTGGCAGCAGCTGCCGCCCGGACGGACATATGGAGCATGGCGACAAACAAAAAATCCAGACCGATGTTCAAGACGGTTGCGGCGCTGACTGCGTAAAAGGTGACCCTGCTGTTTCCTGCCGCCCTCAAAACGGCGGCGAGAATATTAAAAAGCAGGATCGCCGGGAGCCCCAAATAGGTCACCCGCATATATGCACCCGTCATCTCCCGGATCTGTTCCTGTACCTGAAAAAGATCCAGTGTGGCGCCGACCAGCATCTCCAGTGCCGCCATGACCAGGAGCCCCAAAAGAACTGAAAAAACGACAGCGCTTACGGCAATCCTTCTAAGTGCCGCCCTGTTGCTATTCCCGACTGCTCTCGACGCGGTGATAGACACGGCGCCGGAGAGGTCTCTGGAGAAAGCGTTGATCGTCCAGCTCACCCATGAGCAGCTACTGGTGGCAGCCAGAGCATTGATCCCGATATAGCGGCCGATGATCGCTGAATCCGTCAGATAGTACAACTGCTGAAAGACATTGCCGGCGGCAAGCGGAAGCGCAAACCACAGGATGCTGCGGACGGGATCTCCCTCCGTCATGTCCATAAAACCCTTCCATGATCCTTCGATATTCCCTGTTTTTACAATGCTGATGCTTTTCATAACACCACTTTTCCTATTGAGAAGGCTTACTCCCGTCTTCCCGTATGTCCTAAATGCGCCCTTATTCATTTTTCGTGTTCCTGCCGATACTGCAGAGGGGACATCCCCGTTTGTTTCCTGAACTGGAGTGAAAAGTATTTCGCGTCAAAAAAGCCCACGCGGTCTGCTATCTCCTGAATCTGCAGGTCCGTGTGCAAAAGCAGCCTTTCCGCCTCCTGGATCCTGAGGTCCTGCAGGTAGCGTGCCATCCCTGTTCCGGTGTACTTTTTAAAGGCGCGGCTCAGGTATTCCCGATTTAGGAAGAACATGTCTGCGATTTCCTGCTGTCTGATCCTTTGGCTGTAATTCTTCTGCAGGTACTCCGCGATCTCCTGCATCAGCGCTTTGGACTGCTGCTCATCCGGCTCCGCCATCGGAGGCTCTTCCCTGCGGATATCAGCGACCGCTTTTTCAACAGCTTTAAGAAGCGGCTCCTGCTCGATTGGTTTGAGAAGATATTCGAGACTTCCCAGAATAAACATGGCCCTGACGTATTGGAAGTCATCATGTCCGGAGATCACGATGGTTCTTGTCGAAATCGCATGGTTCTGTATATACTCCGCGATCTCCATGCCAAACTCTTCTCCGATCACGACGTCGACGATCGCCAGTTCTATCCTGACCTGCGACAGGAGCGCGCACGCTTCCGACACGGACGCAGCCATATAGCAGGTATCGAATCCGTATTTGTTCCACGGCACCAGAAGCTGTACCGCATCGCGCACATGCCGCTCATCATCTACGATCAATACATTCATTACTCTTCCCCCGCCTCCTGCTGCTGTTTTTCCTGCGGTTTGGCACACACCTCAAAGAGAACGGTGGTGCCGCCCTGTTCGTTCGCCGCGATTTCCATCTGACAGGAAGAAAACGAAAGGAGCAGCCGCGCATAAACATTCTCCATGCCGATAAAGTGATTGTGCTGCCGATCCTGGCGGATCGACTGTGCCGCAAGAGAGAATTTTTCTTCTTCCTGATTTTCTCCGTAGTGGTGCCTTGAGAGACGCTTCTCCACCTTTTGAAGCCTCTTCCTGACCAGTTCTGCCGACTCCTCTTCAACCGGGCAGCCGTTATCCGCAATGACTACTGTCAGACGGTCTCCGTTACATACCGCCTGAACGCTGATGCACCCGTGCTCTTTGCCGTATAGTTTCCCGTGCATCACCGCGTTTTCCACAAGTGGCTGGACCGTCATCTTCGGCAGAAGGAACTTTCCGGCCTCCTCCCCGATCATAAACGTCTTGTCCAGCTCTTTCTCAAACCGCATGTCCTGCAAGACGAGGTAGCGCTGCACATATTCAACCTCCCGCTCCAGCGGCACCATGGAGGGCTCAAGTACCATGCAGTAGTGCAGCATCTGTCCGAACGAGGAGATCAGGGAGTACTGCTTCGCATCGTGGTCCCGCAACGCGTTCGTGGCAAAACACTGAATGATATTGTAAATAAAGTGCGGATTAATCTGGGCCTGCATGATCCGAAGCTCCGACTGGACGTACGCCAGCCGCAGCTCATACTGCCGGATCACGTGTTCGTGCAGGGAGTCCATCATCTTTTGAAACGTTCTGTATAGTGTTCCCAGTTCGTCATCTGATCGGTATGCCTCATAATTCGCCAGCTGCCCGCTCTCGTCCCAGGTGCCCCTGTTCGCCACGTCCTGCATGTACTTCGTAATGCTCTTCAGAGGGCCTGTGTAGCGAAGGATCAGATACAAGTGAACCGCCGCCAAAAGAGTGATCCCTGCAAGTATGCACAGCAATACGGAAACCATTTGGGATCTGGTAAGCGCGTATACAGAGGCGGCCTGCGCTATTTTGACCACCGTCCACCGGGAATACCCCGTATCTATCTGCGCTTTGGCGTAGATATTGTCCCCGCTTCGCAGTGCCTGGGCCGTTCCGGACGGATTCCCACCCCAGTTTGCGAACAGAGCCGCGTATTCCGGACACGCCTCCCCGATCTCGCTTCCAATCCACGATTCCTCGCCGGCAGCCATGACTGTCCCGTTTTCATTGAGGATATACATTTCCTCCGCTTCGTCCCGGATCGGGCGGCACTGCTCCATGATGAAGGAGATCGGAATGTCCACGGCCATGAACACTTTAGGTTCCTGTGAGGCAGGCAACTCGGCGATCGGAAGCCATAGCGTAAACACGTAGCCGGCCGCGGGCCCATTGACTGAGATGCTCGCATCATGGCCGTAGTCCGTCTGCAAATGTGTCGGTTCGATCACCACGTCGCGGAATCCGGAAAAAGAAGGGACCTGCACTTCAGGCGACAGCTTCCGGAAAGTCAGCAGGAGTGTCTGTGTCTGATAGCGGACGGAGTATCCCCGTTCAGGAATGGCAAGGCATATCTGGTTCGACGTCGTAGAAGTATAGTAAACAGAGCGGAAGTATTCCTGCAGCTGCGTCTCCAGTTTCTCCAGCTTATCAATCGAGTCCGCGCGCATCAGTCCGTCCAACAGCGTGTGATTTATGTATACGGACCGGGTAGCTTTTACCGTGCTGTTAAGGTAATGCCGGATGTTCTCACCGCTCAACTGTGTATTATGGATCATCTCTTCCTGATATCGTGCGATCGCGTTGTGCCGCATCAGCCCGTACACATAGAACAGCAAAGCTGACAGGACGCAGAATGCTGCCACGGCCGAAACGCCGATCATCCTGCGGCCAATCTTCCCATGTCTTGCTTCTGACCAGTAATGCTGCATATCCGCCTCCATTTCTATCGAGCAGGTTCCAATAAAGTTTCCCGGAAGTACGACAAACCCCGAGCGCATTGCGTTGCGCCCAGGGATAATATTATTCTGATGCTATGTTCCGATGTCCTGGTTTTCAGTCTCTTCTAAGCTGCTGTTCATTGGTGTAATGCTCGAACCAGACATAATAGACTTCCTTGCCGGGATCTGCGACGAGGTCGTGGTCGGGGCCTGCCGGGATGAAGCTCCAGTCACCAGCGTGGTGATTTACCGTCTCCATGTCATTCTTTTCCTTGTAGCCGACGCTCATGTGGAAATCGGAATCGCCGATGCAGTAGTTCCACTGATGTACGGCGGGATGGCCCTTCTCCACCGTGCCCTCGCCGATCGCGCGGGTCGTACCCATGATCACGCGGCCGAACCAGTTGGGGCACAGGATCATACGGGACTCTGTGTTCGGGCCCTTGCAGTCCTGGAGATACTGGACGCATTCGCTGTGAAGGCGGAAGTAAGGAAGGCGGATGCGCCATCTGTCAAAGCCCTTCTTGTCCCATTCGTTCATTTCGATCTCGATATAGACAAACTCCATGTCCTCAACGGCGAATACTTCGTATGCCACTTTGTCCATGTACGGCACATAAAATGCCAGCTCGGTGATGTCGTGCAGTCCGTCCGTGTCCTTGAGGACGCCCTGGCCATTTCCGAAGATCACAACTACACCCTTCTCTCCGTTCAGGGGCGGCGCGACATGACTGCCTGCCTTTACAAAATACTTATATGCCTTTATGCCATCCTCGTAGATGCCCGGCAGAAGTTCCGTAACGGCAATTCCGTTTTCGTCATAGACGGCCCTTGCGGCGATATCCCCGGCGGCTTCCATGTAATAGTATCTGTCATAATCCATTTTCATTATTAGTATCCTCTCTTTCTTTTATATGATCGGCTTTGCTGCCGACATTTGCAGTTTCATCCTGTCTTTTCTCGTTTTCCTTAATAATATCCGTTGGCGTAATTCTTGAAGATCTCTTTATAGCGGGCCGTGAACTCATCTCTCGTCTCGGCGCCCGCGACGAACTTGGCCCAGTTCTCCTCGATGTCCGTATAGATCACGGACGGCATGGAGAAGTAAAGGTCTTCAGCGTTTTTCCCCTGCTCCACAAGCGCCAGAACGTCCGTAGGGAGCTTGGGAAGATTTTCGGAGATTTCCAATGACTCGATGGAAGTAGGGTTTCCCATCTTCTCCTGATGCCAGACTCTCGCGGCCTCGGAGGACACAATATAACTCAGGAAGTCTTTGGCAAAATGAACGACATTAGGGTCATCGTTATGGCTTACGCCGGCGCATATTGTTGAAGTCTGCAGGTTGTTGGAACCTGCGTTATTCGAGATCGGAAGGACGTCCTGCTTGACATAATTCAGAAGATCGGGATTCGCGTTCTCGATGTTGCTGGTCTCCCAGGATCCTTCTCCGACAAGCATTGCGCATTCCTCTGCGAAAAACGCATTCCTGCAGGTCCACTTATCTGTGGAAACCGCACTCTCCTGCGCATAGGGGATCAAAATATCTTCATATGTATCCAAAAGGTCGTTCCATTCCTGATCATTCGCAAGATCCACGTCCTCACCTGCAAGGAGCGCTGCCAGCGTGGAAAGTCCCTTATCTTCCTTGTTGCCAAGCCATGTATTCCCGACCCAGTTAGCAAGGTTCAGATAACTCTCGGACCACTGGTGCATGAAAGGAGTAATTCCGGCTGCTTTCAAATCCGCAGCGAGCTGTGCGAGCTCATCGCGCGTCTGCGGCGTGTGGTCCCAGCCCGCCTGCTCCAGAAGCCGCATGTTGTACAGGATGCCTGCGCCTTCCATATAGATCGGCAGCATGATCATGCCGTACTCGCCGTCAGAAACCGTGCCGAGTTTAATCTGCTCCTCAGTCAGAAGGTCATATGCGGGCGTATCCACGCTCAGGTCCTCACAGTACTGCCACCAGTCCTTGCGGCGGATGCCGTAATCCATGGCCATGATATTCGGGAGCTCTCCTGCGGAAAGAGCGGAAACCAGCAGGTCAACATACTTATCACTGGAAGGGAATGTCGCCGTGATCTCGCCGATCTCCGGGTTCTCCGCCTTGTAGGATTCGATCAGCTCGTCGAAATTATCGGTCCACTGTCCGAGCGGAAGCATGATCGAAAGATTGATCGAACCGTCCGGTATGTCCTGTGTTTCAGTGGTTTCCGTCCCCGCAGTCTGCGTCGCGGACTGCGATGAACTTGAAGAGCCACATCCCGCAAGGTTCATGCATCCCATTACGGCGGCAAGTCCCAAACATAACAGCTTTTTCATTTTCATTCACTTATCCTCCTTTTGGTTTTTATTTGTTATTGTATCTCACTATCACAGCCGCACATATCACCCTTTGACAGCTCCGGACGTCACGCCGCCCATGACCTGTTTCTGCGCGAGCAGGAAGAAAATGAACAGCGGCAGGATTGACAGCGTCACTGCGGCTACAGCTGTATCCCATGAGAACATCGCCTCATTGAACAGCGACATCATTGCGATCTGGATCGTCCGCATGGCAGGCTTGGACAAAATAAACTGGCTCATCAGGTAATCGTTCCAGAACTTGAGGAGCTGCAGGGAGATGATCGTGAAGGTCGTCCCCTTGGTCAGCGGGAATACGACGCGCCAGTACAGATTGAACGGGCTGCAGCCGTCGATGATCGCCGCCTCCTCCACTTCAATGGGTATCGATCTGACAGCTCCGGTCACCAGAAAGACCGACATCGGAAGGGAGAATACCCAAAAGCTGATAATGACGCCCGCATAGGTATTGCCCAGGTTCAATTTGCCGATCATCTTGGCGAATGTGATCATCACACACTGGAACGGGACGCTCATGCCGGACATGATCAGGCCGTTGCAGATCCTCGTGAACCAGTTGTCGTGCCGCGCGATCCAGTAACCGGTCATTCCGCTGAGGACGACGCAGCCGACCGCGGAGAATGCCGATATGATCAGCGTGTTCTTAAACACCGTGGGAAAATTCAGCCTCGACCATGCTTCCTTGAAATTATTCAGCGTGGGGTTTTGGGGGAGTGCCGCTATGTTCTGCGCGATCTCACTGTATGGTTTGAACGAATTGAGCACCGTAAACCAGAGCGGTATCAGGACAAGAGCGCAGCTGATCATGATAATTGCAAGTTTCAAGGTCGTCCACATCACCTTTTTGCTTTTCATAGTTCTACCTCCCCTCTTGTCGTCAGTTTCATCTGTCCGAAGGAAACAATTAGCAGGATCGCGATAAAGATTACCGATTTAGCGGCGCCGTAAGCGATCTGGTTGCTTCGGAACGCGGTGGCGTAGATGTTCATCATCACACCTTCGGACGTCCGGTAAGGATTTCCGTTCGTCAGTGAAATGTTTGTGTCGTACAGGAGCATTGCCCAGTTGATGGCGATGAAGATACATCTCGTGGTAGTCCCCTTCAGGAGCGGCAGCGTGATCTTTGTAAGAAGTGTCCATTTGGACGCGCCGTCCACGATCGCCGCCTCGTAGTAATCCGTGGAAATGGCTGAGAGGCCTGAATTATAGATGATCATGAGGTAGCCGGAAAGCGACCAGGTCATGACGATCACCAGCGCCCAGAACGAGGACTCCGGGGTCGTGAACCACTCCTGCGCGAACCACTTAATCCCGCTCCAGTTTCCGAACTGAACAAACACATTCTGGAAGATAAACCTCCACAAGAAGCCCAGAATTACGCCGCCGATGATCCTCGGCGCGTAGATCAGCGCTCTCCAGAAATTCTTGAAGGGAATATCACCGCTCAGAATGTATGCCCAGAAGAAGCCGATCAGGTTGGAAATAACGACTACAAAAAAGGAAAAACGGGCGGTAAACCAGAAGGAGGTCCAGTAGGTCGAATCCTTGACCGCCTTGGTATAATTGGCAAGGCCGACAAAATGAAAGCCCGCATTGATGCCGTTCCAGTCCGTCAGCGAATAGAACAGTTCGCTGAAAAGCGGAAAGACGAAGAGCATCCCGAAAAAGAGCATCGCCGGTCCCATAAAGATCAAATAGTTACCGGCGGTATACAGGTGCTTTGTTCTGAGAACCGGCAGCTTGTTTTGTTTGCTTTTCTTCATATTGCGCCCCTGTCATCCTCCATGCAAGTCCCTGCATGGTTGAAATCCTGATAATAAGTAACTGCTTTGTTATAATCAGATTTTAGAGCGGCAACCTTAGAAAGCAGACTGATAATTTTGCATGAAAGGTTGATTTTTTTGACTATACTTTTCTTTTTACTGCGCCTTTTACACAGTGCTTTCTCCCAAAATACTCTGGACAGGATTCACGGCCAACTGCTCCTCGGAAAATCCTCTTCCCAGCACCTCCCTGGCATCCAAAATGATTACAAACGCATGAGGATCACACTCGCTGACAATATCCTTGGCCTGTGCGATCTCTCGTCCCGACACCACGCAGTACAAAATTCCCGTTTCTTTCTGCAGGTACATTCCCCTCGCCCTGATAGAAGTAACACCGCGGTCCAGTTCCTTCATAAGTCTTCCCGCCACCTTCTCCTGTGCATTTGACATGATGAGCATGGCCTTCGCCATGTGCGGTCCGCTCAACAGTGCGTCGGACACTTTCGTCATGATATACACGGAAATCATTGCATACATTGCCGAGGACAGGCCGAAAACACCTGCGCCGCAAACGACCACTGTCCAATCTAAGATTCGGATGATCTGAGAAACACTCATGCTTCGCAGTATTCTTTTCTGTAACAAGACAGCCATAAGGTCTGTTCCGCCGCCTGTCCCCATTCCGGTGAGAACAAGCCCGCAGCCCGCGCCCATGAGTATTCCTCCAAACAGCGCGCCGAGAATAAGATCACCGTCGCTGACGATTGAGATGTCCGGAATGACCGCCAGAAACAGCGTCTGCATAAGAATCGCGTAAACCGTGCGCGTTAGAAATTGACAGCCTTTTTCCCGCAGTGCCCACAGAAGCAGCGGTACATTCAACATGATCATTGTGATCCACTGCGGGATCATAAAGAGTCTCCGCAGAATGACCGAAACGCCGGTCAATCCGCCTGTCACCAGCCCAAGAGAGCCATAGATATTTTTCCCTGCGAACGCGTACAGGAACACCCCGGACGTGATGAGTACGTAATCTCTGAGAGGAGTTCTGTTGAAATATTTCCGAATAATGTGTCTGTTCATATTTACCTCCATGTCGATTCCTTAATTGTTTCCATAAGGAACGTAAGATAAGCGAGTCCTCTTTTTCCGCTGGTGCTGCTGTCCGGATACATATAGGTTTCAAGCGCCAGCGTCCCGTCATAGCCGATGTCCGAAAGAGCCTGCAGAATGTTCCGAAAGTCTATGTGTCCGTAACCGGGATACCATCGGTTGTTGTCCGCGATATGCACATGACCGATCAGATCGCCTGCAGCTCGTATGGAAGCGCCCATTTCCGCCTCCTCAATATTCATGTAAAAAGTATCGATGTGCATGAGTATCTTCTTAAAGGCATTGCCGCGCAGAAAAGCGGCTCCGATACGCATGTTGTTAAGCCAGTCGCTGTCATGACGGCCCATGATCTCCAGACCGAGCGGTACGTCTAACTCCTGCGCCATCTCGTCCAGTTTGTACAGGCTCTCAGTGAGGTTCTCCCTGTATGCCTCCGGGGAACCCGCATCAATAAAGCGTCCCGCAACAACGCCCAGAATAACCACTGCATGATCCGGCTGCGCCGTGATCATGTGTTCGCGCAGGTGAAGGATCGTCTTTTCCCGAACGGAACGATCGCGGTCGGCAAGGTTGTAATGCCTCGCGCTATAAACGGATCCTGTTCCGATTGAACTGAGCGCCATGTCATGTTCATGAAGAATATCCCACAGTTTCTTTCTGTCCGTCTGCGCGGAGTCCAGTATGTGCAGCTCCGCTGCTTCAAATCCATCCCGGGCCATCTGCGGGATGATCTCCTCATAAGGTCCCCGGTAGATCAGCGCCGTATTCGGGGGCGCCTCGAGTACGCCGGTTGCCGCAATTCTCATGTTTACTTCCCTGTCCTTTCATCTTTGTTGCAATGCCCGCGCAGCGAGCACATACAAGTGCTTTTCGCGCGGCAAAACAGCTGGGCGGAAAGCCGTAAATGTGTTGTTTTGTGCATTATAAAAAACTCGGTTTCCGAAGAAACCGGATTATTTACACTCGTTACACTAATTTTGTGACATGTTTCTACATCTCTTTCCTCTTAGTGCGATCATCTGAATATAAAGCACCCCAGATGTGTTCATCATGACGGCCCGTTATCTGTCAACGCGCTGTTTTGAAAAGGGCTGTCTCATATGCGACAGCCCTTCTCAATAACGCGTTTTCTTTACAGAACATTCTTTACATTTTCATTCATGATTATTCACACCTCCGCAATACATTCGATTTCACACAGCGCTCCCTTGGGCAGATCCTTCACCGCGAAGCAGCTTCTGGCGGGCTTGGAGGTGAAGTATTTCGCGTACACCTCGTTGAACGCGCCAAAATCCGCAATGTTCGCAAGGAAGCAGGTAGTCTTGACAACTTTCTCCGCGCCGGAGCCGGCTTCTTCGATGATCGCGAGCACGTTCTTGCAGCTCTGCTCCGTCTGCGCGGCGATGCCCTCAGGCATCTCTCCTGTCGCGGGATCCACCGGAAGCTGTCCGGAAGTAAAGATCAGGCCGTTTGTTACAAAGCCCTGGGAATAAGGGCCGATCGCGCCGGGCGCGTTCTGGGAATTGATAAGTATCATGGTTACAATACTCCTTTTTTTGTTTAATCCGGGCTGTACCCCTAATGTATTCGTATTTAAGTACGCCTGAAATTAAATCCGGAAAGCCGGAAGGCTGCATTCTGTTCACATCTGGCATCAAAAGCCGGAAAAATCAAAGGAAAAGCATGATTTTGGACCAAAAAGAGGGTGCCGCCTCTGCTGATTAATCAGCAATGAACTGCTCCCCGTCAAGTAGACAATAAAAAAACAAAATTTTCTGTCATCAGATTGTTTGATCTGGTGGCAGTTTTTATGCTGCCGCCATATATTGCTCGTACTTCTCCCTCGGTGTCAGAACGCCTAGCTTTCGCTGCAATCGCCTGTTGTTATAGTACTCAATGTAGTCCT
>Ga0256404_1004089_pt1 | contig 28178 bp, 30 predicted proteins | sample RumenRJG_01DNA_FD_185990 | JGI IMG/M metagenome (GOLD analysis project Ga0256404, IMG submission 185990) | Bovine rumen microbial communities from Lethbridge, Alberta, Canada - RJG_01 | ecosystem: Host-associated > Mammals > Digestive system > Stomach > Rumen | place: Canada: Alberta | collected...
TGAAGCTATTTGACATGAGCCGAAGAGACTATGTCCGGAATCCTAAATCCCACAAGTTTTGTGATTGAGCCTTTTTTTATTCAGACTTGCGCCACCGGCGGCCCGGCGTATGTTTTCCGCACCCGTCAGCCGTCTGGGGCCAGTTCAGCTTCCATTCCAGGTATTCTTTCTGCGTGATCTCGCCATCGGCCAGCTGCTGCTTCCGGAGCTGCCACTCCTTCAGGAAGCCGTCAAGGAGATGATTGCGGAAGCTGAGTGCCATATGTAATTCCGGATAATCCGGATCTGAGGTATCAGTAACCTCATACAGGGAAGTGCGGGGATAGTGTTCGTCCAATTCAAAGAGGGAATACATGATGTCTTCTGCAGCGTAGAGTGTCGGCTCATACAGGGAACGGTAATTGACATCCAGCACTTCCGCTATTTTGCGGAGAAGATCCTCCTTGGGAGTTCTGGTTCCGCTCTCATATTGCGCGATACGGATATCCGCGCTTCGTTCGTCGAGACCGGCGGCAATGCCCAGCTCTTTTTGTGTCAATCCGCGGAAATTACGGGCGCGCTTGATTCGATCACCAACAGCCATAGGGAACCTCCGTTATTAAACAATTTTGTATAAATAATATACTGCGTGGAAAAGAAAACTGCAATAAAAACTTAAACAAAAATATTTAGTTCTGTACAGGCAAGCCACTTGTGTTAAACAAATATGTATAGTATCATTCAGAATAGGGATAAACATAAATGCTTAGTAAAAATTGAATAGCGTTCGATCCGGACAGATACCGCCATGACCTTTCACCATGAAAGAGAGCGCCCGAGAGGGATGACACAGCACCGCGCAGGGGATATGCCTGTCAGAGACCGGGGAGAAGCACAGCAGGATGTTTATTCCGGTAATACCCATCAACAGACAGAAGCACGAAAGGAGAACCATGAGCAAGACAGTGTTTGTAAAGGCGGAAGAACTCGCGGAGGACCTGGCAATCTCTAAAGCAATGGCTTACAAGCTGATCCATCAGTGGAATGAGGATCTTCGAAAGAAAGGTTATACGACAGTAAGAGGCCGTGTGAGCCGGAAGTACTATGAGGAGCAGATCTACGGGATGGGAGATGAGCTGCATGCCGGCGTATAAGGATCAGAAAAAAGGCACCTGGTACGCGTCATTCTACTACGAAGACTGGAAGGGTGTCAGAAAGAAGAAAATGAAGCGCGGATTTGAAACAAAAAAAGAAGCGCAGCAGTGGGAACGGCAGTTTCTTCTTCAACAGGCGGCAGATGTGAATATGGAGTTCTGCAAATTCGTCGAACTCTATATTGCGGATAAGAAAAAACGTATCCGTGAAAACACCTGGGCAAGCAAGGAGCATATTATCCGGACCAAGATCCTGCCGTATTTTAAGGCGAAGCGGCTGAACGAAATCTCGGCGAGGGATGTCATTGCCTGGCAGAACGAACTCTTAAACCACAGGGATTCAAGAGGCAGAGGCTATGCACCGACGTACCTGAAGTCGGTGCACAGCCAGCTTAGCGCCATATTCAATCATGCTGTCCGTTATTACGGCTTGAAAAATAACCCTGCGGCGCTTGCCGGGACGATGGGGAAGGAACAGCGGAAGGAAATGCTTTTCTGGACGAAGGAAGAATACCTCAGGTTTGCGGAAGAAATGATGGACAAGCCGCGTTCCTATTATGCGTTTGAGATGCTTTACTGGACAGGCATCCGGGAGGGTGAGCTCCTGGCGCTGACACCGGCGGACTTCGACTTTGAAAAAGAAACTGTATCGATCAATAAGTCCTATCAGCGCCTGAACGGGAAAGATCTGATCACGGATCCGAAGACTCCGAAAAGTATCCGGATCGTCAAAATGCCGCGGTTTCTGGTGGAGGAAATGAAGGATTATATCGACAGCCTTTACGGTATACAGGACGACCAGAGGATTTTTGAGATGACAAAGCGTTACCTGCATCATGAGATGGACAGAGGTGCCAAGGCGGCAGGTGTAAAAAGAATCCGAATCCATGATCTCCGGCACAGCCACATCAGCCTGCTGATCGATATGGGGTTTTCAGCAGTGGCGATCGCGGACCGTGTCGGGCATGAGAGTATCGATATCACTTACCGGTACGCGCATTTATTTCCGTCAAAGCAGTCGGAAATGGCGGACCGGCTGGACTTGCAGAGAACAGAAAGAGAGGATTCAGAACGTGGAGAAAAAACTGGATAAGCAGGGCAGATGGCGCAGCAAGATCGTAGCATTTCGGGTTTCGCCGGCGGAAGCCGCTCTTATCGACGCGAAGGTGGGAATGTCCGGGCTGACAAAACAGGAATATATCATCCGGCGTCTGCAGGAACGCGCCGTCACGGTATACGGAAACCCACGGGTTTACAAGGCGCTGAAAAACCAGATGACGGGCATCCTTACAGAACTGAAGCGGATACGTACCGGGGATCCTGTCGATGAAGATTTGAAAGAGATCATCAAAATGATGAATCTGATCATGGATGGAATGAAGGAGGGCAACCGTGGCATGTGAAAAGAAAACGACTGCTCCGGATCCGGCTGTTGGCGCAGCCGCAGAGCAGTCATCCTATGTATGTACACTAATAATTTTAGCAGAAACACGAAGGGAAATCAAAGGAATTAAAGAATTCGGAGGATACGCTTTCCGGGAGAGGAGGGCCAGTGAACAGGGCAGTATTTGAAAACCTGGTCCGGTCTGAGCCCGGATCCAGGGAAGAAAAGTATCTTTTCTTTACAGATTCAGAAGCGATAGCCGGCGCGATCTTTGTCGCCGGTTACCGCTCTGTGCTTTTAAAAGACGGAATGGAAGGGTACTTCAGTCTCGACACACTGGAGGAATACCTGGACAGGATGACCTGCATCGGGAACTGCGGAAGCAACTACGTCTATGTGATGGCCTGCCTGTCAAAGCAGAACAATGACCGCCTTGCAGAAATGTTCCGGAGGGAGGGCCTCGAATCCCGGGAAGGCTGGAAGCTCTTTTATGAGAAAGAGTATCTTGCAAAGCCAGAATCAAAGCAGGAGCTGGTATCCACACTTGAACGATTCATCGATCGCTTTGAGGGAAAGGAGGATGAGGATCATTCCATTGACCGTTTTCACCGCTTTAATGATAACGGGAGGCCTGTCGGGGTCCTGGACCTTGAGATCGTGGACCACCTTCTTAAAAAGGTCCCGTTCTTTGTCCTCAAGGAGATCCCGTTTGTCTACCAGGGAGGAGTCTACAGGGAAGATACCGGCGGCATCCGCCTGAAGGCGGAGATCCAGAAGCTGCTCTACCGGAACCTGGTGACCAGTCCGGTCCTGAACCGGGTGTACTCCCTCCTGATCAGCCAGCCTTCTGTACAGAAACAGTTCCAGGATCTCTATAACCAGCCGCCGGAATGGATCAATTTCAGGAACGGGTTTTACGACCCGGTCAGCAGGAGGATGCACCCGCACGACCCAAAGTATCTGGTCCTGAACCAGATCCCGCACAGGTTTGATCCTGAGGTTCCGGGTGATGACAACAACGGAGACGCCATCCGGGCTTTCATTGAAAGCTCCATCCCTGACCCCGTTGAGCAGGAGATGATGTGGGAATACCTTGGGTATTGCATGACGATGGATACAAGCATGCAGAAATTCCTGATGCTCCTCGGCAACGGCGGCACGGGGAAGTCGGTCCTCATCTCCCTGTTCCAGCAGGTGATCGGCATCAGCAACTGTTCCAGCATCTCACTGCAGGACCTGAACCGCAGGTTCTATGCAACCGGGCTGTTCGGAAAGCAGCTGAATGCCTGCGGCGATATCTCCTGCAAGGCGATGGAGCAGACTGATGTGATCAAAAAAGCAGTCGGGGAGGACACCCTGATCTTTGAAAAGAAAGGACAGGATGCGCTCCAGTTCACGAGCCGGACGAAACTCCTCTTTTCCGCGAACGCCATGCCGGAGAACCTGGAGGAGAAATCCGATGCCTTCTACCGACGGCTGCTGATCCTGGAGATGGACCATGTGGTAACAGCGGACAAAAAGGACACCCGGCTGAAGGAAAAACTCCGGAAGGAAACGGGCTACGCGATCCGGAGGGCAGTGAAGGCGCTGGGTAGTCTGTATGAGAGAGGGCGGTTCACGGAAAGTGATCGGAGCCGGATGCTGGTCACGGAAATCCAGAAGGCGTCGGACAGCGTGAAGGCTTTTATCGAAGACATGCTTGACCGTGAAAAGGACGGAAGGATCCGGAACACGAAGATGTATGAGTACTACTGTGAATACTGCGCCGACAACGGGCGGCAGCCCCTCGGGAAAAAGCGCTTCTTCGCTACGATGCGGACCAAGGGATACTGCGGATCCAAATCTAATGGGATCTGGTTTTTTAACGGAGTCGCTTTGAAAGAGACGGAGTTTGAACCCGCACCTGAAGGGACACACCCCTTCGATTAAGCACGTTAGTTTTACAGCGACTGAAGATTTTTTTCCCTAAATTCCCTGAATGCCCCGGTTTCGGTGCCTGACCGGGCCGGGGCAGGGATCAAAGGGAAAAAAGGGAATAATTATTTGAATCCGGATGAAAAAGAAGAAATCTGACAGCCCTCGGCGCTTGAGAGCGAAATACACCCATCGCACAAACCTTCGGTTTATGCTCTGTGTATTCCGCGGCTGCGCCGGGCCTGAGATCCTGATCCGGAAGGCCTGGCGGCCTGTGCCGGAGCGCATCCGCGCAGAAAGGAAAAACAAAAATGCCAAGGCATTCATTTATCCAGCAGACAAAACTCCGTGACGTCCACGGCCGCATCGATTATATCAGCAGTCCGAAACGCCAGGAGCATCTCTACGCGGTGTACTCCACTGCTGAGCCTGATTTCTGGAGTTACCTGGCCGAACAGAACCGGTTCGACTTCCGGAGGAGCGGCAGTTCCGGGAGCTGCATTGAAGCAAGGGAACTGATCATCTCCCTGCCGGAATCGTTCCGGTCATTCGACCGGGAGACCCTGCTCAGGCTGTTCACGGAAAAATTCAGGCAGACGTACGGCGTCCAGTGCATCGCGGCGCTGCACCACAACAAGGCAATGACCAATTACCATATCCACCTCATCTTCAGTGAGAGGAAGATCCTGGACCAGAAGGAAGTGAAGACCGCCTCGAGGAATATGTTCTATGATGAACATGGCCGGCATGTACGGACCAGGAAGGAGATCCTCGACGAAAATGGTAAGGCCCGGCCCGGCTGCAGGATCATCCCCAAGGGTGAAGTCTATGAAATGAATTACTTCGCAGGAAAGGAAAGCGCCTTCAAGAAACATTCGTTCCTGGCGGAAGTGAAGGAGATGTACACGGATCTTATAAACTCACTGATCACAGACGAAAAGGAACGGCTGACTGTGTTCGATCCTTCAGGGCCTTATCTTCCGACAAAGAAGATTGGGAAACGCAATCCGAAGGAGGAAGAGATCAGGGCGGACAATGAAGCCCGGCAGGAATGGAACCGGACTATCGATGAGGCCCTGGTCAGGGGCATGCCGGAAGAAGAGGCTGTTGACCGGAAAAAGGAGCTGGTGATCAGACCGGTCAGGGATTCGATACGGAAGGATGGATATCATGCGGAACGGTTCCGGACGGTGGTACGCAGCGCTGTCGCCATCCTCATGGAACAGGTCCGTACTATTACAGTCAAAAAAGAAAAGATCCCGAAAGTCGACTTCCGGAAATTCAATGAGATGATCGCTGTACGGAAGGAACTGTACAGAATCACCGGAAGGATCGACAGCATTGAAAAACAGATCCGCCGCAGGCAGGAAAAACTGGATTCACTGCAGGGCCTGGCCGGCGTCTTCCGCCTGAAACTGAAAACGGCCATGATGAATGAGATCACGGACCTTATGGAGGAACGCAGGAAGCAGCAGGCTCTCCTTGATGAGACCGTGATAAGGGCAGGGTATTGGAACGTCGCTTCATTCCTGAAGGCGTATGAAAAGGCGAAGAAAGCTGTGGCAGAATACAGGGAATATAAGAAGCAGCATCCCGGGACAAGGAACACTTCGGGAGATCCCGGAAGGGAAAGCGTCCTGAAAAAACTGGCGGAATATGAAAAAGAGGGGAAGAGAAAGCAGGCAGAAAGGACAGCTTCTCAGGATTCTCAGTGGCAGCTCCGGAAGCCGGCCGCTTTCGTTGACGGCATGGAAAATGGACTGTTATAATGACGACGATTCAGAAATTTGATTGGAACTTGATTGCGGAGAGTGGAAAATGGAGATGAAAATCGACCCTGAGTTTGAAACACGGATACCGCCGCTGACAGAGGACGAGTTTCGGAATCTGGAAGAAAATATCCTTGCGGCGGGTGAGATCTATTCACCGATCATTGTCTGGAACGGAACGATTGTTGACGGTCATAACCGGTACCGGATCTTAAAAAAACATCCGGAACTGAAGTATTCTGTGAAGGAGATCTCTTTCAGTGACCGTGGGGAAGCGTTGAGCTGGATCTGCGAGAATCAGCTTGGACGCAGGAATCTCTCTCCTATGCAGAAGAAATACCTGCTGGGGGTCCAGTACAAAGCACAGAAAATGTCCCACGGCGGCAACAGAAGAAACGCTGCTTTTTCAAGTGATAAAAATGATCACTTGAAAACAGAGACTACGAGACAGAGACTTGCGAGGGTGCACGGTGTAAGCGAAGCGTATATCCAGCACTGTGCAGATTATGCGGACGGAGTCAATTACGCGGAAAGCATCCGCCCGGGCCTGGGAAAAAAACTGATCGGCGGCGAAGTGAAACTGACACAGCGATGCGTCGAAGGAATCGTAAAAGTACCGGAAAGAGAAAGATCCGCGTATATCGAAGATGCAATGACCAACACCTCCGGCTCCAGGGAAAACAAAAAGAAATCGCTTCTGAATAACTCTGAAAAGAAAAAGGAAACGATTCTTGATGATGAAGTATCCGTCGCCTTCCAGACGGCTATGGATGAGTTTATACAGACCTGGGAAGATATCCTTGATACTAAAGATGAATGGAGGGAGGGACACCGGGAGCTGTGTGTCTATCTGGTCGGATCGTGCTCACGGTTTCTGGAGGGGGTTCTGCAGGATTATTTCTACAACTTTTTTGAGGATGAGGACTGATAGAGCTGGAGGATGTTCATAAGATCATTGTAGAGGAAGGAAAAAGAAAAGGGGCTCCCGGTCACGGGAGCTCCTCCTCCGTTTCGTTATATTCAGTCTTCGTCTTTCACCAGTTCCGGTTGAAGCTCGCCTTCGCTCTTCGCGACGACCACAGACTATACACCCAGGGCCATTAGGGAACTCATCCGGCTGTTCCGGAAGGGATAACTCAATAGTACGACGCCATCACAAGGCTAAAGCCTATAAAACAAGCTCCCGGTCACCGGCAGCAAACCGATGATCGGGAGCTTGTCATAGTATGTCAGAAATCGATACCGAACAGGTGTGGTTATTAACACTTACCCCTGGCAAGAATATAAGCATTGTTTTCTACCTGAACATTCCCAATAGCCTGCTGCATGGAGGAGCTGCACTTTCCTGCGACCGGTCCTGCAAAAGCGATGATGGTAAGCATCATTGCTGCGATTGCTGCGAAAACTGTACCCATAAGTTTCTTCATCATTGATATTTCCTCTCTTTAATTATGATTTCAATTTTGCTGTATTCATCCGTGTTTTTGTTATGCGCGGAGTATATAACATTTTCAGTCACAGAAAAGGCATACCAATAATACAGATTTTCCGCGATACGTTTCCAGGGATGGCTTACCTCAATCTTGACCTGAGTTCCTGCAGCAGAAGCTCCGCGATCGGTGTAAATGTCTGGTATTTTCTCCAGATCACATATATGTCGCTCTGCGGAGCTTCGGACAGCGGTTTAAAGATGAGATCACTTTCATCGCTGGTATTGACGAGTTTGTCCAGGACCACGGCATAACCCATCCCGGCCCTGACCATGACAGAGCCGTTGTAAACAAGGTTGTATGTCGCGACGATATTCATTTCCTTTGCGGCGGGACCAAGCCACCGGGGAGATTCCTGATCGACCCACTGCCTGGAACAGATCAAAGGAAGGCCGCTCAGGTCAGACACCTCAAAATGATCTTTTTCTGCAAGCGGATCGTCTTTACGCATCAGAACGCCCCAGGTATCCTTTACAGGTAATTCCAGATAGTTGTATTTCGACAAGTCCACATAACTCATAACGATGGCGAAATCAAGAAGTCCCTTGTCGAGCCGTTCACAGACATCTGTCAGGTTTCCGCTGTAGATATTACAGCGGATCCTGGAATGTTTTTTCTGCAGAGAGCATACTGCTTCGGCAAACAGGGACATGGCTTCGGATTCCGGAGCCCCGACAAAAATATCACCGCTGTCTGCCTCTTCCAGTGACTTAAATTCTGCTTCCGTCTTATCCACCAGGGAGAGAATATCCTCCGCCCGGTCACGCAGCAGCATGCCGGCTTCTGTCAGTTTGATACTGTAGTTGGAACGGATAAACAATTTCGTCCCAAGCTCTTTTTCCAGTTCCTTCAGCTGCTTTGACATGGTGGGCTGGGAAATGAACAGTCGTTCGGCAGCTCTCGTCATATTGCCTTCCCGCGCCGTTTCAAGAAAATATCTGAGCACACGGATCTCCATAGGAATACCTCCTCTTACAGACATTCTATTTTAGAATAATTAAAGATGCAATATGGGTATTAGACATTTCTGCGCCCGGCAGATAAAATGATATCAAGAAGGAAATCAGTGAACCTGAAGCTGAACAGAATATAGGAAGAATACAGGAAGGATATAAAATATGAAGAAGCAGATCTTAAGAGTGTTTATGGTATTGGCATTGTTCACCGCACTGCCCGGCTGCGGAAGCAGGCAGGTGCAGAATGCATTTGCAGACACCACTTCAAATACAGCAGCGGTTGAAACCACAGCGGTTGAAACTAATGCGGCTGAAACAGCAACAGCCGGGGAGGCAAAAGAAAAAATGCTCAGGATGATGATCGGAGATACTGCGGTTGCTGTTGACTGGGAAAACAACGAATCCGTAGAAGCGCTGAAAAACTTATGCGCGGAAACACCGCTGGTCATCCAGATGTCCATGTACGGCGGATTCGAGCAGGTCGGTCCTGTCGGGACCCGGCTTCCTTCCAGCGATGTACAGACCAGGACATCTGCCGGTGACATTGTGCTTTATTCCTCCAGCCAGATCGTCGTTTTCTATGGCTCCAACTCCTGGGCCTATACCAGGCTCGGCCACATCACCGACCGGGATCCGGCCGGAATGGCTGCGCTTCTCGGAAGCGGTGATGTGAAGATCACGATCAGCATGGAAAAAACAGAATAAAAGGATCAGGTTCGGCAGAACCCTTAAAGAGTAAGGAGGAAAACACTATGTTGGGAAATTTCAGTTATTCGAATCCTACAAGACTTTATTTCGGAGATAACGCTCTCGCATTCCTTGCGGAGGAACTGAAGAATTACGGAAGCCGCGTCATGCTGACCTATGGCGGTGGATCCATTAAGAGAAACGGTATTTATGACGATGTGCTCCGTATTCTCACGGAAGCAGGAAAGGAAGTGTTTGAGGATCCGGGCGTCATGTCTAACCCGACGGTTCAGAAACTGTACGAAGGCTGCAGGATCGCAAGAGAGAACAATGTGGATCTGATCCTTGCGGTCGGCGGCGGTTCTACCATCGACTATGCTAAAGCAGTCTCTGTTTCCGCATGGTGTGAAGAGGATCCCTGGAACAAGTACTATCTCCGGATGGAGGATGTGGACAACCGAATCATTCCCGTTGGAAGCGTGCTGACCATGGTCGGCACCGGTTCTGAGATGAACGGCGGTTCCGTCATCACCAATCACGAGCAGAAGCTGAAGATCGGCCATGTCTTTGGTGACAACGTAATGCCGAGATTCTCAATCCTTAACCCCAAATATACTTACACTGTTCCGAAGTATCAGATGGTCGCAGGCATCTATGATATCTTCAACCATATCTGTGAACAGTATTTCTCAGGGGAAGATGACAATACCAGCGACTATCTTTCCGAGGCACTGATGAAATCAGTCATCCATGCCTCCCGCATCGCGGTAAAGGACCCGCAGGATTATGAGGCGAGAAGCAATCTGATGTGGTGCGCGACCTGGGCGCTGAACACCCTGATTGCAAAAGGAAAAACGACGGACTGGGAAGTTCACATGATCGGGCAGGCTATCGGCGCTTATACTGATGCGACCCACGGCATGACGCTTTCTGCTGTCTCCCTTCCCTATTACCGTCATATCATGCCTTATGGCCTTCCGAAGTTTGTCCGGTTTGCAAAAGAAGTATGGGACATCCGCACAGAAGAGATGAGTGAACAGGAAGCAGCAGAAGCCGGACTTGCTGCTATGGAAAGCTGGATGAAGGAGATCGGGGTCGTCATGAGCGCGAAGGAACTTGGCGTCACTGAAGATATGCTCGGCGGGATCGCAGACGCGACGTTCCTGCTTGAAGGAGGCTATAAGACTCTGACACGGGAGGAAGTCGTGAAGATCGTAAGAGAAAGTATTTCATAAGGAGTCAGATCATGAAACAGAAACTTGCAGCAGTTATCCTGACAGCCGCTCTCTGCTTTTCCCTGGCCGCCTGCGGAAACAGCAGCCAGCCGCAGACAGCTTCAGCACAGCAGTCATCTGAACAAAATACGGACGAGAGTGCAGCCGAAAGTACGGATAATACCACCGCACAGGCAGAGACCTCTCAGGAGCAGGAAAAAAACAAAGTAGCCAGGGACGGCGCCGAGATGCAGACAGAGGACAAGTCCATGCCTACCCGCATTCCCCCGGAGAAGGGCACAAAGATCAACCTGTATTTCGGGGACACGCTCATCACTGGTGTGCTGAACGATTCTGAAACAGCACAGGCGCTGATCGCGAAGCTTCCCATGACACAGCACATGAGCCGGTACTCCCATGATTTTTGCGGTGTTACGGAAGAACTCCCATACAATGAAGACGACGTCCATTACGGATGGCTGAACGGTGATATCGATTACGCCCTGAATGCGCCGTATTTTACGATCCTTTTCGAGGATGAAGATGAATCGGAGCAGTATGGCTACCAGGTCAATATCGGCGTGATCACCTGTCCAATCGCAGATATCGCTGCGCTTCAGGGCTCCTTTGATGTACGGATAGAACTGGCGGAGAACTCAGAAGGGGATGCTTCAGAGAATACCGCAGAGAATGCCGGACAGGATATAACAGCTTCCAGTGCAGCAGCTGTATATTTCAGCAGAGTCGGCAATACAGACTTTCCTGCCGGTGTGGATGCGGTTACCAGTGCCAGCCTGCAGGCGGATAACGGAACAATTAAGGGAAATGCGCAGCTGATCGCTGAATGGATCTCTGAGGAAGCCGGCTGTGAGACCTTTGAGATCCTTACGGATGAAGCATATCCGGCAGATTATGACGAAACAGTTGACCAGGCAAAAACCGAACAGAGAAACAGCTTCCGCCCGGTCTTAAGGTCTGATCTGTCTGAGATCGGACAGTATGACACGATCTACCTGGTCATTCCTAACTGGTGGGGAGACCTGCCGATGGCAGTGTATTCCTTCTTTGACGCCTGTGATCTTTCAGGAAAAACGATCAAAGTCTGTATTACTCATGAAGGAAGCCGGTTTTCACGTACGGTCGATACCATCAGGCAGCTGGAGCCGGATGCGGAAGTTACAGAGGGGCTCGCAGTGCGCGGCGGCTCTGTAAAGGATGAAGAACAGAATATCCGGCAGTGGGCCAGAGAAAACAAATAACAGGAAGGATTTGGAAAAATGAATGCGAAAATGCTGGACGGAAAGGTAGCCATTGTGTCCGGTGCAAGCTATGGAATGGGCTATTCCATGGCGGAGCTGTTCGCGAAGGAAGGCGCCAGAGTAGTCATGACAGCCAGAGGAAAAGAAAAGCTGGATGCGGCAGTGAAGTCGATCCGTGATCAGGGCTATGATGTCACCGGTGTTGTGGCTGACAATAAAAACCTGGACGATGTGAAAAAGGTCATCCAGACTGCGCTGGATATATATGGGGATCTGGATATCGTTATTAATAATGCTGCCATCGGCGAGCAGAAAATGATCGATGAGACCGATGACGAGTGGCTGGAGCATGTTTATCAGACCAATGTGTTCGGACCCTTCCGTTTTATCAGGGAATCGCTGAAGGTCTTTCTCCCGAAGAACGAGGGCTGTATCATAAATATCTCCTCGGTAAATGGCGAGCGCCCCTTCTGCGGGGCATCCTATACTTCTTCCAAGGGCGCCATCAATACGCTGACGAAGAATGTCGCCATGCGTTTGATCGATACGAATATCCGCATCAACGCGGTGGCGCCCGGCGCAACCATCACGCCGGCGCATCTGGCAAACAAGGCTGGCGAGCAGCCTGGAGGCGCAAAGATGCTGGAATACAGCAAACATTTCGTCTATTTTCCCGGACCGGAGTGCGATCCGATAGATCAGGCGAACGCCTGCCTGTTCCTCGCATCCGACATGGGCAGGCATGTGAAGGGCCAGGTCATTCAGGTCTGTAACGGTGCATTTCTTTAATCAACTAGTGCGACAGCCCCTTTTGTTTGAGAGTCGATAACGGCTCTCTTTTTTTTTGCGATAAGTGAGTGCTGTGCTCTCCTAACTGGTTTGTTTGTTCTATTTCTTTGCAAAATACTGGAAAGACCCTTGACTGTTTTTGAAACATCGTCAGCCTTAGACTCTTAATTGTAAGGAGAAGCAAGGCACTCCTAATCAAACAGTAAGTATTAGTCACAGGCGCCTGCGCGGAAGAATCGGCAGGCAAAAGTCTAAAAGGAGGAAAAGACATGGCTGACTATTTGAGAAACATCGTAAAAATGCAGAAAGAAGGAAAGGCTGTAGGTATCTACTCCGCCTGCACCGGCAACGCGATCGTGCTGGAAGCATGCATGAGAAGAGCGCTGGACACAAATGCGCCGCTCCTCATCGAGTCCACAGCCAACCAGGTTGACCAGTACGGCGGCTACACAGGCATGAAGCCCGCGGATTTCATGGCCATGTGCAAAGGCATTGCCAAAGAAGTCGGACTTCCCATGGACCGCATCATTCTTGGCGGCGATCACCTTGGCCCTCTGACTTTTGCCCACTATGACGAAGAGAAGGCAATGGAAGAGGCTAGAGAGCTGATCAGACAGTATGTAGCAGCAGGATTCACCAAGATCCACATCGATACCAGCATGAAGGTGGCCAGTGACGACCCCGACACCAGACTCTCCGATGAGACAATTGCCCGCCGCGGTGCGGATCTGGCAAGAGTAGCGGAGGATACTTTCGCAGAACTTAAGAAGAAGGATCCCGATGCAGTGCATCCTGTTTACATTGTCGGCAGTGAGGTCCCGATCCCCGGCGGTTCTCAGGATGAAGTTGACACAGGCGTGCAGGTCACAAAGGTCGATGACTTCAAGAAGACCGTGCAGACTTTTAAGAATGCTTTTGCAGCCAGAGGACTGCAGGAAGCGTGGGATTATGTCATCGGCGTGGTCGTTCAGCCGGGCGTGGAAGAGAAGGACGCAGGCTGCACCGAATATGTGAGAGAAAAAGCAATAGATCTGATGGCGTCCATCGACGAGTATCCCAACCTGATCTTTGAAGGCCACTCCACGGACTATCAGACCAAGTTCAAACTCAGGGAACTGGTGGAAGATGGCGTAGGCATCCTCAAGGTTGGCCCCGGTCTCACACTGGCACTCCGCGAAGGCCTCTTTGCCCTGGCCAATGCTGAGAAGCAGATGCTGATCGATCATCCCGAGAAGCAGAGCTACTTCATTGAAGTCCTGGACGCGGCCATGATGGAGAACCCTAAGTATTTCAAGAAGTATTACTACGGAACGGAAAAGGAGATCGCTTACAAGCGCAAGTACTCCTTCTCTGACAGATGCCGCTATTACTATGCAGATCCTGAAGTGCAGGCAGCCATCGAAAAGCTCTTTGAGAACTTCAAGGACGGCCTGCCGCTGGGCCTTCTGAGCCAGTTTATGCCGATCCAGTATACAAGAGTCAGAGAGGGAAGACTTAAGAATGATCCCAAGGAACTTGTTATGGACCGCGTCGGCGACTGCATCGACGAGTACCAGTTCGGTTCTCATCAGTGGGAACTGGTGGGCTGAGATTTAAGAACGCGGCGAGCGCATAGCGCTGATCCAGACGCGTCAAAATCGTGAAGTCAGTATCGGTTATCAAAGCTGACAATGCTGATCGAAGAACCGGAGAAAGGGGTCATCCCCTTCACCGGATTCTTCCGTTATCTGGTCGTCTGCTTTGTCATCCTGCAGGCATGGCTCTATTTGACAAACTATGTGGACCGGTATGGAAGATGGAAGTGGTATGAATATGGCCTGACGGCAGTCAATATGACGGCTGCGGTCTATATGGCAAACACGATTGATGCCGACTGGGGCGAGATGGTGACTACCTTTAGGTAAATAATAAGGAGGATTACACCAATGAGAAACTTACCGAAAATCGCCCTTGGCGCTTGGGCATGGGGCAACGACGGAACATTTGGAGGCGATATTACTGCTGAAAGCCTTCGCCCGATCTTTGACACAGCAATGGCGAATGGACTGAACCTGTGGGATACGGCTTACGCCTATGGCATGGGAACCTCAGAGAAGGTGCTGGCCGGGTTCCTGAAGGGGCTTGAAAGAGACTCATATCTCGTGTCTGACAAGTTCACCCCTCAGTGTGCCAACGGCAGGTCTACGGCTATGGCGGACATGATTGAAATGCAGCTTCAGCTGATGGATCTGGATCGGTTTGATATCTACTGGATTCACAATGTCTGGGACGCGCCGCATTGGACGGAGGAGCTGGCGAAGTATTTTGAAGGAAAGGACAATGTTCCTCTTCTCGGTGTGTCGAATCATAACCTTGCGGAGATCAAACAGGCGAATGAGATCTTAAAAAGCCACGGCTTGAAGTTGTCTGCCGTGCAGAATCACTACAGCCTCATCAACCGCTCCTCCGAGGATTCCGGCATTCTTGATTACTGCAGAGAAAACGACATTACTTTCTTTGCCTACATGGTGCTGGAGCAGGGAGCTCTGTCCGGAAAATATGATACCGCACACCCCATGCCTGCCGGGTCTGCCAGGGCGGAGACTTATAACCCGGTTCTTGACAAGTTGGAGATCCTGAATGCCGAGCTGAAAAAACTGGCTGAGAAATACGGTGTTGGTCCCGCGCAGATCCCGGTGGCGTGGGCAATCGCCAAGGGAACGCTGCCTATTATCGGTGTAACGAAAGAAAACCAGGTACTGGATGCGGTAAAGGCCGCCAACATCGCACTAACCGCAGAGGATGCCACGGAGCTGGAAAAGGTCGCTGACAGCCTCAACCTGAATGTGATCCGTTTCTGGGAAAAGGAGATGAAATAAATGAGCAAGAAGAATATCGGCGCAACGCTGGCGCTCTACCCCTGCCCTGTTATCGTGGTAGGCGCAATGGTAAACGAAAAGCCCACATGGACGCTGGTGGCCCATGCCGGAACCGTGGCCCACAGCCACCTGATGGTATCCCTGGTACAAGCCCACTACATCAACCAGGGTATCCGGGAGAACAAAAGGCTCTCCGTCAATGTGGTGGATGAATCGTGGCTTGCCAAGGCGGATAAAATGGGAACCATCTCCGGCAGCAAGGTAGACAAGTCCGAAGCTTTCGCCTGGACCATGGGCGAAAACGGCGCTCCCCTCATTGATGATGCAAAGGTGTCCATTGAATGCGAGGTAGACGGCAACTACGAGCTGGAGCACTTTGACCACTTCATCTGCAAGATACTCGCGACCTATGCGGATGAGGCCGTCCTGAACGAGAAGGGCAAGATCGATTATCACACCTTTAAGCCCGTTCTCTTTGAGTTCCCGACCTATGAATACTTTGTGACTGGCGAGAAGGTCGGAAACTGCGGAAAGATGAATTGACCTCATACAAGACTCTGGTGATTGCAAGATATATTTTCTTGCAAAAAAGTGGAAAGACCCTTGACTGTTTTGCAAAAGCGGCAGCCGATACAATAAAGACAACAAGAACAGAGCAGACAACCGATCGGATAAAACCACTGCTTCGTCAAAGAGAAACAGTTAACAAAATAACAGAACATCAATTCACACAGGGAGGCAACATGATTTGGGAAGAATTGAAGGAGAGCCTGATCTTCATCGACCTGCAGGTTGACACTTATGAAGACGTATTCGAAAAGATGGGAGGCGAGCTCATTCGCCAGGGATATGCAAAGGACACATACATCGACGGCCTGAAGGAGAGGGAAGCGGAGTTCCCCACAGGAATTGACGTGGAGGGTTTCGCGATCGCCATTCCCCACACACCGGTCATCCATGTGAACCGCACCGGAACCGCGATCGGCATTCTTAATAAGCCGGTCACCTTCCACGAGATGGGCGGAGACGAGGAAGACACGGTCGAAGCCCGGCTGGTCATCATGCTCTGTGTGGACAATCCTTCCACACACATGGACAAGCTGCAGAAGATCATCGAAATGATCCAGGACAAAGAGTTCCTTGGAAAACTTACAGAAGCCAAAACAGAAAAAGAAGTCATCAAATTATTCGAAGAAAAGGAGAAAACATTATGAAAAAGAAAGTTATCGTAGCATGCGGCGGCGCAGTAGCAACATCCACAGTAGCAGCAAACAAGGTCGTAGACCTCTGCAAGAAGAACGGCATCGACGTTGAGATCTGCCAGATCAGGATCTCCGAGATCGGCTCCAACCTGCCGGCTGACCTGATCGTCACGACCTCCAAGGTCAAGGCTGAGTACAAGAACGCAGACGGCACAGTTGTACCGAAGGTGACAGGAATGCCCTTCATCTCGGGCGTCGGCGTTGCCAAAACAGAGAAGGCCATCCTGGATGTGCTCCAGGCGTGAGTGAGGAAGGGCCGGCTGCAATATTTTGACAAGGAAATGTAAACCATAACTCATGGAGGAGGAAGAAAATGAGCGGCCTTTTAGGCGGAGCATATTTCGTAATCAACTATATCATTGACATGGGTGCATCGGTCATGCTTCCGATCATCATCGCACTCCTGTCCATTATCATCGGCGTTAAGCCCGGTAAGGCAGTTCGTTCCGGTCTGATGATCGGCGTAGGTTTCGTAGGCATGGGCCTGATCGTAGACATGATGAATGCGAACATGGGACCTGCAGCCCAGGCAATGGCAGATCGCCTGGGCGTGAGCCTTTCCATCGTAGAAGTGGGCTGGCCCGGCATGTCCGGCGTCACATGGGGCTCGATCGTAGCAACAATTGCGATCCCGCTCTCGATTGCAGTAAACCTCTTGATGTTTGCTCTTAAACTGACAAAGGTCATCAACATCGATATCTGGAACGTATGGCACATGGCATTCACCGGTGCGATCGCATATGCAGTCACCGGAAACCTCTGGATCGGCCTTCTGGGCGTAGTAGTCCATGCCGCTATTTCCTTTAAACTCGGTGACCTGTGGGCACCGCTCCTGGCTGACTATTTTGAACTGGAAGGACTTACAGCTCCTCACGGAACCAGCGCTTACATGGCACCCGTTGCCTGCCTGATCGACTGGATCATCGAGAAGATCCCCGGCGTCAAGAAGATCAACTTCTCCGTAGACGGACTGCAGCAGAAGATCGGCGTCCTTGGCGAGCCCGTTGTTATCGGCTTCATCCTCGGTTCCATCATCGGCTTCCTTGCAGGCTACGGCCCGCAAGCAGCACTTCCGCTCGGCGTCAAGATGTCCGCAGTTATGGTCCTGATGCCCAAGATCATCAAATGCATCATGGACGGTCTTCTTCCTATCTCCGAGAGAGCCAAAGAGCTCATGCACAGCAGATTCGGCGAAGACGCAGACTTCTTCATCGGCCTTGACCCCGCGATCCTTCTGGGCGACCCCGAAGTTGTCACCGCAGGCATCCTTTTCATCCCGATCACATTGATCATCGCGATCCTGATCCCCGGAAACCGTATCCTTCCTTTCGGCGATCTTGCTACGATCGGTTTCTTCATTGCCATCGCAGTTGCGGTCCATAAGGGAAATCTCTTCCGCACACTGATTTCCGGATCCTGCATCATGGCTATGACTATCTGGATCACCAACCAGACCGTTGCATGGACAACTAAGCTCGGCGTGGATGTCGGCGCAGTTGCAGCAGGCGACACACTCGCAGCTATGGACCAGGGCGGCTGCCCCATCACTTATATCTTCGTTCAGCTCTTCACCAGAGAGAACGTGCTTGGATTGATCGTGATCGGCGCCATCTACGCAGCTTGCATGGTATTCGCAGTGATGCATTCCAGACAGAGAGCACTTGAAAACGCAGCAGAATAAACACTTCGGAAAAGAGGCCGATATGAAAATGAAAGCAGGCGTGGTGCACGCAAGAGAAGATTTACGATATGAAGATATTGAGAAGCCCGTACCCGGAGAAGGACAGGTTCTCGTCAAGGTAAAATATACCGGTATCTGCGGATCAGATATTCCCAGAGTTAACGGAGATGCATGCCATTATTTTCCCAACGTGCTGGGACATGAGTTCTCCGGCATTATCGAGGAAGTGGGAGAAAAGACAGTAAAGATGAAGCCCGGCACGAGAGTCGCAGGACTTCCGCTGGTTCCCTGCATGAAGTGCGAGGACTGCCAGAGAGGCGATTACTCCCTCTGCAAGAATTACAGTTTTGTAGGATCCAGACAGTTCGGCAGCTTTGCGGAGTACGTCGTAGTCCCCGAGAACAATGTAGTTCCGATCGGCGACAACGTATCCTATGAGATGGGCGCGCTCTTTGAGCCCGCAACGGTCGCTCTGCACGGCCTCTTCCGCACTCCTTACCAGGGCGGCAAAAATGTCGCGATCCTGGGCGGCGGAACGATCGGACTTCTCCTTATGCAGTGGGCTAAGATCTTTGGCGCTAAGCAGGCAGTCGTCTTTGATATCGCCGATAACCGTCTGGAGCTTGCAAAGCAGCTCGGCGCAGACGCCGGGATCAATACCCTGGAAAAGGATTATATGCAGAAGGCCAAAGACCTGACCGGCGGACGCGGCTATGACTATGTATTCGAAACTGCAGGCAATACGATCACTATGAAGATGGCCTTCGGACTTGCGGCCAACAAGGCAAATGTCTGTTTTGTCGGAACGCCCACCAGGGAACTGAGCTTTACCGTTGATGAGTGGGAGAACATGAACCGCAAAGAGTTCACACTGACCGGCTCCTGGATGAGCTACAGCGCTCCTTTCCCCGGAAAGGAATGGGAACTGACAGCACACTATTTTAACACCGGCGAGCTCAAGATCGACGGCTCCTTCATCTTCAAGACTATGCCCCTCAGTAAGATCGCGGACGCCTTCGAGATGTACAAGACGCCCGGAACAGTAAAGGGCAAGATCCTGATCAATTCGGAAGCATAAGGAAATGGTTTTTCCCAGTGAAAAATCTCTGCTTAAGAGGAACGTACAATGGCACTCGTAACTTCTAAAGAATTACTGCTTGATGCACAGAGAAGAGGGTATGCAGTCGGCGCCTTCAACGTGGAAAACATGGAGATGGCAATCGCTGTTCTCGCGGCAGCGGAAGAGACCGGATCTCCTGTCATCATGCAGACAACGCCATCGACCGTGAAATTTGCGGGACTCGATTACTATCTGGCCATCGTAAGGGCGGCAGCAGAGAGAGCCTCCGTGCCGGTGGTCATGCATCTGGATCACGGCAACAGCTTCCAGCTGGCCATGCAGGCCCTTCGCACCGGTTACACCTCCATCATGATCGACGGATCCAAGCTTTCATTTGAAGAAAACATCGCTCTCACCAAGTCCGTCACAGACGCCTGTATTCCCAACAAGGTCCCTGTGGAAGGAGAACTTGGAAAGGTGGGCGGCAAGGAGGACGACCTTGTAAACGGAGATGATAATCCCTACACAGATCCGGAAGAGGCCAGGATCTTCGTGGAGAGAACAATGGTGGATTCCCTTGCCGTAGGCATCGGAACTTCCCACGGCGTCTACAAAGGCGTGCCCAGAGTCAACGTAGAGAGGCTGAGCGAGATCAGAGCACTCGTAGATGTTCCGCTGGTCCTGCACGGAACCTCCGGGGTTCCGGACGAGCAGGTTCGCGATTGCGTATCACGGGGCATCTGCAAAGTAAATTACGCGACAGACCTGCGGATCGCGCTAACCAAAGGAATCAGGACTTATCTGGAACTCAATCCCGAGGCTTTTGATCCCAAGAAATACACTTCCTGCGGCATGGCCGAGGTCAAGGCCTATGTGATGCAAAAGATGGAGGTCGTAGGCAGTACAGGAAAAGCATATTGACAGATTTAATTTTGGATGATTCACTTCCCCTTTCATACCGCTGCAGCAAAAAACAGGCTGCAGCGGCTTTTTGGAACTTTGCTGATCTGTCATACAAACTTCCGAAATTGATGATTTGGTCATTTTACGGTATTCTGAGTATAGAGTACGGAATAAAAGAGTATTTGATCAAAGAAAATCATTCGGGAGTATTACATGCTGTTATCAGAAATTGATAAAAGACTGCTGTTTCCGGAGCTTAAGGCCGGGAACTGGGAGGAGGCGCTGGACCTGATCGCGGAGAAGATGATCGAGTATGGGTATGTTCATCCTTCCTTTCGGGAAGCTGTAAAACAGAGAGAAAGAGAATACCCGACCGGTCTCACGGTTCGGGGCGGACTCGGAGCCGCCATTCCTCACGCCGATCCGGAACATGTCGTCCGCCCTGTCACAGCGGTCGCATCCCTGAAGGAGCCGGTGCTTTTCAGGAATATGGAAGGGCATCAGTCCGACGTCTCACTTATCTTTCTACAGGCAATCCGGGATCCGTCAGAGCATATCGACGCTATGAAAGAGATCATCATGCTGTTAAGGGATGAAAATACAGTGGAAGCGCTGCTTCACGCGCCGGAACCGGCTAAGATGCGGGAAGCGCTTCAAACCTTCGAGAAGAAGTTTGCCGATTCGGAATAAGAACTGTTTCAAACATAAACCAGAGAACGGATAAATATGGAGACGGATTTATGAAAAAGAAAGTCATTGTAGCCTGCGGCGGCGCTATTGCCACATCCTCATTTGTAGCGGACAGGGTCAAAAAATTGTGTAAAGCGGAAGGCATCGATGTCGAGGTCGTGCAGTGCCGCCTGGCGGAGATCCCGTCCAATATCATAGGTGCGTCACTGGTGATCCCGACTTCCATGGTGCGCCGCGACTACGGAATTCCGATGGTCGTGGGCATGCCGCTTCTGTCGGGGATCGGAGAAGAGGAGACGATCGAAGAGATTCTTGCAATTCTGAAGGATTAATTTTGAGGTTTTAACACAATGGGGCAGACAGAAGTCTTTATTAACACCTTACAGGAGATGGGGCCGGTCTTATTGATGCCGGCTGCTGTTTTTTTGGTGTCCCTGTTCCTTCGCATAAAGCCGGGGAGAGCACTGTTGTCTGCTTTGAACACTGCGATCGGCCTTGTGGGAGTGAGTCTCCTGATCAGTATGCTCGGAGACGAGCTGGGAACAGCTATGCAGATGATGTCGGAGAGGCTGGGACTTACTCTGTCGGTTCTGGATATAGGTTGGGCCGGTACGGCGCCGGCAGCCTGGGCGTCGCCGATTGGCGCGCTGGCCATTCCATTGGCCATTCTGATCAATATGGTCATGCTCGCTGCGGGGCTCACAAGAACGGTTAACATTGACATATGGAATATCTGGCATATGGCTTTTACGGGTGCAATAGCGTTTGTTGTGACGGGAAGTTATGCGGCGGGAATCGGCGGAATGATCCTGCACGCTGTGATTACCTATAAGATGGGTGATCTATGGGCAGATACCCTTTCCGAATATTTCGGAATGAGAGGACTGACGGTCCCCCACGGAACGAGCGCATATATGGCGCCTTTCGCTGTTTTGACCGAGACGGCTGTTGAACATATTAAGCCGCTTAGAGAGATTGATCTGACTGCGGATACTCTGCAGGAAAAGATTGGCGTCTTCGCTGAACCATCCATAGCGGGATTTGTGATAGGGACAATCATTGGTCTGCTGGCAGGGTTCCGGGTTCCGGAGTCACTTGTGTGCGGAGTTAAGATGGGAGCCCTTATGCTGCTGATTCCCCGAGTCGTCAAATGCATCATGGACGGTTTGATTCCTATCCAGGAGCGAGTGAGGGAACTTGCTGTCCGAAAATTCAAAGGCAAGTCTGTATTTATAGGAATGGATCCCGCCATTCTCCTTGGTGATTCGATAGTCATGACAGGGGGCATTCTATTGGTACCCATTACGATCCTGCTTGCGGTGATCACGCCGGGAAACAGGATCCTGCCATTGGGAGATTTAGCGACGATCAGTTTCTTTATCGCGATCGCAGCAGGCATTCACCGCGGAAATCTGTTCAGGACACTTTTGTCTGGAACGATGATCATGTACATCACCCTATGGATCGCCAATCGGACCGGTCCCTGGGTCACAGCGCTTCTGTCCGCTGGAGGGATGCTGGAATCCGGGCAGGTTGCAGCCTGTCTGGATCAGGGAGGGTGTCCTGTCACTTATCTTTATACAGGCCTTCTATCAGGAGAGGGCGGGATTGGAATCATACTGATCGGAGCCTTGTATCTGGCCGGACTTGCGCTGGCATACAGATCGTGGAAGAGGAACACAAAGGAATTGCCGTGATCAAAGTCATCATCGTTTAACCTGGAGTCAAAAATGAACAAACGAATTGTAGAAATGATCCTGATGCTGGCTGAGTGCAAGGCGCCAATATCGTTGGAGGAGTTGGCGGATCGGTTCGAAGTATCGCAGAGAACGGTTCGTAATGATATTAATGAGATCAGCAGTCTTTTGCGGAAAAAAGGGTTGCAGGAACTGTATATGCGCAAGGGAGTCATTACGGTGCAGGAGGATTTTGGCGGAATACTCCCGGATCTGGACCCGACCGATTATTACTCCTATAAACTCTCCAAAGAAGAGAGAAAGATGGTGGCAGCCGCCCTCCTCATCGGATCAGCCGGTTATATAACGCTGGGCACGATCGCGGACGCTCTGTTTGTGAGCCGCGCAACGATCATTGCGGATCTGGATGATATCAAGGATTTTGTCAAAGACGGAAATCTGCGGGTGACATCTCATTCCAACAAGGGACTCAGGGTGGAAGGACCGGAGAGCGAGAAGAGGTGGTTCCTCTACAGACTCAGCGCTTTTAAGATCCAGAGTGCCTCTTCCGGTCAGAGCACGCCTGTCGTAAATGTTCAGGCGGGCGATGCTATTACGATCCGCAAGATCGTCTCCGAACAGGAAAAGGTCCACAGAAGATACCTTTCCGACCAGTCTTATCTCATGATCGTCAAGTATCTGGGAATCATGATCGACAGAAACCTGAAGGGAGAATACATTGAGGAACGACCCGTGGAGGAGTCAGAGTATTTCAGCCTGGCGCAGGACATCATTCGATATATTGCCCAGTACTGCGGGATCCGTACGACCGAGAGCGAGATCCGATATCTGGCGGAAATCCTGTCCACCTGCCGCTATGTGAAACGGGAACACTTTGACGTGAGGGATATCCGGATCCAGGTGATTACCCGACAATTCATTCAAGGCGTGTCAGAGTCGCTGGGAATCCGGCTGACCGGAGACTATGTGTTCTTCGAAAACCTCTCCAATCATCTTGAGTCCATGTTCGATGCTGATTCTTCCCATTTTCCGGAGAATCCGGAGATCAGCGGGATCATCAAAGAGCACCCCGAGATCCGGGAATCGGTCCTGGAAAATGTCGAGATCCTTCGCAAATATAATGACAGAGAGCTGACGGAAACAGAGCTTTTGTATATTATGATCCATGTCTGTGCGGCAGTGGAGCGCAAAAAGAACAGGGAAGTCTCTTTCCATGTGATTGTAGCCTGTCATGCCGGGATTGGCACATCACAGCTTCTTTTGGAGAAGCTCAAGCAGCACTTCCGCTTCCAGATCGTTGATGTAGTCAGCGCCCACGAGGCCTCCCGTCTTAAGGAAGGGCAGGCGGATCTGATCATCTCCACGGTCCGGATTCCGGAGTGCAAAATAGAGAATGTGGTAGTCTCTGCCTATCTGAGCGACGAGGACTACCTGCGGGTCGGCAATAAGATTGACGCGATCCGCACGTCCAGACACCTCTCGGGAATAGGGGAAGAGAGAGAGCTGACCGCAGCGAGAGTTCTGGAACAGATCCGGCCGGCGGTCACATCCAGATTGGATAAGGAGACAGCCGGAGAGATCATTCGGGATATTAGAGATATTCTGCGGAATCTTTTCCGGGAACAGGTGGGACAGGAAGAAGTGATCTCTGTACCGCTTCTGCATCATCTTCTGCCTGCGACGCATATACAGCTGGATGTAGAGTGTGAGGACTGGAGGGAAGCTGTCCGCGCGGCAGCAAGGCCGCTGTATGAAATGGGATATATCGAAGAGAGGTATATTTCGGAAGTCATCCAGAATGTGGAAGAAAACGGACCTTATATTGTGATCTCACCTGGATTCGCATTCCCTCATGCCGGACTTGAGGGCGGAAGCGTGCGAGTAGGCATGAACCTGATCAGGCTTAGGACACCTGTTTCCTTTGAGAGCGGGGCTTACGACCCCGTAGAGTTTGTCTGTGCACTCAGCGCAGTGGACCACAAGACGCACCTTAAGGCGTTCTTCAATTTAGTCAATCTTCTCAGAAGCGAGGACTTTAAAGAAGCGTTCCGGAAGGCGGAAACATCCAGAGAAGCGGCACAGGTCATTGAGAAGTATGAGAATGGAATTGGAGTCTGAACAGGACAATTCGGGCGCAAAACCCGCATTGCAACCAGGATACCGGAACGCAAATGGAATCACAAGGTATCAGATCACCTATACGAATTTATTTAGAATCAGTATTCCTTTATCGAACGCGTATCATGCCCAGGGCTTTACATATTAAAGTGCAGGTGATATTATTATTTTGATATTATAATGATGATAAAATGATGTAAAAATGATGGTGAGGCGGAGATAATGATTAATATAAGACCTGTTTCCGATTTGAGATATAAGTTTACAGAGATTGAAAATGATGTAAAAAGGGGAACTCCGGTATATCTTACCAAGAATGGATATGGCAGCATGGTAGTAATGAGTATTGAGGCTTATTCAAAACTGGTAAATTACACAGAAGATGCGCTTGATGAAGCGGATCATTTTGCTGAAACCAATTCCAGACGCATGTCACACAGTGAAGTTTTTACTGCACTGAGGAAATAGCTGAATGATTAACAAACAGTATGAGTTACAGTACCTTCCTCTGTTCTATGATGACCTGCGGCAGACGTTGACCTATATCGAGAGGAAACTGCATAATCCACAGGCGGCAGCGGATCTGCTCGATGCTGTTGAAGAAGCAATTCTCGAGAGATCCACTTGTGCAGAGTCATTCGAACCATATCCTTCAACGAGGGATCGGAAGAATCCATATTATGCCATTTATGTGAAAAACTTCGTAGTGTACTATGTGGTTTTGGAACACAGAATTATGGAAGTCAGACGGTTCCTTTATAAAAGGCAGAACAGGCAGGAGATGATCTGATACTATTCTGATACTAAAAACCTGTAGAACCTTTGGGAATCAGTCGATTTCATAGAAAAAACGACAGAATAGCAGAAGAAAACTAAACAAATAAGTTTAATAAAAGCGATAACTTGTGGAGCTGGAATAATTAAAATGTGAGTTTTAATGATTCGTTATAACATCAACTGAATCACAGTGTGTCGCAATAGCAGACATTCTTCAAGATGTCTGCTATTATTGTTATCAGTTATCCCGGAGTCCTGGTATATCCGTAAAAAAGAAGAGTACAGATTCAGAAGGGGAAGGAGAGCAGTAATATGTTCTATCAGGTCAAAGCAATCAGAAAAGGAGTTAAGCCCCCGGTCTGGAGAAGAATACTGGTGCCTGCCAATATTACTTTTGCCCAGATGGCGCTTCTTCTGGAAACCGTGCTTGAACTTCCGGCCTCCGATCAGTTCGAATTCGAGTTTTTCGGAAGGAAAGACCGGATCATAGAGTGGCATGAGGAGAATGATTCTATTCATAATTATTATTATAACTATCTTCACGCACCGGATACTTTTGTCAATGCCTGGTTTCAAAATGAACCCTGGTTTACCTTCCGACTGCGTGATTCCGGAAGTCAGTATCCTGAGTATCGTGTTGAAATTGAGAAAACAGGGGCCGGGATCAGGAGAAAAAATGACAAAAACGCGAAGGAACTGGAATGTCCTGTGATCCTGAAAGAAGTATCAAAAGAAGATCTGTGGACATCTCCATATAAGATCAATGAAACTCTGCAGGAAGAATATGCGTTTTGCGAGACTGAGTCACCGGACTATCTATGCCTGGAAGAACTGAAGGACCGAATGAAAAAAGCCCAGGGCCTGGTCATATGCAAAAAGCCTGAAGACCGCAGAACACATTACAGCCAGTCAGGCCAGGCCATGATGCAGGAATTTGCTGAACAACTGAAATCGGTTTTCGAGAAGAACATCAGTGTACTTCGTGATAAGGTCGGTTTTGATGATAAAACACAGGAAATAAAAGCATCTGAAAAAGAGTGCAGAGAAGCGGCAGAAGAGTTCCGGACAAATATGGAAAGTTATCTGCAGGGGCTGCAAGATAAGAAATGGCCGATGATCACCAGGGGAGACATCAGGCGCACAGAGGAAGATATGCTGGTCGACCAGCTGAAGGCTTATTCAAAAAGAGATATTCTGGAGATCGCGGAAGAAGCAGGCTTTAAGCCAGGCAAAGGGACAAAGGACAGGATTGCGGCAGAAGTCGCGAACGAATTGCTGAAGCCTGCTGTGATGAAGTACCGTCTTCTGGACGCAGAGGAAGAAAGCCTGGATGCATTTGAAACTGCGCTTTTAAAAGACTGTTTCACTCCATCGGATGATGAAAGAGTTCTGCTCGAAACGATCAGTTCCCTTTGCTATATTTTAGAATATAAGAACGGAGATATGCGGGTACCTTCTGATGTAAAGCCTGTCTATGAAGCACTCCGGGCGGATGGTTACCGTGAGTATCACAAAAAGGCGAAGTGGATGATCCACTGCCTCAATGCGTTCAGGACACTTTATGTGGTTGGGCCGGTCAGGGTGCTGTATCGGTTATATAAACGGGAGAAAAGTATTTCTGCGGACTATGAGACGTTTCTGTCAGTTTACAGGGAAATACCGGATGATCTGAATCCGTGTACGCTGATCGGCGAAAAGGTGATCGATAAGGCAGCTTTGAAAAACGATATTTATAAAAAGATCGAGTCCGCTCAGCGTGGAGAAGACTATTATATCCCGACAAAAGAAGAGATCCTTACCATATCTGCAGATGGATATCCTTCCGGGGAACCGGTATATGCTGATCTGCACCGCTTTTTCAGGGATCATATGCACTGCGAAGAAGATCTGTGCAGAGAGATGTGCAGGGAGGCCTTTTTTTGTCTGACTACCGGGGGGATGCTTTCGGATTATATGGATTATCTTAATGAAAAAGAGATCATCTTCGAATCCGAAAGGCAGGTACATACCTTTGCCTCTATATTCATGCAGGTCAATAACAACACAAGAATGTATGATCTGAAAGGACACAAACCGGTCGAGATGCGTACACACGCAGCAGCCGGGGGCGGAAAACAGCCGACGACGATCATACCGATGAGCAGTCTTGCCGCTGACCTTTTGGAACAGGGGCGTGACAGTATACAGGCAATGGGTCTGAATGTGGATATAGATGGCGCGGCAACAGATATTCCTGTTACGTTATTTCCAAATGGAATTTCTGGAGAGCCGGAAGTCAGAACGAAGAAAATCTATCCCAATGATCCATGCCCATGCGGAAGCGGAAAAAAGTATAAAAAATGCTGTGGAAGGAAATAAGGATCATTTCCGCAAGACAGGCAACCAGGAAGGAGGAAGAGAGATATGTTAGAGGAATATGATATTGATAAATTAAACCCGAGACCAAATCCTTATGCTAAAGAATTAAAGAAGCAGGTTACGATAAAGATTGCACCTTCGGTTATTGATTATTTGGCTCAGTCACATTTTCTGTGTGA
>Ga0256404_1004091_pt1 | contig 28164 bp, 22 predicted proteins | sample RumenRJG_01DNA_FD_185990 | JGI IMG/M metagenome (GOLD analysis project Ga0256404, IMG submission 185990) | Bovine rumen microbial communities from Lethbridge, Alberta, Canada - RJG_01 | ecosystem: Host-associated > Mammals > Digestive system > Stomach > Rumen | place: Canada: Alberta | collected...
GTGACGGCCACCCTCTTCCTTCTTCAGCACGTAGATAGAAGCCTTGAAGTGATCGTGCGGAGTGATGACACCCGGGTGCACCACAACCATACCACGCTTAACCTCTTCCTTATCGATACCACGGAGGAGCAGACCTACGTTATCACCGGCCTCACCCTCGGGGAGAGTCTTACGGAACATCTCAACGCCCGTGATGACAGACTTCTTGTCCTCACCGAGACCGAGCAACTGAACCTCGTCACCGATCTTACACTTACCAGTCTCGATACGGCCTGTAGCAACAGTACCACGACCTGTGATAGAGAACACATCCTCAACAGGCATCAAGAAAGGCTTATCAACCTCACGAACAGGCTCCTGGATCCAGGTGTCTACAGCGTCCATGAGCTCCATGATCTTGTCTTCCCACTTCTTCACACCGTTCAGTGCGCCGAGAGCAGAACCACAGATGATAGGAGTATCCTCTTCGTATCCGTAAGAGGTAAGCAGATCCTGAACATCCATCTTAACGAGGTCAATCATCTCCTCATCGACTTCAGGATCGTCGCACTTATTCAAGAACACAACCATACGGGGCACATTCACCTGACGGGCGAGCAGTACGTGCTCACGAGTCTGAGGCATAGGACCGTCGGTAGCGGCAACAACGAGGATAGCACCATCCATCTGAGCAGCACCAGTAACCATGTTCTTCACATAGTCGGCGTGACCCGGGCAGTCCACGTGAGCATAGTGACGCTTAGCTGTCTCATACTCAATGTGGGCGGTGTTGATGGTGATACCACGCTCTTTCTCCTCAGGAGCGTTATCAATCTGATCGAAGGACTTCACTTCCTCACCGGTGCCGAGGCGCTCGTGAAGCACCTTCGAGATGGCAGCGGTCAGAGTGGTCTTACCATGGTCCACATGACCGATGGTACCAATGTTAACATGCGGTTTGGTGCGCACATAAACCTCTTTTGCCATAGTTTAACTGTTTATTTGTCGTTTAATTAATCAATAACTTGATTTAGCTTTCCTCCGCGCCGCCGAAGCGGCAACTAAAGAGAGCTGTTACTGAGACTTGAACTCAGGACCTCTTCCTTACCAAGGAAGTGCTCTACCACTGAGCTATAACAGCATTAAAGAGAGCGGAAAACGGGGCTCAAACCCGCGACCCCCAGCTTGGAAGGCTAGTGCTCTATCAACTGAGCTATTTCCGCATTCAGGTTTCCACCTAAGTGGGTGGTGATGGATTCGAACCACCGAAGGCAAGAGCCAGCAGATTTACAGTCTGCCCCATTTGGCCACTCTGGTAACCACCCTTTTTAAGTTAAGAGTTAAGAGTTACGAGTTAAGAATCAAAATGATTGTTCACTCTTCACTTTCCACTCTTCGTTTTCTTGAGCCTCTTGTCGGATTCGAACCAACGACCCCGAGATTACAAATCACGTGCTCTGGCCAACTGAGCTAAAGAGGCGTATCTATGCAGCCGTTTTACTGGCCAACCGATCGACTCGTTGTAAAACGGCTGCAAAGTTACTATTTATTTTTCAATCTCCAAAACTTTTTGAGGAAATTTTCAACGATTGCGTAATTTTTCCTTGAATTTCGTCAGTTGTTCACGCAAGCTGTCCACGCACAGGTCTATACCCTCCTCGAAGGTGTCGCACGTCTTGGCGACATAGATGGGATTGCCGTTAGGCACCGTGACCGTCACGCTCGTCTCCTTGTTGAGAGCGGCAGCTGGTTTGACAACCTTTAATTGCACCTCTACTTTCTTAATATCTTCGAATGACTTTTCCAGTTTAGCGACCTTCTTCTCAATGAAGGCCTGCAGCTTTTCGGTAGCGTCGAAGTGGATCGACTTGATGTTAACTTCCATAGTTACCATTTTTAAAGGTTAAACTCATGCCCTTGGATGGGCGTTTTTGTATACTCTGCGGAGCTGCTCGAAGGTTGTATGCGTGTACACCTCGGTTGTCGACGCGCTGGCGTGACCTAACAGCCTCCTGACACTTTCGATACTTGCGCCATTGTTGAGCATCGCCGTAGCGAACGTATGCCTCAGCACGTGAGGCGAGAGCTTCTTCTGAGAACTGACGAGCGAAAGTTTGTCTTTCACCAACATCCGTACCCCATCTGAAGTCATCCGGTTGCCTTTCGACGTAACGAACACCGCGTCACAATGACGTATGACCTCCCGGTCCCTGCACGCCATGTAGTCGCGGAGCGTCCGTGCGAGCTCTTCTCCGTATGGCACCACCCGTTGCTTGTTCCCCTTACCGGTTACTTTCAACTGATGGTTATCGCTGTCAATGTCCACATCGTTGAGACCTTTGAGCTCCGACAAGCGGATGCCCGTCTCATAGAATGTCGTAATGATAGCCTTGTCTCTGACCTCCTTGAAGCTTGTGCCCCACGGCAGATCGTCGAGCAGGCGGTCCATCTCACTCTCTTTAAGAAATGTAGGCAGCCGTTTGGCCTTCTTCGGCGGCTCCAACCGATAGGTCGGATCTCGCTCCACAAGATGCCGAGCCAGCGCAAACCTGAAAAGAGAGCGCAATGCCGCAAAACGCGTGCCGACACTCGATGCTTCCATACCACCGTCAACGAGATGCTCCATCCAGTCGCGGACGACATCCTCATCGACTGACGACCAATCAAGCCCACTGTCAAGATGCCAGAAGAAATCCTCAAACTCCCTGATAGAGCACGAGTACGAGGCTATCGTCTCCGGCGACCGCCGGCGCTCATATCTAAGGTAATCCAAGAATTCTCTAACCATTTCATCCAACATTTAACAACCGAACCAGTCGGTTTAATAGGCTCTCACCGGTCTCGCGGTGATTGATAATGCGAATTTATGGAAATTATTTGTAACTACCAAATTTTTTAAGAAGATTTTTATTCTTCCTCGTCACGCATGTGCTGCACGTAAACGGCATGCTCCATCTTGAGACGTTTCTTGACAGATGGCTTGTCATACTGCTGACGGGCACGGAGCTCCTTGATGACACCTGTCTTTTCAAACTTTCTCTTGAACTTCTTGAGAGCTCTTTCGATGTTCTCGCCTTCCTTTACGGGTACAATAATCATTTTGTTTTGGTTTATAAAATTTTAATTAGACATTTGCTCTGTGGACAAGATACAATGACCCTCCACAATAAGCGGGTGCAAAATTACGGGTTATTTTTCAGATAGCCAAACATTTACACCATTTTCACACATTTTTTTCATTTCTCATCTAAAGCGGCCGAGACAAAAGATCACATTCAACCAAGGAGTAACGTGGATTATGCCAGGGTCTCTCAGCCATCACATCCACCTGTATTCATCATTGGGACACCCAAGTCGGCGGTTCGAGCGTGTCGCAAAGTTTCTGACCTTTGTAGATGAGTTGTCCGATCTTACTTTTGCCACCGGTTACGGCCTGTCCTCTTGATCCATCCCGACTTTTCCAGCGAAAAAATATCCTTCTGTACGAATAGATTTAGCGGTCTATGCTGACACCCCCTGGCCATCACCAACCGTGATGCAGTCGGTCTTGGTTGCAGTGGCCGCCTCCAATGGCGGCCAACACCCGAAAGTAACTCGATCCATGTTTAGTCACCCTGCAATGGGTGGCCGCCATTGGAGGCGGCCACTGCAAAACATTACCGTACAGGCCGAAAAATATCATCAATGAAAGCGTGCGGGCCGCCATGTTGATTTCCTTGAAAATATTCTGCATAGTTCTTAGTGTTTGTGGTTAAGCAATGCGTCATTGCATGGGTTGTCTTCCGACAGTTGCAAGTGTCCACGGCTCACGGTCGGTCTGCCGGGGAGCGCGTTTGGCCCCGGGCTGCGGAGGCATTGGAGGAACGTGCCGTAAGAAAACACTTTCCCGAAAGGTATCGGCATATTTATGCTCACCAAAACTAACAACTAACAACTAACAACTAACAATAAGGTCGGAACACATGTTCTGTCTCCCCAAAACACCACCCACAATGGTAACAAGTAACAAGTAACAATAAGGTCGTTCCACATGATCTGTCTCCCAAAAACACCACCCCCAATGGTAACAAGTAACAAGTAACAAGTAACAATAAGGTCGTTCAATAGGTTCCAAATTTTTTTTGAACCTCGCGAACATTATTATATATATAATTATAATAATGTATATAATCTATTTATATCTCTTGTTCAACGTTCAAAAATTCTTTCCCAACGGACCCGCCGCATGTATGTTCCGACCTTATTGTTACTTGTTACTTGTTACTTGTTACCCTTAATTGTTAAAATTGCGCCCGCACAGGGCTGCCTCGTCGGGGGCGAACAGACATGTGTTCCGACCTTATTGTTAGTTGTTAGTTGTTAGTTGTTAGGATTGCGCCCGCCGCACACGGCATTGCCCGTCCTTGTTGAAAGAGAAAATGTTTCACGATGGTTTGCGATTCCACCGCAATCGCAGGCTGATTGCGCTGTAATCGACCCGCGATTCCATATCAATCGTCGTTTCGATGTTTCACGCTGCGTGACGGCTGATTCTTGTCATGCAGGTAACGCTTGGGATAGGCCACTGCCTTGAGTTTACTACCAGGATTGAACAGACGGCATTCTTGTCACACCCTGCCAGCCTCAGAGAGGCTGAATGCTTCATAACCCCAGTCTAAACGAGCGAAGCGAGTGCAGACTGGGGTGTGTTGATGACTGCAAGACTGGCTGAGGACGTGCCTCGGAGAGGCACAATGCGCGAAGCGCGTAACGACGGGGCTCCGTCTTGCTACGCATCTAAGATGCATTCAGCCTCTCCGAGGCTGGCAGTAAGTTCACGGACACCCACCAACAGTCCCCAGTCTGCGCTCGCTTCGCTCGCTTAGACTGGGGTTATGAAAAATTCAGCCCCTCTGGGGCTGCCTCCACCGACCGACGACTCTCGTTCTCCTCATAAGGCCGAAGGCCTCTCAGCGATCTCAGCCTCTCACACGTATCATCTCTGCGGCTCAATAACCTCCGCGACTCTGCGTGAAAAGTCTGATTATCAAGGGCAGCATTGGGTCTCAACAAAAAAGTGACGAAGTAGGGACGTTTCAGTGCAGGGAAGGGCTTCATGCCCTTCCAAAAATAATGTTCGACCTATTTCTCTCAGTTGGATCATTTTTCAGCGGTTGAGTCATTCTTTTTGGAAGGGCATGAAGCCCTTCCCTGCACTGGGTATGCGTCACCCTATATCACCTAATCTTGACGATGACACCTGCACGTTTGTGCTGCCTGACTTGTCGGGGTTCTTGCCTTAAAGCATGATGCAAAGATAGCGTTGGGACACCCATCCGGCAGATTTTCAGAGGCTTATTTGCTGATTTCTAAGCAATTGAGTTTTTGTCTCAAATAAGTGACGAAAACAAGAAAAAATCGCATTCAACCCAGGAGTAACGTGGATTATGCCAGAGTCTCTCAGCCATCACTTCCTGATTCTGATCCATACGTGTCACGATCGTGCCTCGTATGCGTTACGATCGTGCCACATATGTGGTACGATGTAGTTACGTCCTAATCAAAATCACGCGCCCACACAGGGCGCGACTACCGGAAGATATCCCCGCATCATCGAAACTGAAGTTTCAATCCACGCGCCCACGAAGGGCGCGACTCACCCTGCGTTATCAATTCTCAATATCCTCTTGTTTCAATCCACGCGCCCACGAAGGGCGCGACAGACTGGTCTGTTTCTACTGATAAGCAGTTGTTGTTTCAATCCACGCGCCCACGAAGGGCGCGACATATCCTCAGTAGGTGATAAACCAAAATGTACCTTGTTTCAATCCACGCGCCCACGAAGGGCGCGACTGCTGATAACACTGCCGAACTCTATAGCGCAGATGTTTCAACCCACGCGCCCACGAAGGGCGCGACCCACTTTCCAGGTATACCGGGGTCAGCAAATCACTTTTCAACCCACGCGCCCACGAAGGGCGCGACATACAAGGAAGACTATTAGGGGTATAGGTCTTAGTTTCAACCCACGCGCCCACGAAGGGCGCGACCTGCTAACACATCTTTAATAATAAAATATAATAATGTTTCAACCCACGCGCCCACGAAGGGCGCGACAGATTTATCGACAGAGTAAATCTATGTATTTCCGTTTCAACCCACGCGCCCACGAAGGGCGCGACAGCGTAACCGTGCTTGCTCCTTGGGCAATTTTTTCAGTTTCAACCCACGCGCCCACGAAGGGCGCGACGGATTTGCAACAGTGCTAATAAAACGGGGATCGGTTTCAACCCACGCGCCCACGAAGGGCGCGACATTACGCAGCTCGATATATTTCTTGATAATCGGTTTCAACCCACGCGCCCACGAAGGGCGCGACTCAGACCAGCGTGAGCGCGCGCGAGCTCGACAAGTTTCAACCCACGCGCCCACGAAGGGCGCGACTAAAGACGTTTTTGCTCATAATGAGCTAAATGGTTTCAACCCACGCGCCCACGAAGGGCGCGACGCAAGTTGCTCCATGCTGTAGAGTTTGGTGTACAGTTTCAACCCACGCGCCCACGAAGGGCGCGACGGTTTTAATCTCGATGTTCCTTGCAATGATTGTTTGGTTTCAACCCACGCGCCCACGAAGGGCGCGACATTATTAACCCAATGAGAAACCATGACCTTTTCAAGTTTCAACCCACGCGCCCACGAAGGGCGCGACAATAACATCACGATATTCAGGACGCATTTCACGAGTTTCAACCCACGCGCCCACGAAGGGCGCGACAAAAAATGTTGACAAAACAAAAATTCAGTATTGTTTCAACCCACGCGCCCACGAAGGGCGCGACGCCACTCTGCGAGCGGACGGGTGTGTAGAAATCGGTTTCAACCCACGCGCCCACGAAGGGCGCGACCAGGATGTCCTCGCCGTTGAGCTGGGTGGTGAGTTGTTTCAACCCACGCGCCCACGAAGGGCGCGACTCTTTTTATGATTCTTTTTAGTGCGTAGCCAGAGTTTCAACCCACGCGCCCACGAAGGGCGCGACAAACGTATCAATTAACACAGTGCAAAGATAAGTAGTTTCAACCCACGCGCCCACGAAGGGCGCGACTTACATTTGCGAGGGACAACCTCGACGAACTTCAAGTTTCAACCCACGCGCCCACGAAGGGCGCGACTATCCAAGATGTTCAATGTCAATCAAAAGACGTTGTTTCAACCCACGCGCCCACGAAGGGCGCGACCAACTATTGAACGGATTAAGGTTTGCGTCAAGCAGTTTCAACCCACGCGCCCACGAAGGGCGCGACATACCGGCATCGCGGAAGGCGGGGGCGTATTGCTGTTTCAACCCACGCGCCCACGAAGGGCGCGACCATACCCTCGAAGCCATCAACACCGCGAACAATGTTTCAACCCACGCGCCCACGAAGGGCGCGACTAAAAACAAAAACCAATAACTAAACTAACTTATGTTTCAACCCACGCGCCCACGAAGGGCGCGACCGGATAGCCGCCGCCACTTTTCTTGTAACTTCCTTTGTTTCAACCCACGCGCCCACGAAGGGCGCGACACATGGCCAGCGCGGTAGCTACCATACACAGACCGTTTCAACCCACGCGCCCACGAAGGGCGCGACGACGAGGCACCTGTCGATGGAGAGGCTGATATAGAGTTTCAACCCACGCGCCCACGAAGGGCGCGACTCTTTGCGGAATCGAAGTGGAGCAAAGTAGGCGGTTTCAACCCACGCGCCCACGAAGGGCGCGACTCAGAGCTCGGAATCATTAATCTATCAAGTACGTTTCAACCCACGCGCCCACGAAGGGCGCGACATGGATTAAAATGCTTATCTTTGCAGCAGAAGAGTTTCAACCCACGCGCCCACGAAGGGCGCGACCGTTAATCTCAAAGGCAAGCAGAAGTAATTATGTTTCAACCCACGCGCCCACGAAGGGCGCGACATGAGCCGATCAAAGGGCAGCGCGGGAAGGTTGAGTTTCAACCCACGCGCCCACGAAGGGCGCGACCCCATCGCGAAAAAAGTTGACAGGGGTTAACCGTGTTTCAACCCACGCGCCCACGAAGGGCGCGACTCTTGTAAGTATAAAGTCTTAGTTACAAGGCAATAAAAAGATAAATATGCGAACGTGATAAATGTTAGCCGCCTTCACCTCGATGATTTATTGTTATCCAACTGTTATTATGCTAATAGCTAAGCTGCTGCGAACCGTCCAAGGATTACGATACCACCATAGGTTCGCAGAGGTCAAAGAAGGTATTAAAGAATAAGCTCTCCTTCTATATCTACGCCTTTAGTCTTGCCTATCGTTTCCACCTTTTGTTGGTATTTGTTTCCAAGGTTATAGATACGGATAGAATCGTTTTTGGTATCTATGAGCGACCGAAGTTCAATCTTCAGTTGTGTATATTGCGTATAGTCAACCACACACTCAAAAACTGAGTTTTGAACCCTCTGCCCATAGTTTTTACATGCCTTGGCAACCATTTGCAAGCGATGCCGGCCTTTAGGAGTAACCGTTTCTACATCATAAGTAACGAGTATAAGCATGTCTTATTGTATTATGAAAACCGGATAATTGTCTAAGTCACCTCTTAGATGTCTTGCCATGAGCATCGCCTGAATATAAGGAATCAAACCGACCGGCACAGTCTCCTTTAGGAAGGGATGGGTCAGTGTCTCTTTCTTTCTCTTTTGCCATGCTGAGATAATCGTCTTCTTGCAGTTATCTTTCATGAGGATGCTGTCTTCACCATTAGCAACAAAATCATTGGCAGATACTTGCCTACGATTGATAAGCGACAAGACCAGTCTGTCGGCAAGAAATGCCCGCAATTCTTCCATCATGTCCAAAGCCAAGCTTGCCCGTCCCGGTCTGTCGGTATGCATGAATCCAACATAAGGGTCCAAGCCTACAGTCTCCAATGCCGATTGCATTTCATGGGCTAATAGTGTATAGACAAAGGAAAGCATACAGTTGACACGGTCTTTCGGTGGCCGGCGGTTCCTCCCATGAAAGGCAAAAGCCTCATCACCTATAGTAATCATTTGGTTGAACATAGAGAAATAAGCATTGGCAGCATCACCCTCCATTCCCCTTAGGGTATCGAAAGAATCCGCTTTCAACGCATGCCTCCTGTCGGTGTCTATCAAGCTGACGATTTTCGAGAATATAGCCTCATCGGTAATCCTTTCGGCGTGATCCCGACGGAACCTGTCCAATACCTTTCTCGTGTTGAGTATCTTCCCGGCTATGATTATTCTGCTCAGTGCAAGGGCTTTCTCCTTATTATCTGCTATTCGGTATTGAGTGCGGCGAAGCAGAACATTTCCGTTTACCGCACCTGTAACCCTTGCTAAGAAGAACCCTTCCGGTGTGAGGAAGCACATACCGATATGCTGTTTGGCACACAACTCCATCAGATAAGGCGACGCTCCCATTCGATTGAAGCAAACGATACCCTCTAAGTTGATGGCAGGAATCCTCATTACTTCCTTCTTTTCTATCTTAGCGACAATGTTGTCACCATCTTTCGTAAGAAAGACATCCGGATTAGTAACATATAAAGTATTGAGTAGTTTTCTCATTCTTCTAACTGCTTCAAATAGTGATTGACAGAGCCGGAGAGTCGCATATCCGCCTCAAAGCATAGCTCTCGTAAAGAGCACGACTTACATTTTGCAGATATTTTCGCTGCGGGAGTTGTCCCCGCTACGAAAAGTGCATGCATCTCCTCCGCCAACTTTGTGACCTTCTTTCGTAGCGTCTCAGTAAAAGCTAACGTCTCCCGCGTGCGAGTGGCTCCGTAAAAGAAAGAGCCTGCGGGAATGCTGATTCCATACATCTCTTCCAGGCAAATGGCCTGTGCACATAGCTGGACATCATCGATGTCGTCATCCTTATGTTTACCGTGCTTATACTCAACGGGCACAACAGTCCACATGCCGGGATATTTGTCAATGTGGAATGGCTTTTCTGTCGGCTCAGTCAAAGGATGCAGCTCCAACAGATCGGCAATGCCAAAGAAACCTAACGTCAACGACTTTACCGGCACCGCCCGCAAGCAGACGGTACCGGCACTGAAATTTATTTCAGTCGGATCATCGACCTTTCTGTGCAGCCACTGGCCCTCTATGGTGAGATGGTTGTCATCCCACTGCTGCTCTATGTGTATCAACGCCCATTGTCGCGGGCAGAACGCATAGTGCTGAATGCCTGAAAGCATCAATAGATCCTCTTCGCTGTACATGACTAAATCATATTATCGACAATCTCAATACCCTCGGGCAGTCGTGACCGGTCAATGGATATCTCATAGTCGTCAAAAGACCGTGGTGGAACGTCTGCATTCCTGAGCTTGACGGCAACAAGATCGAAAAGCCGATAGGCTGGCGCATTACCCAGTTCTGTAGCGTGTTTGAAGACTATAAGCTTCCTGGGACACATCAACCCGCGCGCGGCACTGTGGTCAACGTCGAACATGTTCTTCAACGCCTCCCAGAAAAGCTGCAGATCCTCTTCCCCAAAGCCTGTCTGCCTGGCAAGGTTAGCGGATATGAATCCCGTTGTCTGATAGAGCGCATAGGGAATGGTATATTTGCGCCCCATGGTCTGCCGGGAGCCCATATCGTCGGCCTTGGTGTCTTTTGCATCTGTGACCGCCATACGGGTAATGGTGTGTTCCGCTGTGACAACGGGAGAGACCGATCTGCCAAAAGTGAGCTGTATAGGACCTCTTACTTGTCCTGCATTTTTCTTTCCCGTAGTCATCACGGCACCAAAAGTGCGAACGTCATAAAAACGGTCACACATTTTCTTTCGTGCGTCTTCCTTGGATGATCCGTCAGGCACTTGCTGATTGATGGTATCGTTTAGCACGCTGCCTTCCTTGATGAAAATGTCATAGGGCGGCACGCAGTTCTTGACGGTCTGCACATAATTGCGCACCTTTCGCTTAAGGCAGACATCGGTCACCAAGCCTTCTCCGGTCTCTGCATCAATTCTTGGCATGTTACCGGCATCGGGGTCTCCATTGGGGTTGCCATCTTTTACATCGAAAAGATAGATAAAATCGTAGCGATTCTTCAGTTCTGTCATAGTGATATGTTTTATTTAGATTCAGTTTGTTCTTGTACGCCCTTCTTTTTGAAGAACTCCTGGCGTTGGTGATAATAGCCAATCGCGAAACGCGACTGATCGTCGAGGGTGAAATGCGCAGGAAGGCCTTCTGCTTTGATGCCGTCCATTACCTGTCCTTTCAATTTCTCATAGAACACCTGCTTGCCTTTAGGCAGCTTGGCAAGATGATGGTTGGACAGGTCGACCAATCGTGCCATTACCAAGTTGGGCGTGCGGGAGAAAGAACCGTAATAGCGGTCTTTAATGGTGGCATTCAAATTTGGTTGCGCCTCTTCTTGAATGCGTTCAAGAATAGCGAACAGGCGTCCACAGAGATATGCCTGATTGTTGTTTTCTACGTCTAAAGCCATAGTTATTTGTTTATGTTGATGATCATGTTGCCTATTGAGATAAGCCTTCAGCAAAGCTGCACGACAGCGATCCGTTTCCTGCGACACTGGATGAGGATCGGCTTTTATCCGCAGCAGACTTTGCTTATGTGCGATTCGTGGAAGAGCTATCCGCAGCAGACATTGTTGCTGTACGATTCGTGGAAGAGGCAAGCCCTCTATCGCTGCGCGCACCATCTCTTGAAACAGAGCCGGAGGAAGATTCTTCAGGTCTCCTTGCTGCGCAATGCTTCTAAGCAAAGGAATCAAAGGCACATAATCGCGACATCTCGAAGAATGTACTATGTCCAAGTCAGAAAAGTATTTCCGAAGGTTTGCCGCCATTTCCTGAATGGTCGTTTCTTCCCAGAGCTTAACAGCTATTCGCGTATTATTAGGGCTTAGCATCAAGATATAAAAATGGTTCCTTGTCTGATCGTTGAGCGATCCAGTCCAAGGAGCTTTCATCAGATTGGAGATGGCCTCCACGTTTCTATCGGGATCGTCCTTGGGCGGTATAGTAAAAAAGAAGGAGAAGTCATCTTCCAACTGATTATCTTTGTCCGCCCAGAACACAATCGTGTCATTGTTGAAGAAGAAATGATTCTTCGATTGCGGAGCAAGCAACGTGTTTAATGCGGTGGTATAGGCATAATCGGCCTGCACGGAGATAGGCGCATTCAATCCTTGTTGCTTGTGGTAAGAATCAAAACCTCTTCCTGTCTTAAAGCTCACCAACCTGGGTGTATTGCGGCCATTCTTGATATTAACTTTGCTGTTGGTTACGGCAATAGGAAGCTTTTTCCCTGTCACAAGGCACAAGGTTTTGTTTTTTTGCTCCTCCTCACCGAGCGTGATGCTCGCATCAACTCCCACAGGTGCATCGTCCTCTATCAGCCGGAAAGCGACATTTGTACCATCGTTCTTCGTCATCTGCCCAAAGAGAGCATCCGACTTGATGCTCTTTAGGTTTTCGTCAAACTTGTCGTAAAAGGCAAGAATGGCCTTGATACCTTTGTTGTCATCGTTTAATCTTGCAATACGCATTGTTTCCGCAACGAAAGCCTCCTTCTGCTTTTGTGCGGTTTCTACAGCCTTAGCATCTTCATAGTTCATTTTCTTTGGCAAAGCAAGCACATATCCAAGACGGTCCCAAAGCGATTGGGCTACAGCCCAACTGTTTATTCCAGACCTGCCTTTACCATGTGGAAGACAATATTGCTTCGCACGTTTCTTACCGTCAACATCCTCTTCTGTCGACTCCAACTTTACGAAGTCTCCTTTGTCATTGATGACGACAAGATAGGGTATCGCCTTCCATTCGCGCCCATAGCCCGGCATCTTGCCCAGGACCGCCATGCGGTCGTAGTATTCACATAATGCTTGTAGTATCATCGCAAAACCTCCTCACTTTCTCTGTCTGGTACAACGACAACTCCATGTTCCATCTTGGCACGGAAGAACATAGCCTCGGCAGGCTTCTCACCAAATGGGTCTTTAAAATCCATGTCATAGAGCATGATGCCTAAATCTCGTGTCTCGTCAATGCCATCTCCTTTTACAGCAGGCTCTATCAGTTTAAAATTACACGAGAACTCGCGGCAACCAAGATAGGGCTGGTTAAAGCACTGTCCCTTGCCTGCGCGCCGCTCAAACATGGCATTGTACTTGCCTGGATTCTCATCATGGTGGTCAAACAGCTGCTGTTCTCTTGGACGCTTGCCAACAGGTATAAACTCCTGCACGGCAAAGATGCGGTAGCGCACATCACGCAGCACCAGGCTGGAGCGCTGCTGCCGCTGTTCTTCTATCAAAATACCACTCGACTTAGGGCTCATCGTCGTGCCTACCTCATTGCGCTTGATGCTCATCCACCGAATAGGACGCAGCACTTCTATGCGTGTCACCTTCCACCTGATGGCAGGCTTCCAAAAAATGGCATCAAAAATGGCACGGGCTGCAGAAGGAGTGATGACATCGTAGCTCACCCGCTCCACCTTTAGTTCGGGACGCGTGAAGCAAGCAAAGTCGCCCCACACCTCCAAGCAATATTCTTTGTCGAAATGTTCCATATATTTGTTTTGCACTTAGTCTAATATCAAATCTTCTTCCAACCAATGGTTCTCCAAATCCAAACCTATGTCCTTATTATAATTGGCGGTGTTGGTCAGAAGGAACGTACGTTCTCCTAACTGTTCAGCGCCTAATTGTTTCAGGATGTCAACCTGATGTATCGGCAAGCTGATGCTGTATCGTTGAAGTGCCTTGTAATCGAAGTTGTTGACGTCTCCCTTCTGCAAGCGGTCTAAGAGATCGGCATTGTCGCCATAAGGCACATACACTGTCAGGCTGTTATCATCTATCATATGAAAGTTCCTCGCTGCTTCTTCAAACTGAGGCGTTGTCCGATACAGATCCCCAACCACTCCTCCCTTGTCAGTCGTGTTCACTTTATTATAAAAGTGCTTGAAATAGGTTGTAAGCGTAGAAGGACTGAGAAAATCGGAGATCCCCATCCTCATCATGTCATCGGTGGTATCCGCTTCTTTCCTCAACACGCCTCTTAAGGCTGAACCCTCCAAGCTAAACACCGTAACGTGTCCTTGTTTGAGTTTGCCTTCACGGTTGCATCGTCCGGCGGCTTGGGCAATAGAGTCGAGTCCGGCCATGGCACGATAAACCACCGGGAAATCGATATCTACCCCGGCTTCAATGAGCTGTGTGCTGATGACAATAACCGGTTTGTCATGATTCAACAAATCCTCCACAATATGAAGCTTGTCCAAGATATGTGCCTGGCACATCATCCTGGAAAGATGAATCACATGCGATTTGTCCGGCATGGCCTGATAGATGGCGCGTGCGTCTGCTCGTTTGTTTACCACGCACAAGACTTGACGGCAATGAGCCAGCTCATCTGCCAATGCTTCTTTGCTTATCGGATCTTTGCGTACGCTGATAGCAACTCTTCTCATCTGCTCTGCCAGCTGATCGGCATTGGGGATGAGCTCACGCGAAGCGATGCCTTGAAACGCTGACCGGCCCGAACTGACCTCGTCGGAGAAGGCGGGCTGAGTAGCTGTGGTAAAGAGAAAACTGACGCCAAAATACCGATGTAAACTGTCTATAGCATCAAGAATTGGATGCAGTTCTGTTGTCGGTAACATCTGCACCTCGTCAAGGATGACAACCGAACGCACGATATTGTGAAGTTTGCGGCAACGCGACGGCTTGTTCGAGAAAAGAGATTCAAAGAATTGCACATTGGTAGTGACCACAATGGGTGCATCCCAGTTTTCTGATGCCAGTTTCATCCGATGCCGGAGAGCCGCCGGCATATTATCAAAGTTGATATTGGAGTGATGTTCCACCACGTTGTCGTGACCGAAAATCTGTCGCAGACGGTCCGTCGTTTGCACAACGATACTGGTATAGGGAATCGCAATAATTATTCTCTCGCAATGGTTTCTGACAGCGTACTCCATCGCCCACACCATCGAGGAGAGGGTCTTACCTCCCCCCGTCGGTACGGTCAGCGTATAGATTCCTTTCCCTCCTGTGGCACCCGCTTCCCGACAGATGTCCTGCACTTTTGCTCGTATCTTGTTTACCTGAGTCTGCGGAGCCTTGGCAGCCATAGAGAGCAGATTGCTGTCCAATCTGCTTTTCAATGTAGCCAAAGTGTCGTAGTGCGCCCTCTCAGCAAAGGAAAAACGATCCATAAACCGCTCCGTATCAAGATAGTCGGCATCTACAAGGCATGAATAAAGCATCCTTATCCACAGATGCCATGCTTTGGGCTCCCGGTTATCGCTGTCGAAGACAGGACGGGCCAACTGCGGAAGCGGCATATCTGGCATGCATTGGATGACGTTCTTCAACAATTCGTCAGAAGACAGTCGACCTGTCAGATTGGCAATGCCCTCATTACAATAGTCCATGAGCCCTGCATGGTGTCCGCAGATGCAGTATGCTATCGGCAAAGCTTTTCCTCCGAGCTTCTCCTTAGCATATAGTCCACCGGCTGAAGAATGATCCACACGCCCCGGGTCTTTGACCGTCTTATCCATGCCTGATGCGGCAATAATGTGTTTTTGGAAAGCTGTAGAATATTTCCCTATATCGTGCCATAGACCACAAAGATATGCCCATGTCTCAGCATGGAAAGGCTCGGCCATCTGCTTGGCCAGGCGTGCCACACCCCGGCAATGCTCTTCCACGCTTTGTGTGAGCCATTTGCCGTCTTCGTTTTTGACATGTGCATAATAGACCATAGAATAGAATTTAGATAAAAGAATACAATATCAAAATTAAGTAAAATAATTGAGTATTTTGATATTTATACATTCTTTAACCTCACAGATGCCTAAAATAACTATTCATCGAATTCTATTCGTACTGCATTCATGCTTCTCCACAGAAACCTTTACGGATTGGAGTTCTTCATCATTCCAACATGCCACGACCATTATATCTCCTTCGTCTTCTCCCTCAGCCACGCTTTCTCCTCGTCATTAAGATGCGGGGCAAGGGTCTCGTAGACATGGCGATGATAATCGTTAAGCCATGCCGTCTCTTCTGGAGCCAAGAGCTCCCTGATGATAGGCGCCGTGTCGAACGGACAGAGCGTGAGGGGCTCCATCTGTAGAAAGTCGCCAAAGACCGTATGCATGTAAGGCTGGATGAGCAGTGTGTTCTCATGCCGCACGCCGAACTGTCCGGCGAGATAAATGCCAGGCTCATCGGTGACCGTCATTCCGGCATGCAGCGGAGCCGACATATACTCCATGCGGATCTGATGAGGACCCTCATGCACATTGAGGTAAGAACCGACACCATGACCGGTGCCGTGGAGAAAGTTCAAGCCTTCGCGCCACATCGCCTCACGCGCCAGGGCATCGATCTGCGTTCCGGTGGCGCCATCTGGAAACTTAGCCAACTCCAACTGGATATGTCCCTTCAACACCAGGGTATAGATCCGCCTCATCTCCTCGGTCACGGGGCCCAGCGCCAGGGTACGCGTGATATCCGTCGTGCCATCCTCATACTGCGCGCCACTGTCGAGGAGCAGCAGACCGTGCGGCTCCAATGGGATGTCTGTCTGGGGTGTTGCCTCATAGTGGACGATAGCGCCATGCGCGTTGTATCCGGCAATGGTGTCGAAACTGATGTCGCGGAAAAGGGGCTGCTCGGAACGCAGACGCGTGAGTTCCTTGTCGATGCTCATCTCCGTCTGTCCACCTGCCTCAACAGCGGGCTTGAGCCAGCGCAGAAACTTCACGAGGGCGATACCATCCTTGAGCATGGCACTGCGGAAGCCGGCAATCTCCGTCTCGTTCTTAATGGCTTTCATGGCGGGGATCGGCGAGGTGTGGCGCACGATCTCCTTTGCATAGGCGCTGCTGTCGTGAGAGGCTATAATATTATATAATGTGTAAGAGGTCTCCACGGGGTCGAGCAGAATGTTATACTCGAAATATTTCCGCAAGCCCTCTCCCACTTTCTCGTAAGGAGCCACACGCACATGCTCCCGGGCGAGGTAAGCCTCGACGTAAGGCGTGAGCTTGGCATTGTTGATATAAAGCGTCACATCGCTCGTACTGATGAGCACGTAAGCCACGAACACGGGATTGCAGTGTACGTCGGTGCCGCGGAGGTTCAGCAGCCAAGCGATATCATCGAGCGCTGACACCAGCATGCCGTCGGCATGAAGCTTGGCGAGCTCGGCTCTCACGCGGTCAATCTTCGAGGAAGCAGACTCTCCCGCATATTCCATCGGATGGATCCGCACCTTGTCAACGGGAACCGCAGGACGGTCTTTCCAGATCTCATTCAACGGATCGAAGTTGGTCCGGACCGTGATACCTCCCTCGCGGCGCAGCTCACGGATCAGCGTCTCCACCGATGACACGTTATTACACATACCGTCGACACCGACCTGCGCGTTTCTGTCCTTGAGCTGTGCGCCCAGCCACTCAGCGATGGTCGGGGTTCCTTTGACCTTCAGTTTCATAAGTTGGAAGGAGGTACCCGTCAACTGGTCTTCCGCAGCGAGGAAGTAACGGCTGTCGGTCCACAGGGCGGCGGCCTCCATCGTCACCACCGCCGTGCCTGCCGAGCCCGTGAACCCACTGATCCATTCTCTGCCTTTCCAACGGTCAGGGGTATACTCCGAATGATGAGGGTCGGTAGAAGGAAAAACAAATGCGTCGAGCTTTTCGCGGCGCATCACCTCGCGCAAATCGGCAAGGCGGGAAAGAATCGTATCGTTTATCATAAATATTTCAGATTAATTTCTTCAAACAAATGATCAACCAAACATTTGAAATAATACATTCCGAAGTTCCGTGATCGTATCCACAGGCAATTTACAAATAAAATGCGACAGTCGGCGTTTGTCCACCGTTCTTATCTGGTCAGTCACGATCTCCCCTTCTTTTCCATGGACGGTTGTTCGGACACGGTAAGGATAGCCATGGATATGAGAAGTCATGGGAGCAATGATCACTGTATCAAGATAAGCATTAAGCTCATCGGGACTTATCACGACACAAGGCCGCATTTTCTTTATCTCTGCTCCTACCGTCGGATCAAGATTGACCCAATAAACACCATATTGCCCGATTACCATTCTGTATCTTTTATATCATCATCAAGAATATCGGGATCAAGCATGGAGTCTCTACCCTCCGCATGCTGGCGTTTGGCTGCTGAAGCCCAACCTTGACGAAGAGAAGGCTTAATGATGATAGCCTTCTCATCCATATTGGCTATAATACTTACTTTGGTCTGTCTGTCCATACCCGTCTGCCTAAGCAATTTAGCCGGGAGAATGACACCATTACTATTACCGATCTGAATAATATTGCTTTCCATATCTCCTCCTATAAAACAACATTGTAATAACCTTTGTTACATTTCTGAGGGCAAAGATAGGAAAATGTTATAACATCCACAAATAATCCAAGTAGAATTCGCAATGGGTTGCTTCAGACAATGCCAAACGCACATTGCAAAGCATAATGTTTTAATATTAAACAACATTTCAAAACGAAAATAAGCTATCATGTCTATATTATTTTCTTTACCTTTGCAAGCGGAAAAAAGAAAGTAAACTTACTAAAATACAAATCTAAGTTATGAAGTATTTAACTAATGACAAGCTCCTTATCGTCGGTGCAGGCGGTATGATTGGTTCTAACCTGGTTCAGAGCGCATTGATGCTCGGCCTTACTCCCAACATTTGCCTCTATGATATCTATGAGCCGGGTGTTCATGGTGTCTTCGATGAGATGGAGCAGTGCGCTGTTCCTGGCGCAAAGCTTTCTTACTATGCTCCCGCAGTAGAGGACATGAACAATCCTGAGAAGGTGGCAGAGGCTGCCAAGAAGGCCTTCACAGGTGCTAAATATATCATCTCTTCAGGTGGTGCTCCCCGTAAGGCCGGCATGACCCGTGAGGATCTGCTGAAGGGCAACTGCAAGATCGCAGCTGACTTCGGTGAGAACATCAAGAAATATTGCCCGGATGTAGAGCACGTGGTTGTAATCTTCAACCCGGCTGACGTGACGGCTCTGACAGCCCTCATCCACAGCGGTCTGAAGCCTAACCAGCTGACCTCTCTCGCTGCCCTCGACTCTACTCGTCTGCAGCAGGCACTGGCTCACGAGTTCGGCGTACAGCAGGACAAGGTGACCGGTGCACACACCTACGGTGGTCACGGTGAGCAGATGGCTGTCTTCGCTTCTCAGGTGAAGATCGACGGCAAGCCGCTGTCTGAGATGGGCTTGAGCAAAGAGCGTTGGGAAGAGATCAAGCAGATCACCACACAAGGTGGCAGCCGTATCATCAAGCTTCGTGGCCGCAGCTCGTTCCAGAGCCCTGCCTACAACGCTGTGAAGATGATCGAGGCTGCTATGGGTGGCGAGCCCTTCACACTGCCTGCCGGCTGCTACGCAAACATCCCTGAGCTCGGCATCAAGGACGTGATGATGGCACTGCCTACAACCATCGACAAGACGGGTGTCCACTACACCGTTCCTACAGGTACGAAGGAAGAGATGGACGATCTGCAGAAGAGCTACAAGCACCTCTGCGACATGCGTCAGGAGGTCATCGACCTCGGCATCGTTCCTCCTATCGAGAAGTGGGGTGAGGACAACAAGAACCTGTAAGTCACCAATTACAACACACTACATAATTGAAAGGTGTATCGCCGGCGAGGCGGTACACCTTTTTTACTTGCTGAATGTCATGGCGATTAATAATTCCGAGGTCAAGGGATCGTCGATAACTTACATACTGAAACGATCACAAGCCAGACTGTGCGTCTTCTTGGCTTCATCACTTTTTTTCTGACTTCGTCAATGCGTCACCCATGTTTAATCATTCGCATTCTTTTCCTGACCAAAACCAATAAAACCCTTGCTATGACTCAAGGGCTGCGCCCGTTGTTTCTTCTCCAGCTCCGGCTTGCTCCGAAGCAAGCTTCGGCAAGCCGGAGCCGGAGAAGAAACAGCCTTCGTTCCTCAGGCTTGCATCACAGCAAGAAAAACCTTAAAAAGGCTCGCGCGGTGGTGTCTCTTAACCTTTCTCCTATCCCTTACCTTCTAAACTCCTAATTCCTAACTCCTAACTCAAGAAAGCTCTCTCTTACCTTTTGCGCCAGCCAGTTTTTCAGGTTTTCCTTTGTGCCAGTGCCAAGATCCGACGGAGGAGGATCTACCCTTTGTGGGGTGAGGGCGGGGAGAGGCTGAGCCTCTCGCAAGCCCTCACCCCACAAAGGGCAAAGGGCCTAAGCCCTTGGCACCGGCACAAAGGGTTTTTGTTGGTTTTGGTTTCAAGGGAGAGTCGTTGTGACGCGTCACCCTATATCACCTGAATATCCTTGCAAGCCATGGCGGACGGCCACGAGGGCCGCACCCTGCAAATTGCCGATACGGCACACGAAAGACCGAAGGTCTCTCCGCGATCTTATTGTCTCGGGGCATCGACTCTGCCGCCCGATTATCTCCGTGGCTCTGTGTGAAAATTCTGTCTCTCGACCGTGTCACGATCCTGTGTCTCAGTTGTGTCACGATCCTGCCTCAGTTGTGTCACGATCCTGCCTCAGTTGTGTCACTGATCCTGCCTCATACGTGTCACGATGTAGTTTATAGTCTTCCTTGCTCGCGATAACTGTAATAGGCACCGTCGGTAATGATGACATGGTCGAGGAAATAGACACGCATGATGTCGCACGCCTTCTTGATGCGGTCGGTGAGCTGGTCATCCTGACGCGAAGGCCGGGTATTGCCACTCGGATGGTTGTGGCACACTGCCATGACGGTGGCATTGTTCAGGAGAGCCTCTTTCATGATGATGCGGATGTCGACAGCGGTCTCCGTGATGCCGCCATGACTGATGCACGTTTCTTTGATAAGTTTGAAGTTCTGGTTCATCAAAAGAATATGAAACTCCTCCACATCGAGATCCTGCAAGCGAGGATGCATGAAGTTGTAGACCGCCGTCGCAGAACCGAGATCCTCACGTATCTCTGCCTGCTCGCGCGCCCGCCGCTTGCCGAGCTCACAGGCTGCCAGGATCGTGATGGCCTTCGCCGGACCGATGCCCTTGAAACCCTCTAAGTCTCTTATTGACATCTTCCCAAGGCTGTTGAGGTTATTGTGACAGGAGGCGAGCACAACCTTCATCAGTTCCACCGCGCTCATCTTCGGCGTGCCGGATCCGATGAGGATAGCCAGCAGTTCCGCATTGGAGAGCGCCTCCGGTCCGAGACGCTCCAGACGCTCACGCGGACGGTCTTCCTCCGCCCAGTCTGTAATCGTAAGGTTCGACATAGATTTCTGTTTTAGGATAAAACAAAACTCATACTCTGCTCTTCAATATCTCTTTAGCTGATACATAACTTATATTGCCGTCTTCATCAGCGATAACCAGATTCTCATTATGCAGTGCCTTTTCCCTAAGCATTGCCTCCTCTGCCTCAGCCAAACCTTTGTCAAGTGTGGCTATATATGATTCTATTTCACTATTCGACATATCTTCTCAAATTTTGTTTGGTCTTTGCCACAACACACGGCCATCATCCGTCTGGCCATAAATGCGGTTATCGTCAAACCAAATCTTAATAATCTTCATTTTCTCCTCCTTCTATACTATGACCAAAATACTCTATCCATTTAGCAATGGCAAATTTTAATTTAGTCGAACCCTCGGGCTCCTTCCAAGGCCGAAGTTCACGCTGCAATCTCTGGGAGTTAGGAAAGCGAGGCGCTTATTTGAACGCCTTGCCTTTTATCGCTTCGTAATCGCGCGCGCCATCGTTCTTCGCGGGCTTTATGCCGAGCAGATGGCAGACGAAAGGATAGACCGCCGTGTTGGAGAGCTGCCCGAGGTATGCGTGCTTCAGATCCGGTCCCAAGGCGCGGAAGAGCGCGTGCATGTCGCTGTAGCCGGGGTCGTAGCCGTGCACGCCTCCGTCATGTGTGTCGCCATTATTAAAGAGATAACCCTCGTCGGGGAGCACCAGCACATCACCGATATTGGCATCTGCCTGATAGTGGAGATACAGCGGAATATCCTTCTTGCGCCAGACACGCAGATGGGGAACCATGCTGAGCGCCTTGACGATACTGTCCTGCTGCCACTGCTCAGGCGCATAAATATTGCACGGGAGGTTTCCTTCCAAAGCCGTGTACCAGTCGTGATGGAGATACTCAGCGGGGTTGATGTTCCTTGAAGGCGTGAACCAGGTCATGCCGTGATCGGAGACAACGACGAGGTTGACATCATCCGCCTTCTTCGATTTCACGATACGGTCCCACAGGGAGCCGAGGAGCGAGTCGACACGCTCCACGGCATGGCGTGTCTCCTTGGCCTGAGGCCCATAACCGTGGCCACTGGCATCAGGCTCCTCAAAGTAAGCCATGATAAGATCGGGAGCCTTCTTCATCGTCAGGTAAGCCATGACACTGTCGGCACGCTGCGCCAAGGTCAGGTGCGGTTTCTCGTCGTATTTATGCCATACGTCGGGGTACTGGCCACTGACCGCCACGTCAGAGCCCGGCCAATAAAAGACGACGGCCTTCAGCCCCTGGCGCCGCGCCGTGAGCCAGAGGGGCTCACCATGATAAAAGCGGGCATCAAACTTCGTCTTGGGATCGCCCAAAGAGAAGCGCGCGCCGGTGGCGCGGTCAAAGAAACTGTTTGCAATGATGCCGTGATGCTCCGGGCGAAGCCCCGTGGCTAACGTATAGTGATTGGGGAAGGTCTTCGAAGGGAACGACGGCACGAGCTCGCCGCTGACACCCTCCGATGCCATGCGGTCGAGGAACGGCGTGTCGTAATACTGCGGATAGTCCCAGCGGAAGCCATCGCACGAGATGAGGATGGTAGTGCGGCGAGCGAAAGCAGGCAGCGAAAGAAGGAGGCATAAGCCGATAACGATATTCTTAACAGAAACTTTTGCGAACATAATACTAAAATATTTAGGACTCGCCACAGTAGACGACGTTATCTTCTGACGGAGATAAAGCACAAAGATGATTGTCATAAAACATCCCCTCAAGATTGATGTCCTCGTCCAATTCCGGCCAGTAAACACTCTTATTCCCAACAATCTGAAAATCTTTTATCTGATCGTTAGAAGCATGCCTGAAACCTTTGAACTGCTGCAGGTTATAAGATGCTTCTTCTCCGGTCGTAGAGACAGCATGCAGAATCTGTCCGTCAACCCAAACTCTGTTAACAAAGATTTTGCTCATCTCGATTCCTCCCTATCTTTGAAATAATCCTTCCAACGTTCAATAATGATTGCCTTGTTCTCTTCTATCACAGACTCTATCATCAGCAAATCATGCTTCTTGAAGCCATGATTATAAACTATCTCTATTGGTTACACATTATACTTCGCTTCATGCCCGTCTTTCAATATATGTATATGGATTGGAAGATGGTCATTGCTATAAAACATAAACCTAAACCCAAAGAAGATAAAAACAGTAGGCATGCCTTTTTCCGGCAAATTTACGAAAGATAATCCATCCTAACAAAAGAAAAGGAATAAAATATTGGAAAATCAACAATATTGTTATAACTTTGTACTGAAATATTAATATTATTGTACGATGCGTCATACACGTCAGTCTCTACTCCTTCTCCCCGTATGTCTCCTGCTGTTTATGACATCCTGCGAAGGACTTTTCTCTTCTGTCTACGACGAGGCAGAGAGCAACACACAGGTCACAGGCTCCCAACTTTATATCGATGCATCCAGCAAAACAGCCTGGTACTACATCTGCTTCGACTCGCTTGAGATGCTGCGACAACAAGGCGACATGGAGAAACTAAAATACGCACAAACCCATTTCACGCCCTACCCTATTCCCATGACGGCCACGGGCGACTCCGTCAAAAGTCCTGAGAAACCCGACATGGGAGCTACGGGAATCTATACCTATTGGTATGACATCTTTGGTCAGGGACTGTCGGTCAACAAATTCAGTTCTTTCATTCCTACGGATCCACAACCGGAGCCCGACAACTGGGATATCGCCATACATTATATTGATGCCCGTACCAACGGAGCCTCCGTGTTGGAGACCAGCTACACGAGCATGGATGACCTGCCGGCCTCTTCCGCTGATTTCTCCGGACTGACATTCACGCCCGATGAATGGCAGGAGAATACCGTGTGGGTCAACTGGGACCAGGTGCTCAGTAAATATATGGGGTGCCAGGGCATCAAGATAAACAAGGTCTTGTCTTCGTGGATAACCATGGAACTCGTGACCCCGCCACCCGTATTTACGCTTAACAACCATGTTTTCATCGTCAAACTGAAAAATGGCAAGTATGCTGCCGTTCAACTGCAGAACTACATGAGTTCCAAGGGGGACAAAGGCGTTCTCACGATCAACTATAAATACCCGTATTAAAGATTTCGCGTCATCATGAAGATATTATCAACCGCCGTTCTGCTTTCCGCTCCGCTTATCCTTCATGCACAGCGCGCGCGTACCGACTCACTGCTCCTTGCCGACGATCTCAACCAGGTCGTCGTCACCGGTACACGTACGCCCAAGACCCTGCTCAACACCCCCGTGCTGACACGCGTCATCAGTCATGCTGAGATAGAGAAAGCGGATGCCACCACACTCCAGGATATCCTTCAACAGTCAATCCCCGGCGTGGAGTTTTCCTACTCCATGAACCAGCAACGCCACATGAACTTCTCCGGCTTCGGCGGGCAGAGCATGCTGATCCTCGTCAACGGAGAGCGGCTTGCGGGAGAGAACATGGACGATGTCGACTTCGACCGGCTCACGCTCAGCAACGTCGATCACATAGAAATCGTGAAAGGACCTGTTTCGGCGCTCTACGGGAGTAATGCCTCCGGCGGCGTCATCAATATCATCACAAAGCAGAGCACAAAGCCTTTCGCGCTCAATGTGAACGCACGACTCGGCAAACACAACAATCAGCGATATGGGCTCGACTGGCAACAGGGCGGAAAGAGATGGAGCAGCATCTTTGATTTCAGCCGTACGAATGTTGACAATTACAATGTAGAGAGTGCGGAGAACCCGATAGCAAGTGTTATATCAACGGTCTACGGTGGAGAGACTTACAACTTCAAGGAGCAACTCACTTATGCTCCTTTCAAGAACCTGCACCTCAGTGGCAATGCCGGCTACTTCTTCCGCCAGCTCAAACGCTCGGAAGACACCCCTGAACGCTACCGCGACTACAACGCAGGACTGAAAGCGTCGTGGAAGATCAATGAGAACGATGACTTATACGGCAGTTATTCTTTTGACCAATACGACAAGTCCAACTTCCAAAGCATCTCGAAGCTCGACATCCGATATTACTCCAACGTGCAGAATGCTTTCCGGCTGCTCTACAACCACAGCTTTAACAAAGGGCATATCCTCACCTTAGGAGCCGACTATCTGCACGATTACTTGCAGAGCAACCGGCTCAACGGAACCTACACCCAACAGTCGGCAGACGCTTTCGTGCAATACGACGGGCAACTGAGCCCTATCTGGGAGCTCGTTGCTGCCCTGCGCTACGACTATTTTCACGACAACACATCGCTCAGCCGAATAACGCCCAAGATCAGCATCCGGCACACACCCCTCAGAGGCCTCAACGTGCGCTTCGGCTATGCCATGGGGTTCCGTGCGCCTTCGCTTAAAGAGAAATATTATGAATATGACGCAGCCGGCATCTGGACGATCATCGGCAACCCGAATCTCAAGCCGGAGTTCAGCAACAACTACAACATCTCCGTCGAATACCATTGGCGCAACTATGAGCTGCTGCTCAATGGCTATCACAACAGCGTGAGAAACAAGATTGCCCCGGGCGTGCCTTACTACGCCAACATCACGGACAAGACACCTACCCTGCCCTATGTCAACCTTGCTACCTATGGCATCAACGGCCTCGAAGCCTCAGCCAAAGGACGATGGGCATGCGGTATGACGGCAAGCATCGCCTACGCCTACACCGACGAGCGACTGCCGCATCAGAAAGACGGGCAGACGGCCAACAACGAATATATCCCAGCCCGTAAGCATGCGCTGAACATGCATGCCGACTGGAACCACACGTTCAATAAATGGTATGGCATGAACATTGCGCTCGACGGCAAGTTTGTCTCGGGCGTTGACAACGAGGAGTACGTCAACTATTACGACATCGCACAAGGCACCGCCACCGTGAGCTATCCAGCCTACACGCTCTGGAAACTGCTGCTCAGCAACCGCATTGGGAAAGCGACGAAGCTCAAGGTCACGCTCGATAATATCTTCAACTATAAGCCGAAATACTATTATCTCAATGCGCCGCTCACCGACGGCTTCAATGTCATGATAGGCGTATCTGTAGACATCGACAAACTGTAACGACGCATTCAGCCGGCCCTGAAAGCCACGCTCCCGTCTTATTTGTAGAAGTTCTTCTTGTACGCCTCAAACTCACCCTTGCCTAACACACACCGCTGCCACCAAGCTTTGAGGAAACCGCAGCCGTAGCCCATGAGCTGGGTGAAGGCTGCACGGATAGACAACAAGCCAATGTACAGACTGTGGTTCTTCAGGCTTGAGTCGATGAGGATAAGGAGCGAATATAGCAAGAGCGGAAGCAGCGCTGCCACGCTGATCAAGCCCCCGACAGGTGGATCGGGATCAAGGTAAGACTTTATCACCGTATGCCCAAGGATGGGACCGGCAATGAAAAGAGCAAGCAAAAAGAAGACACCCACGGTGAACACCATCGGCAACAGGTGGACGAGCTTCAGGCTCTCGGGATATTTCTTATAGAGATTGATGCGTGCGATACCACTGTTGAACACCTGCCGCCAGAACTTGCGGAAGTCGGTGCGACGTTTGTGGTAGACCCAGGCACCGGGGAAGAGGCGGCAACGGCATCCCGCCTTGAAGATGCGGATAGAGAAGTCGATGTCCTCGCCAAACCGCATCTTGGAGAATCCGCCGAGCTTGTTGTAGACATCGCGCCGCACGCCCATGTTGAAGGAGCGCGGATAAAACTTGTCGAGCTTCTTCTTGCCGCCACGGATACCTCCCGTGGTAAAGAAGCTCGTCATGGAATAAGAGATGGCTTTCTGCGTCGGCGTGAACGTGTCGGCAGCACGGTCCGGACCCCCAAAGGCCTCACAGGGCTCGCGCTTCAGTTCATCGTCCACGGCCTGCAGATAACCCGCGGGCACGACGACATCCGAGTCGAGGATGAGCACATAGTCGCCCGTGGCGCGCTCCACGCCATAGTTGCGGCTCTGCCCTGGCCCGCTGTTCGGCTTCATGAAATAGCGGATCGCCAGCCGCCCTGTGTATTTGTCGCACACCGTTTTGCATGGCACCGCTGACCCGTCCTCCACGATGATAACCTCAAAGTCGGTGAAGGTCTGCCGTGTGAGACTGTCCAAAAGTTCGTCAACCTCATCGGGACGATTATAAACCGGAACAATAATACTGTATCTCATCCTGCCGTTTTAGGTGGTTTGTCTGTCATCCCATGACCACAAACAAACCGTTAGTTATACAAAAAACCGCCCGCAATCACATACGATCTGTGTCTGCGGACGGTCTTAATATGTTGCGTAGCGATAAATTACTTCTTCTCAGTCACGCGGCCTACATAGCTGCCATCCTCGGTGTTCACCGTGATGACGTCGCCCTCGTTGATGAAGAGAGGCACGCGGATCTCAGCACCGGTCTCCAAGGTAGCGGGCTTGGTGGCGTTAGTAGCTGTGTTGCCCTTTACACCCGGCTCAGAGTGAGTGACCTCGAGATTGGTCTTTGGAGGCATCTCGGCAGAGAGGATAGCGCCGTCGTCGGCAGAGATCTGCACGTCAACGATGTCACCTTCCTTCATGAACTCACCGCCGGTGATGAGGTCACGGTTGATAGGGAACTGCTCAAACGTCTCCTGGTTCATGAAGATGCAGCCCGTGCTGTCCTCGTAGAGATACTGATAAGGACGATGCTCCACGCGCACGTCGTCGAGCTTGAAGCCTACCTGGAATGTACGGTCCAGCACACGGCCGTCGGCTACATTCTTCAGCTTGGTGTTCATGACAGTGTTGCCCTTACCGGGTTTACGATGCTCAAACCAAATGCACTTCCAGATACCGCCGTCCATACGGATGCAGGT
>Ga0256404_1004092_pt1 | contig 28154 bp, 45 predicted proteins | sample RumenRJG_01DNA_FD_185990 | JGI IMG/M metagenome (GOLD analysis project Ga0256404, IMG submission 185990) | Bovine rumen microbial communities from Lethbridge, Alberta, Canada - RJG_01 | ecosystem: Host-associated > Mammals > Digestive system > Stomach > Rumen | place: Canada: Alberta | collected...
CCGGTTCAGGCCACTCTCGTGGCTCGTGGGCCTCTACATCTCGCTCATGCGCGGCACGCCGCTCATGCTGCAGATGTTTGCCGTGTTCTTCATCCCCTACTACCTCTTCGGCCAGCAGACGGGGCCCGACTACATGTTCGTCGCAGTCATGATCGCGTTCATCGTGAACTACGCGGCGTACTTCGCAGAGATCTACCGCTCCGGCATCCAGAGCATGCCGCGCGGCCAGTACGAGGCCGCGCAGGTCCTTGGCTACTCAAAGGGCCAGACGTTCTTCAGGATCATCCTCCCGCAGGTGTTCAAGAGGATCCTTCCCGCGATGGGCAACGAGGTCGTCACCCTGGTGAAGGACACCTCCCTCGCGTTCTCCATCGGCGTCGCGGAGATGTTCACCACCAGCCGCGCGCTCGTCGCATCGCAGCGCAGCATGGCGCCGTTTGCCATCGCGGCCGCCATCTACTGGGTCACGTGCCTGGTTATCGAATTCATCATGCGCAGGATCGAGAAGAGGATGGACTACTACCATGACTAGCATGCGGCTCGCGCGTGGACGAGCCTATAGCGCTCCTACGTGCGGTTATTCTTCGTGAAGGATGCTGTAGTCGTGGCATAGGCGGCGATTTGGGACGCGCTCGGGACCAGGAAGAGCGCTCCGCTCGCCGCCTCTTTTGTGCCGCTCGCGTGTGGGGACTGCCCCATACTTGCATCTATAGGGTCACCCCTATATTATAAAGATGCCAAGAGGGACGAGGGGAAGGAACCCACGATGACCAACGCCAAGATGTACTTCATCGAGCAGGAACTCGCATCCTACGTTTCCGGATACCGTGACGACTACGACCTGGACGCTATGTTTGACGCCATGAAGGACGACGGGCTTGTCGTTTGGGACGGAGACAACTACACCTTCGCCGACGGCGCAGACTTCGACATCGTGGACTACCTCCAGCGCTTCGACGTCAGCGGAAAGCCCAGCGACCGCGAGCCGTGGAGCAAGGTCGGCGATGACCCCGATGGACACGGCATCTACGAGCGCGACGACATCGACACGGTGCACAGATGCAGGCTGGTGCACGAGCAAGGTTCCGTCTCACTCTGGGAGCTCTCCTTCTGGGCATACGGCACACCCTTCGGCACTACCGTCTCCGCGATTGACGACCGCACGGCGGTCGCAGCGGCAGAGGCCGAGATAAGGGGCTTTCTGAGCCCAGAGCCGTGGCGCATGTAGGAAAGACAACGTTAGGACTGGAGGCTGATCATGACCATGACAGACGCGCAGCGCGCCGCTGACGCCAAGTACAAGCGGGAGCACGTGGCCACGGTGTCCGTGCGCTTCTACCCAGCCGACGCAGGGCTCCGCGCCTACGTGCGCGAGCACGGCGGCAGCACGCTTCTTAAGGACCTCGCGCGCGACCGCATGAAGGCCGACCTCGACCGCGAGCTCGTGGAGTCTGGGAGCTCGTCGGTCTTCGGCGAGTGGCGCAGGCTCGCCCTCGTGTCGGCCGACGCCTTCCTCGATGCGCTCGACTGGGTGCGCGCAGACCCGAGGCCCGACGGCATGCGCACGAGGGCCATGGGGCTGTCCGTCTCGCCCGACATGGACAGGAAGCTCACCGCAGAGCTGGGCGGCGAGATGTACGCGGAGCCATACGACGAGTCGGGGCTCGCAGGCAACATCGAGCTACTCACGGCGTCGTACTCACCAACGGGCGAGCTCATTGGCCTTTACCGTCGACGCGACGGCAGGCTGTGGAGTCCGTGCGGGTGGGCGCACACGCCTACCGTCGACGCGACAACGGACCTGAGATAGCGCATAGGCAAACGAAAATCCCCCGCCCTCCCGAAGGAGGACGGGGGAATCGTTTACGCCGTGCCGACCCAGGGAGACCCTTGGGCGTGGAAAGGAGGACGCGCCCGTGCACGGGGCACGGCGCCGTGGTGGTCTAGGACCCTGTACAAAATGGCCCCGAAAAGTACATGGTCCGTCTAGGAGGTCTTCCGCAGGTACTCCGTTCCGCCCGTCGTGCGCACGGCGATGTACCTCTTCTTGCCGCTCGTTGCGCCGGTGTAGCGGCCCCAGACGCAGCCGTCGGAGACCGCGCAGGCGCCGTCGAGCGTGACAGTCTGGCCCCTGTGGTACTGGGCCACGACATGCGCCGACACCGTGGACGCGTCGCGCACGTTGAGGGTGCCCACGACGCAGACGTAGCGTCCGGCGGGCACCGACGTGCTCACCGACTGCTTCGGGGCCTGCTTCGCGGTGGTGCCGACCTTGCGCAGGTACTCCATCCCGCCCGTGGTGCGGACGGCGACGTAGCGTGTCTTTCCGGAGCCACCCACGTAGCGACCCCAGACGCACCCGTCCACGACCGTGGCGCTGCCGTCGAGCACGACGGTCTCGCCCTTGTGGTACTGAGCGACCTTTGCGTAGCCCGTGCCAGCGCCCGAGCGGACGTTGAGCGCATCCACGGCGCACTGGTAGGTGCCAGCTTGGACGGACGTCGATACCGTCGCGTCGTGGACGATGGGCTTGCTGGCGCCCGTTGGCTGGCCTCCGACGTATCGGTAGGCCCAGCTCCATGCGCCCGGATTGAGCGCGCTGTAGGCGCTCTCCCATCCGGTCTGGTCGCCCTTCACTCCACTGATTGTGTGACGCTCAGAGATTCGGAAGCCCGCCTGCATGAGCCTTCCGCCGACCGACACGACCATCTCCGTGTGTCCGTTGCGCAGGAGCACGTCGCCGACGCGGAGGTCGCCGAGGCCCACGCCAGCGAAGCCGTGGGACTTGAGCAGCGCCGCCTCGTTTCCGGTCCACATGTAGCAGCCGCGCGGCAGGACGCCCGCCGCCACGTAGCACATGCGCACGGCCTCTGAGCAGTCGTAGTCGCCGCCATGAACCGTCGTGACCGTGCCGTCGCTGAGCGTGAGCGTCTCGATGGTGCCGTCTCCCGCGCGGGCGGGCTGGCTGTATCCGTGGGCCGCGTGGGTCACGAGGTGCAGCATGATCTCGGCCGCGCGCGCATTGTAGGTAAGTGCCATCTGGTTACTCCTAACCGTTGTAGCGATGCCCGCAGCTCGGGCACACGGGTCCCCTGGCCGACGCCACGGGAACGTGCTCCTCGTGGCACTGCGGGCACTCGCGCGTGGTCTCGCGGTGCATGCAGTGTCGGCACGCCCACGCCGTCCACGCGGCGCCCTTGAACGTGCAGCCGACCTCCGGCACCATGCGGTGCCCGCAGACCGGGCAGCGCCTACTCTTCCCCATCGCCCGCCGCCCTGATGGCCGCCACGCTCGCGCCGTCGGCCACCTCGGGGATTCCAGCCACGCTGGTGAGCGCGCTCAGGATGGCCGCGAGGAGCGCCGTCGAGCCGACCACGGCCCAGTCCACGCCGCCCATCGTCGTGGTGGCGCCGATGGCCGCGATGGCGCTCTGCGCCGCAGTCTTCACGGCGCGCACGGCAGCCGCCTTGGCCCATGCCTTCATGTCGCTTTTCATGATCTTCTCCGTCCTACTCGAACCTTGCTCTTACCTACTCGTACCTACTCGTACCTGCTAGTCCGTCCCGCCGATGCGGGCCTCCATCTGGTCGAGCCGCCTGTCGTGCTCCTCGACGCGCGTCTCGATGCGGGCGAGCTCGCGGGAGTGGTCCTGGAGCTGACTACTCATCTCGCGCACCGTGTCGCGCGTCTCACGGCTCATGTCGGATATGCTGTCCAGCTTGTCTGCCACGGCTCGCCGCTCGGCAGCCCGGGCGGCCTGCCTGTCCCTGTCGGCCGTCGAGTCGCGCCTCAGCGCCATCGCGGCCGTGGCGACGGCGACCATCAGCGACCCCACGGCCACGATCTGCTCCAGCGTCATCGGCGGCATGCATCCGCCCCCAAGGTGTCAATTGCCATTGGCCCCCAATCGTCGGTCCCTACGCCGCAATGATGTGCGCCGCGTCACGGGCTCGCATAGAATCCCAGACACGCCCAGGGGCCCGCCCTCGCGCGGCGCCCTGGGATTTCCGTAGATGCCACGTCGATTGGACACGCCATGCTAGTCTCCACTGCCGTCGTCATGTACATGGGTGAGAAGCGCGCCAGGCTGCGCGCTACCACCATCGAGGGATACGAGAGCGCCCTCAGGCGCCACGTGCTCCCGCGCTGGGGCTCGGTGGACGTCGAGCGCATAGACCCGGACGACGTACAGCGCTGGGTGGACGGATTTGAGCTCGCGGGCGCGGCAGAGAAGGCCTACAAGACCCTGCGGCAGGTCGTCCGCTGGTGCATGCGCCGCCTGCGCCTGCGCATCGCCGACCCTACGGCAGGCGTCGAGCTCCCGCGCAAGGCTCCGTACCGCCCGCGCGTGCTCTCGGCGCGCCAGGAGCGCGACATGCTCCGTGGGATAGCTGGCGCTCCCTTCGAGGCGGTCGTCCTCTGCGCCGCGACGCTCGGTCTGCGCAGGTGCGAGGCGTGCGGGCTCGACTGGTCCGACGTCGATTTCCGCTCCGGGCGCGTCCACGTGCGGCGCGGCATGCACGTCGTCGGCGGGCACGAGGTCGTGACGCCTCCGAAGACGGACAGGTCCGACCGCGTCCTCACGCTCCCGGCCTTCGCGCTGAAACGCCTGCGCAAGATCGCTGCCGGGCGAAGGCGCGGCCGCATGTGCGCCATGGGACCAGACCAGGTGGCGCGTGCGCTGAAGCGCTGGTGCATCACGCGCGGCCTGCCGTGGGTGCCGATGCAGTGCCTGCGGCACTCCTGGGCCACCATATCGATCGGGAGCGGCACCCCGCTCGCCGACGTGGCCCTATGCCTCGGGCACAGCACGCAACAGACGTGCTTCGAGCACTACCTCGTGCGGACGTCCGACATATGTCGACGCGCGGCAAAGTCCTACGCCGCCGCCATCATGGGCACGTAGGGGATTCCGTATCCCTGATGGTCAAAAAGTTCTCGGCAACGGGAGCGATAAGCAAGGAAAAAGAGTATAGCCTTGATGTCGATTGCAGGGTTGACGGATGGGTGCCCATGCTTGTGGCCGACGTGACGACCAACCATGCAGCGTCTTTCTGCGTCACCCAGCAACGGATCACGAGCAACGGCAAGTGCACCGTCACCGTCTTTCAGCCGACTAACACATGGAATTCAGCGACGATTAGCTGCACGGTGCTCTATGCGAAAGCACCTTTTATCGTAAGCCGCGAGTACATCTAGGATTCCGTATCCCAGCTCGCGCCAGTCACGCTAAGCCCCACCTTCGCGGACGCGACCACGAAGAAGTACTTCGCTGGCGGCTTCTGGCGCGTGGGACGCATCGTGATCGTGAGCTTCTTCTCGTCAGTCACCATGCCAGCTGCGTGGGCAGAAAAGACTCTGGTGACTGGACTGCCGTCCCCAGCAGACGGAGGGCAGGCGTGGACCGCATGCACCGTGCAGTCATCGCCTGACAGCGCACGGTACATGGCGTATGTAGACACAAACGGGAGCATTAAAGTCGCCAACAAGTCAGCGTCCTCTGGCGGCAACTGGTTAGCGTTCTCGCTCACATATGTCGCGGCGGCGTGATGGCGTCCTAGCTAGCGATGTACGTGAGCGCCGCCCAACGCGCGCGGTTCGCCGAGCCCGAGCCTCCAGCGTTGCCGATGGACACCTTGCCGCTGGTTTCGACGTGGAGCAATGTGTTCAGCACGACATCGCGGGACATACCGCTGGTCGATATGCTTTCGGGCGGCCGCAGCTCTGACGGTATGGTGTACGGGCACGTCGTGGAGTCCCACGAGCCGCCGCCAGCGATGTTGACGCCCGATGCATTGACCATCACGAGCTTGCCCATGTGCCAGATGTGCCAGCCATCACCGTCGTACAGCCGCTCGAATTTCGTGCTCTGGGATACGGAATCCCCGAGCGCCTTCAATGTCGGCAGCTGCGGCAGGAGCCACGTCGCGGTGGGCGTGAGGGCGTCCAGCGATACGCGGGCGATGGCCACGTCCGCGATGGTCGCGCCGTCCAGCACGCTCGATGGATTGTCCAGCGCGGGGTCCGTCGCGGTGGTGGCGGTCGTGCCCTCCTTCACGCCCAGCCTCGCCGATTCGACGCCCGTGGAAGAGTCGTAGGTGTACCTGACGTAGATCAAATCGTTTCGCTTGCCCGTCTGTGCGCCGCTGCGGATGGAGAGCGTGTTTGTGCCGCTCAGGCGCACGTGGCGTCCCTCGACCATGAGGTCGCACGGCTGGATGACCAGCGTGTTTGCGTCGCTCATCGTGACGGACGGAACCGCGCCCAGCACGTACGAGTCGCTTCCGCAGATGCCTGCGTGCATTGCCCCCGCGTCCGCGCCGCTGACATGTGCCGCGCCCGAGTGCCCCGTTACAAGCTCAATTGCCATGTGCTATCCCTCCTACTTCGCGTCCGTGGTCGTGGTGGTCGGTAGGCCCTGCCCCGCAATGAAGGCCGTTACCTGCTGGTCGTGCAGTGCGAGCAGTTTGTTCCACTGCGCGGCGTGGTCGGTGCAGAGCACGTATTCGCGCATCTGGCCGTTTTGATCTAGATACTGCTTTCGCACATATCCAGCCGCCGCGTCCGTCCCGGGTGCCGCATAGCACTTTTGTGTGCACCCCTTCACGTCGCAGGCATAGCGATTGAAGCCTTCTTGGATTGACATGTCCTATCCCCTGACCGTCGATGTGTACGTGTACGTAAGCGTGCCCTGCTTGAAGGAGGCTACCTTCTTCGTCACAACGGCACGCGCCGTCAGGCCCGACCACGGGTCGGTGCCGCCGATGACGTCGCCCAGGTCGAAGTCAGCTGATGTTGTGCCGCTCTTGACCGTGACCTCCTGCGACGCCTGCCACAGCTCTCGCAGCTTCTTCGTGCCGTCCGTCCTCAGCTTGTCGCCCTCGGCTGAAGAGTCGTCGTAGACCTCGGCTATCTCGTCCACTCCCTTGATTGACTGGTTGGTCGAGACGTTGCCCGAGCGGTCTGCGTATAGATGCAGAACCTCTCGCGCCTTCAGGTCGCCCTTGCCGAGGCACACAAGGTGGTTAGTGGGCCTGCGGATGGACACGCCCACCGTCGCGAGGCCTGCCGACTGCGCCTCGTCGTCCGTGTAGTCCGCCAGGCGCGCGACGGTCACGATCACGCGGCGCTCGACGTCAGACCAAGCGAAGCGGCACTTGCAGCCGTGGTCCACGCATACCTGCCAGATGGCCGTCCACGCGCCCATGTATCGCCCGGCGTCCTGCTGCTCCGATGACGTGGAGCCCGTGAAGGTGTGGCTTGCGGTGATGCCAGTGCGGCCTTCGGCGACGCGAAAGAGCCCCGTCAGCCCAGCCCTGGACACCAGCGCCGCCACGGTGTCGCGCACGTCTCCCGACAGCGCCAGGTAGTCGCTTCCAGAGTCTGGCCCGACGACGCGGCGGTCGAGCACCCCCGTCCACGTGTCACCGACGACGGAGAAGGTGCCCATGGCCGCGTCAGACGAGTAGCCGGTCACGATACCGCCCACGTCGCTTCCCTCGGTGTACATCATCGCGCCGACCTCTGGTATCGAGTCGCCCGTGGTGTCCACCGAGAAGTCGTTTTCCGAGTTCCCGTAGGCGAAATCCCCGTCGTATGGCTCGATGAGCCCCACGTCGTGAAAGCTCGCGTCCGTATAGATCAGTTCCACGGGAGGCTGCCTCTCTCCTCGATGGTCTCCAGCGTGACGCCGAACTCCTGCGGCCACGCGACGGAGAGCGCCCCCGCTGGCATGGTCGCGAAGACGTAGCTGCCCGAGCCCTCGGTGCCCCTCACGCGCGAGTCGAAGAGGTTCGTGCGCTCGCCGAATGCTCCCACCTTGTACACGCTCGACCCGACCGTGTGGCGCCCGAGCGGGTCTATCACGATGCGCTCGCCAGTCTCCGCGCTCGCATTAACGCCGAAGCGGTTTGACACGCTCGTCGCGTTGCTGCGCGACGTCACGGTGCAGTAGGGATTGGTGCACGGTCCCCAGAAGGTGACGCGGATTGACGACTCGACTGCGAGCGAGAAGGACTCGATGCCGCTGCTGCGCGACGTGCCCGCGTAGTCGTACCCATAGTCCGTGGGGTAGTCGAGGCCCGTGGTCTCGGTCTGCGTGCCAGACTCGGGCACGAGCGCGTGTCGCGTGATGCGGCGCCACGTGGGGTCGGTGGCGTACAGGGTGAGCTTTGCGCTCACGATGCCGTCTCCCACGTGCTTGGGCGCAGCCGTCTTGGCCGCGCACGACAGCTCCCACCCGTCCACGGAGAGCGTGCCCATGCGGCCTGCCACGGCATCCTGCTCCATGCATCGCGACAGCTCATCGAAGGCGGAGACGTCTATGGCCACGATCTCCATCTCGTACGTGCGCGCGGCGCGCGTGATGGCCCCCGTGTCCTTGTCGGCGTCCCACGACCAGCCAAGCAGGTCGTTGCCCCAGCCGATGGCCTTGGCGGAGCTCAGGTCGAAGGTCGTGCCGGAGGCCGCGTCGCCGCTCGCCGTCGTGTATGTGACCTTCCTCATGCGTAGCTCCTAACCATACGCCCGAACTCCCTCGGCGTGGCCGTGGGCGCGTACCTCTCGATGATGGGCCCAAGCCGCGTCTCCAGCCACCGTTCCAGCTCTTCGTTGCCCTGCTGCACGGCCGTCGACACGCCGCGCTGCTGCACGTCCACGACGCCCGCTGCGCTCACGTCGAAGGGCGCCGTCAGGGCGTCAGATATGCCGCCCGCGACCGACCGCACGTACGGCGCGACGCTGCCCTCGAAGCCGCTCGTCAGGCCGTCCGCAAGACTCGCCATGATGGCCATGCCGTTCGGTATCAGGAGCCTGCGGTCGTACTCGATGGGGCCCTTGTGGCTCTTGATCCAGTCCGCGATGCCTCCGACGAAGTCCTTCACGGCGCCGAAGCCGCTCTTCAGGCCGTTCAGCAGGCCGTCCATGACGCTCTTGCCGGCCCCCAGCAACAGCCCGCCGAGGTTTCCGATTGCCCCCCTGATGCGCCCGGGGATGCCCCCGACGAAGGACACGGCCTGCTGGAAGCCGCCCTGGATGCCGCGCAGGAATCCCTGGCCTGCCTGGACGGCGCGCGTGGCCAGGGACCCGGCGAAGGCCGCGACCTTGCCGAGCGCGGAGCTCAGGAATCCTCCGATGCGTCCGGGGAGCGACGTCATGGCCGACCCGATGCCGCTCAGGAAGCGCGAGCCTGCGGAGGTGGCGTGAGATGCCATCTGAGACGCCCACGACACCACGCGACCGATTACGGACGTCAGGAAGCCGCCGACCCTGCCCGGAAGCTGCCCGAAGAATGTTCCGACGGCGTTCACGAACTGGGAGCCTGCGGAGGTCGCATGGCTCACGATGCCCGTCGCCCACGACACCACGGACTGGATCACGGACCCGAGGAAGCCTCCGATTGCCCCCGGCAGCTGCGCAAAGAAGGAGATTGCCGCGCTGACGCCCGTCACGATACCGTTCTTCACGGCGTCAATGGCGATGAGGACATTTGATATGACGAGAATTACGCCCTGGACGAGCCCGAGGACGACGTTTATCGCGACGCCGAGCACGCCGCCGAGTATCTCGGCCAGGGTGCCGATGATGTCAACGAGGGACTGCACGCCCTGCTGCACGGTCGGGTCGGACAGGGCCTCCGTGAGCCTCGACATTGCGGGCCCCGCTATGTCGGACAGGTGCTGGAGGCCCGCCGCGAGCCCGTCCGTGAGCGGGCTCCAGTCGATGTTCGCGAGCCCCTGCGTCATGCGCTCGTGAAGGTCGATGATGGATTGCAGGCCAGACTTCAGCGCGCTCAGGTCCACGTTCGCAAAGGAGTCCTGGAAGGCCTTGCCGACGTTCTGCGCCGTGGTCACGAGGTTGTCGAAGGCCGCCTTTGCCTCGTCGCGATACCGCAGTATCGGCGTGACGTCAATTCCTGCCGCCGCCGCGTGGCCGATGGCCTGCGACACGATGGAGTCCAGGCTGCCCAGCGCCGACTGCAAGGCGGGCCCTATGCCCGTCACGACCTGCTTTACGACGCCACCGGCTGCCGTGATTATGGGGCCTGCGATGGTCGGGAGCGCGGATGCCACCGACTGTGCGACGCTCGGCAGCTCCTGCACGATGGTCGCGCCTATCTTGCCGATGCGCGGCGCGACGTTCTGCACCACCGCGTCCACGGAGTCGAGGAGTTGCTGCGTGAGCCCTGACATGTCGGCGTTGTCGTCTCCGAGGCCCTCGACCCAGTTGTCCCAGGCGGCCTTCGCCATCGTGACGGAGCCCTGGATCGTGTGCATGGCCTCCTCTGCCGTGTCGCCCGCGATGCCCATGTGCTGCTGCACGACCTGGATGGACTTCACTATGTTGGCGAAGCTCAGGTCGCCGTCCTGCACCGAAAGGTTGCACTCGTCCTGCGCGTCCTTGTACGTGGACGCCGCGTGGACGAGCTGCTCCATCCCCTCCTTGGTTCCCGCATAGCCAAGCTTCAAATTATCAAGCATCGTATAATTTTGCTTGGCGAAGCCCTGGTATGCGTTCTGCACGTCCTCGACGTTGCTGCCGAAGACGTTCACGTTGTCGCTCATGCTGACCATGGCGGTGTTTGCCAGGTCGGCTGCGGCCTTGGTGTCTCCGCCCAGGGACGTGATGAGCGCCGCAGAGAAGGACGTGGCCTGCTGCATGTACTGGTTCGCGCTCATGCCGCTGGTCTGGTATGCCTGCGCCGCGTACTGCTGGAGGCGTCCGGACGCGCTGCCGTACAGCTTGTCCACACCTCCGACGAGCTGCTCGTGCTCGCTGTATGACTTCAGCGCCGCGCCCGTGAGCGCGGACACTCCCGTCGCTATGGCGCCTATCGCCGCCGCCCCGACCTTGGCCGCACCGCCGAGCACGCCCGTGATACGGCTGCCGATGCCCGAGACCTTGTCGGATGCCTCGTCCTTGGCCCCTATCGTGACCATGAGGTCAAGCAGGTCCATGTCTCACCTCACTTCACGAGCCCTCGGGCGCGGAAGTGCCCGAGGATGCCGTCATACGTCGCGGACGACCCGTGCGTCCGCCTGCCGACGCCGCCTTGCTCTGCCACGACATCCCACACTGGACGGCCCAGCGCCTTCCCCTCGGGTGCCAGGCGCAGGCTCTCGGCCACGTAGCAGGCCACGGCCCAGTCGCGCCTGTCCCTGCGCTGTCGCGCGCGGCAGTAGGCGAGGAACGGGGCCGCACGCTGCGGCCCCGCGTACTCCCCTATGCAGACTGGGAGGGTTCCGTCTGCGGCGAGGGTAAAAAATCGGCGATGCCCTCATCCGTGAGGAGCTCCACGGCGTCGTTGATGACCCCCAGTGCGTTGGTGCCCGCGAGGTAGTCCTCTACGGACTTGCCGGCGACGGCAGCGAGGATGGCGTTCAAGTCGTCCTTGTGCGTGCGCGCAATCTCGCCGACGGCACGCACCGCGTCGGTGCTTGACGCGGCCGAGATGGACGACATGGCATCTGCATCGCTCACGATGTTGGAGAGCGGACCGGCGACGTCTGCCAGGACGTCGAAGGCGCGGTCTGCCGGGATGTCGGAGATCTTCATTCCGCCACCCCCTACGCCGTGGTGCCGGCGGACACGTAGACCTCGAAGGGCACGGTGTCCTGTGCGGACATGGACGTGTGGGCGGTGTACTCGAAGTCGAATTCTCCCTTTTTCTTGTCGTCGGCCTTGATGCTCAGGCCGCCCGTCGAGAGGGCGTTGTCGAGGTGGACGGCAATGAAGCCGTCGGTGCCGTAGTCGCCGACCCACCAGATGTCGGAGAAGTCGCTCGTCTTCAGGTCCTTGCGCGGCACCACCTTGGTCTTGTCCGTGCCGTCGATGTCGGCGGCGCCCGCGATGGACGCGACGGTGGCCGGCGTGACGGTCAGCGCCGTACCCTTCAGAGTGACGTCCCACGAGTCGATGCGCTTCAGCTCCATCATGTTCGCGGCGCAGTTGTCGATGTCGTCCCCGTAGTCGGTGAAGGACGGCTTGGCCGTGAAGGTGGAGCCGCCGCTGGTGGCAAAGAGGATGTCCTCCTCCGCCACGGTCCCGGTCTTCGTGTCGAACTTGTTCAGCACGAGGCCTGCGTTAATCGTAAGTTGCTTGAAGGTGTCCGCTGGGATGCGGGTGTACTTGGGCATCCTCGCCCCTCTCCCCTGGCCTCTAGTCCGAGGTCAGGTACTCGATATCGACGTTTATGTACATGCGCTCGGCGCGGTCGTCCGCCACGGGCTGCGCGAAGGGCGTGCCTCGCCTCAGGACAACGGCACCGCCGTCGCACGAGACGATGGCGCCGCCCATCCCGAGCGCCGTGCGAAGGCGTCCCGCGTACCCCGCAGCCTCGGCCGTGTGGCCGTGCTCGCACCACACGTCCACCTCCATGGAGGACGTGGCACCCCACGTGCCCGTTGGTATCCGGTGTGTCGCGTACGGCACGCGTGCGTCCGTGGGCACGTCGCCCTCGGTGTGGCACTTGATGCCGATGGCCTTCTCCAGCCATGCGTGCACGGCAGCCGTCTGGCTAGGCATCGGCCACCTCCTCGCACTCGTAGCGCTCGAAGGCAAAGGACGCCACGCCCGGCGTGTGCCGTGCAGGCGCCTCCGACATGACCCTGAGCGTGCGACCGTCTGCGCAGCGCACACGGTCGTGCAGTACAAGGGCCGTGCCGAGCGGGCATGTCATGGTGCACTGGGCCACGGCGTCGGGACGACCGGCCAGTTGCATGGCGTTCGTCGGGCCAGTCGCACTCACGGCGGCGTCGAAGGTCCTGCCGTCCGCCCACGACTCCACGGTGCCGCCCGCTCCGTCGTCGGCCACGGTGCGCACGAGCAGCGTGCAGCGCTGCGCCATGCGGGCCACGAGGCCCGTGAGCCCCGCGACCGTCACAGTTTCCTCCATGGGTTCAGGCGCGAGCGGAAGGCTGCCTGCCACGTGGCCGGGAGCCCCGTGGACGGGTCCGTGGCGCGGCTGTAGCTGTAGCCGTCGAAGGATTCCGAGGCCACGGTGGCGTCAGCGCCGTGCGCGTCCTGCCACGCCCCTATCTCGTCCACGAGGTCCAGCAGGTCGCGCGGTATGCGCAGCGGCGTGACGGTGCCCTCGAAGTCCTCGGTGGCCAGGCCGCCGGCGCCGCGCTGGTGCAGGCCGTCGTTGAGCGCGGACCCCGCGATTACGCACCACTGGCCAGACGCGAGCGGCAGCTCCTGCCCGGAGGCGGGCACGAGCTCGCCTGCGGACACGGACCAGAGCCCGCGCACGGGCTCACCCTCGAAGCGGTTGTTGATGCACGCGAGGACCGCGCCCAGCATGGCGGCCATTAGGCGCCCGCCACCGTGCGCTTGATGACGCTGATGAGGCCCTTGTTGAGCACGGAGACGCCGCAGAGCATGTCGAGCGAGATCGTGTCGGTCTTGGTCGCCATGTCGTAGCCGTACACGACGCGGATGCCGAAGCCGTCGTAGTTGGCGACGGAGGACTTGGCCGCCCCCATGGGGAGCTCCAGCGGGCGCGTCACGAGGGCGAGGCCGTTCTTGTGGAAGAGGATGGCGTCATCCTCGGTGCCCTTGGCGTTCTCGCAGTTCTGGTCGGTGTAGATGTCCATGCCGAACTTGCGGCCGAGGCTCGCCTCCTGGAGGCCCGCCGTGTCACCCGTCGCGCTGGCGTTGACGAAGAGCTCGGTCTTCAGCAGGTCCGCCTCGACCGTGGAGCCGCCGACCATGTAGCGCTCCGTGGTAGGCGCCTTGGCCTTCACGAGCGCCTGGCGCGCGGACACGATGTCGGCCTGCCCGACGGCGTTGGCGGTCGTGGCGGTCTTGCCCGCTCCGGCGACTGCGGCCGCGATGAGGTAGCCGTCCACCTTGTCGAGGAAGGCCTGCATGGCGGGCACCAGGAACTCTGCGCTGAAGTCGGTGATGGACATGGTCAGCTCCTTGGACGTGACGGCGAAGGTCACGTCGAGGTGCTTGTCCATAGTGACGTCGACGCCCTGCTCGGTGGCGTCCTGCGTGGTCGTGGTGCCTGCGAACTCCTTGGCCTCGAAGGTCGCGGGCTTGCGGATGGTGATCTTGCTGCCGACGCCGGGCACGAAGTCGCCGCTGTAGTCGCGGTGGACGAGGTTCGGCATCACGGCGTTGTTGCGGAGGACGTCGAGGGCCTCGCCGGCGATGACGTCGGTCGTGAGGATGGTGTTTGCCATTTAGTGCCTACTTTCCCTGTGAGTGCTTCCAGTTGATGTACTCGGTCGCGGTCATCTTGGAGTAGTCGGGCTCGGGCTCTGCGCCCGCCTTGGGAGGGGTCGCGGGCTCTGCGCCCTGCGTGGACGTGGTCGGGATGAAGTCCGCCCAGTCCGACTTGATGCCCTTCTCCAACTCGTCGGCGCCCTGGATGGCGCCGTCCTTTACCTCGACCTTGGAGAGGTCCGAGACGCGGAGAACCGCGTCCACCCTCTTGGGGTCCACCCCCGCGTCAGTGAGGAGCTTGCGGTAGAGCGAGCGCTTGGTGCGGTCGGCGTCCTTCGCGGCCACCTGCGCCTTGTAGTCCTCGAAGGCCTTGTGCTCCTCCTCGTACTTGGCTTTCATCCCGTCGGCGTCGCCCGCCTCCTGGGCCTTCGCGAGGTCCGCCTTCAGCTGCTCCACCTGCTTGCGGAGCGCCGCCGCGTCCTCACCGCCCTTGCCCGCTTCCGCGACCTGCTGCTTCAGCGCGTCCACGGTCTCGGCGTGTGCGTCGATGATCTGGTCCGCCTTGTCGTCCTCGATGCCCATTGCCCTGAGCATCTTTCGCGTGAGTGCCATTGCCCCTCCGTATCCGCCCGGTTCCTCGGGCGTCGTGCGGCGTTCCCTGCCGCGTGGGGCGGGGCGATGCTTTGCCCCGCTCTTCGCGGGACAGCATCCGGCCACGGTAACGGGCTAGTCCCCGCCGAGCGCGGAGCGCATTATCTGCGCGTACTCCGCCGTGTGCTCTGATGCAGCGTCGCGCAGGAAGTGCGCGTGTCCGTTCTTGTGGCTCACGTCCTCGCGGAACTCGACGTATCGCGCATATTCGACGTTGGTGCCTATGGCCTCGGTGGTCTCTGACTCCCGCACGTGCGTTATCGAGTTGCGCAGGCGGCCCGTGTCCACTGGACATCCAGCCTTCGCGTAGCCCTCGGCGACGAGCCCCATCTCCTCCAGGCCGCGCGCTATCGCGGCGCGCATGAGCTCGTGGGCCTCTTGCGTGTTGTCCGCCGTCACGTGGACCTCGACGTTCTCCATGCCACATCACCCCTAGTGCATGGTCGCCGCACGGTAACGCGGCATGGAAAAGGCCCCCGCCGTGGTGGCGAGGGCCTAAATGTCGGTCAAGTGTTGGAATTTGGCTACAGAATCGAGCCGATGGCGCCCATGATGCGGGCTATGGTGCGGGAGTCGCTCGTGATTCTACTGGCCTCTAGAAATCCTGTCGAGGAACTCAGCGACAAGTGGGTCGTCTACGTCTAGTTCCTTGAAGTCGAAGTCATCCCCGTACCTCTTCGCCATTTCCTTGCCCAGCTCTTCGTCGCTCATCAACTTCGGGTCTCGCCCATTCGCCGCGCTCTCTCTACGCATTCTTGACAGCCTCCTTGACAAGGCCGGTGAGGTTCCTGTCGTCTACCCTCATCATCCACAGCTGCAAGGGTCCACTTGAGCAATTGTCGAGTGTAGCGTCTATGTCTCGGACGGTCCCAGCCTGCGGGTCCTCGTAGACGATTTTATCACCCTCGCGCCTCGCGCTGAAGAAGTGTCCGCCTCCGCCGTGTCTGCGGTCCCACTTGACCCTTATCACAGCGCGCGCCCCGTCGCCCCATTCTTCGAATGCGTCGCTCACCGCCTGCTTAAACTTCTTCTTTCCTTTGCTCAACTTGACCAGCTCGCTGTCGTTAGACCAGGCATTGTGGTCGAACTCCCAACACACAACTCCGCTGTCCCCTATGTCGTCATGCGCGGCGAACGGCCTCGCGATCACGTCGTAGCCCCTTTGCCTTAGCTCCCATGCCACGACGCAGCGCTGGCAGTTGTTCTGCCACTTGTAGCCCTCGGAAAAGTGCGGGTTGACTGCGGCGAGGCTCTTCTCGGCCGCCATGAAGCCCGGCCCCTTGTACCTGAACTGCTTCAGGGCGGGCTGCTCGTCTGCTGGCCTCTTGGCGGATGGGCGGAGCTTGCCGAGCGCGCGTGACAGCGCGGCATCCAGCGCCTTCTGCTGGTCCCCTCTGCTGAGCTTGCGGAAGCTGCCCGAGGAGATGCCGTACTCCCCAAGCTGCTCAGTGAGGCTGCGCCGAGCCTCAGTCATGCTCACGCCGGACGCGTTGAGCTTCGCGATGGTGCCCGGCATCTGGAAGAAGCTTGCCATGGTGCGGTCTGCTGGCTCCTGCCGCTTCGGGTCGTGCCCAGCCTTCCAGTCCTCGTAGCTGGTTTCAAGCCCATGCGTGTCGCGGCCCTCGAAGACGTCGTGGCCGGGTATCGACGCCACCAGGGTACAGCGGCAGTTCCACACCTCGGACGCCGGGCCCTCGGGGTCACCGGGGTAGCGCAGGCCGTTGCTGAACTTGCCGTCATCGCCCGCGACCTCTCCGTCGAGCTGCCTGTGGCTGTCGCGCGTGCGGCTGTCGAGCGTCGCCATCCAGCGCGCCCGCACGTCGATGCCCATGCCGCGCGCACGGTCGTACGACGAGACGCGCCCGGCGTTCTCGGCACCCGTGAGCGCCGTCCTCGCGGCCCTCGTGGCCGCGCGCTCGTCCATGTCCACGACCGAGCGCAGGCGCCTGGACGCGGCCGGCACGGAGTCGCCGACGAGCACGCTCTGGGTTATGGCGCTCGTGATCTTCTTCCGCGCCCACGCCTCGGCCTTCGACGGCTTGGGGCTCACCCGTGGCAGCAGGTCCGGGTGGTCGCGCACGAGCGTGTTCACTGTGTCGGCGTCCACGAGGGTCCAAGACGTGTCGACCTTGGCCGCCTGCTCGACCTGGAACGCGCCGAAGTTCGCGTTGTCGGCGAAGACCTTCGGGGCGGCGCCGTTCACGATCTCCTCCGCCCGCTCGTCGCACAGCCTCATCTCGAGCGCCAGCTCAGCGACCATCTGCGTGTACCACGTGGTGTCCGCCGCGCGTCCCTTGCGCCATGCGACCAGCTGGTCGGTGGTCATGTCACCCGCCGAGACGCGGCGTACCATCTCGGCATCCGCCTTTGACTGACGCGCAAGCGCGTCCTTGGCCTTGCGCTCCATCTCGCGGTATGCCTTGCCGTATGCCGCGTGCAGGCGCTTGGCGAGGCGCCTTATCTCGGCGTCCGTGGCGTCGTGCGCGGGGTCCGAGTACGTCATGCCTCGGCCCCGTCGTCGTCACCGCCCGAGACTCCGAAGCGCTCGGCGTCGTCCCCGTCGGAGCGGGCCAGTATCTCAGCCACCTCGCCCGGGCTCACGTTCGGCAGCTTGCGGAGGACCGTCTCGCGGTCGAGCCACTGCGCCTCCTGCGCGACCATCTGCACCTGCTCCAATTGGTTGGTGACGCGCTGGCGCTTGAACTCGGGGGCGTCCTCGATGCCGAGGAGCGCGAGCAGGCGCTGCACGGCAATGGACACCTGGTACTCGAAGTCGCTCGCATTCTCGTCCATGGGCTGGTACGCGGCCTCTATCTCGGTGGCCGTCTTGCTCCCGGCGCTCAGGGCGCTCACGTCCAGGCCGCCGAAGTCTCGGTAGATGCGGCGCTCGATACCCTCCAGGTATGCCTGGCGCGCCTGGTACGGTATCTCCTGCGTGTACGGCGTGACCTTACCGCCATTGTCCGTGTCCGCGTTGGCGATGTGCAGCACCTTCAGGCGGTCGCGGAAGCGGGCGAGATCGGCGTCGCTCATGCCGCCACAGTTCTCCACGATCCAGTAGATTTGTGACACGTCCGTCAAATCGTTGGCAAATCCGGACTGGATGAGGTCGTAGCTGTCTATGGCCTGTCGCATGCCCACCAGCGTGGACTGGTGCAGTCGGCTGCCCCACATCGCGACGATTGGCAGCGCCCCGTCCCAGTTGCCCTCGCCCACGACCTCCTGCGTGCCGTCCGGGAATGTCGCCACCTGCGTGCGGTACGGCGTGAGGTCCTGCACCATGCGCAGGCGGCGCCCGCTCCCGGTGTCCTCCGTGACCCACGACATGTAACCCTGCTCGGTGTACAGCGTCACGGTCATTGGTCGGTCGGCGTCCAGGCGCCAGAAGCGGATGCCGCCGCGCAGGGCTCCCGTGACCTCGTCCCACAGCGGGACGAACTCCGTTACCTCGAAGGTGTAGAGGCGCGTGCCGGACCAGTAGCCGAAGGCCACGCCGTGGATGAGCGCGGCATAGGCCCAGTCGCGCAGGTCGTGGTCGAAGCGCACGCCGAGCGCCTCCCTGGCTGCATCACCGTCGGCGTCGGCGGACGCGAAGGTCACGCCGTTGCCCAGGCTGTACATGCACCGCTGTGTGTTCAGGCGGTTGAAGAAGTTCGACGCCACCTTTGCGTTGCTCGCCGTGAAGTCCTCGACGGGCGAGCCCGTGAGGGTGAAGATGGTCTGGACGTAGCGGTTTATGGTCACGTTCCGCTGGTGGTCGTACTCGTCGGCGTCGAGCGCCGTGCGGCACAGCGGGCCGTGCACGTGCGCGTCTATGGCCTCTAGCACGAAAGCCTCGCGCCTGCCGCCCGCCACCGCGCGCTCGAAGTCCTGCCACGTCCTCATGCTCCTGCGGCTCGACGGCTCTGGCATGCCCTACCTCCCGAAGACGCTCCTATAGCTGCTATCAGGGGATTCAACCGCCTTGATAACGCGCTCTGTGGCCACCAGGTAGCGCAGGGCGTCGCAGGCGTGGTCTTCGACCTTCAGCGGTTTCTCGCCGTCTCCGTGGGCCTCGTCCCAGACGTATCCGCCCAGCTCCCGCACGAGGGCCGGGCACGCCTCGCGGCCGATGCGCACGAGGCCCGCCTGCATGCACGCCGCCGTCTCGCGGATGCCGTCTGCCACGTCGTTGCGGGCGTGCCGCACGCGGAAGCGCTGCCCGCGCCGCCGCAGCTCCGCCATGAAGCTCGTTGCGGACGGGTCCACTATCACCTCGACCTCGCCGGGCACGCCCGCGCACAGCGCCTCGACGCGGCTCGCATAGTCCGCATCGGTCATCTGGTGGCCCTCGGTGCGCCCGCTGTAATAGAACTCGCGCACGGCATGCCAGACGCCGCCCTGGTGCGCCCACAGCAGCGCCGCGAAGGCGTTCTGCGTGCCGTAGTCGATCGAGACTGCCCAGCGCACGCGGGCGCCGTCGTCGGGCCGCCACGCCCCCTCCAGCGCCGCCTCGTGGTCCGGGTAGACCAGCCCCTCGGCGCGCACCCACTCGCCGAGGACGTAGCGGCGGTAGAAGATGCCGCTGTACATGCGCTCGTAGCGCGCCCGAACCTCAGGCGTGAGGCCCGGGTTGTCCTCCATGGTGAAGTGCAGGCGCAGGGCGTTCTTGCCCTCCGCGCCGTCTATCCACTCCTGTTTGAACCAGTGCGTCGGGCCCTCGGGATTGCAGTCGAACCACAGGCGCGAGCCTGGCACCGAACAGCGCGCGATTGCCTGCTCCACGAAGCTGCGCGGCATGAGGGCGACCTCGTCCATGAGCACGCCTGCGAGCGTGCGGCCCTGGATGAGCATGCGGCTGCCCTCGTCCTTGCCACCAAACACCTCGAAGGAGTTCGTGCGGCCGCGCCACGTGACCTCCAGCACGTTCTCGCCGCCGCGCCAGCGCAGCTGGTACCCCATGTGGCGGGTTGGCCACGTCATCGCCATGTAGGGCTCCACGACGTTCTTGCGCGCTGCGTCGATGGTCTTGCCGCAGATGCCGAGGCGCTGGCCGCTGAAGGTACGCATGGCCCAATCAACGAAGGCCACGCTGATTACGCTCGACTTGCCCGAGCGCACCGACCCGTCGCACACCAGGGCGTCGTAGCCGGTGCGCGGGAAGGCCAGCACCTGGAGCTGCTTCTCGCTAAGCCCCATTGCGTCCGTCCTCCAGGCCGCGCGCGACCTCGTCCAGCGCCGCGCTCAGCGGGTCGTCCGGCGTGCCTGCCGCTGCGTCCTCGGGCCGTGGCGACGGGTTGTCGCGATATCCTGCGCGGTTCTTCAGGTAGAAGATCTGCGCGGAGACGCTCGGCGCCTTGCGCACCCTCGTCCTGCGCGTCCTGACGCCACCACCGGCGTCCGTCTCGGTGACCTCGGTCTCCTCGTACCAGTCGCCGACCGCCGCACGAAAAAGGGCGTTCTCGATACACTCGACGCTCATCGCACGGCCCGAGCGTATGGCCCCGTCAAGCTCCTGGTGCCTATTGCACCATGTGTACAGCGTCCTCGGGTTGACGCCCATGTTGTGCGCGATCTCCTGCATGGTGCAGCCGCGCGCTGCCCAGTTGGTCACGCGCTCTAGCTGACTTGGCTCTGACCATGCCCGCGTATATCCGTCTACTCCCGCTGCTCCCATGCCAGAGATTGTCGCGGCGCGGGCACGGTGCCAGCAGACAATGCCGCGCCTTTTATGGACTGTAAAATCTGGCGCGCCAGCGACCATACGAAAAGGGACCGCTCGCGCGGCCCCAATCCTGACGTGCTCATTATTCCTGTAATGAGGATGCGCGCTTCACACGCGCTTCGGAATCAGCTTCCGCCCCTCCTCTTGTGCTTCCTCTGCCTGCGCGCGGCGTTCTCGCGGTCCAATCGCTCTGCGTTCCTGTCCCGCCAGTCCTTCTCGGCCTGCGCGCACTCGCGGCACAGGCCCCAGCGCCGCGCCTGCGGGTCGGACACGTGCACTGGGTGCTCGCCGCACCTCTGGCACAGCGGCACCACGCCCTCGGTGCGCCACCGGCCGTAGCGCTCCCGCACGCGCCGTATTGCCTTCGGCGTGCGGCCCGGCAGCGCCTCTGAGAGCTCGGCGGCCGTCATGTCCGGGTGACGCCATACCTCCTGGAGCTCCGACCACGACCACGCTTCGCGGATTCTTGGGGCACGTGGGGCATTTGACCCATCGCGTGCCGCCGTCATCGCCACACCCATACCAGGCACGCCAGCACGACGGCCCAGAGCACCGTCCACGCGCACCACGCCCACCACGGCACGGGCATCACCCACAGCAGTACGTCAATCGCCATCGTCCACCACCCTATGCCCGCACTGCGAGCAGTACCGCATGCCATGTGCCCATGCCGTCGAAGGGTAGAGCGGCGCGTGGCACACCGAGCACGCGCTGCCGATGGGCCTGCCGCGACGCTCGCCCGAAGTCACAACGTGGCACGTTGGGTCAATCAAGTCTGCCACGCGTTTGCTCACGTCCGTCCAGCACCAATCACTGTCGAGGTCGATGCCAAGCGCATCCACGAATGCCATGATCCCGTGAGTCTTACGCAGCTTTTCCGCAATCTCTACGCGCTCATCGCTGGTCATCGTCTCTCTTCCTTCCGCTCGAGCAAAAGGCCATGCACTCCGCGCTGTCCTTAGCCGGGCAGTCATGTGTGCCCCGATATGCGCAGTCAGAGCACGGCACGACGCGGACGAAACCAAGCGCATATGCGACATCGCTGAACTCGTCGCTCGGCTCTGCCGTCACGCCGATTTTCACCGACACGCTTCCTATCGAGCTGTTCTCGAAGCTATTCATCGTCGCTCACCACCCTTGCGCCGCACTTAGGGCAGTAATTCGCGTGACTGCCAAGTGGCTCTCCGCACACTGAGCACTTATCTTTAGCCAGCACGCTTGTACACGTCGGGTCGATGAGGTCGGCGACAACCGCAGCGATTGGACGATGCACCTCGCCGATGGTATCGAGGATTGCGATTGCTATGGTCACGTCAAGGTTCGCGTCCGTATGCGATGCATGCCTCAGCTTCTCCGCCACCTCGCGGCGCTCGTTTCTAGTCGGTGTCATCGCTAGTCCTCCTTTTTCTCGGCCTTGGAGCAGAAGTCATCCTTGCCCCAGATGCCGCTGTGCATCCTGCACGTGACGCGCCCCGGCATGTATCCGCGCTCGTCGTGGTATGCGCAGTCCTTGCAGCGGACAAGCTCGCCCACGTACTCTGGCATGGCCGTGCTCAGCACGCGCATACGCCATATGCTCTCGTCGCTCATATCTCGCCCTCCTCCGTCTCGCCCCACGCGCAGAAGCCGTCGGGCTTGACCATGTCGGTGTACCATCGCTTGCACCACCAGCCAGTGCGATAGTCGTGGTCGCTCTGGTCAACCGCAAAGCGCTCGCAATCCCTGCACCGCACGATGCGCTCTTTGAGAGTTGCCCCGTGGCTTTCGGCTTCTGCCATCGCAAGTCCGACGAACGCGCTGCTCTTGTCTCCGAAATCAACAACGTACTCGCTCATTCGCCCACCCCCAACTCGCGCATGCGACAGTACACGTCGGCGGCTGCGCACGGCTTTTCCTCGTCCTGATTGGTCAGACACATCGAGCAACCGGGACTGTTCTCGACCATCGAACACAACGCCTTAATGCAGGCGTACATGTCCCGCACCAGCTCCCGCAGCTTGGCGTTCTCGGCTTGCTCGGTCATTATCTGCCGTTCAACGGATTCGTTGTAAGCATTCATAAGACGCTGGTACCAATAGTTCCACGTGTCATTCTCGCCACAATCGGACAGACCAGCGGCGCTGAGACATTTACGCAGCTCTTCCGAAAAGATGGTTATTTTCAATCCTTACACCTCCACCCCCAGCTCGCGCAGCTTGCGGATGCGCTCCACGAGGTCGCGCGGCTTATCGCAGGCGTCACCGTCCACGTCCACGCGGTCGCACCACGCCTCCAGCTCGTCGGCGATGCGCTCCAGGCTGTCTGGGGCAATGTGGGTGAAGCGTGTTGGTTCTATCGAGAAGAAGAGTCTGCCAGTTCCGCACGGATTGACGTCGATGCTTGTATGGTCCCGCGCAATGTTGACACGGGATACATGGTACTTGCGCCCATCGTCCAGATACACCGTGTCGCCCACGTGGATGGGCGCTCCGTCCGCGTCGCGTGGCAGCTCGACCAGCTCGCGGTCGATGCGGTCTGCCAGAGCGCGAAGCTCCTTTATCGCGCGTATCTCGTCGCCGCTATATGTGTCGATGCCCCACTGGCGGATCTCGTCGCTAATCTTTGTCATGGCGCCTGTCCTCCGTCCTCATGTTCCACAGCGCCGCGAGGTTAGACCTGTAGCGCTCGACCGTGCCCCGCGAGCGCGCGCCGCACACGAGGCACCTCACGTAGACCTGTCCCGTCCCCCTGTACTCGGCCCTGCCGCCACAGAAGGGGCAGGGGCGCAGCTCCTCGCTCACCTCATGGCCTCCGCGTCCATGTCGTTGGCTATGTCGGTGAGCTCGCGCAGGTCCATGTGCTCGTCGGCATTGGCGCGCCTCACCCACTCGCGGATGCGCTCCTGCGGGCTCGCGGACGCGTGCTCCAGGTCGCACGGCGCGCAGAAGACGGTGCCGAGCCTCGTGGTGTAGATCTCGACCGTAGTGGTGTGCGCGTCCCGCTCCTTGCGGAATGAGATCCTGCGCACCTCGCCAGTCACGCCGTCCTTCTCCCTGCGCACAAAGTCACCGAGGAGCAGCGGCACGTCATTGCGGTCGCGCGGTGCCATGAGCACGCCGCTGCCCCACTCGCACTCCTCCACGCGGCGCGCCCAGTCGGCGAGGGCGGCGCGGAAGACGTGCACGCGGTTTCCCTTCCCGTCTCCGCACATCCCCACCGCGCGAATCTCCTCCGCGAGGTCCTCGCGCGCCTTGGCAGACTTTTCAACATTCTCGGAAGTTTTCAACATCGAGGTTCGCCCTCCTTGCTTGTTAGGTTGACTCTCTAGTACGTGAGACTTACTAGTGAGTCTTTAGTTAGTTAGTTAGTTAGTTAGTTAGTTAGTTAGTGGATTCGCATTGCGATTCGCATTGCGATTCGCTGTGCGATGCGTCTCCGTCTCGCTTGCCCCAGCGCTTCTCGTTACCCTTGATGGCCGCATCGCGCTTCTTCTCGCGTGCCGCCACGGACGCCGAGACGAGCGGGCTCCACAGCGTCCCGTCGTCCAGGACCACGGCGCCGTAGTGGGAGAGCACCGCCACGAGCTCGCGTGCCTCGTCCTCGGTCATCCCGAGCTGGTCCGCGACGTCGGCCCAGTCGTCGTCCAGGGCGACCGAGAGGCGGCCGCCGTCCTCGCGCAGCATCATGCACAGCAGCCGCACGTAGGCGCAGAAGCCCGCAGGGCCGAACCGGCGCGTGACCTGCCGCGCGGCCTGCGTGTCGCAGAATCCCGCGTCCACGGGGAAGTAGACGCCGCCGCCCCTCGTCGCCATCGCTAGTCCTCCCTGGACGCTATCCACGCGCCCAGACGCTCGCGCTGCCTGGGGCCGAGTCCGCCCACGCGACGGCGCGGCGATATGCCGAGCTCGCGCATGGCGGCCTGTGCCCTCGCCGGACCGACGCCCGGCATGGCCCGCAGGAGCGCCTCGACCCTCGTGCGCATGGCCACGCGGTCGCGGCGCATCAGCACGCCACGCGGGTCCACTCGGCCCTCGCGCACGCCGCCAAGCATCCGCGCGCGCTGCTTTCGCGCCTCGATGGCCCTGAGCCTGTGGTCCTCGCGCTCAACCGCCGTCAGCGGCGGAACTTGATGCCTCGCCATGATCCTCGTCCTCCCTACGCGCGCCCGTAGGCGCCGCACTCGCCGTCCTCGTCCGTGTACGCGGGCCTCGCCTTGCGCACCAGACCCTCCACGTAGTCGCACCACGCCCAGCCGTCCTCGAGCCTGTGGCTCGGGAGAGGGCCTCGAGCACCAGCGTCCAGGGCCGTGCGGTCCTCGTCCCACGGCCACTCGATTGCGCGCGCATGTCGGCAGCACCCGCAGGTGCAGCCCTCGTATTCCGCGCGCATGGCGCGGCGCACCGTCTCCTCCGCGTATGCGTACATCAATGCCCCTCTCTAGAACGGAACGTCCTCGTCGTCGTACGGGTCTGCCGGGGACGCCGGAGGCGCCGCGTATGGCGTCCGCGCCGCCTGTGGCTGGCTTACCGCCTGGCGCCCCTGCGCTCCGTCACGCGGCGTCATGACGTCCACCTCGTCGGCCACGATGCCCAGGCGGCTGCGGTTCTCGCCCGTCTGCTTGTCCTGCCAGCGGTCCTGGCGCAGGCGCCCGCTCACCGCGACCCGCAGGCCCTTGCGAAGGAACTTGCTCAGCGCCTCGGCGCGTGCGCCCCACACGGTCACGTCCACGTAGCTCGGGCGGTCCTCCCACTGGTCGCCGCTCTTCACGCGCTCGTTCACGGCAACGGCCATCGAGAGCACCGCCGTGCCGGACTGGGTGGTGCGCAGCTCGGGGTCGCGCGTGAGGTTGCCGCTGATTGCGGCCTTGTTGATGCATCCCATCGCTAGAACTCCTGGTCCTCGTCGTAGTACTCAGCCTCGTACTCCGCCTGCGCCTGCGCGTCGGCCTCAGCCGCGTGCTCCGCGTCCTCGGCGTCGTGCTCGTCCGCAGGGACGGGCGCGGGCGCCTGCACGGCGGCCTGCACCTCCGCCTCGCGCTCGACCTCGGCCGCCTGCGCTGCCACGGGCTCGGGCGGCTCGGGCATCTCGTCGCGGTCGTATATGCCTCCGTATGCCCCCGGGTACGCCTCGCGGAGGGCCTGCACCAGCGCGACCTTGCGAATCATGGTCGCGGGCTTGGAGAGCCAAAGGCTGCGGTGCTGGTCGTACTCGTCCAGGCTCACCTCGGCGCGGCTCGGGTGGCTGCGGCCCTTGTCGTAGACCTCGGCCCAGCCGCCGACGAGCTGCTCCTGGGCCTTGCTGTAGATGGTCCCCTCGCGATAGCGCATGTCTCCCGCGCGCTTGTCCCAGACCACGACGCCGGCCTTGATGCCGTCGAAGCCCGGCTGCTGCGTGGCCGTACGCACGAAGTAGTCCTTGGACACGATGACCGACGCCTCGACGCGTCCGGTCTTCTTGTTCTTGTACGCCGTCATGTAGGCGTCGCCCGCCAGCGGGTTGAGGTGCCTCGCCTGGCACTTGGCCATGAAACCGAAGATCTCGCGGTCGTCCACCTGCTGCCCGCCGGTGATGACGTACCTGGCAACGATGCCCGGGCTCAGCTTGACCTCGCTGCCGTCCGACGCCTGGTATTTGACTATGCCCTCTGCCATGACTCCCACTCCCTCATCTGCTCGTCAGTCATCCTCTTGCCGTGCGCCCACCCGAGTGCGCGCATCGCCTGCGCGAAGTCGTGCACGTGCTCGCGCGGCACCGTCACCACGTAGGCCACCGTCCCGCCTGCGGCCACGGTTGGCGTTTTTACGGGCATTTGCGGCTCGTCTGGGCGCTCGGTCGCGTCCGTCGCAATCGGGGCGGATTCGGGCGTCTCAGCGGCCCTCGCGGCCATCCTCTCGGCCTCGGCCATGCGCTCCGCGCGCTGCCGCTCGACCTCTGCCATGCGCTCGCGGCGCCTGCGTGCCTCGTCCGCCGAGCGGAGGGCTCCCGAGAGGTCCAGCGTCCGCAGGTACTCGGTCTTGACGTTGGCCTTGTCCTCGGGCTCGTACGGCGCCGAGTCCAGCGTCGCGAGGTCCTGCTCGATGGACTCCACGACCCCCGCGACGTCCTGCTCTACCTGCACGAGGTTCGCGCCGTAGAGGTCCCACTTCTCGGCGTGGGCGTACCTCTGCCAGATGGTCTCGAAGGGGACCATGGCCGCCACGTCGCCCTGCGTCTCCGCGTACCAGGAGGCCACCTCCTGCGTGCGGCTGTCGATTGTCAGGCGCTCCCACTCGGCGAGCGCCGCCTTGTAGTCGGCATCCACGCCGGACAGCGGCGTCAGCAGGTCGCGCACCTGCGCCTCGAAGTCTCGCACGGCGTCCTTGATGGCGCCCACCTGCTGCCTGCGCGCGTCCTCCACGGCCTTGATGGCCTTGCGGGCCTGGGTGCGCGCCCGCTTGCTCTCGCGGTAGTCGTCGCCGCTCGTGATCTCGTGCGGCACGTACTCCTTCGCAATCTCTGCGACCTTGGCACGCTGCTCCGCGAGCCACCTGTCCGCGCCCGATATCACCTCCGGCACGTCGATGACCTCGGGGGTCACCTCCTGAACGCTACTCATCTCTTCCTCCTACCTGTCGCCCCAGTCGGGACGGCGAATCGTTACCGTCATGTGCTCGTCAACTCCGCGCCTCCTGCGCGCCTTGGTCACACACACCCGCACCACCTGCGCGTCGTCCTCGTACGCCACGCCGCTGAGCGCGTCGAGCACCAGCTTCGCCACGTTGTCCACATCGGGCTTGTACGTGTCGTCCTCGCCGTCGCAGCGCTTGGGGCGCGACATTGGCAGCGGCCGCTGCACGTACACGTCCACGGCCACGGGCACGCGCCTCGGCGCGCAGGTCGGGCGGGACCTCGGGCTCGCGTGGCACGCGTTGCGGTAGAGCGCCGCTATCTCCGCCTTGTCGACCACGTTTCTCTCGGTGTCGTAGGCGTGCCCGCCTCGCGTCATCCTGTGGCGCTGGAGGCCGTGCACGAAGTCCACGCGGAAGCTCACGCTCACAGCTCGCCCCCATCCAGCCGCACGAAGCGCCTGCGGCGGTCGGTCGCTCCCTGCGCCGCCACGTAGCGGCAGACGCGCTCGACGGCGGCCCTCGTGGCCGTGAACTCGATGCGAACGCGGACTGGCGTTGGGCTCACGGCCTGCGGCACGTCCACGCCGTGCTCAGCGAGCTCGTCCGGCGTCATGGTCGCTCCGGTGTCTATGAGGGCGCCCATCACATGCCCCCGAGCGCCGCGATGCGGTCTGGCCCGTCGCTCAGGCCACACAGGGCCATCAGGGCGAACATGATGCCGAGGAAGATCAGGAAGCCCAAGTACGGGTGGCGGTCCACCCACGCGTTCACCGCCATGCCCAGCGTCTCGCAGCGTCTCATCGCGTGCTCGCCTCCATCCACCTGTCCACCTCGTCCACGCGGATGCGCTGCCCTCGGTCCTGGCCGTGCGGGAGCGTTGCGTGGATGCGCCCCGCCGCCATCTCGTCGCGCAGGGTGCTCATGGGCACTCCCGTGTACGCCGACGTCTCCGCGACCGTGTAGGTCATGCGCGGCGGCAGGCCCTGCGCCATCGCGTAGGCGAGCGCCCTGCTCCCGCACGCGCTGCCCTCGGCGAGCCTGC
>Ga0256404_1004094_pt1 | contig 28151 bp, 24 predicted proteins | sample RumenRJG_01DNA_FD_185990 | JGI IMG/M metagenome (GOLD analysis project Ga0256404, IMG submission 185990) | Bovine rumen microbial communities from Lethbridge, Alberta, Canada - RJG_01 | ecosystem: Host-associated > Mammals > Digestive system > Stomach > Rumen | place: Canada: Alberta | collected...
ATTTGATTTTATCGGATTTCCTTGAGGGGAAGACTTTTTCTAAAATCCATCTCCTGCGAAGGAGCTTTTTTTTCATCGGCATAACCTGTCGGGTATAGACTTTTTCTGTGCCGGTGAATGCGTGTCCGAAACAGATGACCAAAGCAAGGAATTTCTGGAGAAAAGACATGGAATACCGCTTTTGACCGTGCAAATGACCGAAGGGAGTCTGTACCGCCAAAAGTGGAAGGCTGCCATAAGGCTTTTCTTCTGAAATAGTTCGTCGGTACTTGCAGGGTCATCAGGGCACGCTACCTTTGCACTTGAAAAAGCGTCAAATACGCCGACGGGATGCCATGAGGATGATGGCGACGTAGCAGGGACAAAGATGGCAATCATAAAAGGAGACAACGGGATTTTCCCATGACAAATAGGAAAATCCCAAAGGAGGAATAGGAATAATCTGTTTGGCAAATAGTCCAAACAAGCTACCTTTGCACCAGAATCAGGGACGAAACTGGTTCTGAGAACTAATAGTATAACAATTAAAAACAGAAGATTATGAAGAAGATCAATAAAGTGATAGCAGCTATGATGATCATGGCCATCACATCGGTTCCCGCAATGGCAAACAACAAAGTAGACAAGAAGCCTGGTAAGGACAAGGACAAGGTGGAAATGCGTATTTTCGACAAGAAAAAGAGTTACAACCACCATGCCTATCGTGCCGACATCAAGACCGTCACCTTCAAGGTAAACAAAAAGGCAGCACGCCACAAGAATGTGGAAGCCATGGCCATGGCAGTCCGTGGCGTGAAGGATGCCAGCTACAACCGCAGGAGCGGCAAGATAACCGTCAAGTATGACGCAAACAAGACCTCAGTACGCAGCATCAAGCATGCCGTGAACTGACCATCAAGCAAACAGATGCAAGGCCACGAGCCAAGCTGACCCTATATAAAGAAAAGACCGGTGGAGTTTTCCATCGGTCTTTCACTTTTGCTTGACAGGTCAGCTCATCACAGGTGATAGAATTCTTTGACACGCTGTTCGTATTTCTCACAACGTTCCACGTGTCTGTCGATGGTATCAACAAGAACATCGATGTACACCTCCTCAATGGCTTCCTTGGTGCTGCCGTCGGCATTCAGGATGTAGATGTCGAAAGCATCAGTACCAGCATTGTAGAGCACTTTCACCTTTCCCTGATGGATGAAACCTTCAACGGAAAATTCCATACCATTTCCATCGGGAACCCTTACAGGCTGATTGAAACCCCATGAGGCAACTGTGTTTGCTTGCAGTCTGAAAATCTGAAGAATATAAGAATACATATCCATATTGGAATGATATTTGTGCAGGTCGGTTACACACTGCGTTTCCTTTTACTTTGCGAAGCTCATCCGAGGCTTCGCTTTTATGTGCGTTAAAGATGGAAACGAACATGAACCCTACGGCAAGGAATTTTCTTGCAAGTTTTCTGGAATACCACTTTTGACAGTGAAGCCGTTAAAAGCGGAAGGCTGCTGGAAAACTTGCATGTAAATAGCATAGCGGTACTTGCCTGTTCATGGTTGCCATAACTTTGCACAATAAAAGCCATGCCAGGGATGAATAGAAAGGAAATGGCAGTATGTCCCTGCAAAAAACAATATGGTTATGTGTTCGTTGTGTTTTTAGAATGCAATGGGTGTATACAGGTTGCTTCGTGAACGTGATATTCATTAATAAAGAGGTGAAAAGACAGGTACGGATGCACATACGGTACTTTACCGTATGCCATTCCGTATTAAATATAGTTAATATGAAGAGCTGAACGAATAGGAATAGAGAAAGGGTGGGTGGAGGGAAATCATATCATAAATATGATGCTGTCCAAAGATGGACTTTCCGCAGGAGTGTCCATGACAGCATTCTGCCAGTCAGTTACCATGCGCTGCTGCTGGCTCTGACAGGACCAGCGTATGGCATCTGGCCGGTTCCGAAGGTAAATAACAAGAAAGGGGTTGGCGGTTGGTTCTTTAAAGACATTAGGGTTGGCAGGTGGAATCAGATAGGAGGAAACAGGCTGAAATAAACAGACTTTCTGTAGGAGTGTCTGTTCAGCCGCAGATACCAGACAGGGATTGCCCCTTATTCATGCTCGCACGAACAAGGAGCAAACTCTGTATGGGTGGAATATATAAACAGGTATATGGGTGGAGGTCGGAATCTATAGCCCCCATAGAGGGTTGGTATAATCCTCCCATCTGAAGCATTCATGGCTCCTGGCTATCAAGTTTGTGACAACAAGATGCCACATCCTTAGATGGCGTTGAAGACAGTCATCCAAGAATATGGCATGGCCGTTGGAGCGGACTGCAAGAGGTCGGGGAAAGCCGTGATTGCCTTAGACGGAAGGATTATGTGGAGGTAGTCATAAAAGTTGGTATAGGCATCTGATGATTCTTAATCATCATAGTCTTTGACATCCAGCGAGCCTTCAGGCCCCCTGAATGTTAAAGACTGGGGCAACCTCTGTTGCCTTGATGCAGATGCCGGGTGTGGTGGGTGGAGTTTATAAAAAGGGGATAAGAAGCCCATACGAATAACACCCAGAGAGTTTTTCCCACAAACAGATACGCCCCGACCCTGAAGGCCGGAGCGTTGTTACGGTAAGAAGGGAAGGCTATTTAGCCTTTTTCCCCTTTTTCTTCGTCTCCTTGGGTTTCTCCTCGGAGGGCTCGTCCTCCTGTTCTTTCTGAACCTCTGCCAGCTTGGTGGCCACGAGCTTCACGGTGTTGTGCTTCACACCGTCCTTGTCGGTATATTCCTCGGGCTTAAAGTAGCCCTCCACTGCGATGCGCTTGCCCTTGGTGAGGATGTTGAGGGCATCGGATGCTTCGTTGCTCTTCCATGCCTCGATATTCATGATGGCAGAAACGCGGCTGTCCTTCTCGCCGTTCTTTTCAAGACGACCAACTGAGAGACCGAAACGGGCTACTGATGCCTTTGCGAACTGGTTGATGGTAGCGTCATTTACTACGAAACCTGAAATCTGGAAATTGTTGTTTGTCTTCATAACTTTAATTTTTTAAGATGTTAATAACTAAATTTTACGTTGCCAAAAAGAGTAACCAGGAAAAGGTGCTAAAGAGCAAGGGATTACCGCCAAAATTTAACCAGTAGTGGCTTGAATAAATTAGGATCGAGGCAAACCTGCCCCTAATTAATTTTCAATTTTTGCGAGTAAATCTGGAAGAGCGCCCTTGTCGAGCACCGCTGGACTACCTTTGCAAAGGAAAATTGTATTTAACAGCGCCTCGTAAAAAATGTTTTGAAGACATACAAAGACAGATAGGTTGTAGTAACAATGATGCGCCGTCAGTACGAAAAGGCTTTTATCGGTTGCCACGGTCTTGATGGGTTGTCAAAGAGCGGCATGGTCAGCTGTGTTTCATCATGAATGGCAATGGAAAGGCGATGTTGCATGATGCCAGCATCCAAGGTCAAGCACTGGTGAAAGGTTACAGAACGAGGGACGAACAGATAAGGTCGGAGCCAGTGGTGTGTCCGCGGCTTCAAGGCAGATAGGAATGACAGACCAGGAGAAACCCAAGAAAGAGAAGAAGTAAAAGTGAAAGTCCGTTGTTATTCCGCAACGCTCCGGCCTTCAGGGTCGGGGCGTAAATTGTAACATATAATTCAGGAAAAACTTGCAATATGACATTTTTTGAAGTATCTTTGCACACATACGATAATAAGGACATGAATGAAACTCCAGCAGAACAGCACCAGTATATAGCCATCGACCTGAAGTCGTTCTATGCTTCGGTGGAATGTGTGGACAGGGGACTTGACCCGCTGACCACCAACCTCGTGGTGGCCGACGCGAGCCGGACGGAGAAGACTATCTGCCTGGCGGTCTCTCCTTCGCTGAAAGCATACGGCATCGGTGGCCGTGCCCGTCTGTTCGAGGTGGTTCAGCGTGTTAGGGAGGTGAACTATGACCGTAAACGTAAGGCTAACTGGCGGTTTACGGGAAAATCGTTCAATGATACGGAACTGAAAGCCCATCCCGACTGGGAGCTGGACTATATAGCGGCTCCTCCAAGAATGGCTCATTATATGGAAGTGAGCAGTCAGGTATATCAGACATACCTTAAATACATTGCTCCCGAGGATATTCATGTCTATAGCATCGACGAGGTATTCATGGACGTGACGGCCTATCTGAAGAGCTACAAGATGACGGCTCACGAGCTGGCCATAAAAATGATCCGTGATGTGCTGAAGCAGACAGGCATCACGGCTACTGCTGGAATCGGCACAAACATGTATCTCTGCAAGGTGGCCATGGACATCGTGGCAAAGCATATTCCGGCTGACAAGGACGGTGTGCGCATCGGTGAACTGGACGAGATCAGCTATCGGCAGAAGCTTTGGAATCACCGACCGCTGACCTCTTTCTGGCGTGTCGGCAAAGGCATTGCCCAGCGACTGGCTCCCTACGGCATCGACACGATGGGAAAGATAGCACGAATGTCCTTGCAGAACGAGGAACTGCTGTACCGGCTCTTCGGTGTAAATGCCGAACTACTGGTAGACCATGCCTGGGGATGGGAACCGTGCACGATGGACTTAGTGAAAGCCTACAGGCCGGAAAGCAATTCCTTTAGCAACGGACAGGTGCTGCAGTGTGCCTACGATTTCAAGAAAGCACGTGTGGTGATACAGGAAATGGCGGATGGCGCTGCCTTGGATCTTGTTTCAAAGAAACTGGTGACCGACCAACTGGTGCTGACCGTGGGCTATGACATCGAGAGCCTGACGAACCCTGCCATCAGGGCGAAATACAACGGTCCCGTCACGACGGACTACTATGGCCGCCAGGTGCCCAAGCATGCCCATGGAACGGCCAACCTTGACCGCCAGACCTCTTCATCGTCAATCATCAGGAAGGCCGTGGCGGAACTCTATGACCGCATCGTGAATCCTGACTTGCTGATCAGGCGGCTCAACCTGACTACCAACCACGTGGTGGATGAATCGTCAGTAAAGAAGGATGCCGTGCCGCAGCAGCTCGACTTGTTCACCGACTACGAGGAACTGGAGAGGAGGAAGAAAGAGGAACAGGCTGCCCTTGACAAGGAACGCCGCATGCAGGAGGCGCAGCTGGCCATCAAGCAGCGGTTCGGCAAGAACGCCATCCTGAAGGGACTGAACTTTGAGGAAGGGGCTACGGCCAAGGAACGTAACGCACAGATAGGAGGACATAAGGCATGAAAGAGGACTATTCAGACATCATCAATATGCCGCACCATGTGTCACGGAATCATCCGCAGATGCCGATGGAGGCACGTGCCGCCCAATTTGCGCCCTTTGCCGCGCTGACCGGCTATGATGCCGTTATCCACGAGACTGCTCGGCTGACCGACAGGCAGGTGGAGCTGGAAGAATACGACAACGAGCGGCTGAACAGAAAGTTCGCTGAATTGATGGTTAATCTTGATAATCATCCAGAGATTACGGTGTTTTATTTCCTGTCCGACGAGCGCAAGGCTGGTGGCAGCTACATCACTGCATCAGGAACAGTAAAGAAAATAGATACCTATGAACATCTGCTTTGGATGGATGACGGGACAAAGATACCCATTGCCGATATCGTGGATATTGACTTTATCTGAAGCCTTTTATCAGATGAAGCGCTTTTGTTATTCGTAGCATCTGAAAAATGTAAATACAACCGCTTGTCTTAAATGAAAGCCAAGACTTATCGTTGACATGTGGCTATTTTATGTATTGAAAATTATAAAAGATTGAAAAAACAATTAGTTTTCCACAAAAGATTGAAATATTTTCACTATATTTGTGGCATAAATACCTAAATGTATGGAAGATATTAACCGCATCAAATTAGTGCTTGTCGAGAAGAAGAGAACTAGCAAATGGTTGTCTGAACAACTTGGAGTAACACCTTCAACTGTTTCTAAATGGTGTACCAACTCATCCCAACCAGACATCAGCAACCTTTTAAAGATGACAGAACTTTTGGAAGTCGATATTAAAGAGCTGTTAGTGAGTGAGTATAAGAAGAACTATCTTCTTCCTCAAGATGGAAAACAGAGTATTCCACAAGCCTTGTGATAGTATTTTTCTTGTTATGACAAGTAATAACGTGTATCTTTGCAAAAAACATAACTGTTAGAGTATGAATTATCCACTGATTTCAGAATACATTGATGCAATCAAGGTTGCTGAAGAAAATTTCGATCAACTGAGAAACCTCCGTCCTGTTTTGGATGACGAGGGAGACCCCGTAATGTCAAGCGGTAATTTTGCTGTTGTGTTCAAGATGAAGGACGTGCAAACAGGGAGACTGCATGCGGTGAAATGCTACTTAAAGGATCAAGAAGGACGTTCAGAGTCGTATGAACTAATATCTGAAGAATTGGAAAAAATAGACTCTCCTTATCTGTTACATGTAAAATTCTTTGATAAAGAATTGTTTGTTGATACAAGCCAATCAGAAGAGTCGGAATTTCCAATATTGCTCATGGATTGGGTTGAAGGTCAAACATTATCATCTTTTTTACAAGATAAGTATTATGAATATAGTGAAGTATTTGATAGGTCAAATGAAAAAGTTGATCAACTATTATTATTTGAATTAAAATGCTTACCTATTAACTTTATTAGAATGGCTTCTTGGTTGTTGAAACAACCTATCGCTCACGGAGACATCAAACCAGATAATATTATCATAAAAAAAGATGGCCAATGTGTTTTAGTTGATTATGATGGGATGTTTGTGCCATCTATGCAAGGAGTGAACAAACAATTCATTGGCACTCCAAACTATAAATATCCATTAGTGGATGAACAACTGTTTGATAAGAGCATAGACAATTATTCTCTTTCTGTAATTGCGTTATCATTATGTGCTTTTTCTCTAAATCCATTCTTGATAAATGAATGTGTTGATTATTGTTTAGTTACAGAAGAAGAATCCCATAAATTGTATGAACATGGCTGTTTTAGAGATGAAGCACTGATGTCTAGTAATTTGTTTAAAGAATTATTGGCTATTTATTTACATACACTATCACAGAATAAGCTGGACACAGTTTATTTTGACAAATGTGTATCCGAATACTTATGCCCGAGTAGTTACGATTATACATCTACTAAAGCATCAGATTTTGATCAGAATCATTATTGGGAAGATGATTACGGCGTAAGATATAGCCTTGACGGAAGAAAAGTTATAAAAGCATCAAAAAATCTGAAGGCTATAGATTACACAATCAGAGAGGGGGTTCTTACTATATGTGACAACGCCTTTCAAAGCAACGATCTCCATAGTATTACTCTACCCGACTCAGTTGTTGCAATAGGTGATCGAGCATTTGCCAATAATGATGACATGGAGTTTTGCAATATTCCTTTAAATGTTAAGTTCATCTATGATAACAATCCTTGGGGCGGTTGTTTTAAAATCAAAAAGATGGATTGTAGGTCGGCTTCTTTCCTGATTAAAGATGGCATTTTATATTCTTCAAATTATAACACACTTTATGGGCTTATATATTGGACACCAAATATAGTAATTAGCCCCTTAACGAAAATAATAGCATCCAATGCTTTTTGGTCTAGTCGAAAGCTTTTTCATCATTTTATAAAAAAAGTAAAGATCGGTAACGTCTCAGAAGTTGGTGCTGCAGCTTTCGAAAATTGCAGATCCGCACAATTCGATGTTTCAGGAAGACTAGGTAAGATAAGTAATGAAGCATTTTGGTGCTGTGAATTATTAGAAAATATTGATCTTGGCGGTGTTAATGATATACCAGAAGAATCATTTATGTTTTGTAACCATTTGAAAGAAGTAAAATTATCCAGAGAACTTAAATCAATCGATTCTAAAGCATTTTATGGTTGTACCTCGCTCTTAAAAATAGAACTTCCTAAAACTGTGACATACATTTCTGAGAATTCTATTTTGGGTTGTAAAGCTTTGAAAGAAATTAATGTTGATAAAGAAAATAGCAGTTATTGTTCTATAGATGGCGTTTTATTTAACAAAAGAATGACAAAACTAATCAAATTTCCTGCAGGTAAGGATGTAAGAGACTACATAATACCCGAATCAGTATACGAAATAGGTGATAACGCTTTTGAAAGTTGTGTGTTTATTGAAACAATTAAATGTGACAATGATATTTTATTTATCGGAAAAAATGTGTTTAGTGATTGTAAAATGCTGACAAATTGCTTCATCAATCTTGATGAAAAAGCAGATGTGGATTCTATATGGAGATTAGGAAGTTTCCTATTTCCTCTTAAAAATGCATGTGACGAAGTTAAACAGAATGGCTATAACCTTATTTATAAAGCTGCATCATTGAATTATCCATATGCACAATGGTATTTAGCTCGATGCTTTAAATATGGGTGGAACGGTGAAACTAACATAGATAAATATATAAATTGGTTAGAACAAGCTGCATCAAATGGATGTTATGCAGCAATGTCACAATTAGGAATTGAATATATAACCGGAAAGAACACTTCTAAAAATTTGAAAAAATCATATGATTTATTGAAGAAACTAGAAAACAGTGGGGATAAAGCTGAGAATGAATGTGAGGGTAACTTTTATGCACCATTAGGATTATTCTACGAAAATGGGGTTGTTGTAAATACGGATGCTAAGAAAGCTGCTAATTACTTCTTGGCAGGATCTGAATGGGATGACCCAGTAGCAGAGTACAACCTAGCAAGGTGTTATGAAAAAGGTATCGGATTGGAAACAGATTTGCATAAGGCTAAAGAATACTATTCATCAGCAAAAGAACATAAGCATAAAGATGCTGCTGCTGCACTTGAAAGAGTGGAGAAACTAATTCAAGGAGATTCAGATGACTTACCTTTTTAAATACGGAATATTATGAGATTAGTTTCTATTGAAGAGTATATTGAGATAGCACCTATCATTAGAAAAGAGATGGGAAGACCTGCCAAGCATGAAAAAAAGAATTCATACTTGGCTCAAACTGCTATTAACAATTGCTATGTAAGACTTTTGCCTGACAAAACATTATTATTCCCGAATGCCTTCTTCATGGGTACCTGGGAAAAGGGGAATAGGCCAAAAACTTTTGAAACATCTACTGTTTATCATGGAAAGCGATTCTCCCTCGAATTTTATCTTGAGGATAATAGTAATGCCGCATTTGTTAACACTTTAATTCCAGTTTCGATATGAATTATCCATTATTATCAGAATACATCGAGGCCATTAAAGATTCTGAAGAGAACTTTGATGAACTGAAACACCTACGTCCTGTTTTGGATGAGTATGGAGAACCTATAATATCCAGTGGAAACTTTGCTGTGGTATTCAAGATGAAAGATATACAGACCAGGAAATTGTATGCAGTTAAGTGTTTTCTAAAAGAACAGGAAGGCCGTTCTGTGGCATATAAACAGATTTCTGAGACTCTTAAAGATGTAAATTGTGAATTTCTTATTCCAATCAAATATATAGATAAAGAACTCTTTGTTGATTCAAAAGTCTCTGAAGACTCTGAATTCCCTGTTCTATTAATGGACTGGGTGGATGGTTATTCTATGGAATCCTACATAGATTGTTATAAGAAAGATGTTTTCAGAATGCATCGACTATTTGGCACATTTTGCCAGATGGCCATGTGGTTACTAAAACAAAATTTTGCCCATGGTGATTTGAAACCAGATAACATTATTATCCGTGAAGACGGGTCCTTAGTGTTAGTTGATTATGACGGGATGTTTGTTTCGTCAATGAAAGGACAAAGGGCAAGAGAAATTGGTTCTCCCGATTTTCGTCATCCATCAAGAGATGTCCGATTTTTCAATGAGAAAATTGATGTTTTTTCATTGTCCTCCATTGCATTGTCTTTATCATATATTGCTGCAATAGCCGATAAAGGAACAATCGAAGAAAGTAGTAGTTGTTTTCTGAGAGAATCCGATATCTTAGACCCTGCTAACAGTAAACTATTGTTATATTTCACAAGTAATTCTATTAACACTGTCTGTGGAAAGATGTTATCTATTTTCTATCTTACACTTGCGGACATAAACATATCAAAAAAAGACATTGTATTTTTGTTTTCCTCAATTATTAACAATAAAACTGTACGTTCTCCTTTTGAAGAAAGAAACTCTTTTAAACTAGATGGTATTGAATATAGTTTTGATGGTAGGAAATTATTGCGTTCTTATAATGAAGATTTATATCTAAACATAAAAGAAGGGGTTGAAATTCTGTGTGATAGATGTTTAAATAATCGAGAATATAAAATCATACAATTACCTTCTTCAATGAAAGCTATAGGCATCGATGCTTTCAATGACAGTATTCATCTTTTTATCTCTAATTCGCCATATTTTTATGTTGGAGAATGCGGTCTTTTTTCTAATGACAAGAGAGAGTTAATTAAATGTCATTCCATTTACAAAAGGTCTATTCTGCGGCTTTATCCGGAAACAGAATTGGTTAGGTTAGAAGCATATCATAATAATAGTTGTTACATATATGTAGTTAAAGAAAAACAGTATTTCAAACTATATTGGGACAACAAGAAGGATTATTATGATTTTCTTGACATTGATGGTGAATTAATAGAAGATGATTTTGGAGCTATATATGGGAAAGATTATAAAAATCTTTTATACTTCCCATTAAGTTCTAGAGTACGCGAATATTCAATTCATGAAGGATGCGAAGTAATAGAAGAGAACTCTTTCGTAAGTGATGAGGATGTATGTGCCGGGGGACATGGTGATGTAGATATCTCGATAGCGGGAAATAATATAGAAACCATCCATTTTCCCAACACTCTAAATAAGATTGAAGATGGAGCACTACTGGGATGTATAGACTTAAAGAATATTTTTATAGACATTAATAAAGAATCAGATTTCACTGCATTATTAGAGAGTTATCATGAGACAAACTATGGTAGCCGCAGATATCATCTTGACAGAGATAGATTTATTTATGAGACAATTATAACTGAAGAAGACAAGAAGAACTGTTATTTAGATGAATACGGATTTAAGTATAGTAAGGATGGTTTAAAGCTAATAGAAGGTAATGATGTTGAAACACCATATTCCATCAAAGAAGGTGTTAAAATCATATGTGATAGTGCTCTATATCTAATAGATTGCCCCAATTGGGTTTTACCTAAGAGTCTTGTTTCAATTGGAGAATATAGTTTCGCTGATTCTGGAACCATAGATTTTATCGTCCCAGAAAACGTGAAAAGTATTGGTAATGGAGCTTTCCTTGGTGAAGGCTTTGAAAACGTTAAGATATTAGGAAAAATCAGATATATGGGTAGGCATGTTTTCTCTCCAGACGACAATGGGTCTCGCTTAAAACATGTCGAACTGTCTGAGGGAGTAGAGACTTTGGGGGATTTAGCATTTAGCGGGTGTTATAATCTAAAATCAATAACACTTCCTTCTACACTAATGAGCATGGGAGATAATCCTTTTTCCAATAGTGGAGTTGAATTAATTCATAATGAATCGCGATATTTTACTGTTAAAAATGGCTGCTTGTTTGACAGATGGAACACTCATTTAATTTCTTACTTTGGCAAAAGTCCACGATTAACTTTTGACACCTTATATACAATAGATAATTATGCTTTTGCAGGTAATAACAACTTGCGAGAAATAACTATAAAAGATAGGTTAGTGATTATAGGCAATAATGCTTTCAATGGATGTAAATCATTAAGTATCATTGAAATACCTTCAACTGTACAATCAATCGGAGCATCTGCATTTTATGGTTGTTCTAGTCTCGAAGGTATGGAAATATCACCAGAAGTTTTAGAAATAGGAGATCATACTTTTTATGGATGTTACTCATTGCAAAATGTGATACTACCTAGTTGTTTGTTAGAAATAGGAGACTCAGCATTTGACAACTGCGCTTCATTGACTTTCCTTGATTTACCATCACATATACAAGCATTAAGTTCAAACCCATTTAAGAAAAACCTGAATGGTAATGGTGTGTCAATGATTCGATGTGTATCTAATAACAATATCCATGTAAAGAATGGAGGATTATACAACACTCATACAAAGACTCTGGTCTCTGTTTTTTCCGAAGATGAGAGTTATATTGTAGAAGAAGGTACAATCGCAATTAGTGATTACGCATTCCATTATTGCAAGCGGATTAAATCCGTGTACTTTCCTAAAGACATTATTAAAATTGGGGATTCAGTTTTTTGGGGATGCGAACAATTGGAATATGTTGTTTTGGGAGAGAATATTAAGGAGATTTCACATCCATATTCGTTGTTTGAGTTTTGTAAATCACTAAAGCGGATTTATGTCAAGTCCAACGATGTTATATATAACCTCTTGTATGAATCAAATAGAGAATATAGGAATAAATTAAAAAAGGTTAGTGAAACAACAGTTATCCCTGATTATGAATTCTATAGGCTTCCTTTAGTGAATGATGGGGCTGCATCTTATGACTATAATAATAGAATTGTCAGTTATGGTGATACCTATAGGAGTGAATATCGAATAAAGGACGGGACAAAAGTCATATGTGATAATTGCTTCTTTGATGAATACAATGAGATAGATTGTAATTATTTGTCTGATCTGTTTATTCCTGCATCTGTGAAATTTATTGGTAACAACCCTTTCTGTGGAAGTATTAGCAATATAGAATGTGAATCACCTCATTTTGTTGTTGATGGGGAATTTTTCCTTTCCGCTAACCGGAAAAAATTGATATTTTATTTTGGAGACGAAAAACATGTTATCATTCCCGAAGGGATTGAAGAAATTGGAAGTGGAGCTTTTTGTTCACGTAATCTGGCTACAGTTCATATTCCATCAACAGTTCTTAGAATCGGGGACAATCCGTTTATTAGTATTTACAATTATGATGACATAAATTCAGACATTCCTCAGCTGGTTTCTCAAACAACTCTATTTCTCATTGAAAACAACACATTAATTGACACCGATGATAAAAGGATTATTTCATATTGGGGTAAAGAAAATAAATATAAAGTGAATGAACATGTCAAATCAATAGGGGCATGTGCCTTTTTCGGTGCTATAATTGAAGAAGTAGAATTGCCAAAATCTATTGACTACATAGACGAAACAGCTTTCGATTGGTGTTTTAATTTGAAACGAATAGTTGTCCCCAAAGGATTAAAATATGACATTTCCAAACTTTTGAGCAGTTATTTACATAATTTGATTGTTGAAGAATAGTTACAGAATAGAATTAATATACTAATTATGATTATCGTTGAATCAAAACGGAAGAAGCCAGAGACGATATTGAAGAAATATCCCGATGCGATACTGGCAGATGTGACCAGCGGGGCAAGTGATGGACTGGTTAAATTGAGCCCGTTCTATCCTCATGGTGGAATACCCGTACCATTCAGCGATGGCTACACAGCTTATTGTGTGGAAGCCATCTGGCAGGGATTAAAAGTGTTTGAAAGTTGTGATGTTGATGTGCAGATGTTCCAAAACAACACAATGAAGAACATTAAGCGAACTGTGCGACGCTTTGGAAAACCATTAGGGCATCGCAAGGGTGTTAATGGTAAAGAACTATTAGGATATATTGAGGCAAGGAAGCAGATATATATACCTACTTATCGCTGGGTTCTCGAGAATAAGGTGGCTCATATCATTGAGCGGTTAAGGGCTGCTAGTAATGAAGGTAAAACCATTGTATTGCTGGATTATGATACAAATGCTGACGTGGAGAATCCAAAGAAGCCACTGTCGCATGCCTCTCTCATAAAGGCATATGCAGAAGGCATATATCCTTATGAAGATGTTGTTATTTCTCAAAATAATAATGTAAAAAACAACGTTATACAATTAGATTTGTTTAATCAATAAAGGCAAAAGGTATGGAGAAGAAGAGTAATTGGCAAGAGTTCGAACAGGTACTCAAAGAGAATAGAATCAGTAAACTTTATCACTTTACCGACTTCGACAATCTGGAGTCGATTATCGAACATGGTGGGCTTTATTCATGGGCTGATTGCAGTGAAAAGGGAATCAAGATTGCAAAGCCAGGAGGCAGTAGTCAGTCGCGTTCTCTTGATCAGAGAGACAGGCTGGAGCACTATGTCAGGCTGAGTTTTGCCAAGGATCATCCCATGCAATTTGTGGCAATGAACGATGGGCGTATCTCTAATCCTGTGGTTTTAGAGGTAGATATCGAAACAGCTCTATGGGAAGACAGTCTTTATGCTGACAGAAATGCTACTAAGAATGGTGCTAACGTCGGTGGCTCTCTGGAGGATTTGAAAGAAATACGTTTTGGCCTGTTTAACCGATTGATGAGATACTTCGACATGAGCGAAGAGGCGAAGACACACTATCAGGCTGAGGTGTTGGTGAAGAATTTCATTCCACTAAAGTATATCACCAACATCGCCAACTTCGGCATCCCCATTCCTGCACAGCCCAAGAAGATGCAGGCCAAGATACCATATACGGCCCAGATTACCAGAAATACGCCTACTGCGTTTATATTCCTTGTGGATCATTCCGTCAGTATGCAGCAGAAAACCATGCTCTATGGTGAAGAGATGACTATGGCCGAGGCTGCTGCCAGGATCGTAAACAGTCAAATCAACGAGTTGGTACTTAGATGTGTGAAAATGGGTGATACCAGGCATTATTATGATATTGCAGTGGTTGGTTATGGTGAGGAAGCTTATAGCGGATGGCAAGGAGAACTGGAGGGAAGGAAGTTTGTGTCGCCAGAAGAACTGAAGAATCATCCCTTTACGAAAATCGTAACCAGAAAAGAAATAAGAACAAGAAAGGGTGTTCAAGTTAAGGAGGTGGAGCAAGTGCAATGGGTGAATGCCCGTCATGATGGTAGCTGGACTCACTATCATAAGGCGTTCTACTATGTCAAGGATATGCTGGCTGACTGGATGATTGACCACCATGAGAAAGACTGCTATCCTCCTACTATTATACATATTACTGATGGATGGTTCAATCATGCCACAAAAGAAGAGGTCATGCAGGAGGCAAATGAATTAAAGTCTATGTTTACCAATGATGGTAATGTAATACTCTTCAATATCCATTTTACTGCAAATGAAGAAGCTGAGCCGGTGGCATGTCCTATTAATAAGAGTGAATTGGGTGGTGATGTATATGCTGAGACGCTGTTTGAAATGTCCAGCTTACTACCAGAGCGTTACAACCAGGACATTGCCCGCTGTCTGAATGACGACAGGCCTGGACGACATGTGGCTATGGGAATGAATGCGGACGCTACGACGCTTATTAAGTTGATGGATATAGGAACACCGACAAATATCAGTAAGAACCAATGAGGGCATTATCAATAGGAAAGATCGGGGAAAACCTTGTCAATGAGGATGCAGCTACCGCAAAAGGTAGTTTTATAGCTGTGTCTGATGGTGCTGGAGGTGGCGGTGTGTTTGCAGACTTGTGGTCAGAATACCTCGTGGAGCATCTGCCAGATGAGCCTATTTTCGATTTTCCGGCATTTGACAAATGGATTGACAGTATCTGGGAACCTTTCTACAATGACTGCGAGGAGAAAGCAAAGGCTGAAGGTGGTATGCTGTTAAATAAGTTCTACGATGAAGGCTCATTTGCAACATTGGTAGCAGTCTGGAAGAATGGTCAATGGATTAGCTATGGTGACAGTGTGGCTTTCTGCTATGACAAGAAGACGGGAGAACTTCAGCATAGCTTTGGACGAATCGTAGATTTCAATAATCCACCGTACCTTGTTAACTGTAAGGACCCTCTTAATGAACAAGGGTTCAAGTCTGGACAATTCAATGTTCGTCCTGACAGCATTATATTTACCGCCAGTGATGCTTTGGCTCATTATATATTAATGATGTATGAACTGGCTAATAAGGACAAATATCAGGAAGAACTACAGGAGGCTCTCAATGCCCAGACGAAAAACAGCAATTTTATTAAGGCAGCTATGCGCCTAAGAAAGATAGATTTTCCCAATGAAGTAATTCAGAAGTTGGAGAATTGTAAGTATCAGAATTTATTGACATCACATTTAGAACGTCTGAAAAGATTGGGATTCATAGCACACGATGATTATTCATTAGCAATACTATAAACTATGGAAGACAATAAATACATGGGATACACCCCAGACTATATTGACCAACTGCTACCCGAACAAATATTTGTGTTTGGTAGCAATGCATTAGGTTATCATACGGGTGGTGCGTCAGGAACGGCTCGAAAAAAGTTCGGAGCCGTATGGGGCCAGCCGGAAGGTCTGCAAGGCCAAAGCTACGCAATACCTGTGGACTATGGAAAAGATGTCAGAAAGGACGCGGAAGTGAAATCTGCCGTGGAAAGGTTCATATCCTTTGCCAAGGAGCATTCAGAGTTGTTCTTTCTAGTAACCCGTGTCGGGTGTGGCATAGCTGGATATCAAGACAAAGAGATGGCGGTATTCTTCAAAGATGCTCTGGAACTGAAAAATGTCAGCCTACCAAAGAGTTTTGTGGATATTTTGGAGGTTGGTGAGGTAAGCCATGAACTGGACCGCTTTATAGAAGCCCAGAATACAGGTTATGTATACAATCAAGTCCTAAGAGAAATCATAGAAGGAAGGAAACTGAGTCAACGGATATGGTTTATATTTCCTCAAATTAAAGGTTTAGGTCACAGCTACAACTCCGAGTTCTATGGCCTCAATGGAAAAGAAGAGGCTGAAGCCTATCTGGAACACCCAGAACTGGGCTCCCGACTTAAGGAGGTTACCATGGCTTTGCTTGATAGTGACAAACCATCTGTGGATGACATCTTTGATTTCCCTGACAATTTGAAGATTAGGTCATGCATGACGCTATTTGACTTGGTTTCCCCCAATGACGTTTTCAAGAAAGTCTTGGACAAGTACTACGAGGGAAAACCTTGTGAGAAGACCATCTGGCGATTGGGATTCCGTGACAATAAACTGAAGAACCAAGTAAAGCTTAGCAGGTTAACTATCACCAAGGATTATACCATCATCCTTACTGATTATAACAAGGAGGTGAAGATGGAACCTTTGGTAAAGGCAATTTATCTTCTATACTTGAACCATCCTGAAGGAATTGCTTTCAAGACTCTTCCCTCTTTCAGAAATGAATTGACAAGGATATATTCTAAGTTAAGGCCTTATGGATTAAACAATCAAGCTATCAAGAGCATTGAGGATGTGACAAATCCCCTTTTGAATTCCATTAATGAAAAATGCTCTCGCGTAAGGGCTGCTTTCCTGTCAGAGGTGGATTCATCGCTTGCTGACCAATATTACATTGTGGGCAAAAGCGGAGAACCTAAGAAAGTCCTGCTTCCTCGTGATTTGATCATCTGGAAATGAAAAAACAAGGTTCTGCAAGCCTTGTGAAGATCTTTTTCTTGGTAGTTGGTTTTTTAAACTGTATCTTTGTGCCATAATAATTTCAATTATGGCAAGAGAAAGAAAATTCGATGGTGTATGGAACGCCGAGAGGGTTTTGAGTAACTATCTCAAATTTGCAAATGAGGATGGATTCCTTATAGATATGAACTCTTACGAGGAGTCACCATATAAGATTAATCAGCGTCGATTCCTTGCAGCTATGAAGGCTTATGGAAGAGAAGAAAAAGCTTTCTATCACCCTGATGGATTGTGCCAGGCTGATAGTATCTGCCGATACATAATGAGCGAAACCCGTTCTAAGGATAAGATGGATGAGTTCCGTAACCTAATCAGGCAAAATCTTCCGTCAAATGCACATTACGACAAAATGGTATCTTCTAAAGATTCCTTTAGCAGTGAAGGGGATATCGGCCTTGCATTTGAGGAACTATTTGAATTTAGAAAAGGCTTGTTCACCCTAGAGCGCAAATGGTCTGGGGTTTTGGAATGCAGTCCATCTTTGGGAATGCTATTCAGGGCAACAGACAGTCTCTACCGCAATAACGTAAGAGTAGTAGGCGATGTCATTGACAAAATGCTCGTATTGCTTATGGGCGACGACTATGACATAGCTTTCACAGAGGAAGAACTGTTTCAGTATGGCTACCCAGACGTAACTGATGACGAACTATACGAAATGGAAATGGATTGGTAAACGTTTGGTTGCCTTCATTCGCCTTAACGAACTATTTTAATTTGGATTATTTACCTTATATAGAAAAGAAATGACTACTAAATTCGACATCATCAAACTGAAATCTCAGGTTGCTTTAGGTAATGTTGAAGCAATGTATACCTTGGCTACTGACTACTTGTATGGTATAGGAGTTGGTGTAGACCTGATACAAGCTCATTATTATTTAGAAAAGGCTGTTGCTAAAGGGTTTGAACCTGCAAAAGAGATGATAGAAACTGTTTTTGCAGACCAGGGACATTCTACTGAACTAGTTTCAGATTTTAAAGGTGAGATGTATGAATTCCTTAAATCTATGTGCCAAAATGCTGACAAAGGAGATCCTGGTGCTTTACATCTCAAATCCATGACGAGACTCTCTGATGAAACCGATGATTTTAGATTTAAGAGAGCTGTCAAAGAACAAGAATTGGCATGTAAACAGGATTATATTCCTGCACTTTTTTCACTAGGTGTCGTATATCATAGAGGGAATCGCATTAAAGGCAAAGAAGAAGAAGGATTGTCTATGATTATGCGTGCAGCAGAGAAGGAATATGTACCTGCTTTGCGATATATGATGAGAATCATGCCGGAAAAGGTCTATCTTACCATAAAGAGGATGGCAGAAAAGGAAGATTCAGATGGAGAGGCCTGTTTTATGCTGAGCCACTATTATACGAACGGAATTGTTGTAGACAAAAATCTACAAGAAACCATAAAACTTTGGGAGATGGCAGCAGACAAGAAGGTGCCGGATGCTTGCTATAATCTTGGAATAGCATACGAATTTGGGAAGTCTGGTATCAAGAAAGACATTGGTAAGGCAGTAGAGTACTATGAACAAGGCGTTGCGTTGGATGACGCAGATTGTATGGTTAATCTCGGTTGCATTCTTGAAAGATCAAAGGAATATCCAAACGACAAAAAACGTGCTTTCGGATTGTATAGCAAAGCCGCAGAGAAAGACATTGGATACGCATACAACAATCTTGGTACCTGTTACAAACGAGGTAATGGTACTGATGTGAATTTTGAGAAGAGCTTGGAGTGTTATATCAAAGCCACGGAGCTGGGATGTATGGATGCATATTGGAATCTCTATATGTACTATATGGACGAGGTGTGTACACCACAGGATTACAATAAAGCTGTAGAATGGCTCCAAAGAGGAGATGAAGCAGGTAATTTACAATGTACATACCAAATCACGAAGCATATAGAGAATTGTGATGGTATAGACCATGATGCATCAAAATACTTTTTCTATTTGAATAAAGCTGCCACAGGTGGAAACCCGGAAGCCTTTATAAAACTGGGTGATTGTTATAAAATAGGAATTGGAACGGAAAGGAATGGAAACATGGCTTTTCAATGGTACCAGAAAGCAGCAGAAATCTTTGTGGAAGGAATAACATCCTTAGCCCAGTGCTACACCTATGCAATCGGAACGGAGCAAGATTATCACAAAGCGGTTGAGCTATATAAAAAGGCTGCCGAGCTGGGCGATGCCCAGGCTCAATGTGATTTAGGTATCTGCTATCGTTCTGGAGAAGGTGTCGAAAAAGATCCTCTTAAAGCCATTGAATGGTACTTGAAAGCAGCCGAACAAGGACACGGAGGGGCGCTAAATAACTTGGGAATAATGTACCAGCATGGAATTGGAGTTGAACCTGACATAAAAAAAGCTGCTGAATATTATTTAAAAGCAGCTGAAGCTGGACATGCAGACGGGCAATTCTGCATTGGCTTACTGTATGCCAACGGAGCAGGCGTTGAGCAGGACTATGCCGAAGCCGTGAAATGGTATACCGCAGCTGCAGAGCAAGGGGAACCAGACTCCATGTATCACTTGGCGCTGTGCTATAATGATGGCTTGGGCGTGGAAAAAGACCCGGCTCGTGTAGCATACTATCTTTATTTAGCAGCAGACAGAGGATTCCAGCCTGCTATAGATGCGATTCAGAAAAATAGAATACCGAGGCCAACTATCGACTGATATATATGGAGGAATTTAATCGTTGGATCGGACCATGCTTCGGCTTAGCAATGTTGATTTATTGGGCAATGAGGTTCAGAAACAAGGAGTTCAGAGAAAGCCTATTCAGGGCTAATTCTGCCAAAGATACAAAAATGGAAATGGCAGCAGACAAATCGACAAATGAGAGGTGTACCATGCAACAGTTACTTGAGACGACGTTGAAGAATGTCGGCTGTCATATCAACATGTGCAAGGAAGAAGAAAACCACATATATGCTACCTATCAAGGGGAACATTTCACTATCTATTATGATGAGACCAGTCCATTTATTACCATCTATGATGTTTCCTGGTACTCTGCAGAACTATATGATATTGATAATTTGTCACTGGTTAGGCAAGCTGTCAATGCTTGTAACAGAGAGAATACATCGACAGTGTTGTACACCATTGACGAGAAAGAAAAGTGTATTAATGTCCATACCCGACAGCGTATTGTCTTCGGGTCATATATCCCTGAAATCGAGGATTATCTGCGTTCTCGGTTTGAAGACTCCTTCCGGCAGCATCATAACTTTTATAAGAATATGGAGGAAATAAGGAAAGAGCATTTTTCATTGTAAAACACTTAAGTAATATAATTGAAATGAAGAATAGAATAATCCTTCTCTTTTTCACTTCATGTCTGTTTACTCTATTCGGATGCAATAGCAAGGAGAAAAGCATGTCCGATAGTTTTGTATTCGTACATGAGCCAGCAAATGCTGTGTACCACTGGAAGACTGTGTTGAAACCCACCAAATACGAGGTGGATTTCATGAAAAGGCATCACGTAAAAGTAATGTATGTGAAATTTTTTGATGTAAGCACGGACAATCTATATGATGGTAAAGGTGAACAGCCTGTACCTGTTGCAACAACTATATTCATGGTAGATTCTACATATTGGGAGTCAAACAGTATACAAGTTGTTCCGGTTGTATTCATCACTGTCGAGGCTCTACGTCTGGAAAAACCACTTGCTGAACGGATTGTACAGCGTGTTGACGACATGTGCAGAGCAAACCATATTAATTATGAAGAAATACAGCTGGACTGTGACTGGACACGAGAGACTAAGGAACTGTTCTTCACCCTCTGTCAGGACGTAAAGAAACTGTTGCATCAAAAGAGAAAGGGTCTGAGTGCAACCATCCGACTGCACCAACTTCGGGACACTTTGCCTGACATAGACTACGGTGTGCTGATGCTTTATAATACAGAAAGCCTCCAGAATCCCAAGGTGGAGAACTCTATCATCAGCAGCAAAGCTGTGGCTGAATATATGAGACATGCCAGGAGTGACAAGCACTTGGATTTTGCCTACCCTACTTATGAGTGGACTCTATGGTTCAAGGACGGAAAATTCATGGGTATAGTGTCAACAGGAGATACAGCTACCGTAAAAGGAGATCTCCGACACGAGAGAAGTGATTTTAGAGAAATCATGGAGACCAAACGTATTCTCAAACAGGAACTGAGGGACATTGACTATCCTTCTTCTACCATCATCTATCATCTTGACTCTACAAACCTTTCAAAATACTGCAATGATGAAATTACTAAGATATATAGCCGTTAACACAATGGTGTTCTTTGCCACAGGTATTTACGCTTGTGCATGGTTCCCGTCTCATGCGGGCAGTGTCCTTCTGTATAGGATTATGCCACTTGACGAATCTGATTACAGTCAATATGACACTACGTGGAAAAGTGACAGTAAACTGCATAACGTGGATTACAAAACTGATAACCTCAAGTTATGGCAGCAGCAGACATCTTCTGATATAAGTATAAGCGATATTGAACATATTGTCTATACAACAGAGGCTTCATTTTTAAAGGACAATAAAAACATCTTGGAAAAGACATCCCTTAAGCATAACAGTTTTGCCATGTGGATTGTTGATAATAAGCGAATGGACATTTTGGACTTCCTTATTTTGGCCAAGCAGAGTGAAGATGTAAGATCCAGTATGAACGATCCATGGTATTATCATGTCGAAGGCAATTCTCATTATAGAATGTTGGAGAGAATTGTGGAGAAATGTCGTGACTACCAGTCGGGACAGTTATTGGGTCGTTATGCCCTACAAATGGTTAGGGCGCTATGTTCATTGAGACAATATGAAGACTGCGCCAGCTATTGGGACTACATAAAAGGGAAACTTGATGATGATGTAATCAAAAAGATGGCAGAACTAAGAGCAGCAGAAGCCCTATATAAAACCGGCAGAAAAGAGGAAGCTCTAAACATATATGCGAAGCATGGCGATGTGTCATCTATCAGGGCCATCAATGAGGGCCAAATAGACAATGAATTGGAGTTCGTATATGACCATGCGCCCAATTCTCCCTATTTAGATGAGGAATTGCAGAAATGGCTTATCTATTATGGTGATGATTCTACTGAACAAAGTTTTAAGAATGGCCACCAAAATTATTGGGATGTGGACAAGCTTAACAGCATAATAAAAGTGGCTCACAAGGCTGTCAGAGAGAAGAAGACTAAGAAAATGGCTATGTGGTATTATGTCTTGGCTGCGCTCTCTGACACCCAAGGAAAACCATATAAGGCGATAAAATATCTGGAACAAGGATTAAATTACCAACAAGATGCCTTTTTGAAGGATTCATACCATGTACTGCATATGTGGCTTGATGCTAAGACGGCCAAATATAACCAGGGTTACGAGCGGAGGCTGCTGAGTGACCTGAGATGGTTGGATCATAAAATACAGCAAAACGTCACTCCTGAAGTTATCAAGAAAATGTCAGAACCTAAAGGAAAAGCTGCGGGGCCTCTGGAATATAATTATGTTTATACCGATAATGCATATGGGCTTTACTGGGGCTATCAGAACCGTTCTAATATATTTTACTGGAACGATATCCTGAGACGTTTACTTCTGAGGGTTGTGTGTCCGCGTATGCACCAGGCTAACAACCATGTTAGGGAGATTCAATTGGCCAACATAGCCGAGAACAGTCTTGTTAAGTCAAGCTGTTATTCAAGTGAGATGTTTGGTATCATTGATCGTCTGTCATATAAAGATACAAGGGATTATTTCTCCAGAATATACTACCCCAAAGATCAGTTGGACCGTTTTCTCAATAGCCGTGGACGAATTGACAGGTACTACTGGTATGACATCATGGGTACAAAGTGCCTTAGAGAGCGCCGTTATGCAAAAGCAATCGTTTACTTGAAGCAAATACCCCTATCATTTCAGAAGCATGTCAATGTATATAAGTTCATGGATAAATATCCTTTTAGTTATAATATGGAGACATTTATGGTTGATACCCTATCAGCGGACAACTACAAGTTGCACTTTGCTGAGGAAATGAACAGGTTTGATAATACGATGAGATATAACCGTAATCCAGACAAACGCTCATTAGCCAAGATACAATACGCATTAGGACTAAGGAATTCAGTACACCGTTGCTGGTATCTGACGAGATACAGCAGTAATTACGAGAATGATTATAACAGGCATGCATTACCTGAAATACCTTATCCGACAGATTCCACGATCTACCGTCACAGGGAATATCTCAGGTTGAGTGAAAGACTAATCAATGAGGCAATATCTGAATTCCGGGACAAGGAACTGGCAGCTCAGGAGCTACGAAAGTTCTTGAGGTTCCAGCGTATTATGGACAGCTACGGTGATACAGAGACTGCCAATGACATAAAGCGGCATTGTGATAAATGGAGAGACTATGCCGTTGTTGTTGGTAGACAACGAAGTAAACAAGACAGTTGAAGTATTGTTGAATAAATAGAATAACGAATAAACATAATACGGTTATGAATAATAAGATTATATTAGGTGCCATAGCAGGAGATGTTATAGGCTCTGCCTACGAGTTTGCTCCTGTGAAGAATATGGATTTCCAGCTTTTTCGGGGAAATAGTAGGTCCCGGTTTGGCTCAACCTTTACAGATGACTCCGTCATGACGGTTGCAGTAGCAGATTGGTTGTTGCATGGTGGTTCGCTCGTTTCCGTTATGCAGTTTTATGGCAGGGAATATCCTAATGCTGGATATGGCGGGATGTTCTCCGGGTGGCTAATAGATAATAATCCACAACCCTACAACAGTTATGGAAATGGTGCGGGTATGAGAGTGAGTCCTGTCGGTTGGGCATTCGGCACACTGGAAGAAACACTTGATGCCGCAGAGGAAAGTGCTGCCGTGACACATAACCATCCTGAAGGAATAAAAGGCGCTCAGGCTATTGCTTCTTGCATCTATCTTGCCCGTACAGGAAAAAGCAAAGAAGAAATCAAAGATTATATCACAGGCAGATTCAAATATGACTTGAACAGGACTTGTGACGCTATCAGGCCAGACTATAGTTTTGATGTTACCTGTCAGGGGTCTGTGCCAGAGAGCATCATTTGCTTCTTAGAGAGTACCGATTATGAAAGTGCGGTCAGGCTTGCCGTCTCTCTTGGCGGTGATGCTGACACAATGGGGGCGATGGCTGGTGGTATAGCAGAAGCTTTCTACGGAGGAGTGCCTGAGCTGATTCGTGCTATGACCATGGGACGTATTCCTGATGATTTCAGGGAGATACTATATGCTTTTGGTGAGAAATACAATATAAATGTGTGAAGTAGAAAAGATAACGAAAGAATGTGATTTGTTTTAATAAATATAGTTAATTAGTATGAGAAAGCTTTTGTTTATAACAGCCGTTTTATCTATGTTGGTTGCGAGTTGTCATCGTTCAAAAAGTGTGGCAAAAGAGGAGATGATGAAGGTTGTTGACTCGACAGAAACGAGTGATATTAATTGGAATGATAGTTTTATCGTAGCCTATAGACAACCCGTGAATGGCTATATGGTGAAAGCTATTGCAAAGTTAGCTTCTTCAGATGTTCCTATAATCTCTGCTAACCTGATATTCGAAAAGGATGGCAAGTACTTTACACTTCATACCCAGTGTTTTGGTGATACCGTATATAGCAAGGGAAGACTGGACTATGATGAGGAAAATACAGAGATCTTCAGAAGACTACGCTTTAATACAATACAGGCTGATTATCATGAGTATAAAGAAAAAGGTAGGTTGATGCCCATATACACACCTTTTTTCTTTAGAGACTTGGATTTTGATGGTGTGGAAGAACTGGTAATAGTACATCATTCAATGGGAGTGAGGTTTTGTGACGGCTATGATATCTATCGAATCGTGGAAGGGAAACCTTTTCTTATAAACCACTCTCCTTATAATAACAATGTCGAAGAATGGGGCTTTGGTATGACAGACTATCCTGAGTTTGATTTTCAAAAAAAGACCATAACCTGTCCCTATCCAGAGGGACCTGGAGGCCTACCTTATGAAGGCCGTACTATTTACGGCATCAGCAAGAAACAGAAGGATATAGTAACAGTGAACGGAAAAAAATACTATTTCAATCACATGGACGTGATTAAAGAAATAAAAGAGTAATATGAATTAAGCGGAAATATTGATTAATAAGTGGAATTTATTAAATTAGCATGACAAAAGAAGATAAAAAGAAAGCTGTGCTAACAGGCATAGTTAGTGGAATAACGACTGCTATTACTCTCCTTGTCCTGACTTGGACTTATATTGAAGTAATGGATTGGTATAGAGATTATCGGGAGAAACAAGCAATTAAATGTGGCGCCACTTCGCATTGTGAACGACCTGGTGTAAATGAATTTGCCAATATGGTTGCCCCCCAAGACACTTCGGAACAGGAATCTGACAATAAAATAGATAACGAAGATTTGGGAACTACAAAGAGAAAATAATCGATTATGAATGTTGACAATTTGGTAAGAAATGTATGCATAAAGTCATATTCTTAGACATTGACGGCGTTTTGAACACGAAGTGGTGGTATACCCAAATGGATAGGAATACCCCTAAAGATAAATACGGCTATGCCTTTGACCCGAAAGCTGTTGCCAATCTCAGAAGGATTGTGGAAGAGACTGGAGCCATCATAGTGATTTCCTCATCATGGAAATGCATGGGACTTTCTCAGATGGAAGAAATGTGGGATGTGAGGAACCTTCCTGGTAAAATCGTTGGAATCACTCCAAACTCTGTGAGTGACGAGTTGTTGGTAAATGCAGATATCGACAGCATTGAACTTTTCCACATCAGAGGTGAGGAAATCAAGGAATGGCTGACAAGGCATGGGAAACATGTGAGTCATTACGTAATCATTGACGATATGGATAATATGCTGCCTGAGCAGCAAACTCTTTTTGTCCAAACCAATCCCGAAGTAGGACTTACGGAGGATGATGCAAATAAAGCAATTGTGATTTTGAATAAAGAATAAAAATAATAATAAACTGTAATGGAACAATTGTTAGATAAAATAAAAGGAACGATATATGGACAGGCCGTCGGTGATGCACTGGGGCTTGGCACGGAAGGTATGACCGACGAGGATATGGCATGGAAATATCCGAACGGCATTACCCATTATAGTGAGATATTCCAGGACAGACATCGTAGAAGATGGAAGATCGGTGACTGGACGGATGATACCGATATGATGCTTTGTATTGCCAATGCTGTCATTGAGGACAAGGGGGTAAACCTGACAACGATAGCCAGGAATTTCAAGGAATGGGCCTTGGATGAACCTATGGGAATCGGTGAGAATACCTATAAGGTGCTGTTGATAAGCGATTATGTGGATTCTCCTCTTGAAGTGTCTAGAAAAGTGTGGGAAATGAGCTGCTGTCAGTCAGCAGCCAATGGCGGACTGATGCGTACATCTGTTGTAGGACTCTTTCCCAAAGCAGTCGAACAGTGCGCAGCTGATATCTGCAGGTTAACCCACTATGACCCTCGCTGTGTCGGTTCATGTGTGTTAGTATCAGAGCTGATTCATGCGCTCGTGTATGATAAACAGTGTCCGTCTTATCATAAGATGTTAGAACTTGGTCGTAATTACGAAGACCGGATTGGAGAATACATTGATTTGGCAAGAAATGGTGATATCAGGGCTTTGGAACTCCAAGATGAAGATTCTGTCGGTTATACGCTGAAGACTTTAGCTGCAGGTTTGTGGGCATACTGGCATGCAAAGAGTTTCGAAGAAGGTTTACTGGAAGTAGTACGTGCAGGAGGAGATGCGGATACGAATGCAGCCGTTGCCTGTTCCATTCTCGGTGCCAAATACGGCTTCAATGCAATCCCATCTGAATATACCAATGGGCTGATATACAAGGAACAGCTCGATTCGGTAATCAGTGGTATATATGATATCATATGTAAATAACAATTGGTATTCTATAAGTATAATCTTAGTATAATATGGAAAAACAGACTAAAAAGACCAATAGTAGTGAGCCATTAGACCTTAGTGACGCTCATATCCACGATGTCCTGAAACAAAGGAAAGCCTCTGGTGAACCACTTGTTATCTATAAGGGAGATGACGGTGCCCTCTATAGTGACAATGGTCAGAGCCTGTGGCGTGTTGTAGACGAAAAAAGATTTAAGGTGCCAGAAGGAGTAACTGTCATTTGTGATAGGGCCTTCTATAAATGCCATCCTCTTAGACGTGTCACTTTTCCTATAAGCCTGAAAGTAATAGGCAATGAGGTTTTCTGGCACTGTAAGAAACTACAGTCTGTCGACCTACCTCCCAATCTAGTGGCCATTGGTGAGTTTGCTTTTAATTACTGTTGGGATATTGAATCCATGTACATCCCTTCTTCAGTAAAGGAAATTGGACGTAGCGCATTCTCATTCTGTATGTCTCTCACTTGGATAAATATCCCCGAAGGTGTAACTGTTATCAGGGAATCTACTTTCTATGGTTGTATTTAGAGACCTCTAAACAACTATAAACAATGAGAAACACATAGAGATAAAGCCCTGTATATCAACTGCTTTTAGATTTTAACACTTCAGACTTGCTTTTTGGTGGTTCTCAAAAATCCGCTT
>Ga0256404_1004095_pt1 | contig 28149 bp, 16 predicted proteins | sample RumenRJG_01DNA_FD_185990 | JGI IMG/M metagenome (GOLD analysis project Ga0256404, IMG submission 185990) | Bovine rumen microbial communities from Lethbridge, Alberta, Canada - RJG_01 | ecosystem: Host-associated > Mammals > Digestive system > Stomach > Rumen | place: Canada: Alberta | collected...
TTCGGCCACCGCGCGCTGCACTTCGTGCAACTCGCGCTTTGTTATCTCCCCGAGCCCTTCGGGGTTCGTGCAACACGCGCTTTGCTATCTCCCCGAGCCCTTCGGGGTTCGACCAGCACGACGTGGGGTTAATACTGTTCGACCCCCGTCAGGGGTCGTGCTGGTCTTCGACCAGCATTCAGCACGGTCCGTTCGGCGGGATTTGCAATCCGCAATGGCATAATGGTCTCGGCTGGCCGACCCCTCACCTCTACCCTATCAGGGGAGAGGAATGGTGCAGGTTTGCATGGTCTTTAGATAATCTTGGCTGCACTCGGCAGAACTCGAGCAAGCTCGGTTCTGCGCTTGTTTGCACAAGATTTCGAACAAACACCCTCTTCGAGGCAGTTAGCATCTTCGACGCAGCCATGCCTTCCCCACCATGTCCTTCTGTCTTCTGTCCTCTTGTCCCTAACCGTAAATCACTTGCCGTGATAGATGATTGTGGAGCATCTGGCGGGTTGCAGCACACGTCGTGCCACAGCCATGATGTCGTAGGTGGTGAGACGGGTGTAGAGCTGCTCCTCGGTGTTGACCAGATTGGCATCGCCCAGTTGCTCGTATAGGCACAGTCGCATCGCCTGCTGCAGATAGCCCACACCCTCAAACCTTGAAGTCGCGATGTGCTTGTTGACAAATTTCTCGAGTTCGTAGTCCTCGATGCCATCAGTGAGCAGACGCTGCAACTCGCCATCGATGGCTTGCTGTGCATCATCGACCGATGCCCCGGGGGCAAGCCAGGCACGGACGAAAAACAATCCGTTGTCGAGTGTTCCGCTGACCGAAGCATCAACAGTGGCAAACAGTCGGGTCTTTAGCACGAGATTCTGATAGAGCCTTGCCGACTTGCCGCCGGCCAGCACATCGCTGAGGATGTCGCAGGCAGGATACAACGGGCTGCGCCGCGAGGGCATCTGATAGGCCCGATAGATGACAGTCTGTGGCACATCGCGCTGCACCTCGAGAAGTCGCGGCTGGGTCTGCTCGGGCTCGATGGGATGGCACCGCGGTGCGATGTGGCGCGGCTTGATGTCTCCGAACCATCGCTCGGCAGCATCGATGGCGCGCTGCAGGTCGACGTTGCCCGAGATGCACAGCACGGCATTGCTTGCCGCGTAGTGGTCGTGGTGAAACTGCCGCACATCGTCGGCAGTGAGGCGCTCGATGTCCTCAACCGATCGTCCGATGGGCGGCCATCGATAGGGATGCACGGTGTAGGCCAACGTGCCCATGAGGTGGCTCATGTCGCCGTATGGCACATTAAGGCATCGCTGCTTAAACTCCTCGATGACGACTCGCTTCTGTGTGTCGATGCTGTTGCTGTCCAAGTTTAGGCCCATCATTCTGTCGCTCTCGAGCCACAGTGCGGTGTCGAGGTTGGTTGCAGGCAGCACGTCATAGTAGTTTGTAGCGTCGACGCTGGTCCAAGCATTGCTCTCGCCTCCAGCCGCCTCGAGTGCCTGCCCAAAGTCGGGCGCATTAGCGCTGCCGGTGAACATGAGGTGCTCGAGCAGGTGGGCCAGCCCGGTGAGCGGTTGATGCTCGTCGCTCGACCCGACATTATATAATAGGTTGACGGCCACCATGCGTGTGGCAGCGTCGGGGTGATGCAGCAGCGTGAGGCCACCGGCGAGAGTATGCCTTGTGAATTGCATTTTGTCGGATGTTCAGACCCAGGGGTGTCACTTCGTTCCACCCTCGGTTATAGAAATCAATCGCTTCCAGCGATGCACGAAGCAGCAACCAATTAAAAAATTAGTCCGTTTCGCGGGGCTTGCGGTCAATTGGGTGACTTGCGTATAGACTTACTTGCTGATGATTTTGGCCGAGATAATCTTGACGTCGTCGACGGGGCGGTCGTTAGCGCCCGTCTTGACGTTCTGGATAGCATCAACGACGTCCATCCCTTTCAGCACCTCGCCAAAGACGGTGTACTGGCCATCGAGGTGTGGTGTGCCTCCGACAGTGGTGTAGGCCTCAATCTGTGCGTCGGTGAAGTTGAACGGGTCCTTGTTGTACTCAGCCTCCAGCTGCGCGATGAGCTCGTTCTGCAACCGCTCTAGTCCAGCATTGTCCTGGGCGTTCTGCATCTGCACAATCTGCTCGCGATGCTGCATGACCATCCTCTGCCAGATGCCCTGCTTCTTGCCATCGGCCAGCCGTGCCTTCATCTGCTCAAGTTCGGCCGAGCTGTAGAGCTTGCCGGTGACGATGTAGAACTGGCTGCCGCTGCTGGCTCGCTCGGGGTTGACCTGGTCGCCGGTGCGTGCCGCGGCCAGTGCTCCGCGTTTATGGAAGTACTTGGGATAGACAAACTCGGCAGGGATGGTGTAGCCGGGATCGCCGTCGCCGAGCATCTGCCCCGGTGTGGCCGTCTTCGACTTTCCGTCGCCGGTTTGAATCATGAAGTCCTTGATGACGCGGTGGAAGAGCACTCCGTCGTAGTAGCCTTCTTTCACCAGTTTGATGAAGTTGTCGCGGTGCCGCGGTGTCTCGTCATAGAGTGCGATGACGATGTCGCCGAGCGAGGTCTTGATTTCGACCTGCGTCATGTTGTCGGTAGCATTCACAGTCTTTTGGGTTTTTGTGGCGTTGTCGTTGGTCTGGGCATTCTTGCCCCGCATCGAGCAAGCCATGCCCACCACCAGAACCAGAGCCAGGATGACATAAATCTTTTTCATTGTTTATAGGGTGTTTTAGTGAAAAACCATCTTAATCTTCTGTAGTAGTGCAGTAGGGTAGCTTTTTGGTAGTAGAGTAGTAGAGCCGTTACCTTCGCCTGGTGAACACGCAGCCGAATGGGAAGCTATGAATTATGAATTATAAATTATGAATTGAGATAGTAGTAAGGCCATTACCATCACCTGGTGCCCCGCGGCCGAACGGGGATTATGAATTATGGAAAGTGGTAAAGCCGCCATGATGATGGTGGCAGTTCATTGCTGTAGCCCAGAGGCAGTGTCTAGATTCCGTTGGGATAGAGTCGCTTGTAGATGCGCCGGAAGTTATCGTCCTCCTCGGCCAGTTGCCTAGCACGGCTCTGGTAGTCATTGCCCCAGATGGTAGCCGCCAAATCGCCGAGATAAACTCTCTCGCGGTCTTTGTCGATGGCTGCCTTGATGAGTGTGTCGATGTTGTGCGCATATTTCTGGCAATCAATGGCGTGCAGATATCTGGCAGTGCTGACCACAAATTGTCCCGAGCGGTCGACCCGGATGATGTTGTCGACGAGCTCATCCATGATGTCGTCGACCGATGCGATGTGGTTGGCGATGTACTCGTATGTGGTGAGCCCATTGGGGTCTTTCTGTAATTTTTTCTTTAGTGTTTCGTCCATATTATTGGCTATTAATGGTTTGCAGCGCTTTTGGCAGAACATAGTCTTCCAAAAACGCTGCAAAGTTAGCATTTTTCGCCGAAAAACAAAAAAACTGAGCCTCTTTTCTCAGGGTGATTGGGCTCAAGATGCTTTTTGGTAGTAGGGTAGCTTTTTGGTAGTAGAGTAGTAGAGTAGTAAAGTAGTAAGGCCGTTACTCTCGCCTGGTGATCATGGGGCCTGCTTCTCTCGCCCGGTGAGCATGGGGCCTGCTCCGCTCGCCTGGTGACCATGGGGCCTGCTCCGCTCGCCTGGTGATCATGGGGCCTGCTCCGATAGCCCATCACAAATGGGTGGGGGCGGGGGGCAATGCCCTGTTCGACTGCTCAACAACCACAATGTGCTCACGACTGGTCGTGAGCACATTGTGGTTGCAAAATCGGGCGGGGGCATGGGATGACTATTGCGCAGTCATGACAAGGGTTAGCCGGTTGCCGGTGTCAAGATGCTGCCGCACAAAGTTCTGCACGTCGGTGGTCTGCAATGCGTCGAGTGTGGCGATGTAGTCGTGGTCAAAGTCTATGCCAAACTTGACATATCGGCGCATGATGTCCATCCAGTAGGTGTTGTCGTCGCGGTCTTCGTGATAGACCTTGCGCAGATATTGCTTTGCTTTGCTCAGCTGCTCGTCGGTGACACCCTGGCTCACCACCTGTGCGATGACCTGCTCAATGACTTGCCGTGTCTGCCCGGCCTTTCCGGCCGTGACGGTGACATTGAGCGGCATGAAGGTGACCGGCCGGTCCTGCCCGTTGTTGTCGGCAACGACGCTGCAGTGTGTGTCGACATGATAGGTCCAACCGCGCTTCTCGCGAATCTCGTCACGGAAAATCTCTCTGAAAATCTGTGTGCAGACCTTTGCGAGCAAGGTGTTGCGCAGGTTGTAGGGGCAGTCGCCGGTCCAGAAGTAGTAGACTTTGTCTTGCGGATTCTGCATCTGCCGCGACCACTGCCGGGTGACCTGTCCGCTGAACAGCCGATAGCCTATGTCACGGGGTCGCTCGATGCGCCCTTCTCCGGGCAGTGCTGCCAGATAGCGCTCGGTCATGAGCCTGAGCGAGTCCTCGTCAAAGTCGCCGATGACGTATGCGGTGATGTCGCTCACGTCGGCAAATCGGTCTTTGTAGACCTGCAGCACGCGGTCCATGCTGGTTCGCTCGATCTCGTCGGCCGACAGTCGCTCGCCTCCCAGCGGGTGATGGTTCCACACACCGGCAAAGATTGAGTCGGCAAACTCAAACTTCGGGTCGGCGGCTCGTCCAGCCAGCGAACTGCGCTGGTTCTCGAGATAGGCCTGGAATGCACGGTCGTCAGGTTGGGGCGAGGTGAGCCGCAGATAGAGCAGCTGCATGGCCGTCTCGAGGTCGCGCCTCGTTGTTGCTCCCTGAAATCCCTCCTCGGTCTTGCTGACAAAGGTGCGCATGGTCACATCCTTTCCGGCCAGCACCTTTTTGAGCTCGCTGGCTGTGAACTGGCCGAAGCCCATTGTTGCTGCAATCGCGGCGAATCCCTTGAACGACGGTGCGTCCTCGGTGCGGTAGTTCTGCGACAGTCCTCCAGGGCCGGCCCCGGCAATGACCATCTCGCCGGGCTTGATGTCGGTCTTCTTGACCAACACGCGCATGCCGTTGGACAGCGTCCACTGCCGTGCTCCAAACAGTGGCACGTCCTGCTCGTCGACAATTTTGCCCGGAGTGGGCATGACAGCGAGCAGACGGTCGGCCCGGAGGGTGTCAACATAAGCCTCGACATGCATTGAACGCCCCTGATGGAAAGCATCAATGAGCGACTGGCGCGTCGGGACTGTCACGTCATGCTTTTCGGGCGCAAACGTCATCAGCACGACATTGCGGTCGGTGTCGCTGACCAGCGCGCGCAGGTGCCGATTGACCTCGTCAAGTGTGACGTCGCCGATGATGCGCTGCATGATGCGGTTGTTCTCGTCGATGCTGGGGATGGGCTCACCCTGGAGATAGGCACGGACAAAGTCGCGCGCATAGCGAGTGTTGGCATACTTGTCTCGCTCGCGCGTGAGCTTGTCGAGCGCAGCCTGATAGGTGAGCCGTGCCCGTCGCAGTTCACCCTCGGTAAAGCCATGCTGTGTAGCGCGACTGACCTCTCGTGCCATCCATTGCATGGTCATCTCGGCCTTGCCGCTCTTGCTGATGGCATTGAACTGCAGTGCGTCACGCGTCTTGCTCAGGATATACTTGCGGTCAGCAACCCCGACATGCGTGAAGGGTGCCTCGGCCTCCTGCTTGAGGTCGGCAAAGCGTGCCGAGAGCATATTGGTGACCAAAAAGGTGAGATAGTCGTTACGGAAGAAGTCGGTTGTGGCCATCTGCTGGGCCGTGAGCCCGTCGTGCTTGAACAGCAGCCTGACGCTGGTCGCGGTCTGTTCAGGGTCGGTCTGCACGGTGGCAATGATCTGCTCGTTGTCTGGCACGGCGACAGGCACCACCGGCGCGGCATTGTTTGGCTGCTTGAGCTTGCCAAACAGTGCCACAATGCGCTCCACGACCCAGTCGGGGTCGACATCGCCGACAACGATGATGCACTGGTTGCCCGGATGATACCACTTTTTATAGTAGTTGCGCAGTTCCTTGTGCTTGAAGTTCTTGACCACCTGCATCGTGCCGATGGGCATGCGGTATCCATAGAGGTTGCCGGGATACAGCTCGGGCAACGCCCGCTCGAGCATACGGTTGTTGGCAGCAGTGCGGTGCCGCCACTCGCCCTCGATGACCCCTCGCTCCTGGTCAATGTCCTTGCCCTTGAGCAAGAGGCCGTGGCTCCAGTCGCTGAGCACCAGCAGGCACGAGTCGAGTGCGCTGCGCCTGGTCGTGGGCACGTTGCTGATGTTGTAGACCGTCTCGTCGGTCGAAGTGTAGGCGTTGAGGTTGGCACCAAACTTGACACCGATAGACTCCATGTAGCTGATGAGCGTGTTGCCCGGAAAATGCTTTGTGCCATTAAAGCACATGTGCTCGAGGAAGTGCGCCAGCCCTCGCTGACTGTCCTCCTCCTGAATCGAGCCCACTCGCTGGGCGATGAAGAAGTCGGCATGGTGTTCAGGATAGTTGTTCTGTTTGACAAAGTAGGTCAGCCCGTTGGGCAGCACTCCATGTCTGACAGTGGGATCGTCGGCGACGCGATCGGCCGCTCGATTCACAATCGGGATGGCCGTCATGGCCAATGCTAGAAGCAGTGAAATTGTTTTCATATTAAATCAGAACATAAATGACAATGAGGTGTTCAGCCGGTGAGTGCGGTTGTGGTCGGTGTAGTTGCCGCATTGCCAGTCGGCACCGACCCGCAAGGCATAGCGCTCGCCCAGCATGACAGATGTCGCCAGCGCCGCCGTCCAGATGACCCGGTCATGCGCCCAATAGGCATAGTCGCGCTCAACAATGCGCCGCAACGCCGTCAACTCGTCCTTGACATCGGTGAGCATGAGGATGTCGTCGACGGGGTGTTGCCATTGCGTGCCCAGCGACACGACGGTGTAGGTGCGCCCCAGCCTGGCGCCAGCCCTGGCGCGCAGCGAGAGGCCGACATCGTTGAGCTGAAGCTGCCCCTTGGGGTCGGCATAGATGGTGTTGATGTGGCTGTAGCTCACAGCGGGGCACAATGCGAGGTCGAGACGCGCCAAACGGTGCTGCCACACGCCAGCGACAGCGGTGGCAAACCTGTTGTCGTGGAAGTTGTCCAGGCTGCCAATCTGCTGATAGGCCTGCGCCGCCGGGTCGCCAAAGATGTTCTCGGTGCCGACGCGCCTCGATGCCGTCAACGACCAGCGCACAGCCCACGACCGCGCCATCCATGCAGCCTCGGCCTCAATGGCATTGTGTGTGACATGGGCCATGGGCAGCTTGTTGAGCGTGGTGAGCACATTGTCGAAAGCAAACCTCGACGCCTGCACCGATGCGCTCAATCCGTACCCCCCGAGGGGATGTGCATTGAGCGATAGTGCCCAGCGATTTCCCTTGTAGTAGGTGCTGTAGCCAGTGCCTGCAAAACGTCCATAGTCGTTGGTGAGCCCCGTGAGGTGAAACAGCTTTTCGTTTCCCATCTCGCTGTAGAAGGTCACATTATTGGTCTGCTTATATTTTTTGAATGCGACAGACGCAGCGGCCATGTAGCCGCCAAGGCGGTAGCCCAGTCCGGCCGACAAGTCGAGGTCGGCAGTGACGTTGCGAGGTCTGGGATCGACATTGCGATAATATAGTCCTGCCTTATAGGCAATTGTCGCTCCCCACGCCAGTGGCCCTCGCCTGTCGGCATATCCTCCCATAAAGCTGTATCGCTCCAGTTTCATGGCTTGGGTGGGCACACTGTCGGCAAGCAGATAGGGATAAACTACCTCGAGGTCACTAGTCTCGTTCCAGCGAATGCCCCTCTGCCGCCCGTTGTTGTAGTAAGCGCGTCCCCAGAGCGTGCTGGAGCGGTGTTTCATGTAGGTTTGCGCGTCGAAGGCCAGCGTGGTCTCGTGATCGCCCAGCTGTGTCACTAGCGGCTCGTCCTCGTGTCGCAGTTGCCATGACAGACCGACATCGCTCAGCGAATAGCCATGCTGCCACTGCTTAATGGCAGGATTCTGCCATGCCAGTTGCATCAACGACTCACGCTCGCTGCTGTAGCAACGGATGCGGTCGATCAGCGTTGTGTCGCTCTGTGCCATGGCTACCAAGGTGCCAAGAAAGAGCATGCATATCAAGTTGCCGTAATGTCTCATCATGTCGGTCATTGTCGTGGTGTCACACCGTCCCAGGTCGTTGCGGTGCATGGTGTGCCCAGGTTGTCGACAGCTGTCCCTTGTCGCTCAATCTCGCTGGGCGTGCAATAGGGGTTAAAGTCGTCGCTGCTGTTGTTGGTGTCTTTGAGTACCGGATGCCCGTCTCGCAGATATAGCATCTTGCGTCTGACGCTGTGGAAGTAGCGCGACTTGTCGTGGTCCATGGTGCCGCAGTGCGTCCATCCGCGGTCTAGTGCCGGCGAGGTCACATTCCACTCATACTCGGCGGCGACACTGCAGTTGACTGCATCGACAATCCATCGGTTGGGCACCATGAATGCCTGTTGGCTCATGGGATAGGTACCAGCCTCGGCAACAACGACATAGCGATAAGTGTAATAATAGCTTTTCTCGGCCAGGTAACGTTCTTTTCCCAACGGAATGCGTGCCAAAGCCCAGGCCCGGAAGCCACGGTTGTGCAAGACAAAGAACGAGAGCGTGTAGCAGTACCACTTGTCCAGATTGGTGACAGAGGGGCCGTCGACATCGAGATTTGAGGGCTTGGTCGACACATCATACCACTCAAAGTCGGCCTGGCTGCAGTCAAACGAGTTCTGGTTGGCCACGCGGTGGTCGATGCCCGTGTCGACAATCCACAGCTCCTCGCCGGGTTGCACGGGATAGTCGTGTCCACTGCCCGGAATGGTGTAGAGTGCCTGTACGGTCATCGCCGTGTCCATGACATTGGGCTTATAGCTGTACTTGTCGGTGGTGACAAACTTCGACTCGAGCAGCGTGAGTCCGTCGGCATATAGCACATGGTCGGTGTTGTTGTAAATCTTGATATAGTCATCACCATAATACTGACTGCCATTGGGCCGCAGTGTGCCGGTGAAGAAGATTTCTGAGATGACAAAGTCGTCGTTGACCACAGCCTCGTAGGCATTGAGCGTGATATTGACCTGCTGTGTCGTGACCTCGACCGACGGTGTGAAAGCCTGTATGTGCCGCGTCTGTTGCTGGTCGTGCTCGCCTTGCAGCACATCAGCATCGTAGGTGATGTCATAGAGCCCCGTCTTCAGTTCGAGGTCGTCGCGCGACTGGTAGATAGCGGTTCGGCCTGTGGTGATATTTTTCACCTCAAACCGCTCGTTCAGCAGCTCTCCCTCGATGCCCTGTGGTATGATGAGCTGCACAGTGGGTTGCACCAGTGTGATGCTGTCGTCCAGGCGGTCGTCGCACGCCACCAGCATGATTGCAGCCATGACGATTGTAAAAAATGTTGTCTTGAACTTCATCAACTATAATCTGTAAACAATTAATTATAAACTATAAACTCACGTTCAACTCCATGCCGAAATAAGGGTCGCTGATGCGGCGCACGGTCAGCCCGTTGCTCTTGTAGTCAGGGAGATAGTCAAGGAGGCGGTTGGCAAAGACAGCCACCTTGAGGTGCTTGCCAATCTGCTTGGTGGCCTTGAGATTAAGATAGATGGCCGTTGGCACGGTCTGTGTCCTGAACAGTTCATCGCTGTAGGTTCGCACCAGATAGCGCAACACGGCATCAGTCTGCATCTGCTCGGTGTAGGGGTGCAGCTGTCCGTCAGCCACATCAAGGTAGCTCTGCGGCACGCCATTCTGCCAGAGGCGACGCGTCTTGACAAACCATAGGCACTGCACCGATGTTGTGAACACCAACCCCCAGCGTGTGATCTGTGTGTCAAACATCAGATTGGTGTTGAACTGGTTGTTGACACGTCCGTCATTGCTGTCGTAGTATCCGACATAACGGTTGCTCACCGGTGCGCTGTCAACCACGTCGCTCACCGTCTGGTAGAGCATCTGCGAATTGCTGTAGGTCGACCGGAACCAGGCACCAGTCAGGGTCAATGCCGTGCGCAGCGCCTGCCATCGTGCGGTAGTGAGGGTGAACTCGATGCCCTCCTTGTCGAGTCGACTGCCGTTGGTGACCATGCTGTAGCCGTCCAGCTCATGCACAATGGTCGACGGGATGGTGTCGAGCAGCGGCGGACCGGTGACATACTCAGCCTGTATGCCCTGTGCATCATATTTGGTGTACTCGTAGGGCCGATAGAGCGTGCTGTAGCGATAGCCCGACCGCAGCCGCTCGCGGAAGTAGGTGATCGAGAAAGTGTTCTTTCCCCACTTGCCACCCAAGCGCACCTCCCACTTGTGGTTGGTGGCTGGCCGCAGACGATAGTTGACCGTGGGGTCGATGTAGGTGCGCAGACTGATGCGGCTGTGCTCGAGCGGCTTGAGCACGTCATAGTAGTTGAGCTGGATGAAGTCGTTGTAGTGCACCTGCGGGAAGAGGTAGGAGACCGTGGGCATCTTGGTGGTGATGCCGTAGCCGGCTGCCAGATAGAGCTGCATGTCTCGCCCGGCCAGTCGCCAGGTGGGCCACGTCCACTTGATGTTGACCCGCGGGTCGAGATAGGGCTTTCGGCTCAGATTGTATTGATGGTCAAGCCCCACGAGCTGTATGACACGCAGTCCAGCCTGTAGCTGCAGGCGATGCGCGCCCAACGGCATAGTGGCATCGTCCTCGGCATAGAACGAGAGCACGTTCATTGCCGGGATGTCCTTGTAGGCCCGCGGCCGTGTTGTCCAGGCCGCCGCCAGCGGGCGTGTTAGGTCGTAGACCTGTCCGTCGCCATAGTTTTTCGACAACGTCCACTCACCGCCTAATTTATAGATGTTGGTCAGCTGCCCTACCCCAGCCCTTCCCTCGGCTTTGAGCTTGACAAAAACACTGAGCGGCTTGCCGTCGCTCACATAGTCGGCGACATAGGAGTTGAGCAGATACTGGCCGTCGTGCACGCCCTCGTCCATCGATGTGGGAGCCACCGAAGCACGCTGCGGCGCCACCTCTTTGTGTCGTTCCAGTCGGTCGGCTTGATAACTGACACTGGTGTTGAGGTTGACAGTGTTGATCCACGTCGTGCGGTTGAGTGTGAATGTCAGGTCGCTGGTGTAGTTGATGCGATTGTAGGACGAGCGGTACTCATTGACCTTGAGATAGCTCAAGTCAGGGTCCTGCTTGGCATTATCAAACGATCCGGTATAGTCCACACCGGTTATCCAGTTGGCCGCAAACGCCGGCCGCTGCCACCGCAGGTTGAGGCGCGCCGACAAGTTGATGCGCTTGTAGTTCTCGAGATTGTTGCGCGGGTCGACTTTGCTGTCGAGGTAGCCGCCGTCGACGTTCATGATGTGCCCGGCATTGCCCAAGCGGAAGCCCTTGCCAACCGACACCAGCTTGCTATACTCATCAGCCTTGAAGCGTGCGGTGAGCGGTGTGGCGCGCCGGATGCGCTTGATGTTGACCATGCCACTGGTGAGGTTGCCATACTCGGCACTGGGTATGCCGCGCACCACCTCGACACTCTCGATGTTGTCGGTCGACAGCGAGCGCATGTCCACCCCCTTGTTGGTCATGTCCTTGCGGAACTCCGGCGACGTCTGGTCGCTGCCGGCATTGGGAATGTTCTGCATGTTGGCATCGCCATTGACCGGCGCTCCGTCGACAACGAACAGCGTGCCCAGCGACGAGATGTTGTAGTCGGGATTGTCGCTTGCCACACCATTTGCTCCCAGATTGCCCGTCTCTCGCAGCTTGATGGCGTTGACACTGCCCATGTCGGGGTCCTGGCTGATGTTGCCCGGCAGCAACTCAAGCAGATCGCTGAAACTTGTGGGCTGCAGGTGTGCCATGGCATCGCGGTCGATGCGGCTGCTGCTGGTCATGCCAGTCGACTCCTTAGCGGTGACCACGACCTCGCCCAGCACCCGGGTATCCTCCTCAAGGCGGAAGTCCAACACATGCTCGGCACTGATTGTTACTTGCTGTTTAGCAGTTTTGTAGCCAACAAAACTTGCAGCGATGCTGTAAGACCCTGGAGCAAGGCGCAAGAAGTATCGTCCGTCGGCATCGGTGGGCACCGACTTGCCGCCCGGCTGTGCCGTGACAGTAGCAAACTCGATGAGTTGGCCCGTCGACGCATCACGCACAGTGCCCTGCAGTAGCACATCGGCCGCCAATGCCTGCACGGCACTGAAAGCCAGCAAGATATACAGAATGAGGTGTCTCATCATTTAACTTGTCTAAATAATGTGCAAAATTACAACCTCCTCATGCTGTGGGCAATACCAACATATTGGGAATTTTGACAGCAAAAATCCTAAAAATTAGTGATTTCACAGAATCGGCGGCGACAGTAATTTTGCCACCGAAAATGAAACCTAAAAAAATAGTTCTAAACGCAATGAAGAAAATCTACACATCAGCTATCGCGCTGCTGGCATCGACATCGCTGCTGGCCGGCGCACAGTCGCTGAGCGACACCGAGACCCTCTGGGCAAAATTTGTCAGTAACAGCGCCAATCAACAGTCACTCACCACACAAGGCAACCAGATGGTTCTGGCCGATGACGGCGACCTCTATGTAGTGGGGCAAGTGGGTTCGACAGCAACCGACCAGAGCCTCACCTTCGGCGACAAGGTCGTGGCGACGGGTGTCGCCTATAGTGGCAACGGTGCCAACCAGGCTCTGCTGGTGATGAAGCTCAATGCTGATGGCGACGTTCAGTGGAGCATCAACCAGACTAACGGTGAGGCCTCAAACAACGAGAACCGCATAGCCTGTACGCCCGACGGTGGCGCAGTGATTCTGACCAATGTGCGCCACACCGAGGGCTATCCCAACGACAACATCACCCTGACCGACGCTGCCGGCGGCAGCTATGCCATCGACTGGACAGCAACCAATGGCGAGCGCAGCTATCGCGGGCTTGTCATCAAGGTCACCAGCCAGGGCAGCATCGAGTGGGTGCGAGAGCTGGTCATGAACGAGACTGCCGATGAGGCCACCTATCCCAAATGGAGCCAGAGCAGTCGCCACATCGGCCAGGGCTTGAAGACCTATGCACTGGATGTCGACAACGAGGGCAACATCTATGTGGGTGGCATCATGTGCGCCACCATGACCATCGGTGACGTGACCATCGAGCCGCACAATGTGGCCAACTGGAATGGCAACAGCCAGAACACGGCAGGCAACATGTATGTCCTCAAGCTGGATGCCGACGGCAACTATGTCAGCCACCTGGTCAGTGAGGGCGAGGCTACCCAAGAGAACGTCCAAGGCCTGAAAGTGGTGGGCGACAAATTGTATATGTCGGTCTGGGCTGCCGGTGTGGCAGGCACCGAGTTTTCGATTGGCGGCAAGGGCGTGACCCCCGCCACCACCAACGGCAGTTGGTGTCTGGCCGAACTGGACACCGACCTGAACGTCAACTGGTTAAAATTCTATGAGTCGTCCATCAGCGGCAGTGCCTGGCAGATGCCGACACTGGTCGTGGCTGGCGACAACATCTATCTGATGGGCACGGCAAAATATGGCATCCAGATTGGCGAGACCACCTATACTAACACTCCGGCCAACAAGGCCCGCCAGTCTTGGATCATCCAGTTCGCCAAGGCCGACGGCACCGCCCAGGCTGCCACAGTGCTCGCCACGGGCAAGATGCAGATGCAACATGGTTTCTTTGGCGGCTATGAGGGCACCGATGGCAAGCTCTATGCCATCGAGCGCGGCCTAACACCCAGTACCTCGTTTGGCAGCGAGCTGATCTTGTACAAGCTTGACGCCGCGACACTTGAAGTTCTCGACCAGGTCGAACTGGCCACCGGCTCATGCGACGGCCAGTCGCTGGTGACCGACGGCACCCGCGTCTATGTGATGAACCGCTTTGCCAACAAGAACGAGGCATGCAAATTCTACAACAGCGACATCACGCACAGCAATGCAGCCTTCAACTGGGGCCAGTCGGCCTTTGCCGTGCCAGTTGGTGCCGTGAAAAGCGTGACCCTGGACATCGATGGTGAGGAGCGCCTGAATGCAGGTGGCACATTGCAACTCACAGCCACCATCGCCCCCGAGAATGTGGCCAACAGCGACATCATCTGGTCGTCGACCGATGAGAATGTGGCCACCGTCGACAACAATGGAATGGTGACCGCCGTCGCCACGCAGTCTGCCCCGGCCCGCATCCGCACAGCCGATGCCACCGGCGAGCGCAGCGCCATCATCACCGCCACCAGCGCCAGCAACCCCAGTGTCAAGGCCAGCGTCAAGGTCATCGTCGACAAAACGACGGGCATCACCGACATCAAGGCTGACAACCATGTCAACAATCATAATGTCTACACCATCGACGGCCGTCTGGTCAAGCAAGGCGACACCAGCGTCGAGGGTCTGCCCGCTGGCCTCTACATCGCCGGCGGCAAGAAGGTGGTTGTCAGATAAGATGTGAGCAACAAGTGTGACTTGAACCAAACCCCATCGCAGATGGATGGAGTTTGGTTATTCTATTAAAAATCAAAGAAGAAATGAAGAAAACAATTTTACTGACCATTGCTGCATTGATGACCTTGAGCGTGAACGCCCAGGTGGCCAGCACGGTCACACAGTGGAGCAAGTTGCTCGATGCGGCCCCACCCGACATGGGCTGCTCGATGCTGATGCACGACAGTGCCCTGTTTGTCTTGTCGAACGTTGGCTCGACGATTGGCGACGGCGGCAGCGGCTTCCCCAAAGACTATACCGACCCGACACGGGCGGTCTACTACGACGGCACCCAGATTGCCACCGCTGCTGCCTATGAGGGTGCCAGCTATAACAACAACCTCAACCTGATCAAGACCGACCTGGACGGCTCACTGCAGTGGTGCGTCTACTCGACCAGTGGCGACATGTCGTCGAACAATGGCGATGTTGTCGCGGCGAGCGATGGCGGCGTGTATGTGTCAGTGGTCATGCGCCAGACCGACAACCTGCGCACCGAGCCGCTGCGCCTGGTCGATGCCACAGGACAGGAGACGGTCATCGACTGGCGGCTCGACAGCCAGGAGAGCAAACGCTGGTGGCAGGGTTTCCTGATTAAGGTGAGCCGTGAGGGGGCGATCGAGTGGACCCGCACCATCGCTGTGAGCAATGCTCCACAGCCCAACGCCACCGGCGAGAATGTGACCCACACGAGTTCGGCATTCTACATCGACGGAATGGAGAGTGACGATGAGGGCAACTTCTATGTCGCAGGTCGCTATGTCAACCCCATCACCTTGCAGCGTGCCGATGGCAGCAGCATCACGCTCACGCCGCACAACACCACAGGGTGGAGTGGCGACTCGCAGGAGTCGCGTGGCGACATGTTTGTAGCCAAGTTCAACTCTGATGGCTATCTGGTCAAGACGCTCACCACCACCGGCCTGGCACTTCTCGAGACCTCGATGACACTGGCCCGATGCGACGATGGCCTGCTGCTCAATGGCGTGGTCACCGGCCAGGCTGGCGGCAGCACTATCGCCCTGGATGGGCACGAGGTGTCACTGCCCGACCAGGCCAACATGCTCACCGCCCGTCTCGACCGCGACTTGAACGTCGACTGGGTGCAGCTCTTTGCCGGCGACAAGTGCGGTGGACGCAACAGCGCCATCCAGAGCAACCGCATTCAGGCTGTGGGCGACCACATCTGGATCACGGGCATGGGCAACTTCACCCTCACCAGTCAGGACGGCACGCAGAGCATCGCCACCCAGACCGGCAATGTGCGCGAGGGGTTTGTCATCTGTTGCGACAAGGCTACCGGCCAGTGGATTAAAGGCGCTTGCAGCAAACAAGGCCCCATGGCGGAGCTTAACGGCATCTGCGGCTATGCCGGCGGGTTTGAGAGCGACGACGGCAGCAAGTTCTATGCCTACGGATACACATTTGCCTCACGCATGATTGAAACCGACGACGACATCGAGGTCGAGGGTTATGGCATACTGCTGGTCGAACATGATGCGCTGTCGTTGGAAGTGACCGACATGTGCAGCCTCATCGCCGGCGGCAGCATGTCGACAGCACAGGACATGATAGCCACAGGCAACCGGCTTTACACCCTGTCGCGCGGCACCAACAAGGACACACCCGAGTGGGCGCTGAAACCCATCGGCAGCGACCTGCGACATGAGACCAACGAATGGGCCGTGGTAGTCTCGGCGTTTGAATTACCCTTCCAGGTCAAGGAAGACGTTCAACCCACTCCACAACAACCAGGCGACGTCAACGGCGACGGCTCGACCGACGTGGCCGATGTCAACATCATCATCAATGTGATGCTTGGCAAGGAGTCGGGCGAAGTGCTGACAGCCGCCAGCGATGTGACGGGCGACGGCACAGTGGATGTGGCCGATGTCAATGCGGCCATCAACATCATGCTGGGCAAGTAAGTAGGGTTAAGGGTCAATGTAAATATGAATAGATCCCTTAAACATCCCCACCCCTTCGACGACTAGATCTCCATTATTCCCTAGAATGATTCTTTGTGCACAGGCAGCCCATGAGGGGTTGCCTGTGTTTTGTTTCGGTGGGGCAATGGTGGGGCAAACGGGAGTGGCAGGGAGTATGGGATGACAAAGTGGCAGTTTGTGTGACATTTTGATTTAAAATAGTGACATTCAGGCAGTTATTTGGCGAGGCATAGGATTTGCTTTTAGGTTAGTGGCTGGTGGTTCATGCGACCATGCGTTGCTTGACACCCCTCACCTGACCTCTCCCCTGCAAGGGGCGAGGAACCGCGACGAGGCATTGGCCAGCAGCGACATTCTAAATTCTAGATTATTAATTCTCAATTATATCGCATTATGAACTTCAATAATTTTACCATCAAGAGTCAGGAGACCATCCAGAAGGCGGTGCAGATCGCCCGCCAGAATGGGAACCAAGCCATCGAGCCCGAGCATCTGCTCAAGGCCGTGATGAGCGAGGGCGACTCGGTTGTCAAGTTTGTGCTTCAGAAACTTGACATCTCCCCTACCATGATTGAACGCCCCCTGGAGAACGCACTGTCGCGCCTGCCGCACGTCAACGGCGGTGAGCCCTATCTGAGCAACGCCGCCAGCCAAGTGCTGGACAAGGCCAGCGAACTGGCGCAAAAACAGGGCGACCAATATGTGACCGTCGAGGTGCTGCTCATGGCGCTGTTTGAGGTCAAGTCGGGCGCCTCGACCATCCTCAAGGATGCCGGCATCACCGGCAAGGACCTGCAGGCCGCCATCGCCCAGCTGCGTCAGGGCCGCAAGGCCACCGGCCAGGAGGCCGAGGAACAGTACCAGGCACTGAGCAAGTATGCCATCAACCTCAACGAGCGCGCCCGCCAGGGCAAACTCGACCCCGTCATTGGCCGTGACGACGAGATCCGTCGAGTGCTGCAAATCTTGAGTCGCCGCACCAAGAACAACCCCATCCTGATCGGTGAGCCCGGCACGGGCAAGACCGCCATCGTCGAGGGGCTGGCCCAGCGCATCGTGCGCGGCGACGTGCCCGAGAACCTGAAGCAGAAGCAAGTCTACTCGCTCGACATGGGCGCACTGATTGCCGGTGCAAAATATCAAGGCGAGTTTGAGGAGCGACTCAAGGCCGTCATCAACGAGATCACTCAGGCCCAAGGCGAAATCATCCTGTTCATCGATGAGATCCATACCCTGGTGGGTGCCGGCAAAAGCAGCGGCGCCATGGATGCCGCCAACATCCTCAAGCCGGCACTGGCCCGTGGCGACCTGCGCAGCATCGGTGCCACCACGCTCGACGAGTATCAGAAATACTTCGAGAAAGACAAGGCGCTGGAGCGACGGTTCCAGATTGTGATGGTCGACGAGCCCGACGAGGAGAGCGCCATCGCCATCTTGCGTGGCTTGAAGGAGCGCTACGAGAACCACCACAAGGTGCGTATCAAGGACGATGCCATCATCGCCGCCGTTCAGTTGAGCCAGCGGTATATCAGCGACCGTTTCTTGCCCGACAAGGCCATTGACCTGGTGGACGAGGCCGCCGCCAAACTGCGCATCGAGATGGACAGTGTGCCTGAGGGGCTGGACGAGATTTCGCGCAAGATCTCGCAGCTCGAGATTGAGCGCGCCGCCATCAAGCGCGACGGCGACGAGCAGCGCATTGCCCAGCTGGACAAGCAGCTGGCCGAGATGCGCGAGAAAGAAAACGAGTACAACGCCAAGTGGCGCAGCGAGAAGGAACTGATCAACCGCATCCAGCAGAACAAGATCGACATCGAGCAACTGAACTTCGAGGCCGAGCGTGCCGAGCGCAATGGTGACTATGGCCGTGTGGCCGAGATACGCTACTCGCTCATCAAGCGCAAGCAGGACGAGAACCTGTCGCTGCAAGAGCAACTGCGCGGCATGCAGGGCGACAAGGCGCTCATCAAGGAGGAGGTAGACAGCGACGACATCGCCGAGGTGGTGAGCCGCTGGACGGGCATCCCGGTGACCAAGATGCTGCAGAGCGAGATGGACAAGCTGCTGCACCTGGAGGACGAGCTGCACAAGCGTGTGGTGGGCCAGGACGATGCCATCCGGGCCATCAGCGACGCCGTGCGCCGCAGCCGGGCCGGCCTCAACGACCCGCGCCGTCCCATCGGGTCGTTCATCTTCCTGGGCACGACGGGTGTGGGCAAGACCGAGCTGGCCAAGGCGCTGGCCGACTATATGTTCAACGACGAGAACATGATGACGCGTATCGACATGAGCGAATATCAGGAAAAGTTCTCGGCCACGAGGCTCATCGGCGCGCCTCCGGGCTACGTGGGCTATGACGAGGGCGGCCAGCTGACCGAGGCTGTCAGGCGCAAGCCCTACTCGGTGGTGCTGTTCGACGAGATCGAGAAGGCACACCCCGATGTGTTCAACGTGCTGCTGCAAGTGCTGGACGACGGCCGTCTGACCGACAACAAGGGGCGCACCGTGAACTTCAAGAACACCATCATCATCATGACCAGCAACCTGGGTTCGAGCTTGATACGTGAGCGCTTTGAGCACCTCACGCCGCAGAACCGCGAGCAGGTCATCAGCAAGACGCGTGACGAAGTGATGGCAATGCTCAAGCAGACCATCCGTCCCGAGTTCTTGAACCGCATCGACGAGACCATCATGTTCACCCCGCTCGACGAGCAGCAGATCAGCCAGATTGTACGCCTGCAGATGACCGGTGTGCAGAAGATGCTGGCACACAACGGCATCACGCTCGAGTGGACCGATGCTGCCGTGCAGTTGCTGGCCCAGGCTGGCTACGACCCCGAGTTCGGTGCCCGTCCCGTCAAGCGTGCCATCCAGAGCCTGGTGCTCAACCCGTTGAGCCAGGCCATCATCGGCCAGCGCGTCAACCGCGACCGTCCCATCGTGGTCGATGCCACGGGCGGCGAGATCGCCTTCAGCAACTGACGCCACCGCTGAGCCCCCACGCTGATTCTAACTCATGCAGATTCAGCAGATCTAGCGGATAAGCTTATTCGGCAGATTCTTTACAAAACAACTTACACAACTATAACAACATGCCTAATCGTTGTTGGTGTTGTGTAAGTTGTTTTTTAATCTGCTGCGCGGGAGAAGTCCGCGAAATCAAGGCTATCCGCCCCATCTGCAATATCTGCATGCCCTATTGAGACCACGAGAAATGCTGTTGCAAAAATCGCACTGGCAAGAAAGTTTTCCACAACCAACTAAATATTACAGAGATTCACACTGCTATTTGAAGAAAAAATATTAACTTTGCACATGCATCAAGGTTTGCTTGGATACTGGCGAACCTACGTTTAAAATAATCTACATGGCAAAGAAAAAACTCATCAAAGAGAAATCAATAGAAGAGGCCCTCTGGGAATCGGCCAATAAATTGCGCGGTTCGGTAGAGCCGTCGGAGTATAAACACGTGGTGTTAAGCCTCATTTTCTTGAAATATGCACATGACCGCTTCACCGAACGACGCAACGAACTGGTGGCAGACGGCAAGGAGGCATTTGCCGACAATCCCGTATTCTATAATGCTAAGAACGTCTTTTATCTGGAGCCTGAGAGTCGATGGGATTTCCTGATTGAGAACGCCAAGCAGAATGACATTGCCATCAAGATAGATAAGGCGCTGGCTAAAGTTGAGCAGAGCAACCCAACATTGAGGGGTGCCTTGCCCAGCAACTACTATGCCGGCCTTTCACTCGATCGCACTAAGTTGGCTGCCTTGCTCGATGAGATCAACAAGATTGACACCCTCAAAGACCCAGAGAATGATCTCATCGGTCGTGTCTATGAATACTTCCTTGGTAAGTTTGCCATTGCCGAGGGCAAGGGTAAGGGCGAATATTACACACCCAAGACCATCGTCAACCTGATAGCCGAGATGATTGAGCCTTATCGTGGTAAGATCTACGACCCGTGCTGTGGCTCGGGCGGCATGTTTGTGCAGAGCATGAAGTTCATCGAGGCGCATCATGGCAACAAGCGCGACATCTCTGTCTATGGACAGGAATACACCAATACCACCTACAAACTGGCAAAGATGAACCTCGCCATCCGTGGCATTGCCTGCAACCTGGGTGAGATGGCTGCTGACACCTTCCACAACGACCAGCACAAGGACCTGAAGGCCGACTTCATCATGGCCAATCCGCCATTTAACCAGAAGGCATGGCGTGCCGACAATGAATTGAAAGATGACCCACGCTGGGTGGGCTACGACGTGCCTCCTACAAGCAACGCCAACTATGGTTGGATTCTGAACATCGTGTCAAAACTGTCGGCCAACGGCACAGCGGGCTTCCTCTTGGCCAACGGCGCACTGAGTGGTGACGGCACAGAGTTGGCTATCCGCAAGCAACTGCTTCAAAACCATTTGGTGGAAGCCATTGTCATCCTGCCTCGCAACATGTTCTACTCAACCGACATCAGCGTGACGCTGTGGATTCTGAATAACAACAAGAAAGCCCGCACGGTGGAGCAGAACGGCAAAATGGTTCGCTATCGTAATCGCGAGAACGAAGTGCTGTTTATCGATCTGCGCCAGTGGGGCGAGCCATTCGAGAAGAAATACATACAGTTCTCCGCAGAGCAGATACAGCAGATTGCCGAGAACTTCCACAACTGGCAGCGTGTTGGTCACGAGCAGACCTACCACGATGAGCCAGAATATTGCTACTCTGCCACCCTCGACGAGATAGAGAAGAAAGGCTGGAGCCTGGTGCCCAGCAAGTACATTGCGTTCCGCAACCGTGACGAGCAGATAGACTTCGACACCAAGATGAAACAACTGCAAGCAGATATGCGTGACCTTTTGCAGCAGGAAGAAGAGAGCAACCAGCAGTTAAAAGACCTATTTGATAAATTGGGCTATAGGCTATGAGCAAGATATCCATCCGTTTCTATAACGACCGCGAAGTGCGTGCCGCGTGGGATGACGAGAACAGCAAATGGTGGTTCTCGGCTATCGACATCGTACGAGCCATCAACAACGAGCCGGACTATGTGAAAGCAGGCAACTACTGGCGATGGCTTAAACGCAAGTTAGCCAACGATGGAATTGAACTCGTGAGTGTCACTCACGAGTTCAAATTCCAGGCACCCGACGGCAAGAAACGTACAGCCGATGCCATTGATAACAATTGTGTAGAGATTGTCGCTAAGAACTATCCCAACAATCGGGCTATCGCTTTCCTTGACTGGTTCACGTATAGCGACAGCACCGTCGATGGGCAGAGCAAAAAGAAGGCATACGCCCTGTGGGAGAGTGGACTGATGGAGAGTGTGGAGATTGGCACCACGCGGGGGTTGCAGCAGATTCACGCCTATCTGTTCGGCGGACTGTATGACTTTGCGGGACAAATCCGCAATGTCACCATTTCGAAGGGCAACACTGTCTTCTGCCGTGCTGAGTATCTACATGGCGTTCTGAAAGACATTGATCGCATGCCTGATGACACCTTTGACGAGATTGTAGCTAAATACGTCGAGATGAATATGGCCCACCCGTTCATGGAGGGTAATGGACGCAGTACGCGCCTATGGCTCGATTTGCTGATGAAGCACCGCATAGGCCGCTGCGTGGACTGGAGCCGCATCGCCAAGCAGGACTACCTGAACGCGATGATAGTGAGTGCGACCGACCCGGAAAGGTTGAGAGCTCTGCTCGGCGATGCGCTCACCGACAGGATTGACGACCGCGAAATCTTCTTGAAAGGCATTGACTATTCATATTACTACGAACAGGAGGACTGACAACTATGGAATACAAACGTTTAGGCGACTATATCAGAGAAGTGAATGTTCGTAATCGGGAGTTGAAGGTTACGAAACTTGTTGGTCTTACGATTGACAAGGCGTTCATTCCGTCAGTGGCAAATGTCATCGGCACAGACCTTTCTAATTATAAAGTTATCCGGAAGGAGCAATTTGCATGCAGTTTGATGCAGGTGAGCCGCGACGGGAAAATACCTGTTGCCATGTTTGAAGAAGATGAGGCAATTATGTCGCCTGCCTACCCCATGTTTGAGGTTAAAGATAAGACGGCATTGATGCCTCAGTATCTAATGATGTGGTTCTCTCGAAGCGAGTTTGACCGTGAAGCCAGTTATTATGCAGTGGGTGGTGTTCGTGGCAGTCTAACTTGGGAGGACTTTTGCGATATGAAACTCCCCATTCCCCCTATCACTCGCCAGCGTGAAATTGTGGAAGAGTACGAAACTGTGTCGCGGCGCATCCGTCTCAACAATCAAATTATTCAGCACCTCGAAGCCACCGCCCAAGCCCTCTACCGCAAAACCTTCGTCGATAACATCGACAAAGAAAACCTCCCCGAAGGCTGGAGAATGGGAACAATCGGAGAATTTTGCAATATTATGACAGGAAAAAAGGATGTGAACGAATCTTTGAGTGAAGGGAAATATAGATTTTTCTCATGTTCACCAGATTTGTTCTATTCTAATGAGTATATTGCAAAAGGTCCAGCGGTGTTGATTGCGGGGAATGGGTCTTATACAGGAAGGGTTACATATTATGACAAAGAATTTGATTTATACCAAAGAACATATGCTTGTCTTCCAAAGGAAAATGCAGTGAAACTTATTCCATTTTTGTTCTGTGTTCTTAGATTTGAATTTCAAAGAAAGTTTTTAGGTGGCTCACGAGGCTCTTCGGTTCCATATATTGTAAGAGGGGATATTGCAGATTTTGATTTTGCATATAACCAAGATAATGTAATGTCATTATCTGTTGAAATAGGAATGATTTTAATATATATACAAAAGAGATTAAAAGAAAGCGAGAAACTAACCGAATTACAGTCTTTGCTTTTGGCGAAGATGGGGCAGTAAAAAAAGAAAAACATGGAACAAGTATTTATTTGGTTAAATTGAATAGAGACATCAAGCAACTGAAAAGAAAGTAATATGTCACACTATAACGAAGGATATTTGAATTTTGACGAGTATATCCGCCAAGGAGAACCCTCGCAGAGGGAAAAGGCTGGATATTGGCAGACAGCTATAGGACTGCAGGCTGTAGATGGCTTGAAGGTCTCGAGTTATCTGCAAAACACGGCGTGTCGGCATATCGAAGGAGATATCACCATAGATGAAGCACGTGAACTCGTCAATCAATACTATATTACGAAGACTGCCCATGAGTCCAATGATGAAGACAAGGAAGAGGCAGACCGTGTTTCATCGAACATTGTAAAAGTATTGTCAAGCCCAACCTTTGATTTCAGCACAGGCGGCTATCAATCCGTTCATCGTCGCATTTTCGAAGGTGTGATGAAGCATGCCGGGGAATTCCGTAAATACGACATTACAAAAAAGGAATGGGCTTTGGAAAGTGATACCGTGCTCTATCTGAATTGGGAAGACCTTCGCCGCGCTATCGACTATGATTTGGAACAAGAACGCGCCTATAGCTATAAAGGAAAGAGTCAAGATGAAATGATAAGTCATCTGACAAAGTTTGTCTCTGGATTATGGCAGATACATGCCTTTGGCGAGGGGAATACCCGTACTACAGCCGTTTTCACTATACAATATCTACGCTCGTTAGGATTTGATGTGAACAATGACTTGTTTGCCAAACATTCTTGGTATTTCCGTAATGCATTGGTTCGTGCCAACTATCATAATATTGCAAAGGGAATAGACTATACCCCAATATATCTTGAGCGTTTCTTCCGTAATCTGTTGTTCGGTGAGCAATGGGACTTGCGCAACCGCTATCTACATATTCATCCAACGGCAGAATGGAGTGAGCAACCAAATCTCGCAAAAAACATTAGTCCACGTACAAATACGCAACAAGTACCCGACAAGCACCCGACAAGTACCCGACAAGTATCCGATAAGTTGCATAGCAATAATCCGAATATAATCCAACTCATACAGGTTGTTGGTGAAGACGAGGTGTCTGTAAAAGAGATGATAGGCTTGATGGGGCTAAAAGATCGTGAGAATTTCTTGCAGCACTATCTCAATCCGGCTATCGAAGAAGGCTACATACGTCTTCTTTATCCTGATTCCCCTCGCCATCCAAGACAGAAGTATCTGCTTACGGTAAAAGGAATGGCACTATATAATGAATTAACAAAAAAGGAATAAATCTATGTCACACTTTAACGAACATGCGCTGGAAATGGCCATCATGGAGCTGTTTGAGCAACAGGGCTACAGCTACGTGAATGGCGAAACGATACACAAAGAGTTGTCGGAGGTTGTGCTGCGCGATGACTTGCGGATGTATCTGATGGACAGATATGCCGAGGCGTGCATCACTCCCCTGGAGGTGGAGCGCGTCATCGCACGGCTGACAGCCGACAATGGTGCCCCACTCTACCAGCAGAATGCCCAGACCTATCGGCTGATGACTGAGGGCTTCGCCATCAAGCGTGAGGATGCCTCACAGCCAGACTTGTTCGTTGAGGTGATTGACTTTGAGAACACTGACCGGAATATCTTCAAGATTGTCAACCAGCTGGAGATCAAAGGGCTGGAACGGCGCATACCCGACGGCATTGTCTATGTGAACGGCTTGCCAGTGGTGGTGCTGGAGTTCAAGAGCGCAGTGAAAGAAGCCACCACAATCATGAACGCCTACACGCAGTTGACGGTGCGCTATCGCAGGGATATCCCAGAGTTGTTCCGCTATAATGCCTTTGTAGTCATCAGTGACGGGGTGAACAATAAATACGGCTCGCTGTTTGCCGACTACGACTTCTTCTACACCTGGCGCAAGGTGGAGCAGAAAGACAAACCAGGCGACGGCATCGACACGTTGCACTCGATGATGCAAGGGCTGTTCAGACGCGAACGCCTGTTGAGCGTGATGAAAGACTTCATTTTCTTTCCCGACAACTCGAAGAGCGAACTGAAAATTGTCTGTCGCTATCCACAGTTCTTCGCCACACACAGCCTGTATGACAACATCCTGGAACACTCGCACATCAATGTGCTGGGCGACGGCAAGGGCGGCACCTACTTTGGCGCCACTGGCTGCGGTAAGAGTCTGACGATGCTCTTCTTGACCAGGGTGCTGATGCGTAGCCGGCACCTGGCATCGCCCACGATTGTACTCATCACCGACCGCACAGACCTTGATGACCAACTGTCGGGGCTGTTTGTGAATGCCAAGCAATTTATCGGTGATGAAACTGTAGTGAATGTGACAACACGCAAGGAACTGGGCGAGCGACTACGTGACCGAAAGAGCGGAGGCGTGTTCCTGACCACGATACAGAAGTTCAGCGAGGACATCAACCTGCTCTCGGACCGCGCCAACATCATCTGCATCTCTGACGAGGCACATCGGTCGCAGACAAATGTCGAACAAAATGTGACCATCACCGACCAGGGAGTGAAGCGCAGTTATGGCTTCGCCAAGTATCTGCACGACTCACTGCCCAATGCCACCTATGTGGGTTTCACAGGCACTCCGGTCGATGCCACCATCGATGTGTTTGGCGATGTGGTGGACAGTTACTCGATGAACGAATCGGTGGCCGACGGCATCACAAGGCGCATCGTCTATGAAGGGCGTGCAGCCAAGGTGTTTGCCGACCACGAGCAACTGGAGGCAATAGAGGCATATTATAAAAAATGTGCCGAACAGGGAGCCAACGAATACCAGATAGAGGAAAGCAAGAAGGCGGTGACGCAGATGAACAAGATTCTGGGCGACCCGAAACGACTGGCTGCAGTGGCACACGACTTTGTGGCACACTACGAGAAGCGCGTTGAAGAAGGCAGCACCGTCTGCGGCAAAGCCATGTTTGTGTGCTCGAGCCGCCTCATTGCCTACGAACTGTACAAGCAGATTATTGCCATACGCCCTGAATGGGCGGCTGAACGCCTCAAGATGGTGATGACCCGCTCGAAGGACGACGAACAAGAACTCTATGACCTGCTGGGCAGCGATGACGACAGGAAGAAACTGGACATACATTTTAAAGACCCAGAATCGGACTTCAAGATAGCCATTGTGGTGGACATGTGGATCACAGGCTTTGATGCCCCTTGTCTCGACACGATGTATGTAGACAAACCGCTGCAGAAGCACACGTTGATACAGACCATCTCGCGGGTGAACCGTGTGTTTGAAGGCAAGGACAAGGGTCTTGTGGTTGACTATCTGGGCATCAAGAGCAACCTGAACAATGCACTGAAGCAATATGCCGGTGGAGGCGACCTGGGCGAGAATGTGGAAACCATCGAGCAGTCACTGACTCTGGTTAAAGACGAACTGGATATTCTGCGCCGCATGTTTGCCCACTTCGACTACACGAAGTTCTCGACTGGCACACCACTGGAGCAATTGGAGTGCCTGAAAAATGCAGCAGAATTTATCCAAAGTTCAGAGAAAACACAAAACTTGTTCATGGGTCACGTCAAGAAGATGAAATCGGCCTTCAACATCTGCACCAATCATGATGACATCACTGACCGAGACAGAGAAGACATCCATTTCTTCACAGGCGTGCGTTCTATCATCTTCAAACTGACCAAAGGCGACGCACCCGACATCACCCAAATGAATAATAAGGTGAGCCAGATGCTGCAACAAGCTTTGAAATCAGAAGGGGTTGAAGAAGTTGTTCAAGTCAATGCCAACACCAAGGATATTGATTTGCTCAGTGAGGAATACATGGCACGCTTGGAGAACCTGAAACTGCCCAACACCAAGGTGAAGTTGATGGAGAAACTGTTGCGCACAGTGATCACCGACTTCAAGAAAGTGAACAAAATCAGAGGCGTTGATTTCACCAAGCGACTCAACGCACTAGTGGCACGATATAACGACCGTAGCGACAATGCCGTATTGGCACAAGATGTACTGGAAGAAGTGGCCAAGCAGATGGCAGAACTCTTACAAGAAGTCAACAAGGAAAAGAAGTCGTTCAAAGAACTGGGTATAACCTATGAAGAAAAGGCATTCTACGACATCTTAAAGGACATCGCTGTAAAATTCGGCTTTGAGTATCCCGAAGACAAACTGCTCAAATTGGCCGCTGATGTCAAATCGATGGTCGATGACAAGTCGAAATATACCGACTGGGCTAATAGATCGGACATCAAGGCCGAATTGCAGATGAACTTGATTCTGATATTAGCCGAGAACGGCTATCCACCCGTGCCACAGGACGAGGTTTTCAAGGAAATCTTTGAACAAGCCGAGAATTTCAAGAAATATGAGCATGCGGACGACGAGTATAGTGAGCATCAAGCAACGGTAATTCATTTGTATCCAAACTTGGAGAAAGACGCTGGCATACCTATGGCTGCTGAACCAGAAGATTGATATTTATGGAACCGCGCAAGAGGGGGTGACAATGTTTCTTGCTTCTGAAGGGGGCAGGGTAACTATTCACCGATTGTGATAGCGGCTGTTCCCCCTCTAAGTTGAGCAGTTCCCCCTCTAAGTTAGAGGGGGTTAGGGGGAGTGTGTAACGGGGGTTGGGGGAGTGTGTCAGCCAACTTTGCTCCGCCATGGCAGTTGTCATACCACCCCCGACCGCTCTCTAGTTCTGCTGGATTTGCTGCGCTTCGCTTGCCCTTCGGGCTCCCGTTCGGTCGCGAGCACTTCGTGGTTGCAATCCAGCAGGATTGAGTATAAGCATTT
>Ga0256404_1004097_pt1 | contig 28140 bp, 25 predicted proteins | sample RumenRJG_01DNA_FD_185990 | JGI IMG/M metagenome (GOLD analysis project Ga0256404, IMG submission 185990) | Bovine rumen microbial communities from Lethbridge, Alberta, Canada - RJG_01 | ecosystem: Host-associated > Mammals > Digestive system > Stomach > Rumen | place: Canada: Alberta | collected...
GTTTTTCATTATCTGTGTGTTTTTAGGTTTCTGCCTGCAAAGATAAACAAAATTCCCTGAACCATGAGCTTTTTAGGCGCGAATTTCATTATTCCGATTTTTCATTTGTCATTTTCCCTTTTTCATTTAGCAAAGCGCCGTTGCATATTTATACACTTGCGGATGTTTCGGTTATCGGTTTGTAAACATTTGATTTTCAACACATTAAATGGTGCTTTCCAAAAGTTGAACTTTTAGCTTGCAAAAGTTCAACTTTCAGGCGGTGAAAGTTCAACTTTTAGGACGCAAAAGTTGAACTTTTGGAAAACGAAAGTTCAACGCGCATTTTTATACACTCACACCGCATATTTATACGCACCGCTGAATGGAAAAGAAAAACGAAAAAAGCACAGGGCTCATTCACTCACTTTCGTGAATTCTTTCCCACGTTGAACGATGACATTAGCTGTGAACAGGAGGTCTTCTGTGGACTCATCCTCCCACGTTACTTTGATTTTCGAGCCCTTCACCTTATAGGTCCCTTTCTTCGAATAAGACGATTCCCTGGCGGGAATGACGTCAACGGTGCCGTCGCTGTTTCGGTACATTGCCGGATGGGCTGGGAGGTAGGACTGGAAAGTGAATGTCACGTCCTTTTTCGTCGTAAATTCAAAGGTCATCGTGATGGTTTGAGTGCCGGCATCAGCCACAAACATCTCCGTCTTATGTTCCCATTTGGTGTTGTTTAGCTTAGGTCTTTTCCCGTCAGTCATCGCGAAAGAGAGACAGGCAATCGCCATGACAGCTAAAGCGATAGTCGCAAAAAGCATTTTCTTTTTCATAGTCAAAAATGGTGTTATTGTGCATCACAAAGATAAGAAAAAGAATCTAATCACCCAAATTTGTGAGGAAGGAATAGGTGGAAGAAAGTTTTTTGCGAGCGTAAGGGCTACTTATATATATAATAATGTGTACCAGGCAATCAACTTTTTTACAATAACATTTCTTTAATATGATATTTTTTGTACCTTTGCATCAATGATGGGAGCCACCTGTCTTTATTGGAAAAGATGATGAGAAACCTTAAAATCAATCATAAATCAATTTAAGTTATGTACGGAAAAATGAAAGAACATCTCGCACAGACCTTGCAGGAAATCAAGGATGCGGGACTTTACAAGGAAGAACGCCTGATTGAAAGTCAGCAGCAGGCTGCCATTCAGGTAAAAGGTAAGGAGGTTTTGAACTTTTGTGCGAACAACTATCTCGGGCTTTCCAATCATCCGCGCCTCATTGAGGGAGCGAAGAAGATGATGGATCGTCGCGGATACGGTATGTCGTCTGTCCGTTTCATCTGCGGAACACAGGATATTCACAAGGAGCTCGAAGCGGCTATCAGTGATTATTTCAAGACGGAAGACACGATTCTCTATGCTGCATGTTTCGATGCCAACGGCGGTGTGTTCGAACCGTTGTTCACGGAAGAGGATGCCATCATCAGCGATGCGCTGAATCATGCGTCTATCATTGACGGTGTGCGCTTGTGTAAGGCAAAGCGTTACCGTTATGCAAATGCCGATATGGGCGAACTGGAGAAATGTCTGCAGGAGGCTCAGGCACAGCGTTTCCGCATCATCGTGACCGACGGTGTGTTCTCGATGGACGGCAATGTGGCACCGATGGATAAGATTTGCGACCTGGCAGAGAAGTATGATGCCCTCGTGATGGTGGACGAAAGCCACTCGGCAGGTGTTGTCGGTGCGACGGGTCACGGCGTGAGCGAGTTCTACAACACTTACGGACGCGTGGATATCTATACCGGTACGCTCGGAAAGTCGTTCGGCGGTGCCCTCGGCGGATTTACAACCGGTCGCAAGGAGATTATCGACCTGTTGCGTCAGCGCTCCCGTCCCTATCTCTTCTCCAACTCTCTGGCTCCCGCCATTATCGGTGCCAGCCTCGAGGTGTTCAAGATGCTGAAAGAGAGCAACGAGATTCACGACCGCTTGGTGGAGAACGTGAACTATTTCCGCGACAAGATGATGGCAGCAGGCTTCGATATCAAGCCGACGCAGAGTGCTATCTGTGCCGTGATGCTCTACGATGCCAAGCTTTCTCAGGTGTATGCTGCGAAGATGCAGGAAGAGGGAATCTACGTGACGGGCTTCTACTACCCCGTGGTTCCGAAAGACCAGGCGCGTATCCGTGTGCAGATCAGTGCCGGACACAATCGCGAACAGCTTGACCGTTGCATCAATGCCTTTATCAAAGTGGGTAAAGAACTCGGTGTACTGAAATAGTTTTTGAGAAACTTCATGTTGGCGGGTTGGCAAGTCGGGACTGCAGAAGTCCTCTTTGTTGACTCGCCAATTTTATAAAAAGGAAAGAAACTGCTGGATGAAATACGTCGAAGTCATTCTCCCCCTTCCGCTCGAAGGCGTGTTTACGTACATCGTTCCGCCGATGTTGGCAGAACGGTTGCTGCCAGGCATGCGCGTGCTGGTTCCGCTCGGTCGCAGCAAGCACTATACCGGTGTGGCGGTGCGGATGCATGAGGAGGCTCCCGGTTTCGACTGTAAAGAGATAGAGAGTGTGCTTGACGAGCAGCCAGTCTTGTTGCCCGAGCAGTTGAAGCTTTGGGAGTGGGTGGCTGATTATTATCTCTCTCCGCTCGGCGATGTGTATAAAGCCGCCCTTCCTGCAGGCTTGAAGGCAGAGGACGGCTATCGACCGAAAACGGAGACGAGAGTGCGGTTATCACCAGATGTCTGCACAGCATCAGCCGTCAGCCAGATAACGGAATCGTTGAAGCAAACGCCCGCACAACTGAAACTGTTCCAAAGTTTTCTCAGCATGGCACGACAGCGTTGCTCCGGCGAAGATTTCCATGCTTGGCTGCCCTCTTTCTCGCCGACCCGTGAGGAGCTTTTGAACGAGAGCCGGAGCACGATGGGTACCTATAGAAACCTCGTCAAGCGAAAACTCCTGCAACCTTTTGAGCATGAGGTGGGAAGACTCAACAAAGGAGGGGAACCGCATTTCAATCAGATTAAGTCTCTGAACGAGGCACAGCAGCAGGCGTATGACGAAATCGTTTCGCTGCATCGGAAGAAGAATGTGGTGCTTTTGCATGGCGTGACATCATCGGGAAAGACGGAAATCTACATCCATCTCATTCGGAAAGCCATTGATGAGGGCAGGCAAGTGCTCTATCTCTTGCCGGAAATAGCCCTGACCGTGCAGATGATGGCGCGTCTTCGCAAGGTGTTTGGCAATCGGCTTGGCATCTATCACTCCAAATACAGCGATGCCGAGCGTGTGGAAATATGGCAGAAACAACTTTCCGACGAGCCTTATGACGTGATTCTTGGTGCCCGTTCGGCTGTTTTCCTGCCGTTCCGGAAACTTGGACTCGTGATTGTTGACGAGGAACACGAGACCTCTTTCAAGCAACAGGACCCGGCACCGCGCTATCATGCCCGTTCGGCAGCCATCGTCCTTGCCGCCATGTATCAGAAGGCAAAGGTGGTCTTGGGAACGGCGACGCCATCGCTTGAAAGCTTTTATAATGCCCAATCGGGGAAATACGGAATGGTGACGCTCACTACGCGCTATCAGGACATACGGTTGCCGGAGATACATGTGGTGGACATGAAAGACCGCTATCACCGCAAGTTGACGGTGGGAGCGTTCTCGAACGACTTGCTGGAGGCAGTTCGCGAGGCATTGTCGGTAGGCGAACAGGTCATTTTGTTTCAGAACCGGCGTGGTTTTGCGCCGATGGTCACCTGCAAGGATTGCGGATGGGTACCGAAATGTCAGAATTGCGATGTGTCGCTGACCTATCATAAGCGCCTGAATGCGCTCACGTGCCACTATTGCGGGCACACCTATTTCGTACCGGAGAAGTGTCCTTCATGCGGCAGTCAGGAAATTCGGCAGCGCGGAATCGGTACCGAGAAGATTGAAGAACAAATCGGTCAGCTCTTTCCTGAGGCACGCATAGCCCGGATGGATTTGGATACGACCCGCACACGCAGTGCCTATGAGCGTATCATCAGCGACTTTTCCGCGGGGAAAACCAATCTGTTGATAGGTACTCAGATGATTTCGAAGGGCTTGGATTTCGACCACGTGTCGGTTGTGGGTATCATGAATGCAGACAGTATGCTCAATTATCCTGACTTCCGGGCATACGAATATGCGTTTATGATGATGACGCAGGTGAGCGGACGGGCAGGACGGAAAGGGCGGCGTGGGCGTGTGATTCTGCAGACACAGCAAAAAGAACTTCCCGTCGTCAGCCATATTGTCAACAACGATTATCTGTCGTGCTATAAAGAAATATTGGAAGAACGGAAAATGTTTCGCTACCCACCGTTCTTCCGTTTGATTTATGCTTTCGTGCGACATCGCCACGAGAGCGTGGCAGAGCGGGCAGCGCAGACGCTTGCCGAACAGCTTCGCTCGTGGTTCGGAAATCGAGTGTTAGGTCCCGACAAGCCTTCGGTTGCGAAAGTGAAGACCATGCATATCCGAAAGATTGTGCTTAAAATCGAAAATGGTTTTGACCTCGCTGTCGCTCGTCGCTGTCTCCGGCAGGCACAGGCTGCGTTGGAACACGACAAGCGTTGGAGCACAGTACAGATTTATTTCGATGTAGATCCGCAATAATCCCAAAACATGATTGATTAGAAATAAAAAAAGAGCGAAGAAAAACTTCTCCGCTCTCCGTTTTGTTCTTGTATTCGATATATCAGAAGTCAATATCAAGTCCTATTCCAAACACCTTGTTGGTTCTTGTGAACTCGTCGGTGCAGGTCGTTGCGATACTGTTTCCTGCCAGTTCGAAAGTCTTCTCCTCCGTTTTCTTGAAGTGGTCGTATGTCGTCCAGAAGTAGGCAATGTTGAGCTGCATGTTCTTTGCCACCTTGATGCCGGCACCAAATCCGATGGAATAGCTGCTGGTGACAAAACTCATGTCGCTGAGGTAGCCTCCATTGCCCAGTCCGTAGTTTGTCTTCTGTCCGCCGATACTCACTTGTATGACATCGTTGATGTCGTATTCCACTCCCGCCAGATATTCTTGCGTGTTGCCTGAGAGCAGGCGTTGCTTGTCGTTTGCCATACGCGCATCTTTGTCGAAGAAGTAGTGATAACCGATACTTGCGCGCAGTTGTGGGAGAAATTCGTATTGTGCACCGATGGTGAACAGTCCCGGCAGGTCGCTCGGTGTGTTCACGCCGTGGGCGAAAAGCCCGGTGTCATCGCGCTTGGTATCGTTTTGGATATGGAATTTCGTCGTGAACTCATAGCGTGCTCCGATGTTCAGCTTGTTCCATTTCCAGTCAATACCGATGACAGGTGCGATGCACCATCCCGTCTGTGTACATTCCAGATACTTGTCAGCCATCATGGTGCGTGCTCCCGAGACGGTTTGCCCCATTTGTGTGTATTGTGCAATCTGCTGTTCGTATCTCGCCTTCACGGCAGGGTCGGTAGCAGCAGCTGCCGCCTGTCTGAGAAGGGCGATACCTTCGGCAATCTCCGTTTCCTTGATACCGAGGTAGTCGTACATGTTTTCGTGATTACTTCCGATATTTGCAGAGATGTTGGTAATGTTTCCTTCGTATTTGTTGAGCACATAGTTGAAACGCAATCCTCCATAGACGGCGAGGTTGGAATTGATTTTATAGGTAGCACCCAGCTGGAATCCGAAAATATATTGCTGCCCGTGCAGGTAGCTGCTTACCGAGTAGGCTGGAGTTTCGGCGGACATGCCCAATTGATGGAGTGCCATAGGGATGAGTGCTATTGTGCGTTCGAACGAGCCGAGACCGTCGTTGAAGGTTGCCTTTCCTCCTCCTCCAACCATGGCAAAGCTTGCCTGGAAGCCCCATTTGTCGGTATTGTATGCAGCCTGGACGGATGGGATAATCGGTGCAGAAGCCTCTCCTTTGAATTTCTTGATGCCCTTCTCGTCGCCGCCGTTCAGCATGAATGGCTTGTGGAAAGGTGTTCCCTCCAATCCGTGTACCTCCATTCCGCTCCAAATGGTGCGTGTCTGGAATGCACTCTGATTGTTGAGCGAGAGATGGAATCCGTTGCTCAGGAAAGCAACGCCTGCCGGGTTACTGTAAACACCGTCTATGCCAATCGTTCCTTCACGGGCAAACATACGGTTAAAGTGAATACTCTGGTTCGTGTTTGTAAGAAGACCACCTGCAAACAACGTGGTCGATGTCATGAAAAACAAAGCTATACAGCTTAGGGTAACTCGATTCATTCTATAATGATATTTTAAAAATTGTTTGCAAAGTTAATCTTTATTGGTTGTAATCTCTTACAAATGCTTACATTTTTAAGGGTTATTAATAAATCGGCATCAACCTTCCGAAAGATTGATGCCGATTATATTGGGGGTTATTCTTCTTTTCTCTCCGGATAGCGAATGCGTGTGTGGTAGATAGATTTCAGGCGCTCAATCAGTATTTGCTTGGCAGTGTTGATGTCGTGGAACGTGATGGGGCAATCTGTGAAGAATCCATCCTTCACCTGTCCGTCGATAATTTTGTTGACGAGCGTCGCAATATTTTCTTCTGAATACTCTTCCAGTGAGCGTGAGGCAGCCTCTACGGCATCAGCCATCATCAGGATGGCTTGTTCGCGGGTGGAGGGGTTGGGTCCGGGATAGTTGAAATCTTGCAGGTCAACCTCTTCATCGGGGTGCGCTTGCTGGTATTTGATATAGAAATATTTCGTTTGTCCAGCCCCATGGTGGGTCAGGATAAAATCCTTAATCACCCGGGGAAGGTGATACTGTTCAGCCAGTTTGATTCCCTCCGTCACATGGTCGATGATGATGCGTGCACTTTCTTTCTCCGATAAGCCCTCGTGTGGATTCAGTCCTGCCTGATTTTCCGTGAAGAATACGGGATTTTCCATCTTTCCGATGTCGTGATAAAGGGCTCCTGTACGCACAAGCAGACTCTTCGCTCCAATCTTATTGGCAATTTCTGCGGCGAGGTTTCCCACCATGATGGCGTGCTGGAACGTGCCGGGTGCCACCTCGCTCAACCGACGCAGAAGGTCTTTATTCGTGTCACTCAGTTCGAAGAGGGTCACACTTGATGTAAAACCAAACAGTTTCTCAATCAACAACATTAGCGGGTAGGCAATCAGAAGCGTGATGCCGCTGAATACGAAATGCAGATAGATGTTTCTGTCTTCGGGGATGAGCTGATTGGTTTGAATCAGTTGCAGCGCATAATAGGTCAACACCTCCGCCAGTGTAACGAAGAGCACCGTGTACATAAGCTGTGAACGGCGTGACAGCTCGCGCAGCGTGAAGATGGCTACGAGTCCGGCTACTAGTTCTACGATGATAAACTCATACTGGTATTTCACTGCTACGGCACACAGCAATACCATGACTGTGTGTGCCATGAATGCCGTCCGCGAGTCCAGAAAGATGCGGATAAAGATAGGAAGCAGCGCAAGTGGCAAGATATATACGCTGAAGAAGATGTATCGCATCAGCAGCGAGACGATGACGGGAAACAATGTGATGAGCGTATATACCATCAACAGGCTGCCTGTCTTCTCAAAATAGTCCTTCCTGAAGAGTGAGAGGTAGGTCGTAAACAGGGTCAATAGGATGATGACGATGAGCGACTGTCCCCACAACCGGTTGTCAGACTCGCCCGTGCTTGCCTTTCTGTTCACCATCTCGCGCTCCAATGATGTCAAGACGCGTGCAATCTCCGGGGTGACAATCTCTCCTTTGTCGATGATTTTCTGTCCAGCCATGACCATGTCGTCTGTCTCAATGATGCTGTTGAGCAGTTCGTCGCGCTCGGCATCGTTGCGCCGCTTGTCATAAACAAGGTTGGGCTTGATGAAATTGTTCAGGTCGTAGCCTTGGACCACCTGTCGCTGTCCTGCAATCAGTTGGTTTCTGAAAAGCCGTTCATAAGCCGTTTTTGTACTGAATACAGCGGTGATAGGTACGACGCTGACATCTTTCCCGTCAATCAGGCGAATTGTGTTTGCCGTGTCAGCAGCCAGTCGGGCATATTCCGTTTGTCCCATGACACCCGCCTCGTATATCTTGTGAAGCTCTTGTATGATGACATATTTGAATCCTCCCTCCAGCAGCGATGAACTCTCGGTGCCAAACATTGACGCAAAATCGTCTAACGAACGTTTCTCGATGCTTGTGTCGATGCGGTAATACGGAGAAAAATTGTTGACAATGCTATCTCGCTCAGCAGCGATGGCTTCGTCTGACTTGTAAACGGGGAACTGGAATTTGGCGATTACGGCACTCTGCATCCACGGCTTGCCGACATCGAAATGAATCTGCGACCGCTCATTCCGTGGCAGTACGCTGATGATGACTGTTGCGGCAATGATGACCAGCAATGCCCTCGTTGCCATATCCCTCCAAAAAAAACTTCTTTTACGAGTAAATCCTAACATTTTTAGATATAAATCTGAATTACTTTGCGAAAGTACAAAAAAAATACGGCAAACTGCGAAAAAAATCGTAATTTTGCAGCAAAATTTTGAAAAAATGGCAGAAAGAAGAGTGAGGGTGCGCTTTGCACCGAGTCCCACGGGACCTTTACATATCGGCGGTGTGCGCACGGCTTTGTACAATTATCTGTTTGCCCGTCAGCATGGTGGTGACTTCATTTTGCGAATTGAAGACACCGACAGCAGTCGTTTTGTGCCTGGTGCCGAGGAGTATATTCTTGAGTCGTTGCGATGGCTGGGCTTGAAGTTCGATGAGGGGGTGTCGTTCGGCGGCAATTTCGGTCCTTATCGTCAGAGCGAGCGCAGGGAAATCTATAAAACATACGTGGACCAGTTGCTGGCGGAAGGGAAAGCCTATATTGCTTTCGACACGCCGGAAGAACTGGAGCAAAAGCGTAGCGAGATAGAAAACTTCCAGTATGATGCAAAGACTCGTGGCAGCATGCGTAACTCGCTGACATTGAGCCAGCCACAAGTGGACGGTCTGATAGCCGACGGTCAGCAGTATGTGGTGCGTTTCAAGGTAGAACCTGGCGTACCGGTCGTGGTCAACGACCTGATTCGTGGTGAAGTCCGTGTGATGAGTGATATCATAGACGACAAGGTGCTGTGGAAAAGCGCTGACGAGCTGCCTACATATCATCTGGCAAATATAGTGGACGACCACCTGATGGAAATCTCTCACGTCATTCGTGGCGAAGAGTGGTTGCCGAGTGCTCCGCTGCATGTGTTGCTTTATCGTGCTTTCGGTTGGGAAGACACGATGCCGGCGTTTGCCCATCTGTCGCTTCTGCTGAAGCCGGAAGGGAAAGGCAAGTTGTCGAAACGTGACGGCGACCGCCTGGGCTTCCCGGTTTTCCCGCTGGAGTGGATAGACCCGAAGACCGACGAGGTGTCGAGTGGCTTCCGTGAGAGCGGTTACTTCCCTGAAGCAGTCGTCAATTTCCTTGCTCTGTTGGGATGGAATCCCGGTGGAGAGCAAGAGATTTTCTCGTTGGAAGAGCTCGTGAAACTGTTCGATATCACCAAGTGTCAGAAGTCTGGTGCCCGCTTTGATTATCAGAAGGGCATCTGGTTCAACCACGAGTATATCCTGCGCAAGAGCAATGAAGAGATTGCCGACCTGTTTGCACCGATTGTTGCAGGCAATGGCGTTGACGAGCCGTTGAGCCGCGTCAGGGCAGTGGTTGCGATGATGAAAGACCGGGTCAACTTTGTGAAAGAGCTGTGGCCCTTGTGCTCGTTCTTCTTCATTCCCCCTGCGGTTTATGACGAAAAGACGGTCAGAAAACGTTGGAAGGAGGATTCTGCGAAGGTCATGGGCGAATTGGCTGAAGTGTTGGAAGGCATAGACGACTTTTCCATCGAAGGACAGGAGCCTGTCGTGATGAAGTGGGTGGAAGAGAAAGGCTATAAGCTCGGCGATGTGATGAATGCTTTCCGCCTGACACTCGTGGGAGAAGGCAAGGGGCCGGGCATGTTTGATATTTCCGCTTTCCTCGGAAAAGAAGAGACGATAAGGCGGATGAAACGGGCAATTGACATCTTACAATAAGCGCGCTATGTATAACATCGTCATGTATCTTTATATGCTGGGCGTTGCGGTCTGCAGTCTTTTCAGCGAGAAAGTGAGAAAGATGTGGAAAGGCGAGCGCGCGGCTTTCGGCGAACTTCGCCGGAAGGTGGACCCCAACGCCAGATATGTGTGGTTCCATGCAGCGTCTCTGGGAGAGTTCGAACAGGGTCGCCCGCTGATGGAGCAGATGCGAGCCAAGCATCCGGAATACAAGATTCTTCTGACTTTCTTCTCGCCGTCCGGATATGAAGTGCGGAAGAACTATGAGGGGGCTGACATTATATGCTATCTGCCGTTGGACACCGTGCTGAACGCCCGCCGCTTCCTGCGAATCATCCGTCCCGAAATGGCGTTTTTTATCAAGTACGAGTTCTGGTATAACTACCTGCACATCCTGAAACATCGCAACGTGCCCGTTTATAGCGTGAGCAGCATCTTCCGTGAAGGTCAGGTGTTCTTCAAATGGTACGGGCGGCAATACGGCAGGGTGCTCAATTGTTTCACTCACTTCTTCGTGCAGAACGAACAGAGCAAGGAACTGCTCCGGCAAATCAAAATACACAACGTCACGGTCGTTGGAGACACCCGTTTCGACCGCGTGCTGCAAATCAAGGAAGCGGCAGAGAGTCTAAAAAACGTGGAGTACTTCTGCCAATACAACATTAGTAACGACCCCAATCCGGATGACGATGAGGTTTTTACGGCATGCGCGGGCTTTGTGCCTCCGGCTGGCGTCTTCGTTGCCGGCTCGTCGTGGCAGCCCGACGAGGATATCATCATCCGATATTTCCGCGACAAACAGCTTTTCGGCTATAGGAAGTGGAAACTGATTATCGCTCCGCACGTCATTGACGAAAGCCACCTGCAGCAGATAGAGCAGAAGCTCGACGGCTACAAGGTGGTTCGCTACACGAAATTCGACTGCTATCAGTTCGAATCGGCAGACGTGCTGATTGTTGATTGCTACGGATTGCTCTCCAGCATCTATCGCTATGGGGACATTACCTATGTCGGTGGAGGCTTCGGAGTGGGCATCCACAATGTGCTTGAAGCCGCCGTTTGGGGAAAGCCGGTCATCTTTGGTCCCAACAACCAGCGCTTCCAGGAAGCACAGGGGCTGAAAGGCGTTCGGGGAGGCTTCGAGATAGCTTCCTACGAGGATTTCCAGGCAGTCATGGATGCCTTCCTCAGCGGACAGGCGTCAAGGGAAGAGGCAGGGACGATAGCAGGAGAATACGTGAAAAGTTTGGGCGGAGCAACGGGAAAAATACTGTCCGCCATTGGAATGTAAGTTCGCCTTGAAACGACCGAAACGTTTTGTGGAACTCACGTCAAGCGAGCGTAAGTTCGAAGGAAATAACCACTACACACACCCTGTATAAACATACGGAAAAGGGCGTATAAATATACGGTTGAACTTTCGTTTTCCAAAAGTTGAACTTTTGCACTCTAAAAGTTCAACTTTCACCGCCTGAAAGTTCAACTTTTGCAAGCTAAAAGTTGAACTTTTGGAAAGCCATACCTAACGCGTTGATTTTTAGTCGTTTGCAAACGGCAACTCCAAACTTCTGCCTGTGCATAAATATACAAGGCGTGGTAAAGGAATACACCTATACATTATATAATATATAGGAGCCCCTCCCTAACCCTCCCCCAAATGGGGAGGGAACGCCGACGGAAGAAGACGCTGTGCTAATTGATAATTCTTTTAGTCGCTACGCTTGGTAAAAGCGTCAAAGACTATAGATAATGGACAAATATGATTAGGTGTTTCTAATCTGCTGTTACATGCGGGCGGATTGCAAATCTACCCGAACGAAAGAAGATACACGAAGCATGGGAACCCCACCCCTGCCCCTCCCCTGAGAAGGGAGGGGAGCGCCTGACGGAGGAAAAACTCTAACTTCACTCCCCTAAGAAGGGGAGGGGAGCGCCTGACGAAGGAAAAACTCTAACTTCACTCCCCTCCCTTCTTAGGGGAGGGGCAGGGGTGGGGTAACAGAATAGTGGGCAAATACATCGACCCGTTGAAAATAATCTCTGGAATCTGCGGTTAATAAGTTTGCGGGCGGATACACAAAAAGGGCAAAAAGTATCAAAAAAGTAAAAAAACGGAAAGAATGGTTCTTAAATTAAAAATTATTTGTACCTTTGCAGCCCGATATGTGTGCTTCAGACAATTATCAGATAGACTTGTCAGTATTGGAAGACGGTGTCCATCACCGTGAGTTTCATCTGGACGATGCCTATTTCGACCGCATCGGCAGCGACATGCTGAAGGGCGGTTCGGTGGATGTGGCGCTTGATGTCTATCGCACGGGCAAGACTTTTAAGTTGGATTTCCATTCCAATGGCGAGGTGACGACGACGTGTGACATTTGTCTGGACGACATGCAGCAGCCGATTGATACGGACGGCAGCGTGATAGTGAGGTTCGGTCAGGAGGCGGCAACGGCGGACGATGACAGCATCGTGATGGGCGAGGGTGAGACCTCACTCGACCTGTCGTGGCTCATGTATGAGCAGATAGCGCTCGCCGTTCCCATACGCCACGTCCATGCGCCCGGAGCATGCAATGCGGCAATGGCGCAGAAGCTCGAGGAGCTGACCACGCCGTCGGCACGCAGTGGTGAGGCGGCTGGCGAAGAGGCGGTCGATCCGCGATGGGAGAAGCTGAAAGGGCTTAAGATAAAAGATTAAACAATTAAAATATTAAAGAATTATGGCACATCCTAAAAGAAGACAGTCAAAGACTCGTACACGTAAAAGAAGAACCCATGACGGTGCTGTAGCACCCACATTGGCAGTATGTCCTAACTGTGGTGCATACTATGTTTACCATACGGTTTGTCCTACCTGTGGCTACTACAGAGGTAAGGTTGCGATTGTTAAGGACGTAGAATAATGGGAAAAATCAAGGCGGTAATCACCGGCATCGGCGGCTATCTGCCCGACTATATCCTTGACAACGAGGAGTTGTCGCGCATGGTAGACACCAATGACGAGTGGATTACGACGCGTGTAGGCATTAAGGAGCGCCACATCCTGACGGAAGAGGGGCTTGGCACTTCGTATATGGCGCGCAAAGCCGCCCGGCAGTTGATAGAGAAGACAGGTGTGGACATCGATACGGTTGATGCCCTCATCGTTGCCACGACGACTGCCGACTACCGTTTTCCGTCCACGGCATCCATCGTACTCGGCAGGCTCGGCTTGAAAAATGCCTTTGCTTTCGACATCTCGTGCGCTTGTTGCGGGTTTATCTATACCCTCGACTTGGTGGCAAACATGATAGAGAGCGGCAGATACAAGAAAGTCATCCTCATCGGTGCAGAGAAGATGTCGTCCATGACCGACTATAAAGACCGCGCTACGTGCCCGCTGTTCGGCGACGGAGCCGCAGCCGTGCTCGTAGAAGCCAAGGAAGACGTGGAAGAAGGATACATCGACTCCTATTTCCGTACCGACGGCAAGGGACTTCCCTTCCTGCACATGAAGGCAGGAGGATCGGTCTGTCCCGCTTCCCATTTCACGGTTGACCACCGTCTGCATTACATCTATCAGGAAGGGCGCACCGTCTATCGTTTTGCCGTGCAGAACATGAGCGACGACTGCCTGCTGATAGCAGAACGCAACGGACTGACAAAAGACAATCTCGACTGGGTCGTTCCCCATCAGGCGAACCTGCGCATCATCGAAGCCGTGGCAAAGCGTCTGGAACTGCCCGACGAGAAAGTGATTGTCAACATTGAGCGCATCGGCAACTCGAGTGCCGCATCCATCCCGCTGGCACTGTGGGAGAACGAGAAACGCTTCAAGAAGGGCGACAACATGATACTGACAGCCTTCGGAGCCGGCTTCGTGCATGGAGCATCCTACATCAAGTGGGGCTACGATGGCGATAAGTAGAGTAGGCTATTGAAAACAGAGAACGAATGCATAAAGCAGGATTCGTAAATATTGTCGGCAATCCAAATGTAGGAAAAAGTACGCTCATGAACCAATTGGTTGGTGAGCGTATTTCTATTGCTACGTTCAAGGCGCAGACCACGCGCCACCGCATCATGGGCATCGTGAACACCGACGACGCGCAAATCGTCTTCAGCGACACGCCTGGAGTGCTCAAACCCAACTATAAGCTGCAGGAATCGATGCTCGCTTTCTCGGAGAGTGCGCTGAAAGATGCCGACGTGTTGCTCTACGTGACAGACGTCGTAGAGAACCCCGAGAAAAACATGGAGTTCCTGGAGAAAGTGCAGAAGATGACCATCCCCGTGTTGCTGCTCATCAACAAGATAGATGAGCTGTCCGACAAGTCGGATGCGTCAGGTCAGTCAGACACGAGGCTCGGCAACCTTGTAGAGCGTTGGCATCAACTGCTGCCCAACGCCGAGATACTGCCCATCTCAGCCCTCAACAAGTTCGGCACGGACATGCTGCTCAAGCGCATCAAGGAACTGCTGCCCGACTCGCCGCCCTATTTCGACAAAGACCAGTGGACGGACAAGCCCGCCCGTTTCTTCGTCAGCGAGATTATCCGCGAGAAGATACTCCTCTACTACAACAAGGAAATCCCTTATTCCGTTGAAGTGAGGGTGGAAAGTTTCAAGGAGACGGAGAAAAACATCCATATCCGAGCCATCATCTATGTGGAGCGCGACTCGCAGAAAGGCATCATCATCGGGCATCAGGGCGTGGCATTGAAGAAAGTGTCCACCGAAGCCCGCAAGTCGCTGGAGCGCTTCTTCGGGAAGAGTATCTACCTGGAGACCTACGTGAAGGTGGACAAAGACTGGCGTTCATCGCAGCGGGAACTCAACAGCTTCGGCTATAATCCAGAGTAACTTTTTCGTTCGCACCTTCCGTCCGCAACCATTCGGATCATTCAACGGGAATCAGTCAACGGCTTGCGAATCCTTCCGGTCGTCTGTTGCTGCTCCTTCTTTTTGTTCCTTTTCCATCAGTTCCCAGATGGTTTCGTACCCACCATTTCCTCCCCATCCGAATCTGTCAAGAAACGACCAAGGAAAATGGAGTGGAGGGCGTGTGCGAATACTTCCGCATTTGGGGCAGGGCAGAGGACAGGTAAAAACAGTTGCCCTCCATTCTGCGTCCCACCTCTCAAACGTCTCACCACATTGCGTACACTTGAATGTCGTTATTCCTCTAAGCATAAAGTATTTTGTTTAATGATTGGATCATAAATGCTTGTGTAATATTAAAAACACTGCCAACAGCTGTTGGCAGTGCAAATGTACTCTGATTCCTGAAACACTCTTTCTGAAATATAGGAATGTCGGAAAAGGGCGCAAAGGGAATGTCCGTGAATATCCCCATGCGCCGAAAATGTTAGAAATGGAGTGTGTTACCAGCTCTGATCATCATCTTCACCATCTGGAAACATCTCATCACGATATCTTTCGTTTGTCTCATCTCCAATTTCTGCTAAACGATCAGGGTCATTTTCCTCCAACCATTCATACTCTTCATCGCTAAGATCATCTAAAGTTGTTTTTGGATCATTGATCTTTCCATAATCAATTTCTTCTTCATAAGGTTTCATTTTATGTCCTCCTTTTCTTGTTGTTTGTCGTTCTTTCTCCTTTTTTTTATTTGGTGTATAGTTTCATTTATACCACCACCAAGTCCAAAAGCTGCGAGTAGTGAAACGAAGAGTCCGCGTTTCATTCCACCACCAAAAAGGTCTCCAATTTTCCCGAGTATACGGGCAATGTCTGCTGCATTCCAATTCATAATAAATTTTTTAAGTTAATAACTTGCAATCGTTAAATTGCGTTATCAGGCATGTTCTCGATGATTTCATCAAGTTCTTCTAGTGATTCTACATCGTCTTCATCGATTACAAAACCACGTTTTTCTTCATCATAAATCATACTTTCATTTTTTTAGTTTTCCAATAATACTAATTATAGCAACTGCTAAACTTAAGAGACTACCGACAATGCCGGCTTTTCTTCCTATCTGTTCCATGCGACTTTCTATTTTTGTGTGGCAATACTTACATTCATTGGCTGTAGCCAAAATTTCGTTACCACAATTTGGGCATCTTTTCATTTTATTGTTCATGTTTTTATCTTTTTGGATGCAAATATACTTTGTTTCTTGAAATTTTGTCTCAACAATATAAAAATGTCGGAAAAATGTCAGAAATGAGTATCATAAGATTGTTAGACTATGGATTATTGCAATTCAGTATTCTTTTGTTTTTGAAATTAATTAGGCTTGAGCCATGGTTCCTCGGGTTTTGCGATTAGTCTTGCATCTTGATATGCATCCTCAAGTTCCAAAATGGTTTCTAATTCGTATAATTTTTTATCTGGGTGTGGTGTTAATACTAAAACAATATCAGGTGAAGTCTTTTCCATAGATTTATTCTCTAAATAAATGGGCATTAAAAGTTGTATTCTCCTTTCTGCAGGATAATACATAGGAACGATAAATTTGTAATTTCGTTGAGCGATTTTCTTGGCAAAGGCTATAGCTGAATCTAATTTTTGTGCTAAATCAACAACGCTGAAATCTTTATATTTTTCAGGGAATCGGTCTCTGCGGTCTTCTATTATATGCTCATATCTGCCCATATCTTGATCAATAGACCAATTGCAGTTGAAGACGATTTCTTCTATTTCTTTAAAAAATGTTGGTACTTTTGTATCTTCCATTTCGCAATCAAATCCTTCTTCTTTCAATTTTTTGTTAGAAGGAATAATTCGAGGATTCTTTAAATGTTCTTTGTCTTGATATATTTCTATTTTCCCCATTATGATAAAGTCATGTCCGTATTTATCTAATAAATTTGTATTAAATATAGCCTTATCTTTTTTGTCATTATAAATGATCTTGTTTTCATAAATCAAATTCTTTTCTTTGTTATATAACTCTTGTTCGTGATATAGTCTTTCTAGCTCATATCCAAGATATGAATGTAAAATTGGATATTTTAACTTGTTCTTCTTGTTCTTCTTGTTCTTCTTCTTCTTTTTATACTCCCATGGTTCATCCAAAATTTTTTCTTTTACTTTTTCTAGAAATTCATTACATTTTTCGACATTATCAAACATTATACGACCCATAAAAAACATCTCACGTTGGTCTTGAGCATTTCTAAAGTCTTCTTCTGTTCCCCAAAATATTCCTTTATAATATTTTTTTTCTTTCATTAACCAGCCAACAATATTGGATCCTTTTGAATTATGAAGATTTGTGGTAAATTTAATAAATTTTCCCCATTTTTGATTCACTTTTGTACCATCAGGAAAGTTCGTAAATCCTGCGCCGTTATAGTATTTAAGCTCCGTACAGATTGATTGGATAACAACATCTTCATTAATAATATCTTGATTACAAATCTTGCGTAGAGAATCTAAAGAGTTTTTTATTTTTTTTCTGAAATTATAGTACTTATCACCCCATAATACTCCAAAATATTTTTCTTTTTGAGGATTTCTCTGAAAATATCCGTAAATATTGCCGTTTTTGTTTTTCCATGGAAGTTTAATACGAAATCTCTTCGCCTCTTTCTCCGTAATAGTAATTTCATATTTATCTATATATTCTTTTTGAAATTCATCAGAATTTATGAATTCATCCAACTCTGACCATGTTATTGGTTTACCCAACATCTCAGATAGCTTCTGAATGCAATTGTCTTTATTACCGATATATCCTAAGTCTGTAAATTTTAGGTTATGTTCGTTTCTTTTTTCGCCCCAAGTCTTATAATTTTCCATAGTCAATAGTTGCCTTTCCATATGTTCAAAATATGTTTTTTCGATAATTGTTTGGTCCTTTTCTTCCTGATGCTCAGGGAAGATTCTGGCTGTCTCTTTCTTAATTTCTTTGTTGCCTTTAAACTCTTCAACGAGTGCAGCATACTGCTCGTCGTTTAATTTGAAAGAGGGGATGGGTATTACTTCGCCTAACCTGCTGTTCTTCTCGAGGAACTCCACTGCTGTCTGGAGTCCGATGTTCAGTTCACCTATTGCTTTGCTTAATCTAATGCTCATATTTTATGCTGTTTTAATTTGATATATCCTATCCAATTCTTCTTTTGTAAACGCCTGGAAGCGTGCTTTCCAGTATGCGGTTTTCTCATGGTCGAAGGTCTGCCGGTCGATTTCCGACTCTTTTCCTGCCTTGTGCAGGATGGTGTTGTTGCCGTCGCCCATGTGTTCTGCCCATGTCAGTTCTGCAAGCGGTGAGTCTTGTCGCTGTCCGATGTGGTGCAGCTCGTACGGGTCTCCGTTGCGGTCGCGTGGTGGCAGTCCTTCGCCGATGAGGTCGGCGTTGTTGTATTCCGCTGCATGGTCATACTCTGCGAGATAGTTTTTGAGCCATGTGTTACGGCGGATGCTGTAGTCTGACCAGTCGATGTCGGAGCGAATGAGTGCCCACCGTCCGCCGATGCGTGCCGCTTTCAGCCTTGCCCTCTGATAGATGCATGCCTCTTCGGCTGATGAGATGGCATCGACTATCTCGCTTGGCCATCCTGTCTGTAGCTGTAATTGTTTTCTTTCTTCAATATTCATCTGCGGTTGCTTTTATATATAAAAAATGTGAGAGCCTACTTCGAACTTTTGTTCACGTAGGCTCTCACATTGCCTGAATCTCCAAAAGCAGAAGTGGCTCTCACCTTAATGCAAGGTGAGAACATCACTTTGCCGTTTCTTATAGAGATTCGTTTCAATTTGTGAGATTTACGTGAATCTAAGTACAGCGTGACGTTAATCACATGTTTTTGCCCTCAATGTCTTGTCGGTGCTCCAACTCCGGTGGAGTGGGACGACTTTGCAAATCTACAAAAAACATTTGAGACTGCCAAACATTTCCTGCTAAAAACGATTACCACTTCTGTGTAGAGAGCCCCTCCCTAACCCTCCCCCAAATGGGGAGGGAATGCCTCACGGGAGAATATCCGTGAGAGATTGGCTGTTCGGGCGGATACACCGATTCGCCCCTACGGAGGGCAAATAAACTCTGACTATCATTCTTAACTCTTCATTTTTAATTCTTAACTCACTCTGTTGCTACATGAAGGATACGCTCGCATCGTTGCTCCCTTCCTTTTCCTTTCGCTCTTTCTCCCTCTGTTCCCTTTTTCTCCATCCTTCTTCGTATTCAGTATTGTCTTTACAGCCAAACAGATCGAGTAGCGACCAACGGCGTGTTCGGATACTTCCGCATCGGGGACAAGGATTTGGAAATATGGAATAGTAGTCAAAGTCAGGCGGAGGACAAGGATCAATAACAATAGGTGGTGCCCAAGGCATAAACTTCTTGTCACATTGTGTACATTTGAATATTGTAATCATAATAGCAGTCTGATAAAATTATTTTGTTATGTCCATTACTATTTATATTATTAGTTCTTCTTTCAGTTGTTTTGCCCGTTGGTTAACAATATTTCTCCAAAGGACGCTGTCTTTGAGTTTTGAAACAGAAATGTAGTCTTTGTACTTTTCGTAAAAGGCGATGGCGTTGTGTTTAAGGGTCGTCACTTCACAATCTTTAAGTATGGTTTTTATATTGTTGAAGTCGAGGTTCATCAATCCGTTTGTCATAATGGTTTCAATCATCGACTCTGCTGCAATGCCAAGTGTCTCATCAGCTTTGGCGAATGAGTTAGATATGGAAAGATTCGGATTGTTTTCACGCAAACGCTCGTTATTGATGACCAATAAAGCATCCATATGTTTAGACATCTCTCTCACGCCATCGAGTGCCAGGTCGATTTTCTTCGAACCTTCGAAACGAAATGGGATGGTTACGATTCCAACGGTAAGAATGCCCAGTTCTTTGGATTTTTGAGCGATAACCGGTGCTGCACCACTACCTGTTCCGCCTCCCATACCTGCTATAATAAACGCTATCTTCGTGCCGTCATCAAGCATGCTGCATACATCGTAAATGCTTTCCTCTGCAGCCAGACGCGCTTTCTCTGGTTTGTTGCTCGCACCAAGTCCTTCTTGTCCCAATTGCAAATGTACGGGTACGGGACTGTCATTCAGAGCTTGGTTGTCGGTATCGCAAAGCATGAATGTAACATCATCAATACCTTTTTTATACATATAGTTGACGGCATTACCGCCACCGCCACCTACACCGATGACCTTAATGATACTATCATTATTCTCAGGGTTGCATTTTTCGTGAAAGGCGAAAGTATCGTGCCTTATGGTTTCGTAAGAGTAATTGTCGATAATCATTTCCCAGTCCCATCGGTCGGCAAATTTATCCAATAGGTCGTCGGTCAATGTCAAATTAGAATTGTCGGACAGTTTATGCCAGTCCCATTTATCTTTGAATGCCTCGATAATGTTTGCTGTGAGTGTGTCTTTTGTAGCTGACTCAGAAAAAGTTTCCCAGTTGATTTTCTTCATGAACTTTTGTATCATCGGGATGGTCCAGCAAATTTCACTGTTTTCCGATATTGCTTTCCAATCTACTTTGTCTTGAAACTTCTCCAGCGTGATCTCTGACCATGGAAAATCTTCCGATAGTTGTCTCCATGCTTCTTCTGTTGCAAGATTCTGCATGAATTCGTTGCTCAATGTTTTTGTTTTCATAATCTGATGTTTTTGTTAGTAAAGAATAGTGCAATTTTGTTTATTCAAAAAGCACTGCCAACAGCTGTTGACAGTGCAAATATAGTTTGTTTTCCGAAAACCTTTTTCAAAAACACATAAATGTCAGAAAGATGTCGGAAAAGGAAAGCCCCCTCCTAACCTCCCCCCACTGGGGGAGGAATCTGTGAAATCGGCGGAATCCTGGGAGGGCTGGGAAAGCTGGGAGGACTGAGAGCACTGAGAGCACTGGGAATTCTGGGAGGACTGGGAATCCCTAATCATATTTTTTTAATCGTCTTTGACGCTTTTACCAAGCGAAGCGACTAAAAGAATTCTTAATTCTTAACTCTTCATTTTTCGAAGAGGCGTTTGACTTTTTCGCGTATGGGCTTTTCGGCGGGTTCTATTTTGCGCAGGGAGACGTGGCCGCCGTTGCCGCGCGGACTGTGTTTGACGAGGATTCTGTTGATGAGTTTTTCGGGCAGTCCGTAGGCTTTGTTGAGCTGTTCGTAGATAGCGGCGTCGTAGCGGTTTTTGTGAAGGGGATTGTTTTTGTTTGGCGGGAAGGTCAGTTCGCCGTTCGAGAACGTGATTAGTCGTGCTGTGAGGCAGTTGAAGAGTGCCTCTTCGAGTGTGAGATGGTCTTTCGGGCGCTTCTGGTTGGCGATGTCGAGCTCCCCTTCGAGTCGTTCGTCGAGATAGGTCCTGATGTCTTCCGCCGTCGGTATCTCGCTTGCTGTCTGGAAGGTGAATTTAGACAGGTGCATTCCATAGAATTTTCTTATGATGTCGGCTTCGTGCAGTCCTGCCGCTTTCAGCTCTTTGCTGTTGGCGAGTGCGTCGTGCAGCGGTTTGGTCCATGCGTAGATGACCTGCGGCTTGAGTTCTTCGAGCAGCGCCATGAGGGCAGGAATCTCTGCCTGATATTCCCGCTCGTTTCCCCGGTAGGGCTTGGGTGTGAGGTGTTGGCGGTAGTGCTGGAAGAAGTTGAAGAAGGCGACATGTTCCCAGAAGTCCTTTTTCTGTTGCTCGTCGATGCTGTCTTCGGCTTGGAGCATGTAGCGTGTGAAGTAGGAGTGTGTGGGATATTTGAACCCGTCTTGCGGCATCGGGTCGAGAAACGAGTCCATCTCGAGGCTGTTGGCTTCGCGCAGTTCGTAGTCGGGCTGATGCAGGCAGACGTCCATCTGGCGAATGCCGTCGGGCGAGGTGCAGCGTCCGTAGGCTGGGCAGTCGGGGTAGAGGCACACCTGATGGACGCCGAGCACCAGCGTGCGCCGCCCGTCCAGTCCCTCTTCGTAGTGTCTGCCCACTCTCGGTTTGAAGTAGTATGCTGCCATGTGTCTTTCTTCTGTCCTGCAAATATCGTGAAAAAAATCCGTAGCAGCAACATTTTGCGGTCGAAATTATGGGTGAAAAGGGTGGTGGGGCGGTGAAAAAGGTCGCCGCCTTTCGCTTTTTTCGGAATTATGTGTTATATTTGCGAACAGAAATTTAACGGAAAGACTATGAAAGAAACGATTAGTAACCGCCTGGCTGCCGTGCGCGAGGTGATGCGCCGCGAGCATCTGGCAGCATTTGTTTTCCCCAGTACCGACCCCCACAACAGCGAGTATGTGCCCGACCACTGGAAGGGTCGCGAGTGGATTTCGGGCTTCGACGGCTCGGCTGGTACGGCAGTCGTGACGATGACGAGTGCCGCGCTGTGGACCGATTCGCGCTATTTCATCGCTGCCGCCGAGCAGTTGGGTGGCACGGAGTTTGTGTTGATGAAGGAGCGTCTGCCCGAAACGCCGACCGTGGCGCAGTGGCTCGGTGAGCAGCTGCGCGACAGCGACTCGAAGGAGGTGGGCATCGACGGCATGACCTGTGCCTACAGCATGGTGGAGGGGCTGATTGGTGAGTTGCGGAAGGCTGGCGGGCTCACGCTGCGCACCAATCTCGACATCCTTGCACAGGTGTGGACCGACCGTCCGCCCGTGCCGCTGAACGAGGTGGTGGTGCAACCGCTGAACCTGGCGGGAGAGCCGGCACGCGAGAAAATCAGCCGCATTCGGCAGGCGCTGCGCGGGCAGCATGCTGACGGGATGCTCGTCACGGCGCTCGACGACATCGCCTGGACGCTCAATCTGCGGGGCAGCGACGTGCACTGCAATCCCGTCTTCGTGGCCTATCTGCTCATCTCCTCGACGAAAGCGACACTCTTCGTTGACCGCAGGAAGCTGACCGCCGAGGCACTTGCCAGCCTGAAAGAGGCGGGAATCGACGTGGACGACTACGGGAATGTGCAGAAAGGGCTGAAGGACTATTTCGAATATAACATCCTGCTCGACCCCGACAGCGTCAACTATACACTCTACAAAGCCGCTTCCAGTCACCGCGTCGTGGCTGCTGCATCGCCCGTGCCGGCGATGAAAGCCGTAAAGAACGATGCCGAGATAGCGGGTTTTCATGAGGCGATGCTCCGCGACGGCATCGCTATGGTGAAGTTTCTGAAATGGCTGAAGCCTGCCGTCGCACAAGGGGGGCAGACGGAAATGAGCATCGCACGGCGACTCTACGAACTGCGCAGCGAGCAACCGCTGTTCCGCGACATCTCGTTCGACACGATTGCTGCCTATCAGGAGCACGGCGCCATCGTGCACTACGAACCCACCGAGGCGACCGACATGCCGCTGAAAGCGGAGGGGCTGCTGCTCATAGACAGTGGCGCGCAGTATCAAAACGGTACGACCGACATCACGCGAACCGTCGCACTCGGACCGTTGACCGAAGAGCAGCGACGCGTCTATACGCTCGTGTTGAAAGGACACATCCAACTCGACATGCTGACTTTCCCCGATGGTGCCAGCGGGACACAGCTCGACGCCCTGGCACGCAAGGATATGTGGGCAGAGGGATACAACTATCTGCACGGCACGGGACACGGCGTGGGCAGCTACCTCAACGTGCACGAGGGACCGCACCAGATTCGCATGGAGTATCGTCCGGCGCCGCTGCATGCCGGCATGACCGTCACCGACGAGCCGGGCATCTATCTCGAGGGGCAGTTCGGTGTGCGCATCGAAAACACCCTGCTCATCACGCCCTTCAAGGAGACCGCCTTCGGCAAGTTCCTGCGGTTCGAAGCCCTGACACTCTGTCCCATCGATACGGCACCCATCGTGCGCGAGATGATGACCGACGAGGAGGTGCAGTGGCTCAACAGCTACCACCGCCGTGTGCGTGAAACCCTCTCGCCCCACCTCAGCGACGAGGAACGGGCATGGCTCGACGAGGCGACGAAAGCAATTGGATGACCGCCGGAAACGCCCGTCGGAGCCGTGTATAAATATGCGGGGAGAACTGTATAAATATAACACCTCAACTTTCGTTTTCCAAAAGTTCAACTTTTAGCTTGCAAAAGTGGCACTTTTAGCTCCTAAAAGTTCCCCTTTTGGAACGCAAAAGTTGCCCTTTTGCAAACCGCTGATATACAGTTTGTTGCAACGGTGTCCCCCAATACCCGCTTTTGCATATATATACACAATGCGGCAGACGAGGGATTGCTCGGGAATGGAACGATTGGGTGTGTTTCAGGCGAGGACTGCAGTCAGTGCGCCGGTTCTTTTATCCCGCCATGCTGCGTCCGTTGAGGTATCCGTCAATGGTAATGGATTAATGTTTCCACAATTAAAAAAATGGAGAAAGAAATGAAAATGTATTATTTAAATTTATACATACTTGGTTTAATAAGTTTGTTATTTACATCCTGTGGAGTGGAGCAAATCAACCCTCCTGTTGATACAGATTCTATCCGATATGAGGTACTATATAAAAATGTATCTTTATCGTTCAATATCGAGTATCCTGTTAATGATAATATCGTTTCCGATTCAATATGGTTCTATATAAAAAAAGAACTTTTTATGGAAAACAAGGGAAATGATAATCATAAACAGTCTTTCGTTGATTTATTAAAAAACGACGATACTTATAGAAATAAAGTTTTCCAATCTTACATAGACACCACATTAACTAAAAGAAAAAGGTTTTGTATTAATGTCATAAAACAAGCAGAAACCAACAAATATATTAATTATTCATTTTCGAAAGGATTCGATTTTGATTTTATTTTTGAAAAAAACACCAATACTTTTCGAAAAAATGACGGAAAAAGAATGGAGTTAAATGACATCATTAAATCCCCTCATGATAAGGACTTTATTAAATTATTACGATTTTATATTATTGAAGATATAGATAGTTTACGATTAAATCTTTCAAACATGGGTACATACCTAATTGATAATAAAGATGTGGAGCTTTTACTTAATGATGGGAATATTATGATGTCATTGAAAAAGAGTTCTGTTTTCTTGACTGAGAAAAATCTGGCTATTTGCTATTATTTCCCGAAAAATCTATTTGTTGATGGTACAAACCACAAAGATCTAAAAGGACAGCCACAGATATTTCTTTATTTAAAAATCCCTTATGATGTGGCTATGCCGTTCATGACAAAAGAAGCATTAGAGCTAATAGAATGAATAAGCCACAATGGTTTATGTTAGACAGTATAAAATAAAATAACATGAAATACCTATCAGTTATATTTCTTTGTTTTTTCTGGATATTCTTTGGCTGCAATAAACATACTGAAACGCAGCGGAATTTAAAAAGTTTGAACGATTCTATAGCGATGCGCGAGCTATGGGATACGGCATATATATTGAAGAATATAGCCAAATGCGATAGTCTGATTACTTTGGAAAAGAACCGCAAAGAGTTATATGTTCTTTATATGCAAAAATCAAATTTATTGGGACAAATTGGAAGGATAAAAGATGCATATCATGAAATGGGGATAGCTGCCAGATTATTACCAGAAAGTGATATGCGACGACTGGAATATGAGGCGATAGGTGCCTATTTGGATAATGACATGGAGAGATACTCTCAGCTGTTGCACAAGGCAATCGATGATTGTAGAAGATATCCTCAAAATGCATCTAACACTATTCAAATAGCAAGTTATTATATTTTATTAGATGACGACAAATCAGCAAAGATGGTTTTGAAAGATTTTCTGAAATACAAAGATGACGAGTTTATATCTGATTATTATAAGGACTATTCTTTCTATAAAAAAGAATTGCATGATGCAAGAAAAATGTTGATAGATGCATTAACATCACAACAAGATATTTACAAGCCAGATGCAACAGGGTTAGGTTGGACCTGTGAAACAGATACCGTCCTTCAAGAATGACAGACTTAATGACAAAAGAAGCATTAGAGTTGATTGAATGAAATTCAAATGGGTTGATTCTATAATGTGGAAAGGAGTGGGGGGAGAAAAATATTTTTTTGATGAAGATGCCCCGTTGTTCGAGTTTTTTATATATTTGCAACATGAAGAAATCTCAGCGCACAAAAATACGGATATATGTATTGTTACCAATGCGATTCTCTCTGGTACGGTCTCGGAGATTGGCGGCGGCAAGTTTGCCAACGGAGCGATAACAGGCGCATTCGCTGTGATGTTTAATGACTTGATGCATAGCATTAAATTCAAAAATATAAATTATAAAATTGTTGTAAAAGAACTTCAAAAATTATATGATAATTATGATGAAACTACTAATCCGATGTTGTATAAGAATATGGGAGGTCAAATCTATTCAGAAGTATATTTGCAATATCCAGACAGAACAAAAAATGCGTGTACATTGAAATTATGTCTTGCTTTAGAAAAAGCTGGTTTTTATATTCCTGCAAACACTCCCAATACATTAAAAGCAAAAAATGGAAGATATTATTTTGTTTCTGCTCAATATATGTTTGACTATTTGAAAAAGGAATATAAGCAGTATTATCATTCTTTTACTAATTATCAGCACATGAGAGTTCAAATGTCTCATGGTATATATTTCCAATCGGGAGCATTCAGGGATGCAACAGGGCATATTGATGCAATGTGGAATAGACAAGTGGGCGGACACATATATAAAAACCAACCTATTAATGAGGCTATTTATTAATATCGTAACATTATGAAAAAGCTATATATATTTTCCATTTTATGCGTAATTTCTATTTATGCTTGTTCGAAAAAGCATGATAGCATAGATGGATTTTTCATTAACGGGATATTGAAAAATGCTCCAGACACTACTTATTTGACAATTGAATATGTGAGACACGTGGATGATGTATGGAAAACAATCCGTATAGATTCTATTCCTGCATATCACGGACATTTTTCATGTACAGGAGAAGTTAATGCCCTAACTTCTGCTTATCTTTGGTTTGATGGCAATAGATTTCCAATTGTCATCTATTTGGAGCCAACAGACATCCGATTACAAATAGATATGGCTGCACCTTATCTGTTTAAAGAATCTGGAACGACCGTGGATTGGGAGATAGGGATTCTTCAGAAGCATATGTCCATTATAGAAAAAGAATGTGATGAAAATATTATGAAATATAATTCTGTTGTCAACAAAATAGATGTCAAAGAAATTGGACATGGTAGAAAATCACCAGACTATACAATAGACAGTTTATATGGCAGGCGACTGGAACTATTTGCCTTAAAAGCAAGAGCATTAAAGGACTTTTCTGTGAGATATGCAGATTATCAGATATGTCCCGACTTATTGCGACAGGTTGTAGAAACAGATACTGCAATGCTCAAATGGATAAAGGATTTTGCAGAAAAGGAACTCACAGATAAAATAAAGGAATCATATTTAGGGCAATATTTGTTTAAAAGAATTCGTTTTTTTGAAGAGAACATCCATCATGTAAAACAGGCAGTCGGAGCCAAAGCTCCTGATTTTTGTAAAAGATGTATGAACGGAAACCTTATTTCATTTCAGAATTATTACGGGAGGAAATATGTATTGCTTCATTTCTGGAGCAGTTGGAATCTTCCAGAAAGTACAGATTTGTTGAAACGGCTTTATTCAAAATACGGAAATCAATATTTGGAAATTATAGGTGTCTCCTATGATTATAAAAAAGAATCATGGAAAGAATCTGTTATTAGAGAAAATATGACATGGCCACAAATTTATGACAGGATTTTCAACGAAAAAACGCTTTGTGATGATTTCGAAATTTTAAATCGTTATCCTAATATTGACGATGCCGCTTATATTCTTATTGATAAGAATGGCAATATTATAAAAGCTTGGAGAAATTTGCGCGAACAAGATATATTATATATTGAGAGTCTATTGAAAGATAAGATGGAATATAAATGAAAAGAAGCATTAGAGTTGATTGAATGAAAGGAAGATGTGATATTTATGGCTATGCCTTTAGCGAGTGCAGGCAGGAGGGTATTGTAGATTCCAGTAGCAAGTGCAAAGTTATGTTATTTTTTTGAAGAATTCAGCAGTAGGTGTGGAAAAGTTTAGTTTTTTTCTTGGCCTACGGTTTATTTTATGTTGTATTCTCTTTATTTGTTCC